>OGCL01001190.1_pt1 | contig 23301 bp, 15 predicted proteins | sample 1570041 | NCBI WGS metagenome assembly OGCL01 (sample SAMN06266162, study PRJEB24511) | hot springs metagenome | isolation source: Hot spring water | place: South Africa: Limpopo | collected 2015-06-22 | reverse complement strand
AGCAATTGCGTGCCTTGACGACCGCAGAAAGCGAAGCTTATCGCTTGATTCCGTTGCCACTCCCAGCGCCCATCCACGACGCCGCTGGACAGCGCCTGCCAGCGAATTACGCCAATTTCCTGCTGATCAATGGCGCGGTGTTGGTGCCAAGCTATGGCGATGCCCACGATGCCGTTGCGTTGGAACGGCTGGCGGCAGTGTTCCCCGATCGCGACGCGCGCGCCGTGCCGTGTTTGCCATTGGTGCAGCAATACGGCAGCCTGCATTGCATGACTATGCAATTTCCATCCGGTGTCACGATCCACGCGCCCCGTTGACGCTTCAGCGCACCCGGCGCGCAGTGCGGGGTTTACCGAGACGCCGCCGCGCGGGAGTCGTTTCGCCGGCTTGGGTTTTTGCCGGCTGCCACGCCGGCACGAGATGCTTTTTGCCATTGCCGATCAAATCGGCGCGCCCCATGCGTTGCAACGCTTCGCGCAGGAGCGGCCAATTTTCCGGGTCGTGATAGCGCAGAAACGCTTTGTGCAAACGGCGCTGCTTCAAGCCGCGCACGATGGGAATCGGCGCGGCATTGCGGCTGACTTTGTGCAAGGTATCGAGACCAGAGTGATACATCGCCGTCGCGATGGCCATCGGTGAGGGTAGAAATGCCTGGACTTGATCGGGCTTGAAATCGTGGCGTTTCAACCACAGCGCCAAATGCAACATATCCTCGTCGGTCGTACCGGGGTGGGCGGCGATGAAATAAGGGATCAGATATTGCTCTTTGCCGGCTTCGCGCGAAAAACGGTCGAACAAAGCTTTGAAGCGATCGAACGCGCCGATGCCTGGTTTCATCATTTTCGACAACGGCCCCGCCTCGGTATGTTCCGGGGCGATCTTCAAATAACCGCCGACGTGGTGTGTCACCAGCTCTTTGATGTATTCCGGCGAACGCAACGCCAAATCGTAGCGCAGCCCCGACGCGATGAAGACTTTCTTGATGCCCGGCAGTTGCCGCGCGCGCCGATAGAGCTGGATCAACGGCGTATGGTCGGTACCGAGATGCGGGCAGATGTCGGGATAGACGCAAGACAACTTGCGGCATGCGGCTTCGATTTTGGGATCCTCGCACGCCATGCGGTACATGTTGGCGGTCGGACCACCCAAATCGGAAATATGGCCGGTAAATGCCGGCGAGGTATCGCGGATGGTTTCGATTTCGCGCAGAATCGACGCCTCGGAACGGCTTTGGATGATGCGGCCTTCGTGTTCGGTGATCGAGCAAAACGAACAGCCACCGAAACAGCCGCGTAGGATATTCACCGAATGTTGGATCATCTCGAACGCCGGAATGCGCGCGTCGCCGTAACGGGCGTGTGGCAAGCGCGAATAGGGGAGATCATACACGCCATCGAGCTCGGCGGTGGTCAACGGCCACGGCGGCGGGTTGATCCATACCTCGCGCGCGCCATGGCGCTGGATTAACGCGCGCGCATTACCCGGGTTGGTTTCGCCGTGCATGACGCGCGATGCGTGGGCGTACAACACGGGATCGTCTTTGACGGCCTCGTAGCTCGGCAAGCGGATCACCGTTTGTTGCCGCAGCGCGCGGCGCGCCAGGCGATCAAATTGCAGCGGCTGGTCGGTGTTGGCCGCACTGCGGCGTGGCGTCGCGCAACCGGGCGGCGTATGCGCGTAGGGGTCGTGCGGGGGATTCAGCGGTCCGATGGGGTCGAGCTGGCTGGAATCCTTTTCGACCCAGCCGTCCGGTAGTTCTGTGATCGTGTGGACAGTGCCGCGTATGAAACGTAGCGCTTTGATGTCTTCGCCCGCCGCCAAACGATGCGCGATTTCGACGATTTGCCGTTCGGCATTGCCATAAACCAGCAAATCGGCTTTGGCATCGAGCAAAATACTGCGCCGCACTTGATCGGACCAGTAATCGTAATGCGCGATGCGCCGCAAACTCGCCTCGATGCCGCCGATGATCACCGGTACGCCCGGAAATGCCTCGCGGCAACGCTGGGTGTAGACGATGACCGCGCGGTCGGGGCGCTTGCCGGCTTGTCCATCGAGCGTATAAGCGTCGTTCGAGCGGATTTTGCGATCGGAGGTGTAATGGTTGACCAACGAATCCATATTGCCGCTGGTCACACCGAAAAACAGTCGCGGCCTACCCAGCGCGCGAAACGCGTCAGCGCTCGACCAGTCGGGCTGGGCGATGATGCCGACACGAAACCCTTGCGCTTCGAGTAAACGCCCAATCAACGCCATGCCGAAGCTCGGATGATCGACATAGGCATCGCCGGTGACCAAAATCACGTCGCATTCTCCCCAGCCGAGCGCGTCGATCTCGGCGCGCGACATCGGCAATTGCGGGGCAACGCCGAAACGCTGCGCCCAGTAACGGCGGTACGAAAAAATCGATGGCACGGAAGCGGGAAGCGATGACCTCATGACGAATTGGAATCATTCAGAGCAAAAACGAAGGATTGCGGGAATACTACCAAGTTTTGACGCATCGCCAAGGGAAAGTTGCGCGGGCGGCGACTCGACCTCCTCCACGCGAGCGGTGCGACACGGCGATCGATCAAATCTTGGACGTGATTCTAGTCCATGAGATAGGATGCGACGATGTTGTCCGCTCGGTGTCAATACCAAAATTTCTTTAAATTTAGGTGAAACATGTTGCAAGAATTGATTTTTCTAAAAATACGTAAACAGTTCAATGCATTACGTATCGAAATGATGGATTTGCTGGCGCAAAAATTTCCGCATGACCCTTCGTTATACATCCGCGAAGCCTGCTATGGCGGGATCAAATCCTACGACGCTTTCGTCCTTAACCGGCTATTGTATCGTTACCGTCCGCAAGCGATCCTCGAAATCGGTTGCTTCATCGGTTTGTCGAGCCGCTGGATTTTGGAAAGCACGGCGGCTTGGAAACCGAAACTCGTTGCCGTCGATCCGAACATTCCGCATCGCGTCTTCGAAGAGCCGCAGCAAATCTATCAAGAATTCACCGCGAAAAAATTCCCAGATCGCTTGGAATATCACGAAGCGTTTTTTTCCGATGGCGCGCTAGACAATGACTTGACCCGCCATTTCCCACACAAGGCCAAATTTTGGGTGCCGGCGGAAGGTCAAACCTTCGATTTCATTTTCGTCGATGCCGGCCATAGTTACGAAGAAGTCAAACACGATTACCAACTGGCGTTGCGCTATATCAAAAAAAGCGGCGTCATCGTGTTCCACGATGCGCTGACCTGGCCGGGCGTGGCGCAATTGACGCAAGAAATCGGCGCGAAAATCTATCAACCGTGGTGGTACAAACGCTGGCAGGCTTTTTTCAATCAACGCGGTTGGTTTATCGACGGCGTCGCGTCGATTCAAATCCATTGAACCTTTTTCATTAAACCCTTTTCGATGACCAGGAGAGATTTTCGATGAAACGATGCTACCCCATCGCGTGCGGACTCATTGTCCTACCGTTGTGGACTGCTGCCGCACATGCCGATCAATTCATTCCTTTTGGAACGCCGTCGATCGATGGCGAAATCAATAGCAGCGAATGGCCGGAATTGGGACATTTACGCATGGCACGGTTCTATGGTTTCGACCAATTCACCGATCTCTGGCTGCAATGGGATGATGATCATCTCTATGTCGCGGGCGTGATGCAGGATGCAACGCTCAATGAAGACGGGCATGGCGGTTCGACGCAACTCTGGGAAACCTGGCACGATGATAGCCTGGAAATCTACGTGCACCCCGGCGATAACCCGCCGGCGATCCCAAATGAACGGAGCCGGATGATCGCACTAACCGCGCGCGGCCGTTTTCAGAGCTTCAATCGTGGCAAATGGCTCAATGACGTTGGCGTCACCAGTGCTTTCACGGGCTTGGAAACGCTGGCCAATACCACGGCGAAGATCACCCATTTCCTCAATCAACCCATAGACCAGCAATGGGTCTGCCCCGTGGAACAACCGAACGCGCCGCCGGTTTCCGCTACGGTCACAGTCAAATTCGCGCACCGTCAAAATGCAGGCGAGGACTGGCGCATCGAAATGGCGATACCGTGGTCTTTGCTCGGCACGCGCATCGGGATTAAGGTCGTCGGCGCCAATTGCGCGTTGGGACAAGGCATCTTTCCCGATCGCCTCACCGTCGGCAATGGATCGGTGTTGCACATGAATTTCCTGCGCGTCAACGACGATGATGGCGGCGCGCTGAATCCGCGCTTCACGGGCACGATGACCGATGCGTTGGGAAATAACGCGCCCGACGGGGTGATGCTCGACGACTGGGTGGTTTATCAAGGCGACCGTCATCAGCCGAACGAATGGGTGCGCTTTGTCTTGAGCGATAGCCGTCAAAATTCCGCGGGGCCCGTTTTCAAGCAAACGACGCTGCAAGCAACGCCGCTGCTTGCCGATGGCCGGCGCGTCAAATTGTCGTTCAATGCCGCGCAACGCAGCACGCAACACGCCGTAGCGGTCCATCATTACGAAGTTCGCTATCAACTCGGCAACGGCGCGATCACGGCGAGCAATTGGAACAGCCTCCCCGTGTTCGAACAAGCGCACGTCCCCGCCGCGCCGAACACGCCGGAGACGCTAGAAGTCATCGGTTTGCAGCCCGGCCAAACCTATCGTTTCGGCGTGCGCGCGGTCGATGAACGCGGCCATCTCAGCGCGGATGTGTTGACAGCCGTAGCAGTGACTTCAGCGGCTTCGGAGCCTTTCGTGACCGTGGCGCCAACCGGACGCAATTTTGTGCTCAGCGATGGCCGCCCCTTCGTCGTCGCGGGCGAGACGGCACTGATGCCGTGGTTGCCGTTGCGCGGTTTGTTCGACGAGGCGTTATGCGATGAATACGCGCCAAATTTTCTAAAAAATCCGCCAAGCGAGTTCAAACTCCCAGTACCGCCGCGCTGTGGTCAGGGTTTATTGGATAAATCCGGCAAGCCGATCGATGGAGTGATGCGCAATTATCACAGCGAAGACATTTTCTACCGTTGTCACTATACCGATGGCTCGCAGCAAGTCATCGCGCGGCTGACCGCGACCGACAAGCCCATCGACAATTGCTCGCACGTGACCGTCGCCAAAGGGCGCACCCTACGCAGCGATATGCCGCGCAATCCCGAACCGATGGCGGGGCCCTATGACGCTGAACAGTATTTCGCGACCTTGCAAGCGCATGGCGTTAATGTGTTGACGGTATTCGTCGAATCGTTGGACATCGACGCGACGCCGATTATGTTCCAAAAATCCTCGCGGACGTTCAACGATGCGGCGCTGCGTTTTTTGGATCGTTTGGTCGCCTTGGCGAAAAAACACCAGGTGTATTTGATCTTCCGCGTCTATGACGACTTCTATTACAAGGACGACCGTTACGGCAAAGGCGATTTCCGCAAATGGACCGATACTTTCTGGTTCACGGAACTGCGCAAAATGACGCCCGACCAGTTTTTCGATGAGGATTTGTATTCTTTACATCAACAACGGCTCAGCGCCTTGATGCATCGCTATCGCGACGAAGCGCACGTCATGGGTTGGGACATCCTCAACGAAATCGACAACAAAGTTCGCTTCAATGCCGTATCGCTGACGCAGCGCCGCAAATGGCTCGATACCATGTTGGCTCATGCTAAGGCCATCAATCCCAATCAATTGATTTTCTATTCGTTCCTGGCTTGGGATCCCAAAGACGATTCCGTGTATCGCACGCCGATTGGTCAGCTCGACCGCAATGGCTTCGTGATCAGCCAAAAGGAATACATCGGCATGGATGCGGAAACCGCCTACCGCATTCCGCGCGCCGATGTGGCGATGCCGCACGCCTATTACGCGCACGTCGCCAATCCATGGCAAATACCGCCGCGGGATTTCGAGCCCTATGCGGAAATGATGCGTGGCATCAGCTATGGCTTTTATCAAATCCGTGATGGCCGGCCCATTCTCGATGGCGAAAGTTCGCCAAACACCCATTTGTATCAGAAATACTATGGCAGCGATGGTTTCACCGAGGCCCAAGACAACGAAAACTTCCTGCGCATGAGCTGGCTGCATTTCGTCGCCGGTGGTGCTGGCGCCAATTTGACGTGGCCGGCGAATCTCGACCTCAACATCCAATCCGGCATCAATCAGCTCAATCCAACGAAACGCGGCTATTTGAAAATCTTCCAAGAAACGGTCGGACAAATCCCGTGGCGCGGCGATTTGATGCAGATCCAGCAGCGCAAACTCACCGCCCGCGCGCGACTGGTCACGCGCTTCGATCACGACAGCGCGGTCGCCTATCTCGTGAATCCGGCGCGCGAAAGCTTGGTGCAATTCACGTTGACCGAATTGCCACCCGGCCCCGCCGACGTCAAGATCATCGATCCCGTCACCGGCCAAGTGCGCTATCAAGCGCAGACTGCCGTGGGATTGGGCAACGCGCTGCGCTTGCCCGCGCCGCTGCAAGGCGATGCGGTGATCGTCGTGCGCAATCTGAGCAGTCAAGCGCCACAACCTGGCGCCTGCACGAGCCGTTTGAACTCCCGGCGCGATCTCGATCTGCCGTGTGTCATCGTCGACGGCAAAGCCTACGCGACACGCTTGGACTTCATCGGCGACGCTCAGCAACTCGCGTGGCGTTGGCCGGAAACCTTATCGGCCAGCGCTTGTCCGGTGGATCCTAACCAGTGCGTCAGCGTCGCGAGCAATCTCGATTTGAGCTTGCGTAATGTGGATTTGGGTGGCGTGCGTTATCGCGCCCAACTCGCTTACCGTCCCACCGCTGGCGTTAATTTCCGCTGGCACTATCGCTCGCATCAGCCAGAGTAACCCAATCCCATCCAATCCCATCATGGCCAAATCATGAAACTCCACTGGGTCGATTGGACGGAACGGTTGTGGTATGGCCCACGGTATCGGGCTTGGCCACTGCTGCCGCTCAGCGTGTTGTTCACCCAACTAGCACGCGCGCGGCGCTGGGCCTATCAGCGCGCGGGGTTGGCGCGTGCGCGTTTGCCAGTACCCGTGATCGTCGTCGGCAATCTCAGCGTCGGCGGTACCGGCAAAACGCCGCTGTTGATCGCGTTGGCGCACACATTACGGGACCAGGGTTATCAGCCAGGCTTGATCAGCCGGGGTTATGGCGGGCGCGCTGCTGGCGTCATCGCGGTAACGCCCACGAGCGATCCCGCGTTGGTCGGGGACGAACCGGTGTTGCTGGCGCGGCGCACCGCGTGTCCAGTCGCCGTGGCGCGGCGGCGCGTGGCGGCGGCGCGTCATTTGCTAGACGCTTACGGCTGTGATGTGATTCTGTCCGATGATGGTTTGCAGCATTATGCATTGCCGCGCGATATCGAAATCGCCGTGGTCGATGGCGTGCGGCGCTTTGGCAATGGTTGGTGTTTACCGGCGGGGCCGCTACGCGAACCGCCGGCGCGTTTACGACACGTAGATTTCGTGGTTTGTAACGGCGGCCTGGCACGGGATGGCGAATGGCCGATGCACGTCCGCGGCACGGAAGCAATATGCCTCGTCGATGGCCAAAACAAGCCGCTCGCGGCATTCCGTGATACGGAATGTCACGCCTTGGCGGGTATCGGCGCGCCGGCGCGGTTTTTCGCCATGCTCAAAGCGCAAGATCTCGCCCTGATCCAGCATGTTTTTCCCGATCACCACGCTTACTGTGCAGCGGAGATTGTTTTCGATGATAATAAACCGGTTTTGATGACCGAAAAAGACGCCGTCAAGTGCGAAAGTTTCGCCGACGCGCGGCATTGGTATGTGCCGGTGCAAGCGGAGCTGCCCGCTGCGTTCACCGCGCGCTTGCTTCACGTATTGCGAGAAAAACGACATGGATAAAAAACTGTTGGACATTCTGGTGTGCCCGCTCTGTAAAAGCCCTTTGTTGTACCGTAAAAACGAACAAGAGTTGATCTGTAAAGCGGATCGTTTGGCGTTTCCGATCCGCGACGATATTCCGGTGATGCTGGAAGAGGAGGCGCGCCGGCTGAGTTTGGAAGAATTGGACGCCTTGCGTTGAGGTGCGCCTGTGTCGAAACTTGATTTCAACGTGGTGATTCCGGCGCGTTTCGCCTCGACGCGCTTGCCGGGCAAACCGTTACGGCTGATCGCCGGCAAACCGATGATCGTCCGGGTGTGTGAGCGCGCCGAAGCTTCGGGCGCGCAAGCGGTTTGGGTGGCCACCGACGACACGCGCATCGCCACCGTCGTCGAGGAAGCCGGTTACGATGCGCTGCTGACGCGCCCCGATCACCAAAATGGCGCCGAACGCATCGCCGAAGTGGTGACACGCCTCGATTGGCCCGACGAAACCTTGGTCGTCAACCTGCAAGGCGATGAACCCTTAATGCCATCGCGCTATCTCGCCGAATTGGCGAGTCATCTCGCCGGACAGACGCGCGCCCACGCAGCGACCTTGGCGGCGCCGTTCCAGGACGTCGAAGCCTTGCGCAGTCCGCACGCCGTCAAAGTGGTGCTCGATCACCAGCACTATGCGCTGTATTTCAGCCGCGCGCCGGTGCCGTGGCATCGCGATGGCTGGTCGTGGCAACCGGAAAGTTTGAGTGATCAGCACTGGCGACATATCGGTTTGTATGCCTACACCGCCGGATTTCTGCGACGTTATGCGGCGATGGGACCGTCGCCGCTGGAACGCTTGGAGTCCTTGGAACAACTGCGCCTCCTTTGGTATGGCGAGGCGATCGCTGTCAAGATCGTGCACGATATGCCAGAAGGCGGCGTCGATACCGAAGCCGATTTGCAGCGTGTCGATCGCCTATTGACCCGCTCTTGAACTTGAACTCGAACCCGCGGCCGCGCTGCACATCATGAAAATCATGCTGGTGGACGACAATTTTGCCAACCGGATGCTGCTCCGCAAAATGATCGGGCAAATGGAAGGCGCTCATCAAACCATCGAAGCAGAAAACGGCTTGCAAGCGGTCGAGTTGTTTCAACGCGAAAAACCCGATTTGATTTTGATGGATATCTTGATGCCGGTCATGAACGGTCTTGAAGCCATCAAGCGGATTCGTGATTTCAACATTGGCTACTGGGTGCCGATCATCATTCTCAGCGCGCTGCACGATGAAAACGTCATCGTCAATGGATTGGAAGCGGGCGGCGACGATTATCTGACCAAGCCGATCAATCACATCATTCTCAAGGCGAAAATACGCTCGATGCTGCGCGTCGTCAAAATGCAGGAACAAATTCTCGCTGATGCCAAACGCTTGCAGGAATATCACAGCAGAAACGAGGCCGAGTTGGCATTCGCCAAGCACGTCTTCGATCGCATCATCGGGCAAATGAGTTTGCAAGATAAGCCCTTTCAGTTTTGGCTGTATCCGGCGCGAGGGTTTAGCGGCGATTTGATCTGTTGTCAGCGCGACGCCCAACAGCGCTTGTATTTCATGCTCGCCGATTCCACGGGGCACGGCTTGGCGGCGGCCTTGCCGACGATCCTGGTCAAGAACATCTTTCAGGCGATGTCGCTCAAGTCCTTGTCCATCGCTGCGATCGCGCGCGAAATCAACGCGCGCTTGTATCTGGAAATGCCAACGGGGCGTTTCGTCGCGCTGCTCTTGGGGCGGGTCGATTTCGCCTGCCGGCGCATCGAGATTTGGAACGGCGGCCTACCGGAAGTTGTGGTATTGAGCGAAGAGAGCGCGATCATTCAGCGCTTCCCCTCGGTGCATACCTTCGCCGGCATTTTGGACGACGCGCAGTTCGATACCCGCACGATGGTCTGGCATTGGCAAGAGCGGTGCGAATTGCTGGCCTATTCCGATGGCTTGCTCGACGTGATGAACAGCCAAGGCGAACTCTTCGGTGAATCGCGCTTGCTGGCGACCTTGACGCACGCGCCACCGGGCCAGCGCATCGAGCGCTTGCGAGAAGCGGTGTTTCATTTTCGCGATCCCGCCATTGAACACGATGATTTGTCGTGCCTCGTGGTCATGTGTCAGGAATGATCGTCCCTCGTAAATCGATGATAAAGTTTTGCGTATGACAAAGACGCATCAACACACGATAGAGCGCATGAAAAACACCTTGGCCGTGGTGACGATCCTACTCGGTGTCGTGTGCCCATTATTGAATTTGAGTGTGTTGTTCATCTTCACTCCCTTGGAACAGCGCATGCCGCAAACGTGGCACGCACTGGCGGGGTTGTGCATCCTCCTCGTTATGTTGATCTCCGGTGCCTGGTGGTATCTGAAACACTGGCTACCTTCGATAGAAGGCATGGACAAAATGCTCCAAGCCTTACAACGTTCCGACCAAACGCAACAGGTGTTACTGCAAGCATTGGAAGAAAAAAATCAGCGTTTGGAAGAGCAAGTGCGCTATGCCGAAATCAACGAACGAGCGATGATGCAACAAGCGCTGGAAATCTTCACGCACAAAAAATTCCAAGAAGCCATCCTCGATACCAGTCAAGACGGCATCATCGGCATCGACACGCATGGCATCGTCACCTTGTTTAACAAAACCGCCCAAGAGATTTTTGGCTATACCGAGGACGAAATTCTCGAAAAATCGGTCAATTGTCTTATGCCATATCCCTACAATATCCAGCACGATGCATATATACAGCGCTATCTTACAACGGCGAAACTACACATTATCGGTATCGGGCGCGAAGTGCCGGGACTCAAAAAAGACGGCACGATTTTCCCAATGTATTTGAAAGTCAGCGAGATCATCACCGAAAACCGCCACGAATTCGTCGGCTTCGTGCGCGATTTGACGCTGCAAAAACGTTATGAAGATGAATTGACGCGCAAAGAAGCCCTGTATCGCGCCATCGTCAACGATCAACCCGACTTGATCTGCCGCTACGGCGTGGATTTCCGACTGACTTTCGTCAACGACGCGTTTTGCCACTATTATCAAAGCGAAAGTGCGCAGTTGCTCGGGCGCTTGTTTACCGATTTCTTAGCACCAACACAGGCGGTGTGGTTCCATCAGTTACATGCCTTGTTGACGCCAGAGTGCCCTTTACAACATCACGAAGACGAAATCGTGCAAGCGGACGGACACAGCGAATGGCAGCAGTGGACGGTGCGCGCGCTGTTCAATGAACAACGCCAAATTGTTGAGTTTCAGGCAATGGGGGTTTTGACGACCGAACGCAAACGCGCGGAACTCGAACTGATGCAAGCCCAGCGCGAGGCGGAGCAGAGCAGTCGCGCGAAATCGGAGTTCCTCTCGAACATGAGCCACGAATTGCGCACCCCGCTCAATTCCATCATCGGTTTTTCCGACTTGCTGGTGACGGACGACGACGAGCCACTCACCGCGTCGCAGTATGAATCGGTCGAACAGATTCGCAAAGCCGGCGCGCATTTGCTCGAATTGATCAACGACATACTCGATTTGTCGCGCATCGAATCGGGCGATTTGCATTTGCTTTGTGAACCGGTCGATGTCCATGCGATTGCCCGAGAAGCCATCGCGTTGCTTGCGAGCATGGCAGAAAAATACCGTGTGACCCTAAACAATACCATTGTCGATGAAGATGTCTTTTGGGTGCAAGGCGATTACACGCGCCTCAAACAAATCTTGTTGAATTTGCTATCGAACGCGATCAAATACAACAAACCCGATGGGCAGGTCATTTTGAGCGCCGGAATCCATAGGAACAAAATCCGGGTGCAAATCGAAGACACGGGCATCGGCATTCCCGAACACAAGCGTCATGAACTCTTCAAGCCCTTCAGCCGATTGGGTGCGGAGAAAAGCGCGATCGAAGGCACGGGAATCGGCCTCAACATCACGCGCGATTTATTGCACAAAATGGGCGGGACGATCGATTTTTCGACCACACCGGGAGTAGGAAGCCGTTTCTGGTTCGAGCTCGAGCGTTTGGAGAGCGGCATCGGTCAACATTGCCGCGTTGAAGAGTATCCCGCCAGGAGTGTGCCGGAAACGCGCCGCGTGGCGACACGCCATATCATCGTCTATGTCGAAGACAATGCAGATAACGCCCGACTCATGCGCCGCATTCTCGAAAAGTCGCATGAGTACATCCTTTACGACGTTGCCGACGCGCGCGCGGGCTTGGCGCTGATCGAAACCTTGCGCCCCGAACTGGTCTTGATGGACATCGATTTGCCTGACATGAATGGTATCGCTGCGTTCCAGGCGCTGCGCCGGCTTGGGCCGGCAGGGCAAGTGCCGGTCATCGCGGTGAGCGCCAATGCGATGCAACAAGACATCGATCACGCGTTGTCGCTAGGCTTTTTCGATTATCTGACCAAGCCGATCGATATTCCACGCTTGCGCCAAACCCTGCAACGCGCGTTGACGGGTGCCAAACGCAGTGAAGCATAGCGGGCGCATTGACTAATTTTCAACACCATGCCCCTTTCGACCCGCTGCATACCCATAACCTAAAACGGATACTGCGATGGACTTGATGTCAACGCTCTTCGATGCCCACATTCTGATCGTCGATGACGAGCCCGCCAACGTCAAACTGCTGGAAAAGCTGTTGACGCGCGAAGGTTATCGACATATTCAAACCACCAGCGATTCGCGCGAAGTCGAATCATTGTGTCGGCGCACCCGCTTCGACGCCATTTTGCTCGACATCCGCATGCCACATCTCGATGGCTACGCCGTCATGGATTTATTGAAGCGCGAGTTTTTCCACGACTATCTGCCGGTTTTGGTATTGACCGCGCAAACCGACCGCGAAACCCGCTTGCAATCGCTCACGCACGGGGCCAAGGACTTTTTGACCAAACCGTTCGATCAACTGGAAGTTTTGACGCGCATCAAAAATCTCTTGGAAGTGAGGCTGTTGTACAACCAATTGGCTCGGCACAATCAACAACTGGAAGCTTTGGTACACCAGCGTACCGAAGAGCTTTACAACACGCGCTACGAAGTCATCAAGCGTTTAGGATTGGCCGCCGAATACCGCGACAACGAGACCGGCAATCACATCATCCGCATGAGTCAGTATGCGTATTTACTGGCACGGGCGCTGGGTTTACCGGAGAGCACCGCGGAAATCATCAAAAACGCCGCGTCGATGCACGACATTGGCAAAATCGGCATTCCTGATCGCATTTTGCTAAAACCCGGCAAACTCGACCCCGACGAATGGCAAATCATGATGACCCACGTTACGATCGGCGCCAACATTCTTTCCGGTTCGGATTCAGAATTGATGCTGACCGCCAAGCGCATCGCCTTGCACCATCACGAAAAATGGGACGGCAGCGGTTATCCTAATGGTTTGCGCGGCGAAGAGATTTCGATCGAAGGCCGCATCTGTGCGTTGGCCGATGTGTTCGACGCGCTGGTCTCGGAACGTCCATACAAAACCGCTTGGTCGCTGGAAGACGCCTTGGCATGGATCGATGCGCAAAGCGGTAAACACTTCGACCCCCAGCTCATACCGCGATTTAGGGACATCTTGCCCGAGATGCAACGCATTATGATCGAATACGCCGACATCCCGGACGTGTGGGCGGCGCGCGCCAATATACGACTCTAAACAAAACTATTCCTGTGGGAAAGCCTGTGGGAAAAGATCCCCCGATTTGCATGTGCCAAAAGCGAATTGGAAGCATGAAACACTGGTCCATTTTTCAGGTAACGATATGATCAACGTAGGCATCGTCGGCGGTACCGGTTATACCGGTGTCGAATTATTGCGCTTATTACTCGGTCACCCGGAAGTTCGCATCACGGTGGTGACCTCGCGGAGCGACGCCGGACAACGTATCGAAGAGGTATATCCGAATTTACGCGGACGCATCGATCTAACCTTTGTCGCGCCGAGCAGCGAGGCCTTAGCGGGCTGCGACGTGGTATTTTTCGCAACACCACACGGTACGGCGATGCACATGGCGCCGGAACTCCTCGCGCGCGGTGTGAAAGTCATCGATTTGTCGGCCGATTTTCGTCTCAAAGATCCGGAACTGTGGACCAGCTGGTATCACCTGCCGCACGCCTGTCCGGAACTCCTCGCCGAAGCGGTCTATGGCTTACCGGAAATCCACCGCGCGGCGCTGCGTGAGGCGCGCTTGATCGCGTGCCCAGGTTGTTATCCAACGGCGGTACAACTCGGCTGGTGGCCGCTTTTGGCGGAAAGCTGGATCGACCCGGCTTATTTGATCGCCGACGTCAAATCCGGTGTCAGTGGCGCTGGGCGCAAGGCGGAATTGCCGATTTTGATGAGCGAAACCGGCGAGAGCTTCAAAGCTTACGCGGCATCGGGCCACCGCCACGCCCCGGAAATCCATCAAGGCTTGGCGCAAATGGTCGGTCAAGACGTCGGCTTGACCTTCGTGCCGCATTTGACGCCGATGATTCGCGGTATCCACGCGACCTTGTATGCCAAAATCATTGCCCCCGATTGCGACCTCGCCAGCGCGCATCGGCTTTATCAACGTTATTATCATGGCGAACCGTTCGTCAAAGTGTTACCGCTCGGCGCTCACCCCGACACGCGCAATGTGCGCGGCAGCAATGATTGTCACATTGCCTTGCATCAACCCGCCGCGGACACGCTGATCGTTCTGGCCGTGATCGACAATCTGGTCAAAGGGGCTTCTGGACAAGCGATCCAAGCCATGAATTTGGCGTACGCTCTCCCGGAGACGCTGGGGCTCGACCACGCTGCGGTTTATCCGTAACAGAACCATACCGCCATGTTAGCCACTTTCATCACCACCTTGTCGATGGTTTGTTATTGGGCGAGCGCCGCGTTGCTATACCGCGCGGCGCGTAGCGGCATCAAACAGCCTTGGGCCTTGCCGAGCGCCGCATTGGCGGCCGCAGGTCACACTTATCGGCTGTTGCAGACGCTGTTCGAGTCTGGCGGCATCGATTTGAGCGTATTTGGTAGCAGCTCATTGGTGGCGTGGGTCATGGTGGTTTTGTTACTGCTCGCCGCGTGCACCAAACCCGTGGAAAAACTCGGCATTGTGGTGTTTCCCGTCGCGGCGCTGTTGATGGGTTTCGCCGAGTGGCTGCCGAGTGGCGAGTACCAGCTCAAACATTCTGGGCCAGGGATGACCTTGCACATCTTGAGTTCGATCATCGCGTTCGGCTTGTTGAGCATCGGCGCGCTGCAAGCCGTGCTGTTGGCGTTCCAAGACCGCCAATTACGCGCGCATCGTCCGCACGGTTTTGTGTTATCGCTACCGCCGTTACAAACGATGGAGTCGTTGTTGTTCCAAATGATGGCGGCGGGCTGGCTGTTCTTATCGGTGTCGCTATTAACGGGGCTCGTGTTCTTGCGAGATTGGTTCGCGCAACATTTGGCGCACAAAACCATCTTGTCGCTCGCGGCGTGGTGGGTGTTCGGCGTGTTGCTGGTGGGGCGCTGGCGCTATGGTTGGCGCGGTGAAGCAGCAATCCGTTGGACCTTGATCGGTTTCGCAGCACTCCTTTTGGCGTATGTCGGCAGTAAACTAGTCCTTGAAGTGATTTTGCATCATCAATGGGGATAAGCCAATGACACAGCGCCACGCGCCGTTCCACAGTTGGCGAATCTTCGGCATGACGCTCGTGCTATGGGCGATCGCGAGCTGTGACCATCAGCCGCTGGTCGTCGGCATTCATCCGTGGATCGGCTATGAGCCGCTGTATCTGGCGCAAGAATTCGGTTGGTTGCCGGAACGGGTGCGGTTGCGCGCCGGAGAATCGGTCAGCGATTCACTGGCAGGCTTACAACAAGGGGAGCTCGATGCGGCGGCATTGACCTTGGACGAAGTGTTTCGTCTGCGCGCGCAAGGCATCAACATGACTGTCATCGCGGTGTTGGATGTTTCCGCTGGAAGCGATGTGTTGATGGTGAAACCGGACACGACCTCGCTCGACAGATTGGCGGGGCAACGCATTGCAGTCGAGTTCCATTCCGTCAGTGAATTGATGCTGCTGAAAATACTCGAGCAAGCCGGCTTGCGCCGTGAAGACGTGCAACTCGTCGATCTGCCGGTCGATGCACAGTATCGCGCCTGGCAGTCCAGCGAAATCGACGCGGTGGTGACCTATGAACCGACGGCAAGTCGATTGGAACATTTGGGTGCGGTACGTTTGTTCGATAGCCGGCAATTGCCCGATTTGATTTTCGACGTGTTGGCAGTCCGCCAAGATCGCATCACCGGACGCGCGGCGAGCTTACGAGAATTGGTCGCGGCCCATTTTCAAGGGCTCAAACATATGCAAAGCAATCGCTACGACGCGCTGTATCGCATAGCCACCCGGCAAGGTATTACCCTCGAAGAAGCCCAGCGCGCGCTCGCCGGCGTGAGCTTTCCGAATGAACAAGGCAACCGCTTGTATCTCCAGCCACATTCGCGTTTGCACCGCGCCGGCACGGAATTGCAGAAATTCCTGGCCAGTGTTTCGCTGCTCCCTGAGACGCAGCAAGATAATGATTGGTATGAAGCGCGTTTTTTACCGAGTGATGAATAGACAAATAAACCGTTCGGCAGCAAGCCTCAGGGAGTCAACCGGCACCAGGACTCTTCCTCGGATCTCTGCTCAGCCAAGTTTCCGCCGCGTGTTGTGGCGGAGCCTGCTGCTCTTGTTGGCGCTGGGGTTGGTTCACCCTGCGTTGGCGGACAACGTCCTAAGGCTCGGCGTGTTCGCGTATCGTCCCAAAGCGCTGATCACGCAGCAATTCCAACCTCTGGCCGATTATTTGACCGAACAAATCGCCGACGTGCGCGTCGTCATGCAGGTGTTGACTGGCGAAGAAATGCAAGACGCGCTGACGCGCAATCAATTGGATGTCTTGTTGACCAATCCGATGCACTACATGCAGTTACGCGCCGAGAACAGCATGAGCGGTGCGTTGGCGACGATAATCAGCATGGAAAACGGCGTCGCGACGACGAGTCTTGGCGGTGTCATCATCACACGCCACGATATGCCGGGCATCACGACGCTCAGTGATCTCAAGAACCGCCATATCGCCATCCCTGGCACTGGATTTCTCGGGGGATATCAAGCGCAGGCTTATGAATTGGCGCAAGTGGGTATTCGACTGCCGCGCGATGCTACGCTCCAAGACGTGCGCTCACACGATGCCGTCGTCGCCGCTGTGTTATCGCAACGCGCCGAGGTCGGCTTCATCCGTACCGGTATTCTTGAAAAACTAACGGCGGAAGGCAAACTGGATCCCCAGCAACTGCGCGTGATCCATCCGCAACGATTATTGGGCTTTCCGTATTTGGTTTCGACGCGCTTGTATCCGGAATGGCCTTTCGTGGTCATGCCGCACGTGGAAACGCGATGGGTGCGCAAGCTGGCCGCTGCATTGTTTGCCCTCGACGACGATCATCCTGCAGCGCGCGCAGCGGGTATCGCTGGTTTCGCACCACCGGCGGATTATTTGCCGGTTGAACTGTTGGCGCGTGAACTGCGTCTGCCGCCGTTTGATCAACCCATGCCGGTGGAATGGCGCGACGTCTGGCGGCGCTATCAAACCCTCCTTGTCACCAGTGCGACCGGGCTACTGTTGTTCCTGGTTCTGGGTATCAAATTATTGTGGCTGAATCGGCGCTTGCAACAATCCTTGGCTGCCGAACGACGTTTCCGCACCGCGCTCGATTCCGTGTCCGCCTATATCTACATCAAAGACGCCGAGTCACGTTATGTCTATGCCAATCGTCCGGTTTTGGAATTATTCGGCTGTAGCGATCGAGAATTGGTCGGGCGCGGCGACGCGCATTTTTTTCCCCCAGAAACCGTCGAACGTTTGCGCGAGATCGACCGGCGCGTGTTGGCCGGCGAAACCACCCAAGAAGAAATCATCACCGATTTAGCCACAGGCCAGCACGTCTTCTGGGAAGTTAAAACACCGCTCTACGGCGACACCGAACACCGCGATATCTGGGGTATATGTGGTGTTTCCACCGATATCACCGAATACAAACGCCAGGAACAAGCCTTGCGCGACAGCCGCGATCGTCTGGCGGCGGTTCTCGACGTCATTCCTGATTTATTGTTCGAAGTCGATCTCGAAGGACGCATTCACGACTATCACTCCTCGCACGACGAATTGCTTGCCGTGAGCCCAGAAGTTTTTCTCGGTCGAGTTTTCGATCAAGTCTTGCCGCGCGAGGTGGCTGATTGCTTGATGGCGGGCTTGCGTCATGCCCACCAAACCGGACACGCCAGCGGCGTGCAATACGCACTGGATATTCCGCACCTCGGCAAACGTTGGTTCGAGGCGGCGATCGCGCGCAAACCCACGCCAATCACACTTTTGCCAGAGTTCGTCGTGTTGGTGCGCGACATCACCGAAAAAAAACGCGTCCATCTCGCTTTGTCTGAGCTGGCCAACAAGTTCGTCAATTTGGCGGGGGTCCCTTACTATCAAGCGATTTGCGAGTATCTGGCCGATGCGTTGCATCTGGATTATGTGTTCGTCGGCGAAATACTGACCGCGAGCAACGAAGCGCAGATCCTGGCTAGCTGGGCCGATGGCGCGCCATTGCCGCCGTTTCGCTACGATTTGACCGGCACGCCGTGTAGCGATGTCGCGCGCGGACGCATTTGCGTGTACGAAAAGCAAGTCTGTCAAATGTTTCCGAATGATCGCTTGCTCGCGGAAATGGGCATCGAGGCTTATTGCGGTATCCCGTTGCTCGACAAGGCACAACATCCCATCGGTTTGTTGGTCGCATTGCACCGCGCCCCCTTGAACGACCCCGACCAAGCGCGCGCGCTGTTGGAGCTGTTCGATCAACCCTTGAGTGCGGAAATGCAGCGTACTCAGTCCGACATGCTATTGCGCCAGCGCATCGCGCTGGAACAACACGTCAGCGATATGGCGACGCGCCTGCTCGCGGCGAGCGAAGCCGATTGGGACCATGTCATCGACCAGGTGTTGGCGGCAATGGGGCAATTCACGGGCGCGGATCGCGCCTATTTGTTCCAAGTGGGCGAAGATCGTGTGACCGCCCGCCACAGCCATGAATGGTGCGCACCGAACATTCCCCCGCAAATCGACGAGGTTCCGCAGTGGTTGCTGGACGCGCGCCTCAACGCGCCGCGCGCATTATTGGCGGGGCAAGCGGTCGAGATCAGCGACGTTGCGCAACTTCGCGACGACTGGACGGATGATCGCGCGTGTTTACAAGCATTGGGCATTCGCGCCGTACTCGAAGAACCTTTGCTGGCCAATGATCAACTCATCGGTTTTGTTGGCCTAGACTGTGTCCACGCCCCACGCGCATGGCGCGACGAAGACAAAACGCTATTGAAATTGACGCGGGAAATCTTGACGCACGCCTTGATCCGCCATCGTGCGGAAAAAGCACTGCGGCACAGCGAAAAGCGTTTCCGCCAACTGTTCGATGCCGTGCCCATCCCGATCGCGAGCACGCTGCGAGATGAACGCATCGATCAGCTCAATCGTTGTTTTCTACAACAAATCGGTTATACGCACACGGACATTCCTACCGTAGCGGATTGGATGGAACTTGCTTATCCCGATCCCGATTACCGTGCGCGAGCGATACAAAAGTGGGAGAAAACAGTGCAGACCGCTGCGGCGACGAACGGCATCATCGTGCCGGGCGAATGCCGTATTCGCATCAAAAATGGCGAAACGCGCGACGTCGAAATCTCCGGGACTTTAGTCGGTGACGAAATGCTCGTCGCGATGATCGACCTAACCGAACGTAACAAAACCGCAGCGCAATTGCGCCTCGCTGCGAGCGTATTCACGCACGCCCGCGAAGGCATCATGATCACCGATGACCAAGCCACCATCCTCGACGTCAACGAGGCCTTCTGTCGCATGTTCGGTTACACGCGCAAAGAACTAATCGGAAAAAATCCGCGGTTGTTACACTCGGGACGACAACCGCCAGGCTTTTACGCCAGCATGTGGCGCGCATTGACAGAACAAGGCTATTGGAGCGGCGAAATCTGGAATCGCCACAAAAACGGTGAGTTCTTCGCCGAAATGTTGACGATCAGCTCGATACGCAATGCCGACCATCAGATTACCCACTACGTCGCCTTGTTCACTGACATCACCGCGCTGAAACAACACGAACAGCAACTGGAATACATCGCCCATTACGATGTCTTGACCGATTTACCAAACCGCGTGCTGCTCGCCGATCGCATGCAGCAGGCGATGGCGCGCGCCAAACGGCAAAACCGGATGCTGGCTGTGGTGTTCATCGATCTCGACGGGTTCAAAGCCGTCAATGATTGTTATGGCCACGCCGTCGGCGATTTACTCTTGGCGGCGGCGGCGCGGCGCATGCAAAGTTGCTTGCGCGCCGGCGACACCATCGCGCGTCTCGGTGGCGATGAGTTCGTCGCGGTATTGATCGATCTGACGCAGCAACAAGACAGCGAATCCTTGATCGCGCGCTTGATCGAAGCCATCGCCGCACCGATCATGCTGGACAAGGTTCCCGATCCTTTGTCGGTGACGGCAAGCCTCGGCGTGACATTCTACCCGCAGGGCATGGACATCGATCCCGATCAACTCCTGCGCCAAGCCGACCAAGCGATGTATCAGGCCAAGCTCGCCGGCAAAAATCGTTATTATTTTTTCCAGTAGCCATTCATGGCCGAATGAATTCCACTGCATCATGACGGGAATTCATTTGCACACACCACGACAACGAAGAGGACACGACCATCATGCATCGTAGAACATTTTTACGCCACGCCAGTCTCAGCTTGGCAGCCACGACCGGTCTCGCCATGACACCCGCGCACGCCGAAAAAGCGGAATTCCGCTGGAAGATGGTCACGGCGTGGCCGAAAAATTTTCCTGGGCTCGGCACCGGCGCCAATGCGCTCGCCGAGTTGATCGGCCAACTCAGCGGCGGTCGCTTGCAAGTCAAAGTCTATGGCGCGGGGGAACTCATTCCGGCGTTCGAAGTGTTCGACGCTGTCGCCAAAGGCACCGCGGAACTCGGCCATGCCGGGCCGTATTATTGGAAAGGCAAAACCGAAGCCAGCCAATTTTTCTCGTCGATCCCATTTGGGCTTACCGCGCAGGAAGTCAACGCTTGGCTGTATTATGGCGGCGGCTGGGAGTTGTGGCGCGAAGTCTATGCGCCGTTTGGTTTGATCCCCGCGCCTGCTGGTAATACTGGTGTGCAAATGGCCGGCTGGTTCAACCGCGAAATCAAATCGGTCGCTGATTTGTCTGGCCTGAAAATGCGTATTCCCGGTTTGGGCGGCGAAGTACTGCGGCGCGCTGGCGGAACGCCGGTCAACATCCCTGGTGGCGAGTTGTTCACGGCTTTGCAATCCGGCGCATTGGACGCCACGGAGTGGGTCGGGCCATACAACGATCTCGCGTTCGGTTTGTACAAGGCCGCGAAATACTACTATTACCCCGGCTGGCACGAACCCGGCTCGATTCTCGAATGCTTGATCAACAAAAAAGCATTCGAAACCTTGCCGGCAGATTTACAAGCGATCGTCCTGACAGCCTGCAAGGCGATCAATCTCGACATGATTTCCGAATACACGGCGCGCAACCAGCAAGCGCTGGAGACTTTGATCAACAAACACCAAGTCAAAGTTTTGCCATTGCCCGACGAGGTATTGCAAAAATTGAAAACGCTCTCTGACGAAGTCATGGCCGAGCTGGCGAACAAAGACCCTTTATCGAAGAAAATTTACGAATCGATCAGCGCATTCAAAAAACAAGTCATGCCGTGGCACACGATGTCCGAGCAAGCGTTTTTCCGCGCGCGTCACTTGTGATCTTCTTCCTTAGTTTTTCGCAGTGACCAGGTACACAAAACAAACTCTCAGTAAGCGCGGCATCTTGTGCTTGTCCTCTACGTAGCGACGAAAAATGTTACACTGCATACGGCTTTAGAAAAAAAGGGCGGTTGGTTGATGTTCGATGACAAGTTTTTCGATGATTGGCTGGATCATCAAGCACAAAAAGTAATGGAAAAAGTTGCGAATGGCGAAGGTATTACGCCAGAGCAAATGATGATTTTGATGCTAAAAGCGCAAACTAATCATTTTTGTCATTTGGACGAAGAACTGCGCAACGAAATGATTGTATTGCGTCAAGATATGGACAAGCGCTTCGAGCAAGTCGATAAGCGCTTCGAGCAAGTCGATAAACGCTTCGAGCAAATCGATAAGCGCTTCGAGCAACTTACAGCGCGTATTGACCATTTTATGGTGTGGTCGTTTGCGACGACATTGACGGTGGGCGGGATCGTCATTGCCGCGATCAAATTCCTATAATGCATCGATATTTATAAGCAACTGAAAAAATTTTTTTGCAAGTGGATTTGACAGCTAAGGTATCGAAACTGAATGCGTACTATGCGGGTGGCATAACGCCGACATGACCGCCACCGGAACATCGTGATGCAGCGCGCATTTGACATCAAACCTTCATCTACTGCTTCTTCCATATCCATTACAATTTCGACTGTTTGTAATGTCTCTAAGTCTCTAAAAAAACGTTTGAGACCAATTGTGCTTTAACCATGCCGCAGATATTGACTCCACCGCCCATTTTACTTTCCATCATTATCCCTATCTACAACGAAGCCCCGAATTTAGCGCCGCTGCTCGAAAAAATCGCGCCGCTCGCCGCGCGCTACGCCGATTTCGAATTGATTCTGATCGACGATGGCAGCGAGGACGAGAGCGCGACCTTGTTGCGCGCGTTATGCCACGACCATCCCTGGCTCACCGTGGTGCAATTGACGCGCAATTACGGGCAGAGCGCGGCGATGACCGCTGGGTTTCAACACGCGCGCGGCGAGATCATCGTCTCGATGGACGGCGATTTGCAGAACGATCCCGACGACGTGCCGCGCCTCCTCGACAAACTCGCGCAAGGTTACGATGTCGTGTGCGGCTGGCGCAAAAAGCGCCAAGACGCTTGGCACCGCACCTGGCCGTCGCGCATCGCCAATACGCTGATCGCTTCGCTGACCGGCGTGCGCTTGCACGACTATGGCTGTTCGCTGAAAGCTTATCGCCGCGCGTTCGTCGAGAATTTGATCCTATACGGGGAATTGCACCGTTTCATTCCCGTATTGACCGCGCTCGATGGCGCGAGGATCGCCGAAATCGAAGTCCAGCACCATCCGCGGCGGCGTGGCGCTGAACAATCTCGCACGCACATTGTTGTGTGGGGCAATTATCAGTTGCCGTTGGCAGCGGAGCTGGATGGTTTGATACGCGAAGAACTTCGCCGGCGTGACGATGTGTCGTTTGAGTTCCGCCATTTCCCGTTTGACAAGGAATGCAATGAGCATGCGGCTGCCTCGCAGTTTCCACAGGACTGCTGGGCCGCCCGTGC
>OGCL01001189.1_pt1 | contig 23324 bp, 23 predicted proteins | sample 1570041 | NCBI WGS metagenome assembly OGCL01 (sample SAMN06266162, study PRJEB24511) | hot springs metagenome | isolation source: Hot spring water | place: South Africa: Limpopo | collected 2015-06-22 | reverse complement strand
CTGCGCGGCGAACGCAACCCGGCGCTGGCAGCCGGGCTGTTCCGCTTCACGCCGCCGCCGGGCAGCGACGTGATCGGGGAGTAATAACGCTCAGTATTCGAGCATGCGCGGCAAGTCCTTGGCATGCTTTCTGAAAATATTTTTCAGCTTGCACCGAATACTGAGTTAAGCATTGATGCGCCAGCAGGGGTCAGCAACCAGCCAAGTGCGCCGCAATTGAGCACGACGGTAAGCCAGAAGGCAGCTTGAAAAGATGTCTTTGCCGACTTGTGCCGAAACAGCCTTTGCGCAGCCAATGCACCGGGCCAGCCACCAATCAGGCCGAACAGGTGCAAGGTGCTTTCCTGGGTTCGCCATCGATTCCTTTTGGCGGCAGACTTGTCGATCGCGTAAGCGAAAAAGGCCAGGGTGCTGGCGACCAGGTAAAGCGCGAGAACGGCAAGCGGGAGACGCCCGGTAATGGCTGCTATAGCGACAAACACCAGAAAGCAAATGGCAAAAACCGGTGGGATGTTACCGCGACCGGACGGGGCGGACTGTTTGGGTTTCTCACCGACAAACGCCACCGCATTTGCCTGGGTACGGCCCTTGGTGTCGTAATTGAGTTCGTAGGTGACGAGCTCGTTCCCTGCCGGCCGGCGCTGGCGATTGGAAAAAGAACGGATATGAAGGAAGACCTGATCACCACCCCCGTTGGGTGTGATGAATCCGAAGCCTTTGTCATCCTTCCATGTGGTGATACGACCTTGATAACGCATGATGAGCAAAAGTAACTTTAAGGCGAGAGGCGCGAGCAGCTTTGCGGCGAAGCGTTCCTCTCGACCGGATTGTCAGAATTTAGTTGGCTTCCCACCATTGCTGCGCTTTGGTTCGATCAAAAGCAGGAAGGAGTGCCTTTTGTACGGAGATACCGGTTAACACAGGGAATTTGGAAAGAAATGCAGCTTCATCGGTAGACCATTGATCGGTAATTTCTACGTCAAATGTTCCGCCTGAAGCCCCGGCGACGGCCTGGTCGATAAGTGGAACGCTGGGGCCAGCCTTGAATTCGTTCCCCTGACGCTCCCGTACTGTTGCATTTACGTGGCCAAGATAGAAGACTCCCGGTTCTTTGGCCTCAAACGAAGAGTGCAAGGGAGTAAAGAAAAATCCATGTATGGGAAAGGTGCTGGCGCGACTTGTGAGGCCTCGAATTTCGTATTTTCCAGGATTGAGTTCGAGACGAAGGAGGTAATTGTTTCCAGAATCCACTGAATCTGTTTCGTTCTTGACCTTTTCATCCATGGTGAAATTCAGCCTGTCAGCCTTTTCTTTTGCATCAGATCTCTCTACGTGAACCACCAGCAATTTTGGCTGGAATGAGGTTCTGTATGTGTTCTTAAGAGTCGCTGTCATCAAAAAGACTGGGTTCCTCTTTTCGGTCACATTTTCACTCTCACCCTCAAAGGCCATTTTTGTCGGTGTGGCACATCCAGATAATCCAAGAACGATAGCGAAAGAAATTAATAGTCTATTCATTTTTATTTGGAGTCTTTAGAGGTTGAGGAAATAGATAAATTTCGAACGTTAGCCAGGTTCAGTTCACCGACTACTGTTTTAAGTGCCTGTTTTACGAGAAGGGTTTCGCAGAATCGATATAGGGACCATATGGCTCCGCCACCGAAGACTACGGCAGCAATAAAATCGGCACCCAACGGGTTATGAACTTCGCTAAGTAAGAATAAGGGCAAAAAGAACACGTTTATTGCGAATATGCCTAAGTGCAGCGAGGGAGTATCGCAAACAACAGAGCCATCAGTGCAATCAACCCAACCGAGGAGGCTTTTTTTGCTCCAGTCATGCGGGATTTTCAGTAAAGCAATAACCGTCATGCCCTCTTCGATTTTTGGCCATTCGGGAACGCTGGCATCAAAATAGCGTTTGCCTCTCGACTCAAATCCAAAATGTGTCACTTTCTTGCTGCTGCTCCGATAGGTGTCCCGAGCAATATCGAAGAGGCGATCAAATCTGACTTGAACAAATTCCATGTCGGCTAATGTAAAAATTAAATCGCGTGCCGCTTTCGGCAGGTCCAAGCGCCTGCAAGGCGCGGTTTGACTGAGGTGTTGGCTGTCATAGAAACAAGGCAAGATCAATCAAAATATGGGCGCCCACGATTGGCCACAGATCATTGATCTTCCAGTAGCTGAGGCACGCCACAAACCCGAATGCAAAAGCGCCAACTACATTGTGCAGGCCTTGCTCCCAATGAATGGCTGCAAAGATCGTAGCGGACGCGAAAAGAAAAAGCCTGCGACGGTGTGCGAGGCCAAAGTGATTTCGCCAGAGATACCAGGGAAGGCCGATATAGAACACGCTCTCCACCAACCCGGCAGTCAATGCCCAGTAACCAGCCGCCAACAGTCTTAAAAGGCCGGAGGGAGTAGCTGCACCGTAACTGAAGTCAGGCTCAACATACCAGCGCCAAGTAAAGGCCCAGCCGAGGTATTTTGCAGCTTCGTAGGTTATTGCCAGAACAATTGCAAGAAATACACTTGTGGCAACAGATTCGAGCCCACCAAAAGGCGGAAAATGGAGACCGTAGTGTTTCGGCGAGATCTGAGCAAATTTTGCCAGTAAAAACAAAATGGCAATCGGCGCGATAACGAAGAGCGCGATATCAGCAGCCCAAAATAGCAAGGGGCTCAAACGAAAGAGGGGCCCATTGTAGAAGCCGTTGAGTAAGGCGCTAGCTATCGGTATGAACGCCAGACCAACAATCCTCAGGCTGCTAAATTGGGCAATAGCCATGACAGGAAAGGCTCCAAATCACTGGCAGCAAAAAGTGGTGTGGCTGGAGCGTAGCGGAAACCGCGCCGCTTTTGCTGTCCGAGTGTATGCGATTGTTATGCTATTTACTGCATGTGCCTTTTTTTGCCATGTTCAAATCACTCACAGCTTTTTTACCTTCTTCTTCATTGACGAGCTCTAGGCCTGCTCCGCCAACAAATACTCCCATCTTTATATATTGTCGAATAAAGTAAAGCATTCCGCTTTTGGCTTGCACCAGTAAATCGTTGGGCGAGAATTCTGATTCTGTTGATATTTTATGCTCTTTATTACCTTCTACTTCTTCATAAAAAAATACATTCGGTGCAGTTTCTCCGATGCATTCACCATCAACCCATACATCCTTCTTTAACGCACCGCCAAAGCTACCGGAACGATAAATGTATAACCCAGACTTGCCTTCACTTGGCGCGTTGAACTTTTTTGTTTCTGCGGTTCTTTCGACACTTTCCATTGGCACCGAAGCGCAACCAGCAAATAAACTCGAAACCAAAGTGATTAATGCGATTCTCTTTACCATTTCATTTTCCTCTTTCATTGTTTAAGTGGCATGACGTGCAAGGTAAATGGCGTGCCGCTAGCGGCACGCCCAGGCGCCCGCAAGGCGCGATTTGATTGGTATGTTAGGTGGCGCTGCGGTGGCGTTCATGCCATTCCTTCAATGTGGCGCACAAATCTTTGAGAGGGACGTTGTAGATGTTTCCGATGGCCGTGTCTATTCCAGCCAACGAGCGAGAAACTTGGCTTCGCCGTGGATCACCGCTCCTGTAGTTGAGCGCAATCACAGAAGCGCCTCGGATTTTTGCCATATGGATTGCCTCGATGTCTTTCCACAAAATCCGACTACGCTTAAATGTGCCAACAAGCTCGAAACCTTCTTTGTCTAGGCGGATCGACGCGCCGCCGGTTACAAGCAGTGCTATGCCTGCGAGTGCGCACGCTCCAAATAAGAGTACCGCGAGCCATCCAATCAGCGGTCGGCTGGCGATCATGTGGATGCCGCCCCAAACGAACAGGCTTGCACCCACGACGTGCAGCACTGTTTTTACCTTGCTACTGCGGAAAACTTGCTCTTGTCTCACTTGCGTCACCTAACGTTCGAGTTCAGGGGCCTTGCGCGGCTTTATGCGCAAGGTCCCCTGCAACGAGGGGTTAGGCATCACTGTTTCACCCCCTCATAGTTCAATAGCATGAATGGCATGCCCCCTTTACATTCAGCTTCGCACCATAGCGCCCATAGACCCTTTCCCTCTTTGACTTCGCTAACCGTCTGGACAAAGAGGACGACATGCCTTTGTTCGATCTGGTTGGTAAGCGTGAGGCGAAAAGCATTGGCAACTGCACTATCTGGCTTAGCGCCGAGCGACTTGGTGAGTTTTTCGGTTGCGTCATCTGCATCTCGGCCGGAAAGGGAGACCAACTCGATGCCTTTGAAATATGCCGCATGCCCGACTTCCTTAGGCTCGCTCCTCACCATCTGTGCCGGAAGATGAACCGGGGCGAACGCGCCTGGGAATGACCAAATCCAGCGTTCCTTTGCCGCAAGCGAATGACCAAACTTGGTGCAGTAGATTTGACCCCAGCGATCAAGAGGCGCCGGCAGTTTCAATACTGCGTCGGACGAAGCACCTTCGCACGGAATAAGAACACTCTCCTGCGCAAAGCCAAGGCCGGACGAGAGCAAGGCAAAGACGAAAAATGCGAAAGTTCGGAGTGAGTGCATTGTGATGCCTAACGTGAAGTGGACGGCATATTCGCCGTGTATTCTGGATTGCCGCCGTCTATCCTCGCTGGCATGTCAGCCGAAGAAGCCCGGCCAGCCTTGCCTTTTGCGGAATTAATCTGCATATCTCCAAGGATGGACGGCACTTGAACATGGCGCCGTGCCTGGATATCAGGCGCGGTCGCCTCATATGCTGGCTCCGTGCCGTATACGCTGGCGAACACGGCGCTCTCAAAGTCTCTTGTCATATCGGCGAAGATGGAATACTGTGTTTATGAACAGTTAATATCGATTGGCAGGTACGGCATGGAACTGAATCAATCATCGACCTTGCTGGGGCGGGTTCGGGAAGTCATTCGTTATAAGCACTACAGCATAAGGACAGAACGCTGTTATGTCGAGTGGGTGAGGCGGTTCGTGGCTTTTCATGGGCGGCGCCATCCCAGGGAGATGGGGGCTGACGAGGTTCGGGCGTTTCTCGGTCATCTGGCGGCAGACTTGCAGGTGGCGGCGTCAACGCACCAGCAAGCTTTGTCGGCGCTGCTCTTTCTGTATCGTGAAGTGCTCGGCGTCGATCTGCCCTGGCTGACCGATCTGGATCGGCCGAAAAAACCGAAGCGGACGCCCGTCGTGCTGTCGCGTGGTGAGGTCGAGCGTTTGCTGGCGGTGATGGAAGGAACGCACGCGTTGATGGCCCGTCTTCTCTACGGGACGGGCATGCGCTTGATGGAATGCGTGCGGTTGCGGGTCAAGGATGTCGATTTCGAGCGTAGCGAGTTGACGGTGCGTCATGGCAAGGGTGGCAAGGATAGGCTGACGGTGTTGCCGGCGTCCTTGATGGCGGCTTTGCAGGCGCATCTAGTTCGGGTGCGCAATTTGTGGGAGCAGGATGCGGCAGCCGGGCGACCGGGGGTGGAAATGCCGGAGGCGCTGGCGCGCAAGTACCCCGCTGCGCCCAAATCGTGGGGTTGGTTCTGGGTGTTTCCGGCGCGCGAGTTGTCGACCGATCCGCGTAGCGGCATCGAGCGTCGTCACCATACGCACGAGCAGGCGCTGCAGCGGGCGATTAAGGTGGCGGTCGGGCTGGCCGGTATCGCCAAGCCGGCAACGACGCATACGCTGCGCCATTCCTTCGCCACCCACTTGCTGGAGTCGGGCTACGACATCCGTACCGTGCAGGAACTGCTGGGCCACTCGGATGTGTCGACGACAATGATCTACACGCATGTGCTCAACCGGGGCGGGCGGGGTGTGGTGTCGCCGCTGGATGCGGTGCGCTGAGTGGATTTATTTTTTTGCTGCGCATACCATGCGCAGAGGAGATTGCCTGATGAAATCGCTGCCCCAAACCTCGCCGGCCAAGCGCCCGGTCAATTTGTTGCTCAATGAGGGCAACGTCGAGCGGGCGCGGCAGTACACCGCCAATCTGTCGGCCACGGTCGATGCTTTGCTGGCCGAGTTCGTCGAGCGCGAGCGCCTGCGCCGCGACGAGCAGCGCCAGCACTATGCGGCGGTGGCCGAGGCGTGGAACCGCTTGGAGGCGCTGAACGGTTCGTTTGCCGACGAGCATTCGACGCTGTGAGCCAGTTCGATGTGCATCGCAACGCCGGGCGGCACGCGGCGCTGATTCCCTTTGTCGTGGTCGTACAGTCGGCGGTCTTCGATGAGCGTCGACGCCGGGTCGTGGTACCGCTGGTGGCCAGCGATGTGGCGCAGCAGCAAGTGAGTTTGCCGGCGTCGCGGGTGACGCCGGAGTTTTTCGTCGAGGGGCGCAAGGTGATCCTGAATCCGCTGGAAATCGTTTCCGTGCCGCTCGATGCGCTGGGGCCATGCGTCGCTTCGCTGGCTGCCGAAGGCGAGGTCATCGTCGCCGCGCTGGATGAAGTGTTTTCGCGTGCTTGGGGCTGAGGTTATGAGCGATTTGTTTTCCACCAACGAAGTCGACCGTTCCGCGCCATTGGCCGAACAGCTACGCCCGCAGACGCCGGATGAAGTGATCGGCCAGCAGCATCTGCTCGGGCCGGGCAAGCCGCTGCGTCTGGCGTTTGCGTCCGGGCAGCCGCATTCGATGATCCTGTGGGGGCCGCCGGGTGTGGGCAAAACCACGCTGGCGCGGATGATGGCGACGCAGTTCCAGTGCGAGTTCATTGCCCTGTCGGCGGTGTTCTCCGGGATCAAGGAAGTGCGCGAGGCGGTGGCGCAGGCCGAGTTGTGGAAGGCGCAGGGCAAGCGGACCATCCTCTTCGTCGATGAAATTCACCGTTTCAACAAGTCGCAGCAGGACGGCTTTCTGCCGTTTGTCGAAAGCGGGCTGTTCACCTTCATCGGTGCGACGACTGAAAACCCCTCGTTCGAGGTCAATTCGGCGCTGTTGTCGCGGGCTTCGGTCTATGTGCTGAAGTCGCTCGACGAGGCCGAGATGGGGCAATTGTTCGACCGTGCCCAGGAGCGGGCGCTGGCCGATCTGGCGTTTGACGAGGAAGCGAAGACGCGCCTGATCGGGCTGGCCGACGGCGACGCGCGGCGCCTGCTCAACCTGCTCGAACAGGTGCGCACGGCAGCGCGGGCGGCGGGCGTTTCGGCGGTCGACGGCGCTTTCATCGAAGCCACCATGGCGCAGAACCTGCGCCGTTTCGACAAGGGCGGCGACGCCTTCTACGACCAGATTTCGGCGCTGCACAAGTCGGTGCGTGGTTCCAGCCCGGACGGCGCGCTGTACTGGTTCTGTCGCATGCTCGACGGCGGCGCCGACCCGCGTTACCTGGCGCGGCGGATCATCCGCATGGCCTGGGAAGACATCGGTCTGGCCGATCCGCGCGCGATGCAGATCGCCAACGACGCGGCCGAAACCTACGAGCGTCTGGGTTCGCCGGAAGGCGAGCTGGCGCTGGCGCAGGCGGTGACTTACCTGGCGGTGGCGGCCAAGTCGAACGCCGGCTACAACGCCTACAACGCGGCGCGCGCCTTCGTCGCCAAGGATGGTTCACGGCCGGTGCCGGTGCATCTGCGCAATGCGCCGACCAAGCTGATGAAGGAACTCGGCTACGGCAAGGCTTACCGCTACGCGCACGACGAGCCGGAGGCCTACGCCGCCGGTGAGAGCTACCTGCCGGACGGCATGCCGGAGCCCGGCTGGTACGCGCCGACGCCGCGCGGGCTGGAGGGCAAGATCGGCGAGAAGCTCGCCCACCTGCGCGATCTGGATCGCAAGGCGGGCAAGAAGTAGGGCTCAGTCGATCTTACGGTGATCGACGGCGCCCGGGCCGCGATGCGGTCCGTACTGTTCCGGGCGCCCGCCGGGCTGACCGAAGGCCGCTTGGCCGTTGCCGGCCTTGATGTTGCGGTCCATCCAGCCGAGCATGTCGTCCCACATCGTGCGCTGGTCGCGTAGCGGCGGCATCGTCGTGGCGTGCGGCAGTTCGATGGTGACCACCGGCACGCTCTTGTAATGGCCGCCGTAGTTGCCCAGCGAGCCGGGGTAGACGCCCAGCCGGTTGAGCGCCAGCCGGCCGAAGCGCAGCGGCTGCGGTGCCGGGCCGTCGTAGTCGAGCAGGTTGTAAGGAGCGTGCACGCTGATGATGACGTCCGGCTTGAACGCCTCGATCTGCTGCTCCAGCCAGCGTGTCTCGATTTCCGAGCCGGCGGCATCGCCGGGGTAGCGGCGCGGGTCGCGCCGGGTGCGCTCGATCCAGTACTTGTGCGCATCCTGTTCCCAGTCCGGGGTCGGGAAGTTGCGGTTGAGGTCGACGCCGCGGCCGTTGGCGCGGGTCGACGGCCGGTTGTGCAGGCCGTCCGGGTTCGATGCCGGAATCACGCGCCAGACGTACTTTCCTGCCTTGGGCTCGCGTATCCATTCCAGCCAGCGGAAGACGATCGAGACCGACGTCAGCTCGTCACCATGGATGCCGCCGATGATCAGCACGCGCGGCGGATTGACGGTCTTGCGGGCAGCGGGGATGTCGCGCAGGACGAGCGCCCGGCCGCCGCTGGTGCGCTCGCTGACGGCGACGAAATCCTGGCTGCGGCAGTTTTCTGCAGAGACGCTGCGCAGCCGTCGGCCGAGGTCGTCGCACCAGGCATTGGTGACGCTGCGGTCGGCAGCGTGGGCGGGGAGGGCGAGCAGCAGGGCGGCGAGCAGGCCGGTCGTGGCGCGGGGCAGCAGCGAAAACATGGGCGAAATGGCGTGAGGGCAGGGCAAAAACCGAATGATAACCGCTGAGCTGTCCGGTTCCGGCGTTTCCGGCCTCGCGTATAATTCGCCGCTTCAAGAATGCCGCTGTTTTCCGGGAACCACCATGCTCGACATCCAACAACTCCGCTCCAACCTCGATGCCGTCGCCGAAGGCCTTGCCAAGCGTGGCAAGCCGATCGACTTCTCCGCCTTCTCGGCGCTCGAAGCCGAGCGCAAGACGCTGCAGACCCGTACCCAGGACCTGCAGGCGCAGCGCAACAGCCTGTCCAAGCAGATCGGCATGTTGAAGGGGCAGGGCAAGGATGCGTCCGAGGTCATGGCCCAGGTCGGCGCGCTGGGCGACGAGCTGAAGGCTTCCGAAGCGCGGCTGACCGAACTGCTCGGCGAGTTCAACGCCATCCTCGCGGCGCTGCCGAACATTCCCGACGCCTCGGTGCCGGTCGGCGCCGACGAAACCGCCAACGTCGAGATCAAGCGCTGGGGCACGCCGCGCGTTTTCGATTTCCCGGTCAAGGATCACACCGATGTCGGCGAAGCCATCGGCCAGCTCGATTTCGCCACCGCCGCCAAGATTTCCGGCGCCCGCTTCTCGCTGTTGAAGGGCGGCCTGGCCCGCCTGCACCGCGCGCTCGCCCAGTTCATGCTCGACACGCATACCGCCGAGCACGGCTACACCGAGCTCTACGCGCCGTATCTGGTCAATGCCGCCAGCCTGTACGGCACCGGCCAGCTGCCCAAGTTCGAGGAAGACCTGTTCAAGGTCCTGCGCGGCGACCAGGATCCGCTCTACCTGATTCCGACCGCCGAAGTGCCGGTGACCAACATCGTCCGCGACGAAATCCTGGCGGCCGAAGCGCTGCCGCTGAAGTTCGTCTGCCACACGCCGTGTTTCCGTTCGGAAGCCGGTTCGGGCGGTCGCGACGTGCGCGGCATGATCCGTCAGCACCAGTTCGACAAGGTCGAGTTGGTGCAGATCGTCCATCCGGACATGTCGGCAGCGGCGCATGAGGAACTGACCCGTCACGCCGAAGTCATCCTGGAAAAGCTGGAACTGCCGTACCGCCGCATGGTGCTGTGTTCTGGCGACATGGGCTTCTCCGCCGCCAAGACCTACGACCTGGAAGTCTGGCTGCCGGCGCAGAATACTTACCGCGAAATCTCGTCGTGCTCCAATTTCGGCGCCTTCCAGGCCCGCCGCATGCAGGCGCGCTTCCGCAACGACAAGAACAAGCCGGAAATCTGCCACACGCTGAACGGCTCCGGTCTGGCCGTCGGTCGTACCCTGGTGGCGATTCTCGAGAACAACCAGCAGGCCGACGGCAGTGTCACCATTCCGGCCGTGCTGCGTCCCTACATGGGCGGTCTGGAAAGCCTGGGCGCCTGATCGGCGGCACTCAGCGGCGGCTCGTTGCGCGACAGGATGTCGTAGTAGCTGCGGATGTTTTCGGTCATGATCACCGCTTCGCCGCCGCGCGCCCGGCCGGACTTCAGCCGGCTGTAATATTGCGGCCGGGCCAGCAGGGGCAGGACGCGTTTCATGTCGTACCAGGCATCGGCATCGGCCTTGAGCTGGCGGGCGATGGTCCGCGCCGCGTTCAGGTGGCCGGGGCCGATGTTGTAGCCGGCCAGCGCCAGCCAGGTGCGGTCAGGTTCCGGAACGTCGGCCAGCCCGTCGCGCAGGATGTTCAGGTAACGGGCGCCGCCGATGATGCTTTCGCGCGCATCGAGCCGGTTGCCGACGCCGAGCCGGTCGGCGGTTTCCTCGGTGAGCATCATCATGCCGCGGACGTTGGTGTAGCTGGTGGCGAACGGGTCCCAGTGCGATTCCTGGTAGGCCAGCGCGGCGATCAGGCGCCAGTCGATGCCGGTCTGCCGTTCGGCCTCCTGGAAATGCTTGCGCAGCGCCGGCAGGGTGGTCCTGATCTGGCCGAGGAATTTCTCCACATCCGCCTGCTTGAGGCGCCGGACATGACCGAAGTAGCGTTCCTTCAGCCGGTTCAGCGTGCCGTCCTGGCGCACTTTCTCGATGAAGGCGGTGACCCGCGCGCGTAATTCCGGGTTCGGCGATTTGCCCAGCCACCAAACGATGGGCGCGGCTTCACTGAGTTTCAGCGTGCTGCGCAGCGAGGGTACGTACTGGTTGGCGAGTTCTTCCAGGTGCCCGTCCATGGCGACGTAGCTGACCTTCTGCTCACCGAGGGCTTCGAGCAGGTCGATGATGTTGCCCTGGTCGACCACTTCGACGGTCAGTTCGGGAATTTCCTGGGCCAGCCGATGCATCGTTGCCGCCTGCCGGGTGCCGGCCAGGACATGGACTGTCTTGCCGCTGAGCTGATCGAGGGATTGCAGCGGCAGCGAGGCCTCGTGCTGGGCCAGGATGTCGTGCGTGCTGAACAGCGGTGGCGTCGATTCGATCCCGGTATCGGCTGCCGGCGACAGCCAGGCGGCAGCGAGATGGTAGCCGCGGCCGTTGAGCCGGTCGCCGATCTCGCCCGGTTCGATGACCTCGTGGCGCACCGCGACACCGAGCTCTTTGGCCAGCAGCCGGGTCAGGTCGTGTTCCAGTCCGGTTGCCGCGCCGGCTTCGTCGGCACTGTAGGTCAACGGCCCGGTCTGGGTGACGACGACCAGATCCTGGCCGCCGGGTGTGGGGAAGGGCAGGGTGTCGCCGCAGGCGCTCAAGGTCAATGAGATGACCAAAATCGTGACGAGCCTGTTAAATCCTCGCATAAGCTGTGCTATTATCTCGGCCGCTGCGGAGAGGTGGCAGAGTGGTCGATTGTACCTGACTCGAAATCAGGCGTACTGAAAGGTACCGAGGGTTCGAATCCCTCCCTCTCCGCCAGCAACATCATCAAGCGCCCACCTGGGCGCTTTTTTGTTTTGGTCATCAAGGTGGCTACCCTCCTGGGGCTTGTGTCAGGCGAGAAGTAAGATATCCGGGAGGATTATGCCGTGGTTTTTCCCCGTTTTTTCAGGTAATTTTCGCCAATGGGTGATTCCTGGAGGCAGGCATGAGGCTGAGTGAAGAGCAACGGCGAGTGGTCAAGGTGGCGACAGCCGAGTGTTTTGAGCCGTCGGCGACGGTACGTCTTTTTGGCTCGCGCGTTGATGACAATAAAAAAGGCGGCGATATCGATCTGCTGATCGAAACCTCACTCAATGACCCGGCCTTGATTGCTGCCGCGCACATCCGTTTCGTATCCCGGCTCTATCGTGAAATGGGAGAGCAAAAAATCGATCTTCTGATTGATTACCCCGGCCGTCGCCAGCATTTACCCATTTACGATGTTGCTCGAGCCCAGGGGGTTCGGCTATGAACGGGGCGCTGGTGCTTGACGAAGCCTGGCGCCAGTGCCAGAAACATCTCCATCATCTTCGACATGCAATGGGGGCGTTGGCTGCCAATTTTCCGGTCAAGGCCGAGGCACTCGCTGGAATGGATGACGAAACTGTTCAGGATTGGGATCAATTCATCCTCCGATTCACCAAGTTGCAAGATGCAATGGGCGGGCGCCTCTATCCGGCCTTGCTGGATTATCTCCAAGAGCCCTATGACAACCGGCCGATGCTGGATAAGCTGAATCGTCTTGAGCAATTGGGCTTTCTGGGTAGCATCGACGACTGGAATACGCTTCGGGTCATCAGGAACCATTTTGCCCATGATTACCCTGAAGATGATGCGGTGAAGGCGGCTTTTCTGAATCAGGCTGCTGCCGCTGTCCCCTTGCTTGAATCCTTGCTGAAACGCGTGGCGGCTGCAGTGCCAGGGTTTGAGGTGTGATCTGCCGGTACTGCGCCGGACCATAAACGCAAACCCATGATCGATACCCTTTTCCTGCCGCTGGCCCTGGCCTTCATCATGTTTTCGCTCGGCTTGTCCTTGCGCGTGGCCGATTTCCGGGCCGTGCTCGGCGAGTGGCGGGCGCTCGGTGTCGGCCTGGTGGCGCAGGTTTTCCTGCTGCCGCTGGTGGCCCTGGCGATTGGTCTGGGCCTCGGGCTGTCGCCGACGATGCTGCTCGGTCTGGTCATCCTCGCCGCCTGTCCGGGGGGCGTCAGTTCGGCTTTTCTGACCCATCTGGCACGCGGCAACACCGCCCTGTCGCTGGTCATGACGACGATCAGCAGCCTGCTCGCGGCGCTGACCCTGCCGTTGGTGATCAACCTCCTGATGCTCTGGCAGACGGGGGGCTTGCCGGCGGGCGCCTTGTTCCGGCCGGGCGACATGCCGCTGGGCAAGTTGCTGGCCGGTGTGCTGCTGGTGACGACCCTGCCGGTGATCGCCGGCATGTTGCTGCGCCTGCGCGCCGGCCTGATCGGCGAACGCGGCGAGGCCTGGGTCAGCCGGCTGGCGACCGGTTTCTTCATCGCCATCGTCGTTGTCACCTTCATCAGTCATCGCCAGACCATCGTCGCCGGCCTGCCCGAGGTCGGGGCGGCGACCGTGCTGCTCAACGTCGTTGCCATGCTCGGTGGCGCATTGCTGGCCTGGGCGGCCGGGCTGGCGCGCCGGGAAAACATCGCCATCTCGCTGGAGTGCGGCCTGCAGAATGCCGGGATGGGCATCTTCGTCGCCATTTCGCTGTTCCGCCAGGCCGAGCTGGCCGTGCCCAGCGTGGTTTATGCGCTGACCATGAACCTCGGTGCCCTGGCTTTCCTGTTCTTCGTCCGCCGCCAGCGTGCCGGCGGCTTGGCGCTTCCCTGAGTGATGACGGCGGCGGGACTTCTGCGATAATCGCCGACGATGCTTGCCTATATCTTCCGACGCCTGTTGTACGCCTTGCCGATCCTGATCGGCGTCAACCTCATTACCTTCGCGCTGTTCTTCATCGTGAACACGCCGGATGACATGGCGCGCATGCAGCTCGGCGTCAAGCGGGTGACGCCGGAGGCGATCGAGAAGTGGAAGGCCGACCGCGGTTACGACAAGCCGCTGTTCGTCAATGCCGCGGCCGGCGGTGTCGGTACGCTGACCGAGACGATCTTCTTCGAGAAGTCGGTGCGCATGTTCGTCGGCGATTTCGGCCGGGCCGACGACGGTCGCGACATTGCCCGCGAAATCAAGGCGCGGATGTGGCCGTCGCTGGCGATTGCCTTGCCGACCTTCATCCTTGGCCTGTTCGTGACGGTCAGCCTGGCCTTGCTGCTGGCTTTCTTCCGGGCGACGGCGCTGGATTTCTGGGGCGTCGTGCTGTGCGTCGCGCTGATGTCGATTTCCGGGCTGTTCTACATCATCGGCGGCCAGTACCTGATCGCCAAGGTGTGGAAACTGGTGCCCATTTCGGGCTTTGGCGACGGGCTCGACGCCTGGCGCTTCCTGATCCTGCCGGTGTTCATCGGCGTCGTTTCCGGGATCGGCTCGTCGACGCGCTGGTACCGGACCATCTTCCTTGAGGAAGTGTCGAAGGACTACGTGCGCACGGCCCGCGCCAAGGGGCTGGCCGAGACCGTGGTGTTCTTCCGCCACATCCTGCGCAACGCGATGATTCCCATCCTGACCGGCGTCGTCGTGGTCATTCCGCTGCTGTTCATGGGCTCGCTGCTGACCGAATCCTTCTTCGGCATTCCCGGGCTGGGCAGCTACACCATCGACGCGATCAACGCCCAGGACTTTGCCGTGGTCCGCTCGATGGTCTTCATCGGCTCGGTGCTGTACATCGTCGGCCTGATCTTGACCGACATTTCCTACACCCTGGTCGATCCGCGGATACGGTTCTCATGAGCGACTTCCAGATCGTCGTCCTGTGGTCCGATATCCTGGTCTGGCTGCTGCTGGCAGCCGGTGTCGGGCTGGGTGTGCTGATTTCCCGCAGCCCGCCCTTGCTCGCCGCCTGGCGGCGGGTCGGCGCCAGCCGTCCGGGGATGGCGTCGGCGACCGTGCTGCTGGCCTTCGTGCTGGTCGGCCTGCTCGATTCGCTGCATTACCGGCCGGCGCTGGAAAGCCAGCCGGGCGAGCAGACGCAATACGCGATCGAGGTGCTGTCGGTGCTCGATGCGCTGGTCGGCCCCTTGCGCACCGAAAACGAAAAGACCTATTCGTCGCCGCTGGCCACTCACCTGCATGCCAAGGAAACGACGGAGGTGCCCGGTGTCGGCACGGTGCGCGAATTCCCGCGCCTGAAGTTCGGCGGCGTGCATCTCGACGATCCGGCGCAACGAGGTGGCGATGTCGCCATGACCGCCTTGCGTGCGGTCGGCCTGGCGGCGCTCGTCTGGCTGGCCCTGACCGCGCTGGTAGCGGCGCGTTGCGGTGGCTGGGCGGCGGTCTGGCGCGGGCGCACACGCTTTGCCTGGAATGCCGTGCTGGCGACGCTCGGCGCGATGCTGCTGGTGCTGTTGCCGGTCTTCATGCTGGCCGGCGATTACCACGTCTTCGGCACCGACAAGGTCGGCCAGGACGTGCTTTACCAGATTCTCAAGAGCGTGCGCACGGCGCTGATCATCGGCCTGGTGACGACGCTGGTGATGCTGCCGCTGGCGGTGGTGCTGGGCATCGTTGCCGGTTATTTCCGGGGCTGGGTCGATGACCTGATCCAGTATCTGTACACCGTGCTCAACTCGATTCCCGGCGTGCTCTTGATCGCCGCCGCCGTGCTGATGATGCAGGTGGTCATCGACACGCACCCCGAATGGTTCGCCACCGCCGCCGAGCGCGCCGACCTGCGCCTGCTGGCGCTCTGTTTCATTCTCGGCATCACCAGCTGGACCGGCCTGTGCCGGCTGCTGCGCGGCGAGACGCTGAAGCTCAGGGAACTCGAATACATCCAGGCGGCGCAGGCCTTCGGCGTGTCCAACTGGCGGATCATCCTGCGCCACATCCTGCCCAACCTCATGCACATCGTCATCATCGCGCTGGTCATGGACTTTTCCGGGCTGGTGCTGGCTGAGGCAGTACTCTCCTACGTCGGCATCGGCGTCGATCCGACGATGACCAGCTTCGGTACGATGATCAACAACGCGCGCATGGAACTCGGTCGCGAGCCGGTCGTCTGGTGGTCGCTGGCGGCGGCCTTCAGCGCCATGTTCATCCTGGTGCTCGCCGCCAACCTGTTCGCCGACGCGGTCCGCGACGCATTCGACCCGAGGGCCGCCTGATGCTGCAAGTCAAGGATCTCCGTCTCGGCTTCGCCAGCGGCGAGCGAACCCTGCTCGCCGTCGACGGCATTTCCTTCGCCATCGAACGGGGCGAAACCTTTGCCCTGCTGGGCGAATCGGGCTGCGGCAAGTCGGCCACCGCGCAGGGGTTGATGCGCCTGCTGCCGACGGCCGGGCGCATCGTCGGCGGTTCCGTGCAGCTCGACGGCGAGGAATTGCTGGCGCGCTCGGAAGCCGAGATGCGTGCCTATCGCGGTGGACGCATGGCGATGATCTTCCAGGAGCCGGCGACCAGCCTGAACCCGGTGCTCACCGTCGGCCGCCAGATCGGCGAGGTGCTCGAACGCCATCGCGGCCTGCGCGGCGAGGCGGCGCGCGCGCGCATGCTCGACCTGCTGCGCCAGGTCGGCATCGCCGACCCCGAGCGCCGGCTTGACGAATATCCCTTCCAGTTGTCCGGCGGCATGAAGCAGCGGGTGATGATCGCCATCGCCCTGGCTGGCGAACCCGAATTGCTGATCGCCGACGAGCCGACAACCGCGCTCGACGTCACCGTGCAGGCGCAGATCCTCGACCTGCTGGCGCAACTGCAGGCCGAACGCGGCATGGGCATGCTGCTGATCACCCACGACCTCGGCGTCGTCGCGCGCATGGCCCATCGCATCGGCGTCATGTACGCCGGCGAACTGGTCGAGGTGGCCAGTCGCGAGGAATTCTTCTCGGCCCCACGCCATCCCTACACCCAGGCCTTGTTCGCCGCCTTGCCCGACGTGTCGCGGCGCGGCATGACGCTGACCACGATTCCCGGCCAGGTGCCGTCGCTGGCGGCGATGCCGGCCGGTTGTAGGTTCGCCGACCGCTGCCCGCAGGTCATGCCGGTCTGCCGCGAGCAGTCGCCGGCCTGGCGCGAGGCGCAGCCCGGGCACGCGGTGCGCTGCCACTGGCAGGGCGCGCAGGAAGCGTCTGCCCCGGTGTCGTCCGTCGCCGATGCGCTGCCCAGCGGGCAGGCCCCGGTGCTGCTCGACGTTGCCGACCTGAAGGTGCATTTCCCCATCCGCAAGGGCATCCTCCAGCGTACGGTCGGCCACGTGCATGCGGTCGATGGCGTGTCGCTGGCCATTTCGCCCGGTTGCACCCTGGCCCTGGTCGGCGAATCCGGTTGCGGCAAGACGACGGTGGGCAAGGCCCTGCTGCAGTTGATCCGGCCGACGGCGGGCAGCGTGCGGCTGGCCGGCGAGGAACTGACCGGCTTGTCCGGGCGCGATCTGCGCGCCGCGCGGCGGCAGTTGCAGATGATTTTCCAGGACCCGTTTGCTTCGCTCAACCCGCGTTTGCGCATCGGCGAAATCATCGCCGAAGGCATGACGGCGCTGGGCGTCGGGGGCGACGCAGCGGCGGCGGTGCGCGCGCTGTTGCAGCAGGTCGGTTTGCCGGACGACGCGGCCGAGCGCTTCCCGCATGAGTTCTCCGGCGGTCAGCGCCAGCGTATCGCCATCGCCCGCGCATTGGCGGTGCAGCCGGCCTTGCTGGTCTGCGACGAGCCGACCTCGGCACTCGACGTGTCGGTGCAGGCGCAGATCCTCAACCTGCTCAAAACCCTGCAGGGCGAACTGGGCGTGGCCTATCTGTTCATCACCCACAACTTCGCCGTGGTCGAGTACCTGGCGCATGACGTGGCGGTCATGTACCTCGGCCGTATCGTCGAGCGCGGCAGCGCTGACGAAGTGCTGGGCAATCCGCGTCACCCCTATACCCAGGCCCTGCTGTCGGCGGTGCCGGTGCCCCGCCTCGACGGTGCCGGCGAGCGCATCCGCCTGCCGGGTGAAACACCGTCGCCGGCCAGACCGCCGTCAGGCTGTCATTTCCACCCGCGTTGCCCGCAGGCGACCGAGGTCTGCCGGGAGCGCTATCCGGATGCCCGTGCCGTGAGCGACACGCATGTCGCGGTTTGCCACTGGGTGAGTTGAGCGGCGAAGCCTAGCGCTTCGCGGTTTTCTTCTTGGGGGTGGTCTTGACGGCTTTCTTCGGTGCCGTCCGGCTGTTCTTGGCGGTGCCCGGCTTGCTGCTCTTCTGCTTTTTGCTCAATTTCTTCGGCTTCGGTTCCGGCTGGATGATGGCCGGCGACGACTCCATGCCCAGCATGCGCTGCAGGCCGTCCATATTGCCGTTGCCCGGAACGAGCAGTTTGGAACCGGCGGCCAGCCGGACATTGCCGGGAAGACCGTTGACCTGGGCCAGTTCGCTGGTGCTGACGCCGAAGCGGGCGGCGATTTCCCCGACACGCTCGGCCGACCTGACGGCGTAGGCTTGCCATTGCGTCAACGGAGCGCGGTGGTTGGCCAGATTCTCGTTGAAGGTGTCGACGCGGTCGGCCGGCAGCACGACCGGCGTGTCGGCATCGATGACCGGCCGGTTGTGCGAGGGGTTCAGGTGGCGGAATTCCTCGAGCGTCATGTTGGCCAGGCGGGCTGCCGTCTTGACGTCCATCGGCCGGGGCGAAGCGGCGGTGGCCAGGTAGGCCTGGTTCGGGATGAACGGCAGGCCGAGCCGGGCAAAGGTTTCCGGATTACCGAGGATGTTCTTGAGCGCCTGCAGCTTGGGGACGTAATGCCGGGTTTCCTTGGGCATCGTCAGGTTGGGGTAATCGGTCGGCAGGCCGCGCGCCTCGTTCTTTTCGATCGCTCGCTTGACCGCGCCTTCGCCCCAGTTGTACGACGCCAGCGCCAGGTGCCAGTCGCCGTGCATGTCGTAGATGGTCTGCAGGTAGTCGAGCGCGGCGCTGGTCGAGGCCATGACGTCGCGACGTTCGTCACGCCACCAGTTCTGCTGCAGGTTGAAGCGCTTGCCGGTGGCCGGGATGAATTGCCACAGGCCGGAAGCGGCAGCCGGCGAGTGGGCCATCGGGTTGAACGAGCTCTCGACCATCGGCAGCAGCGCCAGTTCGGTCGGCATGCCGCGCGCTTCCAGTTCTTCGACGATGTGATGCAGGTAGGGCCGGCTGCGCTCGATCATCTGGCGCAATGCGCCGGGCCGGTTCTGGTACCACTGCTGGTAATGGAGAACGAGGTCGTCGTTCAGGTCGATCATGGCAAAGCCCTGGCGCAGCCGGTCCCAGAGATCGTGGGTGCGCAGCGTCAGATCGATGGTCAGCGGCAATTCCGGTTGCGGCTGGATTTCCTGGATTTTCAGGCCATCCAGCGAAAGCATCTGCAGGCTCTCGGGAATCGCCGTCCGCAGGCGTGGGCTGAAATCGGCGTCGGCACGTGCCAGCAGGCTGGAAGTGCAAAGGAGTAACCCGAGGATCAGGCCGGCAAGGCGACGGGACGACGGCTGAACTTGGGAAAACGGCATTGACCGAGGCTCCGGGTGCGAAGTGGGGCAAACGCAGGATTATAACGGAGGAGAAAGCGTCGACCCGTTGCGGAAATGTAACACTGGCCAACGCCGGCCTTGTCGTTCATGCCTTGCCTCGGCTCAGGGCGCGCCAGGTCTCGCGGAAGATGAATTGCTCCACCTTCAGCCGCTGCTGGGCCGGGCACGCGATCCGTACCACCAGCATCAGCTGCTTGGGGTCGGAGAAGTCCCACAGCACCTTGCTGCGTACCGACGGGAAGGCGATGAAACTCTCATCGGAGATTTTCCGGAAATGCGCTTCGGCCTCGGCCTGCCAATTCTGGGTGGCTTCGTCGGCAGCGGCCAGGGCGGCAGCCTCGACCTGATCGAGGTCGTGTGCCGCCCCTTCCGGTAGCGGCATCCGGAACAGATGGAGGACGTATTCTCCCGTCGGCGACGTGTTTTTCAGCGGGGTCGTCAGCAGCATTCCGTTGGGAAATTCGGCCACCTTTCCCGTCAGTTGCCCCGCGTATCCGAGTTCGGCCAGGGTGGTGGCGAACATGTCGATGTCGATGACCCGGCCGTTGAGCTGGTTGATTTCGATCAGGTCGCCGACCTTGAACGGACGAACCAGGGTGATGTAGAGATAGCCGAGCACGCACATCAGCAATTCCTTGCTGACGATCAGCATGGCGCCGGCGACCGCGGCCAGGGACAGGGCGAAGCCGGCGATGGTCGATGCCCAGACGGAAACGACGATGGTGAAGATCATGAACCAGATGACGTTTCTGGCCCAGACCAGATGCAGGCGCCGTTTTTCTGCCGAAATCTCTCCCCGGGAGAGGTAGCGGGCCCACAGATGGGAGAACAGCATGCCGATGGCGATCAGCGCGACAGTGGCGATCACTTTTTCCCATTGGCCGGGAATGGCGTTGAAGAGGTCGGTCAGTGTCGACATGGTTCAATCCGGATTTGCTGTTAATTTCGAAGTGTCGATCATCGGCGGCAGTATTTATCAAAAGAACTTCCTTGCCTACCCTGTATCGAACGATTGGCGGCGGATAGGCGGCGGCCTGGAAATGACCATCAACCGAGGAGACCCGGATGTTTTCCATTTACGGCATGACAGGTCAGGTGTTCAGTGGCAGCCTGGAGGCGATGAACCGCGTTCACCCGCTGCTTCAGGCACGTCGGGCACGCGGGGTCAGCCGCGATGGTGACGAGATCGGGGCAGAGAGTGTGGCGACACCATTGGCGCAGGAAGCCGTCTCGGCCTATCGGAAAATGCTGCCCGCCGATCTTGAGCGGGGGCCGCTGTTCCATGCCGCGCAGATCATGAGCCGGCCCGTCGCCGTCGTCGAGCACATGAGTTCAGTCGTGGATGCCTGGCATCTGCTGCAGGAACGCCAGATACATCAGGCGCCGGTCCTCGACGAAACACGGCGGCTGATCGGTCTGGTGACCGAACGCGATTTGCTGACAGTGATCGATATCGAGGGGGAACGCGTACTGGAAAACCTCAAGCGACGCGTCAGCGACGTGATGACTTCCCCGGTTGTCGCTGCCGCGCCGGTCACCGACATCAGGCGCATCGCGGATGTAATGATCCAGAGCGGGCTGAGTGCCGTGCCGATCCTCAATGAGGGGGAACGGATCGTCGGCATCGTTTCGCGGACGGATATCCTGCGTGCCGTGATGACGGATCCGCCGTTGAGTCTGTGGCGTTGAAGGTTCGTGCGCCGAAAATGATGTGCTGAGCGACGTGGATTCAGACCGATGCACGATTCAGCAATATGCTCAGTTCAGGGTAGTAACCGAGGCGGCTGATGCTGATGAGCTTGCCGATGCGCAGCGATTCGGCAACTTCGCGGGCGGCAGCAGATTGTTCGATCAGGATCGGAAAATGAATGGCTGGATCGAGCATCGAGAATATTTCCTTGAGCACCTTGCCGCAGGCCTGGTAACAACGTGGGTCGAGCTGGGTTGTCTGGTCTCCCTGGTCACACGCATCAAGGTAAGCCGCAGCGCTGATCGCCGATACGGCAAGGACGTCGATATTGTCCGGAGTGAAGTGACGCATGGTGACTCTCCTTGGATGAGGGTCTGAAACGATTACCCTGTGTGAGTTAACGCGTGATTTTCAGGAAAGTTGAGGGGAATCGTTGTGCACTCAATAGCGGATGACGGCGCGATTCTTTCTGCCTATTGTTCGACGAAGGCCCGTTCGATGACATAGTCACCCATCTCACCGATGTGCGGTGAGATTTTGAAGCCGAAGCCGTCGAGCATGGCGGAAACTTCCTTGAGCATGGCCGGGCTGCCACAGATCATGCCGCGGTCCGTGGCTGGGTCGAGCGGGGCTTCGCCGATGTCTGCGAACAGCTTGCCGGAAAGGATCAACTCGGTTTGCCGGCCTTCGTTGCGGAACGGCTCGCGGGTGACGGTCGGGTAGTAAATCAGTTTTTCGCGGATTTCATCACCCAGGTATTCGTGATTCCTGAGATCTTCTTCGATGTAGTCGTGATAGGCCAGCTCGTTGGTCCGGCGGACGCCGTGGATCAGGATCACCTTGTCAAAACGCTCATAGGTTTCCGGATCGTGAATCAGGCTCATGAAGGGTGCCAGGCCGGTGCCGGTGGCGAACAGGAACAGCCGCTTTCCCGGCTTCAGGTCGCGCAGGACAAGCGTGCCGGTTGGCTTGCGGCTGACCAGTAGCTTGTCGCCCGGTTGCAGGTGTTGCAGGCGTGAGGTGAGCCGACCGTCCGGTACCTTGATGCTGAAAAACTCCAGATGTTCTTCGTAATTGGCGCTGGCAACACTGTAGGCACGCATCACCGGCCGGCCGTTGACTTCCAGACCGATGGTCACGAATTGTCCGTTGGTGAAACGCAGGCCGGGATCACGCGTGGTGCGGAAGCTGAATAGGCTGTCGTTCCAGTGGTGAACGGAAATGACCGTTTCGTGATTGAAGTTGCTCATGGTGAGGTCCGGTGAGAGGCAATGGTTTCAGCATAGGTGTTGTGCGTTAAATCAAAAAGCGGATAATTTGGCTATTGCTTATCTGCTGAGTCGATATGAGACTGACACTGCGTCAACTGGAGATCTTTGCCGCGGTGGCTCGCAGCGAGAATGTTTCGCAGGCAGCCGGGCGTCTTGCCATGTCGCAATCGGCGGCTAGCAGCGCATTGGTCGAACTGGAGCGTTTGTACGACTGTCCGTTGTTCGACCGGATTGGCAAGAGCCTGCACCTGAACAGTGCCGGGCGCGGGCTGTTGCCGCTGGCCGAGAGCTTGATCGGGCAGGCCCGGGAACTTGAGGATTACCTGTCTGGCGGGCGGCCGGGGCCGCTGAATGTTGGCGCGACGCTGACGATCGGCAACTACCTGGCAACGCTGATTGTGGTCGACTACATGAAACAGTATCCGCAATCACCGGTGCAACTGCAGGTCGCCAATTCCGAAACCGTGGTCGAGCGCCTGCTGCGTTTCGAATGCGATCTCGGCTTGATCGAAGGCGAGGTGGTTCACCCTGATCTTGTGGTCGAACCCTGGCTGGCCGACGAATTGGTGGTTTTCTGCGCGCCCGGGCACGTGCTCGCTGGTAGCGCCAAGGTCGACAATGCCGCCTTGTCGGAACACGCCTGGATATTGCGCGAACCGGGATCGGGAACGCGCAGCCAGTTCGATCGCTGTATTGGCAGTCGGATGACCGAGTTCCGCTTGGGCCTGGAACTGGAGCATACCGAGGCGATCAAGCGCGCCGTCGAGTCGGGTCTCGGGCTGGGTTGCCTGTCGCGCTTGTCCCTGCGCGAGGCATTCCGGCGAGGCAGCCTGATCGAACTGCCGACGCCACAATTTGACCTGCGCCGGCATTTTTATTTTGCCAGCCACCGGCGCCGCAATACGGGGGCGGCGGGTCGTCTGTTCAGGCAGGCCTGCCTTGCCGCCAGAGCAGGCGCCAGCAGTACAGGCGATCTTGCTTTGCCCTTCATCCGCTGAGGGGGGGCTGGGGTCATTCAAAACAAAACGCCTTGTAGTGTCGTGGAACCCACGATGCTACAAGGCGTTAATGTATGTTGGCGGAGTGGACGGGGCTCGAACCCGCGACCCCCGGCGTGACAGGCCGGTATTCTAACCAACTGAACTACCACTC
>OGCL01001188.1_pt1 | contig 23335 bp, 21 predicted proteins | sample 1570041 | NCBI WGS metagenome assembly OGCL01 (sample SAMN06266162, study PRJEB24511) | hot springs metagenome | isolation source: Hot spring water | place: South Africa: Limpopo | collected 2015-06-22 | reverse complement strand
GTTGTTGATAAAACACTATCTGTAAAAGATACTTACCTAGAAATTTGAAGAATCTTTCGAGCTTGGCAATACTGGCTAAGTTAATTGCTGTATGGGGTTGAGCCTTCGGCTTGGGCAGGCAGCAGTTTCCAAGATCCTCTCGCGCCGCGAGAAAAAAAGATAAAACAAGGGATAACGCTATGGTTCGGGTTCGCAAACTGGCGCTGGCAATCGCAGCTGCTTCGGCACTGTCCTCCGGTATGGCGCATGCGTTGGGGCTGGGGGAAGTCACTCTGCAGTCGGCGCTCAATCAGCCGCTGGTGGCCGAAATCGAGCTGCTGGAAGTGCGTGACCTGGCCACGGGTGAGGTGCTGCCAAACCTCGCTTCCCCGGAGGACTTCAGCAAGGCGGGTGTCGATCGCCAGTATTTCCTCACCGACCTCAAGTTCACCCCGGTGCTCAAGCCCAATGGCAAGAGCGTGATCCGGGTGACCTCCAGCAAGCCCATGCGCGAGCCCTACCTGAACTTCCTGGTTGAGGTGCTGTGGCCCAATGGCCGCCTGCTGCGTGAATATACCCTGCTGCTCGATCCCCCCCTCTATACCCCGCAGAGCGTAGTGGCTGCGCCGCAGCCCGCCGCGGTGGCGCCCGTTGCCCAGGCGCCGCGTGCAGCTGCCCCCGCGCCTGTAACGCCGCCACGTCCCGCTGCGCCGACGGCCTCGCGCAGTATCGATGGCAATGAGTACACCACCAGCAAGAACGACACCCTCTGGGAAATTGCCCAGCGTGTTCGTGGCAGTGCCAGCGTTCATCAGACCATGCTGGCCATTCAGGATCTAAACCCGGGTGCCTTTGTCGACGGCAATATCAACCGCATGAAAAGCGGCCAGGTACTGCGCCTGCCGGATGAGCAGCAGCTCAGAAGCCGCAGTCAGGCCGAGGCCATTGCCCAGGTCAGCGAACAGAACAATGCCTGGCGCGAGGGTCGTAGCCTGGCCACGGCGGCCCGCCAGCTGGATGCGACCAAACGCGAGACGGCAGGTGCCGCCCCGGCCCAGGTGGAAAGCCGCGATACCCTGAAACTGGTTTCCGCCGAAAGCGGCAAGGCAACTACCGGTAGCGAGAAGGGCAGTGAAGATATCAAGGCCCTGACCGACAAGCTGGCCGTTACCCAGGAAAGCCTGGATTCCAGCCGCCGCGAGAATACCGAGCTGAAGGAGCGCATGGGCGACTTGCAGAGCCAGCTGGACAAGCTGCAGCGCCTGATTCAGCTCAAAGACGACCAGATGGCCAAGCTGCAGGCCGACCTGGCTGCGCAGGCCAAGGCCGCTGCGGCACCGGCTGCCGAAGCGCCGGCAGTGGCCGAGGCGCCTGTCGTGGCTGCCGAGCCAGCCCCTGTTGCCACCCCTGAGGCCGCCGCCGAAGCGCCGCTGGCTGCAGTCGAAGAACCTGATTTCAACTACAGCGAAGAGCCGGCCAGCCAGGCCCAGGAATCGGTTGCCGAAGAGCAACCGGCGCCAGCCCCGGTAAAACCGGTGGTCAGCGAGGCCCCGGTGGCCCCGGCCAAGCCAGAAGCACCGGTCAAGCCGGTGAGCAAGCCGACTCCGGCGCCGGTACCTGTGGAAGAGCCGGGCTTCGTCGACCAGATGCTGCAGAACCCGATGATGCTGGGTGCCGCCGGTGGTGGCGCGCTGCTGGTTCTGCTGTTGGGCCTGATGATGCTGTCCCGCCGCAATGCCATGAAAGAGGCCGAGCTGCAGGAAAGCCTGGCCATGGCAGAGACCGAGCTGGCCGATAGCGAGCCCCTGGCGGATGACGGTTTCGAAGGTCTGGGCGATGACCTTGCTAGTGCCGAGCCGCAAGCGCAGCAGGCAGAAGCGCCGGTTACCCCGCAAACCGGCGATGCTCTGGGCGAGGCGGACATCTATATCGCCTACGGCCGCTTCAATCAGGCCGCCGAGCTGCTGGAAAGCGCCCTCAATCAGGAGCCGCATCGCGCCGATCTGCGCCTGAAATTGATGGAAGTCTATGCCGAGATGGGCGACCGTGAGGGCTTTGCCCGTCAGGACAACGAACTGCGTGAAATCGGTGGCAGCGCCGCCGAAGTCGATCAGCTCAAGGCCAAGTATCCGAGCATGGCCGCTGCCCTGGGCGGCGGTCTGGCTGCAGCAAGTGCTGCCGAGTCGGCTGATCTCGACAGCTTCAGCCTGGACGACCTGACCCTGGATGAGCCGCAAACGCCGGCTGCCAGCGAAGTGGGCGGTGACCTGGATGATGCCTTCGACCTCAGCCTGGATGATTTCGAGCCCGAGCAGGAGGCTCCGCACAAGGCGGCCGAAAGCCTGTCGCTGGACGCCGATCTGAGCTTCGACGCGCCGGCCGAGGCAGCGCAGGCCGACGCCGATGACCTGGGCTTCGATCTGAGCCTGGATGACAGCAGCCCGGCCGAGGCCGATAGCCTGTCCCTGGACGCCGACCTGGCTGATTTCAGCCTGGATCTGGATGAGCCGGGCAAGGCCGAGTCTGCCCCGGAAGAAGATGATTTCCTGCTGAGCCTTGACGAAGACCTGAGCCCGCAAGTGGAGCAGTCCGAAGCCGCCGAATTGAGCATGGAGCCTCTGGAAGACAGCGCCGATAACGCCTTCGAGATGCCGGCGGACTTCGATCTGTCGGTCGCAGAGGATGAGCCTGCGGCCCCGGCCGCCGATAGCTTCGCCGCTCAGCTGGATGAAGTGAGTGCCGAGCTGGAACAGCTCAGCGACAACCTGCAGCAGCCTGCCGATCTGGATGAAGCCATGCCCGAGCTTGCCGGTGCCACCGCGCCTGCCGGCCTGGAGGACGAAGATGACTTCGACTTCCTCTCCGGTACCGATGAAACCGCTACCAAGCTGGATCTGGCCCGCGCCTATATCGATATGGGGGATGCCGAGGGCGCCCGCGACATCCTTGATGAAGTGGTTGCCGAGGGCAGTGAAGCCCAGCAGCAGGAAGCGCGCGAGTTGATTGCCAAACTGAGTTGATAAATGTCTGATGGTGTAATTGCAACGGCAGCCGATTCGGCTGCCGTTGGCGTTTTCAAGGTGGCCCTCGGGGTCGAGTACAAGGGTTCTCGCTACCGTGGTTTTCAGCGCCAGCGCGCCGGCGTGCCGTCCATTCAGGAATCCCTGGAGACGGCCCTGTCCAAGGTCGCCGGGGGGGCGCCTATCGTCCTGAGCTGTGCCGGGCGTACCGACGCCCTGGTGCACGCCAGTGGCCAGGTGGTGCATTTCAGCACCCCGGTGGAGCGCTCCATGCATGCCTGGATCATGGGCGCCAATATGAACCTGCCGGCCGATATCAGCGTGACCTGGGCCAAGCTGATGCCGGCGCATTTCGACGCGCGCTTCTGCGCCATGGCCCGGCGCTATCGCTATGTGATCTACAACGATCAGATTCGTCCGGCGCATATGGCCGAAGAAGTCACCTGGAATCACCGCCCGCTGGATATCGAGCGCATGCGCGAGGCGGCCAAGGCATTTCTCGGTACCCATGATTTCAGCGCCTTTCGCGCCCGCCAGTGCCAGGCCAAGTCGCCGATCAAGACGGTGCACCATCTGCAATTGCTGCAGCACGGACGCTTTATCGTGCTGGATATCCGCGCCAATGCCTTCCTGCACCATATGGTGCGCAACCTGGCCGGGGTATTGATGACCATCGGCGCCGGCGAGCGGCCGGTTGAATGGGCGCGGGAAGTGCTGGAAACCCGCATCCGTCGCGAGGGTGGGGTGACCGCGCATCCCTATGGGCTGTATCTGGTGCAGGTCGACTATCCCGAAGAGTTCGACCTGCCCAAGCGCTATCTGGGGCCGCACTTTCTTTCCGGTCTGCCGGACGTGGCGGCTGACGCCTGAAAAACCCTTTGCTACCATCGGGCTCACTTTGTTCCGTCGAGGTCACACAGTTGTCAGGCGTTCGCAGCAAGATCTGTGGTATTACCCGCATAGAAGATGCGCTGGCGGCCGCTGAAGCGGGTGCCGATGCCATCGGCCTGGTGTTTTATGCCAAGAGTCCGCGGGCGGTGAGCGTGCAGCAGGCGCGGGCCATAGTCGCCGCCTTGCCGCCGTTCGTGACCACTGTGGGCCTGTTTGTCGATGCCAGCACCTGTGAGCTGGGGGAAATTCTCGGTGCCGTGCCCCTGGATTTGTTGCAGTTCCACGGCGATGAAACGCCCGTCTACTGCGATGCCTGGCACAAGCCCTATATCAAGGCCCTGCGGGTCAAACCGGGTGATGATATCGGTGCGCAGATCGATGCCTACGGCGGTGCCCGCGGTGTGCTGCTGGATACCTTCGTTCCAGGGGTGCCAGGGGGGACCGGTGAGGCATTCGACTGGTCCCTGGTGCCGCCTGCGGCGAGCAAGCCGATCATCCTGGCCGGCGGCCTGACCCCCGAAAATGTGGCGGCGGCCATTGCCCAGGTGCGGCCCTATGCCGTGGATGTCAGCGGCGGGGTGGAGATGAGCAAGGGCATCAAGGATGGCGAAAAGATTAAAGGCTTTATTCGGGCGGTCAGGCTGGCTGGCGCCTGATGTGACGGCGCTCGGGGCTTGGCCGTCCATACCCCTGTTGCAGTTGTTGGATAAGCACTGCCGGCAAGTCCTGACGCTGTTGGCCGCCCGAAATCCAGCGGGCCGTGCCCGGTCGGACTGAATCCCTGAATTTGCCTGGGCCGGTCAGGTGGTATGCGCCCCTGACAGGTCTGGCCCCATAGCTTTGGAGATGATGAGCATGAGTAACTGGTTGGTAGATAAACTGATCCCATCGATCATGCGATCCGAGGTCAAGAAGAGTTCGGTACCCGAAGGCCTGTGGCACAAGTGCCCGTCCTGTGATGCGGTGCTGTACAAGCCCGAGCTGGAGAAGACCCTGGATGTCTGCCCCAAGTGCAACCATCACATGCGTATCGACGCCCGTTCGCGCCTGGACCTGTTCCTCGATAGCGAAGGGCGCGAGGAGATCGCTGCCGATCTGGAGCCGGTCGACCGCCTGAAATTCCGCGACAGCAAGAAGTACAAGGATCGCCTGGTGGCGGCGCAGAAGCAGACCGGCGAGAAGGATGCCCTGATTGCCATCGCCGGCACCCTGGAAGGCATGCCGGTGGTGACCTGCGCCTTCGAGTTCTCCTTTATGGGCGGCTCCATGGGCGCCATTGTCGGCGAGCGCTTTGTCCAGGCAGCCAATGTGGCGCTGGAGCAACGCTGCCCGCTGGTGTGCTTCTCCGCTTCTGGCGGTGCGCGCATGCAGGAAGCGCTGATTTCCCTGATGCAGATGGCCAAGACCTCGGCGGTGATTGCCCGTCTGCGTGAAGAAGGCATTCCCTTTATCTCGGTGCTGACCGACCCGGTTTACGGTGGGGTTTCCGCCAGCCTGGCCATGCTGGGTGATGTGATTGTCGCCGAGCCGCGGGCACTGATCGGCTTCGCCGGCCCGCGGGTGATCGAGCAGACCGTACGCGAGAAGCTGCCGGAAGGCTTCCAGCGCAGCGAATTCCTGCTGGAGCATGGCGCCATCGACATGATCATTCACCGCGCCGAGCTGCGTCCGCGTCTGGCTCGTCTGCTGGCGCAGCTGATGGGCCGGCCGTCGCCTGCCGGTTTGCCGGCCACTGCATGAGTGAACGTTCCCTTGCCCAGTGGCTGAGCTACCTGGAGCAACTGCATCCCAGTGCCATCGACATGGGCCTGGAGCGTTGCCGGGCGGTGCTGACGCGCCTGAACCTGGGGCGCCTGGCGCCGCGGGTGATTACCGTCACCGGCACCAATGGCAAGGGTTCGACCTGTGCTTTTCTCGCCTCGCTGCTGCAGGCCCAGGGGCTGCGGGTCGGGGTCTATAGCTCGCCGCATCTGCTGCGTTACAACGAGCGGGTACAGATCGCCGGCGAGCTGGCCAGCGACGAGGCCCTGTGTGAAGCCTTCGCTGCGGTCGAGGCGGCCCGTGGCGAGATTTCCCTGACCTATTTCGAGATGGGCACCCTGGCCGCCTTCTGGCTGTTCCAGCGGGCTGCGCTGGATGCCCTGGTGCTGGAGGTGGGGCTGGGTGGGCGCCTGGACGCGGTCAATCTGGTCGATGCCGATATCGCCCTGGTCACCAGTATCGGCATCGACCATGCCGATTGGCTGGGCGACAGTCGCGAGTCGGTGGCTTTCGAGAAGGCGGGTATCTTCCGGGCCGGGCGTCCGGCCCTGTGCGGTGACCTGGACCCGCCGCAGCCACTGCTGGATCAGGTGGCGTTGCTGGATACGCCCTTCTTCCTGCGCGGCCGCGACTATGACCTGTGTATCGAAGCACAGCACTGGTCCTGGTTCGGGCTCAACGAGCGGGGCGAGGTGCTGCGTCTGCAGGGGCTGCCACTGCTCGATCTGCCCATGGAAAATGCCGCCCTGGCCCTGCAGGCCTATGCCCTGACCGGCTTGCCCTGGCAGGCCGAGAGCCTGGCTCAGGCCTTGAGCACCACCCGCGTGATCGGGCGCCTGGATCGGCGCGCCTTGCAATGGCAGGGCAAGTCCCTCACCCTGCTGCTCGATGTTGGGCATAATCCCCATGCTGCCGAATACCTGGCTCAGCGTCTGGCCGCGCGACCGCTGCCGGGCAAGCGCCTGGCGGTATTCGGTCTGCTCGCCGACAAGGAGTTGGCCGGTGTGGTGACGCCGCTGTTGGGCGAGATTGCCGAGTGGGCGGTGGCACCGTTGCCGACGCCGCGCTCGCGTCCGGCGGCCGAACTGCAGGCCTGTCTGCACAACGCCGGGGCGGCGGTTGCGGCCTATGCCAGTGTGTCGCAGGCCCTGCAGGCGCAGTGCGACAAAGCCCAGGCTGGGGATGAAATACTGCTGTTCGGATCTTTCTATTGCGTGGCTGAGGCCCTGGATTGGCTGGCCCGCCAGACCCATGGGGACCTGCAGGATGGCTTTGCTGGATAAAGGATTGAAACAGCGCATGGTGGGTGCGCTGGTGTTGTTGGCCTTGGCGGTGATTTTTCTGCCGATGCTGTTCTCGCGCCAGGACGAGGCGCCGGCCGTGCGGGTCGATGCTCCGCCGATGCCAGCGATGCCGTCGGCGCCGCTGGCCGAGTTGCAGCCGGTGGTCGTGCCTGAGCCGGAAGTATTTGAAGAGCCCGCTCCCGTCGAGGCGCCCGTTGCAGCTGCCGCGCCCGCGGCCCCTGCAGTCGCTGCCGCGCCGGCGGCGCCAGTTGCGGTGGCGCCGCCCAGTGCCCCGGCCAAGCGTCTGGATGGCAACAGCCTGCCCATCAGCTGGTCGGTGCAGCTGGCCAGCCTGTCCAGTCGGGCAGGGGCGGAAACCCTGCAGAAGACCCTGCGCAGCCAGGGGTATAACGCCTATATTCGCACCGTGGACGGCATGAACCGGGTCTTCGTCGGCCCTCTGATCGAGCGTGGCGAGGCCGATCGGCTGCGCGACCAGCTCAATCGCCAGCACAAGCTCAATGGTTTTGTCGTGCGTTTTCAGCCGGAGAGCAGCTGATCAAGCCTGGCTTACCTGCAGGGGAGGGCTCTGCTAAAATGCAGCGCCTTTCCCGTCGGTAACCGCATCGTGATATTCACCTGGGTCGATTGGGCGATTATCGCCATTGTCGCCATTTCAAGTCTGATCAGTCTGAGCCGGGGCTTTATCAAGGAAGCCCTGTCGCTGCTCACCTGGATTGTGGCCGGTGTGGTGGCTTGGCTGTTTGGCGGCGCGCTGTCGCAGCATCTGGCCGGCTATATCGACACCCCCTCGGTGCGCATCATCGCCGCCTGTGCCCTGTTGTTCGTGGTGACCCTGATGGTTGGCGCGCTGATCAATTACCTGATCGGCGCCCTGGTCAAGGCCACCGGCCTGTCAGGTACCGACCGCCTGCTGGGTATGGTCTTCGGCGCAGCCCGTGGCGGTTTGCTGGTGGTGGTGCTGGTCGGTCTGGTCAGCCTGGCGCCGGTGCAGGACGACAGCTGGTGGCGCGAATCCCAGCTGATGCCGCATTTTCTGCTGGTGGCCGACTGGTCGAAGAACCTGATTCTCAGCCTTTCCGGCCAATGGCTGGGGAGCGCCGCGGGCAACGCCCCGCAATTACCGTTCAGCCCGGTGCTGTCGGGGCCTACACTGCCCTGAGGCAAGGCGGGCTTTACGCCGGTTTTTTCTGTTTTATTGACTAGAGGTTGCGTCACATGTGCGGCATTGTCGGTATCGTCGGTAAATCGAACGTCAATCAGGCGTTGTATGACGCGCTCACCGTCCTACAACACCGCGGCCAGGATGCTGCCGGTATTGTCACCAGCCATGAGGGGCGGCTGTTCCTGCGCAAGGACAACGGCCTGGTGCGCGATGTGTTCCAGCAGCGCCATATGCAGCGTCTGGTCGGCCATATGGGCATCGGCCATGTGCGCTACCCGACCGCCGGCAGCTCCAGCTCGGCCGAGGCGCAGCCGTTCTATGTCAACTCGCCCTATGGCATCACCCTGGCGCACAACGGCAACCTGACCAACGTCGAGCAGCTGGCCAAGGAGATCTACGAGTCTGACCTGCGCCATGTCAACACCAATTCCGACTCGGAAGTGCTGCTCAACGTATTCGCCCATGAACTGGCCCAGCGCGGCAAGCTGCAGCCCAGCGAGGATGACGTGTTCGCCGCGGTCAGCGATGTGCACAAGCGCTGCCTGGGTGGTTATGCGGTGGTGGCGATGATCACCGGCTATGGCATTGTCGGCTTCCGCGACCCCAACGGCATCCGTCCGATCGTCTTCGGCCAGCGCCACACCGACGAAGGCGTGGAATATATGATCGCCTCGGAAAGCGTGGCCCTGGATGTGCTCGGTTTTACCCTGATCCGCGACCTGGCGCCGGGTGAGGCGGTCTACATCACCGAGGACGGCAAGCTGTCGACCCGCCAGTGCGCGACCAACCCCAAGTACGCTCCGTGCATCTTCGAGCATGTCTATCTGGCGCGTCCGGATTCGATCATGGACGGTATCTCGGTGTACAAGGCGCGCCTGCGCATGGGCGAGAAGCTGGCCGAGAAGATCCAGCGCGAGCGCCCCGACCACGATATCGACGTGGTCATTCCGATTCCCGACACCAGCCGCACCTCGGCCCTGGAACTGGCCAACCACCTGGGCGTGAAGTTCCGTGAAGGCTTCGTCAAGAACCGCTATATCGGCCGCACCTTTATCATGCCCGGCCAGGCGGCGCGCAAGAAATCGGTACGGCAGAAGCTCAACGCCATTGAGCTGGAGTTCCGCGGCAAGAACGTGATGCTGGTGGACGACTCCATCGTTCGCGGCACCACCTGCAAGCAGATCATTCAGATGGCCCGCGAAGCCGGGGCGAAGAACGTCTATTTCTGCTCGGCAGCGCCGGCGGTGCGTTACCCCAATGTCTATGGCATCGATATGCCCAGTGCCCATGAGCTGATTGCCCATGGTCGCACCACCGAGGAAGTCTGCCAGCTGATCGGTGCCGACTGGCTGGTCTATCAGGACTTGCCGGACCTGATCGAGGCGGTCAGCGGGAGCAAGAAGATCAAGATCGACAACTTCGACTGCGCGGTATTCGATGGCCAGTATGTCACCGGCGATGTCGATGAGACCTACCTGAACAGGATCGAGCAGGCGCGCAACGACGCCACCAAGAGCAAGTCCCAGGCGGTCAGTGCCATTATCGACCTGCATAACAATTAAGCGGCAAGCATCAAGTTACAAGCTGCAAGCCTGTAGCCCGGATGCAATCCGGGGGCGTTATCGAGGAATCGACCCGGATTGCATCCGGGCTACGGTGTATGAGGTGGAAAATGACGCAAGAATGGGATGCCGGCCGCCTGGATAGCGAGCTGGATGGCGTGGGCTTCGATACCCTGGCGGTGCGTGCCGGCCAGCACCGCTCGCCGGAAGCCGAGCACAGCGAGGCGATTTACCCGACCTCCAGTTATGTATTCCGCAGTGCCGCCGATGCCGCCGCGCGTTTTGCCGGCGAAGCCCCGGGCAATGTCTACTCGCGCTACACCAACCCCACGGTGCGCGCCTTCGAGGAGCGTATCGCTGCCCTGGAGGGCGCCGAACAGGCGGTGGCGACTGCGTCGGGCATGGCGGCAATCCTGGCCCTGGTGATGAGCCTGTGCAGTGGCGGTGATCATGTACTGGTGTCGCGCAGCGTGTTTGGCTCCACCATCAGCCTGTTCGAGAAGTACCTCAAACGCTTCGGCGTCGAGGTGGACTACGTGCCCTTGGCCGATCTGGATGCCTGGGCCGCTGCCTTCAAGCCCAATACCCGGCTGCTGTTCGTCGAGTCGCCGTCCAACCCCCTGGCCGAACTGGTGGATATCGCCGCCCTGGCCGATATCGCCCATGCTCGTGGCGCGCTGCTGGCGGTGGACAACTGCTTCTGCACCCCGGCGTTGCAGCAGCCGCTCAAGCTCGGTGCGGATATCGTCATGCATTCGGCCACCAAGTTTATCGACGGCCAGGGTCGCAGCATGGGCGGCGTACTGGCCGGGCGTGCCGAGCAGATGAAGGAAGTGGTGGGCTTTCTGCGCACCGCCGGCCCGACCCTGAGCCCCTTCAATGCCTGGATCTTCCTCAAGGGTCTGGAAACCCTGCGTGTGCGCATGCAGGCCCATTGCGCCAGCGCCCTGCAGCTGGCCCTGTGGCTGGAGCAGCAACCTGGGGTCGAGCAGGTTTATTACGCAGGCTTGCCCAGCCACCCGCAGCATGAACTGGCCAAGCGGCAGCAGAGCGGCTTCGGTGCGGTGGTGAGCTTCGAGGTCAAGGGCGGCAAGGAGGCGGCCTGGCGCTTTATCGACGCCACCCGGGTCATCTCCATCACCACCAACCTGGGTGATACCAAGACCACCATCGCCCACCCGGCCACCACCTCCCATGGTCGCCTGTCGCCAGCCGAGCGGGCCAATGCCGGTATCCGCGACAACCTGATCCGCCTGGCGGTGGGGCTGGAGGATGTGGCCGATCTCAAGGCCGATCTGGCCCGGGGGCTGGCGGCTCTCTAAGGGCTTGGCGCAATCGGCATAGGGGACGGCCTTCACAGGCCGTTCCCCTGCCACACCACCCGGCATGCGGGTCCGCACCGGGCGGTTCGAGAGATTGAGGTCAGGAGATTCGCGGTAAACCCATCCTGTCGAACCACGCTATATCAAGTACACGGTTGAGCGCGAAACGACTGTTGCGCCACCAGCGGCCTGCATTGCCAGCCACTTTCCTTGCAACCTCTTCGCTTGCACCCAGCCGGCGTAACTCTCGATAGATCGTCGAAGCTCGTCGCCATTGCTTGAGTTGGATTGCCCGCAATCGGTGTCGTATCCATTCGTCCAACTCTCGCCAGATTCTCGGGGTTTGCGACAAACCGAAATAAGCTTTCCAACCCAGCATGTAAGGCCTTAATCGCTCGACAACTTGTTGCAGGCTGCGGCCACCTGAGCGCCGGGTAAACCAGCGGATGCGTTGTTTGAACTGCTTACGCGCTTTGACCGCTACAGCTCTCTTGACGCCTTTGGGGGACGCCCACAAGGCATAGCCAAGAAACTTGCGACCAAACGCAATCGCCACCGCACTCTTGCTCTCGTTGACGCTCAAGTGCAGTTTTTCATACAGCCGCTTCAGCAGGGCCATCACCCGCTGCCCAGCCTTGTGGCTGCGAACATACACATTCGCATCATCGGCATAGCGCACGAAGCAATGACCTCGACATTCAAGCTCTCGATCCACTTCGTCCAGCAGCACGTTCGCCAGCAACGGCGACAGCGGACCGCCTTGCGGTGTCCCGCAGCGGCTTTTCTCGACCACGCCATCGACCAGCGTTCCCGCATCCAGATACGCCCGAATCAAGCGAATAACCGCCTGATCCGCGATCCGTTTGCGGAGACGATCAATCAAAATGTCGTGATCAACCCGGTCGAAGAACTTCTCTAGGTCAACATCCACCACCACTCTGCGCCCTGAAGACACATGGCGCTGAGCCACCAAAACGGCGTCCTGCGCACTGCGCCCCGGGCGAAAGCCGTAGCTGTGATCACTGAAGGTCGGATCAAGGAGAGGCTGCAACACTTGCAGTAACGCTTGTTGGATCAAACGGTCGGTGACCGTTGGAATGCCCAACTCGCGTTCACCTCCGTCAGGCTTTGGGATTACCACTCTTCGTACCGGACTGGGCCGGTAGACACCTGAAAGAAGTTGTTTACGAGTCGTTGGCCATCGAGCCAGCAGATACTCGGCAGTCTGTTCAATGTCCAGACCATCGACTCCCGCTGCACCCTTGTTGGCCTTGACCCGCTTCCAGGCCCGTTTCAGGTTTTCTCTCGCAAAAGCTCGATCCAGCAGCCCTTGCCCTGCGTTGTCGGGTTCATTTTGCGGGCGATTGACCTCGTCGCTGACAGGACTTCTCACGGCTTCACCGTTCGTTATCTCCATCCGCCCCGCGTTTGGCAGGCATCTGACTTCCGGTCGCTCGCATCAACATGGCCTATAACGCTTTCTCTCGTTCGGCCCTTCGTCAAACAAAGTGACTACTACGGCCTCTGCTGACTTCTCGCTCCGGCTAGCGCCGTCGCCCTTTCAGGCACAAGGCGAGATCTCCCCAGGTAAGAACGCAATCCTTCCCCGCACAACCGCCGGATTTACGCTGCCTCCCTTTGACCACAAGAGCTTCGCGGTTACATGCCCGCTCGCCCTGGTCGGCATCGCCTTGTATCCGGTTCTTGTCCATCGGCTCACGGTTTCGATCCACGCTTCCTCCCCACACGCGGTCACCCTTATGCAGTTGCGCTTCACTTCGTTCGCTGTGGTCAGCTCACGGCGGGACTTTCACCCACAAGATTGCGCCCATGCTGGGCGCACATGCAAAAGGCCTCGGTATTGCCGAGGCCTTTTGCTATCTGGGTATTGCAACCTCTCGGGTCTGTGCCACGAAGGCAGTTCCGCGGGCGGGGCCCGCTCCTACGGGGGTGATTTATTCGCGCAGATCTACCGCAGGCTGGGCGTCACCGTCGAACAGCTGCACGGGATTGAGCGGCAGCACGCCAGGGCGATAGTCCTGGCGGCCACTGCCGAGCACGCGGATATCGCTGTACTTGCGCCCGGACAGGGCCGCCAGGCCGGCACCATCGCGCACCACGGTGGGACGCAGGAATACCATCAGGTTGCGCTTGATCCGGGTTTCCTTGCTGGAGCGGAACAGCCGGCCCAGCACCGGGATATCCCCCAGCAGCGGCACCTTGGAGTCGGCCTGGGTGACGTCGTCCTGGATCAGCCCGCCGAGGACAATGACCTGGCCGTCTTCGGCGAGGATGGTGCTCTTGATCGAGCGCTTGTTGGTGATCAGGTCCACCGCGTTGACCCCCTGACTGGTGGGGGCGATGGAGGAAATCTCCTGCTCGATCTCCAGGCGCAGGCTGGCGCCTTCGTTGATATGCGGGGTGACCTTGAGGGTCACGCCGATATCCTGGCGTTCGATGGTGGTAAAGGGATTGTCCGCCCCCGAGGCACTGGTGGTGAAGGAGCCGGTCTGGAACGGCACGTTCTGCCCGACCAGGATCTCCGCCTTCTGGTGATCCAGGGTCAGCAGGCTGGGGGTGGACAGCAGGTTGCTCTTGCTGTTGGCCGACAGGGCGGTAATCAGCATGCCGAAGCTGTTGCTGCCCAGGCCGATAATGGCGCCGTCCGGCAGGTTGTTCAGGGTGTTGTTGGCGGTGCCGGCGCGCTGGTCCTGTACCGCCTGCAGCACTCGGCCAATGGACAGGCCGGTACCGCTGAAGTTGGTGCCGCCCAGGCCGCCACGATTGCCGCGGGCATCCACCGCCCACTGCACGCCCAGGGCCTCGCTGATATCGCCGGAGACTTCGACGATGGCCGCCTCCACCATCACCTGGGCGCGTGGCACGTCGAGCTGGCGCACGATGTCTTCCAGGGTCGCCACCACGTCCGGTTCGGCCAGCAGCACCAGGGCGTTGAGGCTTTCGTCGGCGCGGATCAGGATGTTTTGCGGCTTGCCGCCGCCTTCGCCGCCTTCGGGCTTGAGCTTTTCCGACAGCTCGCCGAGGGTTTCGGCCAGGTTCTTGGCGTCGCCATGGCGTAGGCGAATCACCCGGGTATTGGCCGAGCGGCTGGCTGGGGTGTCCAGGGATTGGGCCAGGGCCAGCAGGCGGCTGCGGGCGGCGGCCGGACCGAGGATGATCAGGCGGTTGCTGCGCCCATCGGCAATCACTTGGGTACCCGAGGCACCCTTGGCCTGGCCGCGATCGGCGGCATTGCGCAGCACTTCGGCGGTGTCCATGACCCAGGCGTGCTGCAGGTCGAGCACGCTGTAGTCGTTGCCGCCTTTCTGATCGAGCTGACGCAGCAGGTTCTCGATGCGCTGAATATTGGCCGAGCGGTCACTGATGATGATGGCGTTGGCCGAGGTCACCGCTGCCAGGTGGCCGTATTGCGGCACCAGCGGGCGGATCAGCGGGATCAGCTCGGTGGCCGAGCCGTGCTGCACCTGAATCAGCCGGGTTTCCAGGCGATCCGGCGCGGCGCGGCCGCTGTCCGCCTCGGCCTTGGCTTCGGCATTGGGTACGATGCGCGCCTGCTCGCCCTGGGTGATCACGCTGAAACCGTGGGTGGCCATCACCGAGAGAAACAGCTGATAGACCTCGCTGAGGCTCAGCGGCGTACTCGACACCACGCTGACCTGACCCTTGACCCGCGGGTCGACGATAAAGGTCTGGCCGCTGATCTGCGCCACCTGGTCGATAAACTCGCGGATATCGGCGCCCTTGAGGTTGATGGTCCAGCTGTCCTGCTGCTGATTGGCGGCGGGCGAGTTGGCGCTGCCGACTGCCAGGGCGGGCAGGGGAGCAAGACTCAGGCCGGCGGCCAGCAGGGCAAGGGTAAGGCGGGAGAGAGTCGGCATCATGGGATCAGGGGGTTTCCGTGGGCTGAGCCTCGGGCTCGTTATCGTTGGGCAGGGCGCCGGAAACCTGCATCTGCTCGCGCAGGGCCTCCATGCGTTCACGCAGTTGCGTCATGTTGTCGTCTTCCAGGGCGCGCAGCTGCTCCAGGTTATCGGTCTGCGAGCTGGCGGCTAGGCCGCTGTCGGCACTGTTTGTCTGCGGAAAACTCAGACTTTCGCGCCGGCCATTGCGCAGCAGCTGCACATGGTCGGCGGCCACCGCGTGCAGGCGCACGCCACTGCTGATTTCTTCATCGATCAGGTAGCGCCGGGCACTGCTGCCCTCGCTGCGGATAATCGCGCTGGAACGGGCCGGGTCGGCATGCACAAAGCTGCCCAGCAGGGTCAGGCGCAGGCTGGTGGCCGGCGCTGGGGCGTCGCCGCCGGCCTGGCTGGCACCAAATAGCTGGCCGAGCTGCGGGTCGAGGGCGCGGCTATGGGGGCGGCTGCCCTCGCTGCCGGTCACTGTGACCGGCTCGCGCAGCAGGCGCAACCAGTGCGCGGTCTGCCAGGCCAGGCTGACACTCATGGCCAGGATCAGGGCGATAGCAAGCAGGGCCGGGGCATGCTGGCGTAGACGAGAAGGGATTGCCGAAAGGGGCAAGGGCGACACTCCAGGGCTTCTTATTATCTGGTGCTGGTGATGTGGCGGGGTTCGCGCGCTGATCATAGACAGCTTTGCCGCGTTTGACAGCCCCCTGTCGGGGGAGTGTGCCCGGCTGCGCAATATGCTAAAGATAGCCACCTGTTCGCCCTCGACTTGGGGCCCAATACAACAACTAACCATGGAACCCATGCGCCAAGGCCGGTGGCCAGCAGGGGTGACCATGCCAGAGCGTGTCGTTTTATGAATGCGTTGCTCACCGAGGTGCCTGTGCGGCGTCTGCCTTTCAGTTTTGCCAAGCGTCATGGCGTGGTGCTGCTGGTGGAGGAGGGCGTGGCCTGTCTGGCCCACCGGCCCGGGGTCGAACTGGTGGCCCTGGCCGAGGCGCAGCGCTTCGCCGGCAGCTGCCTGGCCCTGCGCTGCCTGACGCCGGAGGCCTTCGAACAGGCCCTGGGGCAGGCCTATCAGCACGACTCGGCGTCCATGCAGCTGGCCGAGGATATCGGCGGCAGCCTGGATCTGGCCGCCCTGGCCGAGCAGGTGCCGGAAACCGAGGATCTGCTGGAGCAGGAGGACGATGCGCCGATCATCCGCCTGATCAATGCCATTCTCGGCGAGGCGATCAAGGAAAACGCCTCGGATATCCACCTGGAAACCTTCGAGAAACGCCTGGTGGTGCGCTTTCGCGTGGATGGCGTGCTGCGCGAGGTGCTGGAGCCCAAGCGCGAGCTGGCGGCCTTGCTGGTGTCGCGGATCAAGGTCATGGCGCGCCTGGATATCGCCGAGAAGCGCATTCCCCAGGACGGGCGGATTTCCCTCAAGGTCGGCGGCCGCGAAGTGGATGTGCGGGTTTCCACCCTGCCGTCGGCCAATGGCGAGCGGGTGGTGCTGCGCCTCTTGGACAAGCAGGCCGGGCGCCTCAACCTGCAGCACCTGGGCATGAGCCCGCGTGATCGCCAACTGATGGAAGCCACCGTGCGCAAGCCCCACGGCATTCTGCTGGTCACCGGCCCCACCGGCTCGGGCAAGACCACCACCCTGTATGCCAGCCTGAGCAGCCTGAACGACCGCACGCGCAATATCCTCACGGTGGAAGACCCCATCGAGTATCACCTCGAAGGCATCGGCCAGACCCAGGTCAACACCAAGGTGGACATGACCTTTGCCCGTGGCCTGCGCGCCATCTTGCGTCAGGACCCGGACGTGGTGATGGTCGGCGAGATTCGCGACAAGGAAACCGCCGAGATCGCCGTGCAGGCGTCCCTGACCGGCCACCTGGTGCTCTCCACCCTGCACACCAACAGCGCCATCGGTGCCATCACCCGCCTAGTGGACATGGGCATCGAGCCCTTCCTGCTGTCCTCGTCCCTGCTCGGGGTTCTGGCCCAGCGCCTGGTGCGGGTGCTCTGCCCGCATTGCAAGCAAGCCTATCAGGCCGACGAAGCCGAATGCGCCTTGCTCGGGGTGGCGGCCGACAATCCGCCGACTCTGTATCACGCCTGTGGCTGCAATGAGTGTCACCAGCAGGGCTATCGCGGCCGTACCGGGATCTATGAGCTGGTGGTGTTCGACGACCAGCTGCGCACCCTGATCCATAACGGCGCCGCCGAGCAGGACATGCTGCGCCACGCCCGCAGCCTCGGCCCGAGCATCCGCGACGATGGCCGGCGCAAGGTGCTGGAGGGTGCGACCACGGTCGAGGAAGTGCTGCGCGTGACGCGAGAGGAATAATGGCAGCCTTCGAATACCTGGCCCTGGACCCCAAGGGCCGTCAGCAGAAGGGTGTGCTGGAAGCCGACAGCGCGCGCCAGGTGCGCCAGCTGTTGCGTGATCGGCAACTGGCGCCACTTGAGGTCAAGGCCACCCGTACCCGGGAGAACAGCGGCGCGGCCGGGCACTTCAGTTTGTCCCGTGGTTTGGGTGCCAGCGATCTGGCCTTGCTCACCCGCCAGCTGGCGACCCTGGTGCAGGCGGCCCTGCCCATCGAGGAAGCCCTGCGCGCCGCCGCCGCCCAGGCCCGCTCGCCGCGTATCCAGGGCATGCTGCTGGCGGTGCGGGCGCGGGTGCTGGAAGGCCATGACCTGGCCAGCAGCCTCAAGGAATTTCCCTCGGCTTTCCCTGATCTGTACCGCGCCACGGTGGCGGCGGGGGAGCACGCCGGGCACCTGGGTCCGGTGCTGGAGCAGCTGGCCGACTACACCGAACAGCGCCAGCAGTCGCGGCAGAAGATCCAGCTGGCGCTGCTCTATCCGCTGATCCTGATGGTCGCCTCGCTGCTGATCGTCGGCTTTCTGCTGGGCTATGTGGTGCCGGATGTGGTGCGGGTGTTTATCGATTCCGGTCAGACCCTGCCGGCCCTGACTCGTGGCCTGATTGCCCTGAGTGATGGGGTCAAGCACTGGGGCTGGCTGGCCCTGCTGCTGGCCCTGGGCGGCGGATTTGGCCTGCGCTGGGCCTTGCGTGACGAAAGCCTGAAGAAGCGCTGGCACGGCTTCTTGCTGCGTCTGCCCCTGGCTGGACGGCTGATGCGCGCCACCGACTGCGCCCGTTTTGCCTCGACCCTGGCCATCCTTACCCGCAGCGGCGTGCCCTTGGTGGAGGCCCTGGCCATTGCCGCCCAGGTGATCGGCAACCGGGTGATCCAGGGCGAGGTGGTGGTGGCGGCGCAGAAGGTGCGCGAGGGCGGCAGCCTGACCCGGGCGCTGGAGGCCAGCGGCCAGTTTCCGCCGATGATGCTGCATATGATTGCCAGCGGTGAGCGCTCCGGCGAGCTGGACCAGATGCTGGCGCGCACCGCACGTAATCAGGAAAACGACTTGAGTGCCCAGGTGGCGCTGCTGGTGGGGCTGTTCGAGCCCTTTATGCTGGTATTTATGGGCGCTGTGGTGCTGGTCATCGTGCTGGCGATTCTGATGCCGATTCTTTCGTTGAACCAACTGGTGGGGTAAGCAGTGAGTAACAAGCAGAAGGGCTTTACGCTGATCGAAATCATGGTGGTGGTGGTCATCCTCGGCATTCTCGCCGCGCTGGTGGTGCCCCAGGTGATGAGCCGGCCCGACCAGGCCAAGGTCACCGTGGCCCAGGGCGATATCAAGGCCATCGCCGCGGCGCTGGATATGTACAAGCTGGATAACCACAGCTACCCGAGCACCCAGCAAGGCCTGGAGGCTCTGGTCAACAAGCCCTCGGGCAACCCCCAGGCGCGCAACTGGAACCGCGACGGTTACCTCAAGCGCCTGCCGGTGGACCCCTGGGGCAACCCCTATCAGTACCTGGCACCCGGCAACAAGGGGCCCTTCGATCTGTATTCCCTGGGCGCCGACGGCAAGCAGGGCGGCAGCGAGCTGAATGCCGATATCGGCAACTGGGATCTCTAAGCCCCGATGCGGCGCAGTCGCGCGTTTACCCTGGTCGAGCTGCTGGTGGTGCTGGTCATCCTCGGCAGCCTGATCGGCCTGACGGTGCTCAGCATGGGCGTGGCCGGGCCTGGGCGCGAGCTGCAGCAGGAGGCCGAGCGCCTGGCCGGGCTGATCGGCGTGCTGGTCGAGGAGGCGGTGCTGGATAACCGCGAATACGGCCTCTGGCTCGGCCGCGACAGCTACCAGGTGCTGCGTTATGACAGCGCCAGCCAGGGCTGGCAGCCCGTGCCGGGCAAGCCCCATGCCTTGCCGGCCTGGGCCGAGCTGAGCCTTGAGCTGGAAGGCGCCGCCTTGACGTTGTCAGCGCCGGATGACGCACCGAAAACAGCCAGAACCCCGCAGTTGCTGCTGCTCTCCAGCGGTGAGATCAGCCCCTTCCGCCTGCATCTGGCCGAGCGTCGCGCCGATGGCCTGCGCCTGCTGCTGGCCAGCGATGGCTTCAATCTGCCCAGGGTCGAGCTCGACAGCGCCGCAGGGCGGCCGCGATGAAGCGCAGCGCCGGCTTTACCCTGCTGGAGGTGCTGGTGGCCCTGGCGATTTTCGCCCTGGTCGCCGCCAGCGTGCTGAGCGCCACCGCCCGCAGCCTGCAGACCGCCGCGCGCCTGGAAGACAAGACCCTGGCCATGTGGATCGCCGATAACCGCCTGACCGAGTTGCAGCTGGCAGCGAGTGCGCCGGCCGAGGGCCGCGAGCAGGGTGAGCTGGAGTTCGCCGGGCGGCGCTGGCAGTGGCAGAGTGAGGTCAAGGCCACCAGCGAGCCGGGCATGCGCCGGGTCACCCTGTGGGTCGCGCCCCATGAGCAGGCCGGGCTGCGCGATGACCTGAGTGAGCGGGCGGTGGTCAGCCTCAATGGTTTCGTCGAGGTGCGGCCATGAGGCAGTGCCGCGGCTTTACCCTGCTGGAGTTGCTGATCGCCATCGCCATCTTCGCCCTGCTGGGGCTGGGCACCTATCGCATGCTCGACAGCGTGCTGCAGACCGATAAGGTGACCCGCGCCCATGAGGCGCAACTGCGCGAGCTGGTGCGGGCCATGGCAGTGTTCGAGCGTGACCTGTTGCAGGTGCTGGCCCGCCCGGTGCGCGATCCATTCGGCGATTCCCGGCCGGCCCTGCTCGGTGATGACAGCGGCGGTAGCAGCCTCGAACTGACCCGTGCCGGCTGGCGCAACCCTCTGGAGCAGCCGCGCTCGACCCTGCAGCGGGTGCGCTGGCAACGCAGCGGCGAGCAGTGGCAGCGTCAGTACTGGGCAGTGCTGGATCAGGCCCAGGACAGCCAGCCCCAGGTGCAGCAGGCCCTGGATGGGGTGACGGCGCTGGAACTGCGCTACCTCGATGAACAGGGTGTCTGGCACGAGGCCTGGCCGCCTGCCGGACTGGAAGCGGCCCGTGCCCTCACGGCCTTGCCGGTGGCCCTGGAGCTGCGTCTGCAACACCGCCGTTATGGCCCGCTGCGGCGTTTGCTGCGCCTGCCCGAAGGGCTGCCGGAGCGCCTGGCCCGGGCGCCCCAGGACGGTGCGGAGAATCCCGATGAAGTGCCTGCCGAGCCGGAGCCGCAGCCATGAGGCGCGAGCAGGGCATGGCCCTGATCACCGTATTGCTGGTGGTGGTGGTGGTGACTGTGGTCAGCGCCGGGATCATTGCCCGCCAGCAGTTGTCGATCCGCAGCAGCGCCAACCAGTTGCATGTGCGCCAGGCCCTGCACTATGCCCTGGGCGGTGAAGTGTTGGCCAAGGCGGTGCTGCAGCGCGACTTGGCCGCCGGCGATCCGCGCGCGCCCCTGGATCATCTGGGTGAGGCCTGGGCCAGGCCCCTGGCCAGCTTTAGCCTGGACGAGGGTGGAGAGCTGCGCACCCGCATCACTGATCTGAACGGGCGCTTCAATCTCAACAGTCTGCTGCGCCAGGGCCAGCCCAACGAGGCCGCCGTGGCCCAGTTCCGCCGCCTGTTGCGTCTGCTGCAGATCGATACGCCCTATGCCGAACGCCTGCTCGACTGGCTGGATGCCGATCAGGAACCCACAGGGGGTTATGGCGCCGAGGACAATCAGTACCTGCTGTTGCAGCCAGCCTACCGCGCCGGTAATCGTCTGCTCAGCGATGTCTCCGAGCTGCGCCTGTTGCTGGAGATGAGCGAGGAGGATTACCAGCGTCTGTTGCCCCATGTCGGTGTGCTGCCGGCCGGCGCTGCGCTGAATGTCAACACGGCCAGCGCCGAGGTGCTGGCCAGTCTGGCCGAGGGTATCGCCCTGGGCACCGCCGAGGGCCTGGTGGCGGCCAGGGCCGGGCGACCCTTCGAGGATGTGCCGAGCTTTCTCGCCCAGCTAGGTGGTCTGGCGGTGCAGAGCCAGAGCCTGGCGGTGGGCAGCGAATATTTTCAGGTGGTCAGCGAGGTCAGCGTCGGCGAGCGTCGCCAGCTGCTGCGCAGCACCCTGCAGCGGGCCAGTGATGGCCGCGTGTATGTACTTGCCCGTGATCTGGGCCTGACCGCCATGCCGGCGGCGCCCATCGAGGATGTTCAACCATGAGTCATATCACAGTGTTTCTGCCGCCGGCGGCCTGCGCCACGGTGCAGGCCGAGTTGCCCGTGCAGCGGGTACAGGAGGGGCATGTCGAGCAGCTGTCCTTCGAGCAGGCCGTGGCCGCTACAGGGGCAGACTGGACCCTGGTGCTGCCGGTGGAGGCGGTGACCGCCTGCGCCGTCAGCCTGCCCACGCGCAAGGCTCGCTGGCTGCGTCAGGCGCTGCCTTTCGCCGTGGAGGAGCTGCTGGCCGAAGACGTGGAACAGATGCATCTGGCCCTCGGCGAATCCCTGGCCGATGGCCGCCAGCGGGTCTTTGCCCTGCGCCGCAGTTGGCTGGCCGCCTGGTTGCAGCTGTGTCCCCAGGCACCGAGCCGGATTGCCGTGGATGCCGATCTGTTGCCTGGCGAAGGCACCCAGCTGCTGGAACTGCACGGGCGCTGGCTGCTCGGCGGCGAGGGCGCGGCACGCCTGGCGCTGGCTCTGGACGACTGGCCGGCGCTGGCCCCCGGCTGCCCCGAGCCCCATCGCTTGCTGAGCCAAAGCGGGCAGGGCATGGCCGGCTGTGAGAGCCAGCCGCTCGACGAGCCCTATGCCTGGCTCGCCGCCCAGCCGCTGCGCAACAACCTGGCCCAGGGTGAGTTCGCCGTGAACGAGTCGGCGGGCCACTGGCCGCTCTGGCGGCCGGTGGCGGCGGTGCTGGGGCTGTGGTTGCTGCTGCAGCTGGGCTTTAACCTGGGTCAGGGCTGGTACCTGCAGCGCGAGGCCGCGCGATATGCCGCCGCCAGTGAGCAGCTGTACCGCGAGCTGTTCCCCGAGGACAGGCGTCTGGTGGATATCCGAGCCCAGTTCGACCAGCACCTGCGCCAGGCCTCGGCTGGCGGCGAGGCGCAGCTGCTGGGCCTGCTTGGCCAGGTCAGCCAGGCCCTGGGCGGTGAAGGCGCCGCGGTGCAGATTCGCCAGCTGGACTACAGCGAGCAGCGCGGTGATCTGGCCCTGCAGGTGCAGGCGCCGGGCTTTGCCGAGTTGGAGCGCCTGCGCGAGCGTCTGCAGGACAGCGGCTTGGCGGTGCAACTGGGCTCGGCCAGCCGTGAGGCCGAGGGCGTCAGTGCGCGCGTGGTGATAGGAGGCTAAACATGAAAAACCTGAACGATACCTTGGGCCAGCCGCTGCGCCAGTATTGGCAAGGCCTGCCGCCGCGTGACCGGCTGGCCCTGGGCGGGCTGGGGGCGTTCCTGGCCCTGGTGCTGCTGTATTTGCTGCTCTGGCAGCCGGCTCAGCGCCAACTGGAACAGGCGCGCCAGGCCTTTGCCGAACAGCGCGAGCTGCATGCCTATCTGCAGGGCCGTGCGCCGCTGGCCCGGGGCCTGTCCGCCAGCCCGCAGCAGCGGGTCGAGCCGGAACGCCTGCAGGGCCTGGTGACCAGCAGCGCCCAGCAGCAGGGCCTGAGCATCGAACGTCTGGATGGTGATGGCGCCGGTATGTTGCAGGTCAATCTGCAGGCCGCGCCCTTTGCCCAGCTGTTGCGCTGGTTCGCCGTGCTGCAGGAGCAGGGGGTGGAAATCGCCGAAGCCGGGCTGGAGCGCAGCGACGATAATCGGGTGCTGGCGCGCCTGAGTCTGCGCGTCGCCCCGTAGTATCCTCAGCCCCAGGGTGGTGCATGGCGCCCTGATGGGCCCTGGAAATGGGCATGCGGATTTCCGTCTTTTTAGAAAAACTTTAAGCAGGGTGTTGACTTAGCTGCGGCCCTTGCGTAAATTTCGCGCCTCGCAAGCAGCGGGTGATTAGCTCAGCTGGGAGAGCATCTGCCTTACAAGCAGAGGGTCGGCGGTTCGATCCCGTCATCACCCACCA
>OGCL01001186.1_pt1 | contig 23354 bp, 18 predicted proteins | sample 1570041 | NCBI WGS metagenome assembly OGCL01 (sample SAMN06266162, study PRJEB24511) | hot springs metagenome | isolation source: Hot spring water | place: South Africa: Limpopo | collected 2015-06-22 | reverse complement strand
GCCAGGCCGACGAAGGCCGGCATCACCGCGCCGAAGACCATGATCAGGCCGTGCATGGTGGTCATCTGGTTGAAGAATTCCGGCTGCACGATCTGCAATCCCGGCTGGAACAGCTCGGCGCGGATCACCATGGCCATGGACCCGCCCAGCAGGAACATGGCGAAGCTGAACCACAGGTACATGCTGCCGATATCTTTATGGTTGGTGGTCAGCACCCAGCGCATCAGGCCCTTGGCCGGGCCGTGGTGATGGTCATGCCCGGCATGACCGTGGTCGATCACTGCACTCATGTCCTTACTCCTGAGCCTGTTGGAAGGCAACGATGTCCTGCGGGGTGACCATGTCACCGACCCTGTTACCCCAGGCATTGCGTTCGTAGGTGATGATGGCGGCCAGGTCGACCGGCGACAGCTGCTTGCCGAAGGCGGACATGGAGGTGCCCGGCTTGCCGTTGACCACGATGTCGATATGCCCCTCGGCCGGGCCGACGGCGATGGCCGAGCCCTTGAGCGCCGGGAACATCGGCGGCAGGCCTTCGCCACCCACCTGGTGACAGGCCGCGCAGGCGGTGGCATAGGCCTTCTCGCCGCGCTCCATCAGCTCTTCCATGCTCCATTGCTTGCTGGTCAGCTCGCGCTCGGCGGCGGCCAGCTGCTTGCGCTCGGCCAGCCAGGTGGCATAGTCCTCCTTGGACTTGGCCTCCACCACCACCGGCATAAAGCCGTGGTCCTTGCCGCACAGCTCGGTGCACTGGCCACGGAAGATGCCGGGCTCCTCGATACGGGTCCAGGATTCGTTGATAAAGCCGGGGATGGCGTCCTTCTTAACTGCCAGGGCCGGTACCCACCAGGAATGGATCACGTCGGCGGCGGTGATCAGAAAGCGCACCTTGGTGCCCACCGGCACCACCAGCGGCTCGTCCACCTCCAGCAGGTAGTGCTCGCCCTTGGCCGCACGGTTCTCGATCTGCGCCCTGGGCGTGGACATGTTGCTGAAGAACTCGACGTCTTCACCCAGGTATTTGTAGTGCCATTTCCACTGGTAGCCGGTGATCTGGATATCCAGCTCGGACTCGCTGGTGTCGTAGATCTCGATCAGCACCTTGGTGGCGGGAATCGCCATCAGGATCAGGATGGCCAAAGGCACCACGGTCCAGAGAATCTCGACCGTAGTGCTTTCATGGAAGTGGGCCGGTTTCTGGCCGGTGGAGCGGCGATGGATCAGCATCGACCAGAACATCACGCCAAATACGATCACGCCGATAACGACGCAGATCCAGAAGATGGTCATGTGCAGGTCGAAGACTGAGCGGCTGACTTCGGTGACGCCGGGCGCCATGTTGACGGTCCAGCCGGCATAGGCCGGGCTGAATGCCAACGACAGCAGAAGGCCCACCCAGGCTCGTGGATGTTGCGTCATTGCGGGTTCCCCTTGATTTTTCTTGTTATCCCGCCGGGAAGGCCCATGGCTGCAACTGCACCGACTGCAAGGCTGAAACGCTGGTGCGGCTGATCCGTGCCGAAGGTTCCCCGGTGTTATCAGGTACTGCCTTTCGAGTTCGAGTATAGACAGGGCCTGGCAACTGGCAACGCGAAAAACAAAATGACGCCAAGACCTCGCCGCTGGTCGGCAGATTCAGGGACAGCGCGGCCTGCAGGCGGCAAGTTGAGCTGGGTTATAGCTCGGATGCATAACCATTAAATAATTATGACAATTTGGTCTTAGCGGGAAGCCATAGCCAGCTAAGGTTCTCGCCCATGTCCTTTTCTCAGGAGTTGTCATGAATATTTCCGCCCTGCAGGAACTGATCCTGCGCGCCCGTCAGGACGAAGCCGGTTGCCAGCGCCTGGCTCGCCAGCTGCAGGCCCAGTTGGAGAATCTGCACCCGGCCATTCGTCTGCCCCAGGAGGATGCCATCGGTGTCCTGCAGCGTTTTGTCGCGGCCTATATCGAACAGGTGCCCGAGGTGCTGGAAGCCGCCAACCAGGTCGCCCGGGAGGCCGGCATCGAGGCGCAGGTCAAGCCCGTGTTGAAGGTGGCCGAGGCGTTCTTTCTGCAGCCGCCGGTGCTGATGGCCGGGCATGAAGGTCTTGAGGGGCTGCTGGATGAGGCCTATCTGGCCCACCGCCTGGTGGAGGAGGTCAACGACCGCTATATCCGTCACCTGGGCCAGCCACTGATCCCCCTGGATACCACGGTGGCCAACCTGATTGCTCACCAGCTGATCGGCGAGCCCTTCGCCAACCAGCTGGATGAAGCCGTGCATCATGCGGTCGATGGCATGCTCGATGAGCAGAGCTTTGCCCAGGATTCGGTGGCGGCCTACCGCGAACGCCTGAGCGACCCGCAGGTTGAGGCCGCCTGGCAGCGCTGGCCCTGCCTGTCGCGTCAGCTGGGCGTGGAGTTGCAGCTGGACAGTCAGCGCGCCACGGGCTGAATGCCCGTGCGGGCCGATCGGGTGGAAAACGCTGCGCGATTTTCCACCCTACCCACTGAGGTGCCGTGGGTAGGGTGGCCTAGGCTGGCAGATAGCGGGCGCGGGGGGTGGCCATGGGCAGCGGGCCTTCGCCGATCAGGCGGAACTCGCCCTTCTCCGCGTCATAGGCCTTGATCTCGCTGGTTTCGATGTCATACACCCAGCCATGGATAAACAGCTGGCCGTTGGCCAGGCGCGCCGCCACCGAGGGATGGGTGCACAGGTGGTTGAGCTGGGCCACCACGTTTTCCTCGGTGAGAATGCCCAGGGTGTCGTGGCCGTCGCAGCCGCAGTTTTCTTCCACCACCCGCAGCGCCACCTCGCTGTGGCGCAGCCAGGCCTTGACCGTGGGCATGCGTTCCAGGCTCTGGGGGTTGAGCACCGCCTTCATGGCGCCACAGTCGGAGTGACCGCAGACGATGATGTGCTGCACGCCCAGGGCCATCACCGCGTACTCGATGGCGGTGGATACGCCGCCCATCATCTGCCCGTAGGCCGGTACCACGTTGCCCACGTTACGGCTGACGAACAGGTCGCCCGGTGCGCTCTGGGTGATCAGTTCGGGAACGATGCGTGAGTCGGCGCAGGTGATAAACATCGCGCGGGGGTTCTGCGCGGTGGCCAGGGCCTTGAACAGTTCCTCCTGCTGGGGGAAGACTTCGGTGCGAAAGCGTTGGAAGCCTCCGACTATGGCATTCAGCGCCTCTTCGGCGCTTTCCTGACCGGTACGCGCCTGCAGGGGAATGGCGTTGTGTTTGTAGGGCATTGTCACGACCTCGTGCTGAACCGTTGCGCTGGGCGAATTATCAACCTGGCATGCGGACAGCCACCAGCCCTACCAAGTCACATTCACAGCAATGCCAGTTGACCGCCGGGTGGGCAGAAGCGTGAGCAGTCCAGCACGACGTCTTCACGGCGGTGCAGGCCCAGGCGTTTGCTGGCCAGGGTGAAGCGCTGGGCTAGCAGGTCGGCGAACTGGCCTTCGCCGCGCATGCGGGTGCCGAAGCGGCTGTCGTAGTGCTTGCCGCCCCGGCTCTGGCGGATCAGGCTCATCACGTGCTCGGCGCGCTCGGGGAAGTGCGCCTGCAGCCACTCCTCGAACAACCCGGCGATCTCCAGCGGCAGGCGCAGCAGCACGTAGCCGGCCGAACGGGCTCCGGCCTCGCAGGCCGCCTCGAGCAGGCGTTCGAGTTCCATGTCGTTGATCATCGGAATCATCGGCGCACAGAGCACGCTCACCGGTACGCCGGCTTCGTGCAGCGTGCGCATGGCGCGCAGGCGGGCGGCAGGCGCGGCTGTGCGCGGCTCCATGATGCGCTTGAGCTCGTCATCGAGGGTGGTCAGGCTGAAGGCCACGCTGACCAGGCGCTGGCTGGCCAGCTCTGCGAGCAGGTCGAGGTCGCGCAGGATCAGCGAACTCTTGGTGATGAGGTGCAGCGGATGCTTGTAACGCAGCAGGATCTCCAGGGCCTGGCGGGTCAGGCGCTGCTCGCGCTCGATCGGCTGATAGGCGTCGGTGTTGATGCCCAGGGCGATGGGTTGCGCCACGTAGCCGCGCTTCTGCAGTTGTTCTTCCAGGCGATCGGCCAGATTGGTCTTGGCGATCAGCCGGGTCTCGAAGTCGATGCCCGGCGACAGGTCCCAGTAGGCGTGGCTGGGGCGGGCGAAGCAGTAGATGCAGCCATGCTCGCAGCCGCGATAGGGATTGACCGAGCGATCGAAGCCGACGTCCGGCGACTGGTTGCGGGTGATCGCGGTTTTCGCCAGCTCGTGGCGCACCTCGGTGGCATGGCTGGGTGGCGTCTCTTCCTGATACCAGCCATCGTCCTCGGCCACCGAGCGGGTCGGGGCATAGCGATTGTGGGGATTGCTGGCGGTGCCGCGGCCACGCGGCGGGCTGACGACGGACATGACGGGACTCCGGCAAAAAGCACTGTATAAAAATACAGCTATTTGCCGGCGCGACCAAGCGCCTTCGTCGTTTGGCCGGCTACCGAATCTCCAGCCCGGCTGGGTCAGTAGAACAACCGCGGTTCGGGAGAGGCCAGCAGACTGGCCAGCTTGGTCAAGGCGAAATGCAGCGCTTCGCGGCTGGGGGACATCAGCGCGATCCGCACGCCGCGAGTGGCGCCGGTTCTTTCCGCCAGGAACTGGCTGCCGCTGACCACGGTGACGCCATGGGCCCGGGCCAGATAGGTGAACTCATCGCTGGTCCAGGGCTGCGGCAGCTCGAGCCAGATGTGGTAGCTATTGGTCTGGCCGCGTATGTCGTAGGCGCCCAGGATCTCGGCCGCCATTTTCTGCCGTACGGCCGCTTCACCTCGCTGCGCGGCGACCAATTCGAGGCCTTTGCCGCTATTGATCAGGTTGCTCGCCAGTTGCGCCATCAGTGGCGACGGCATCCAGACGCTGCTTCTGACCATCGAGGACAGGCGCGAAAGGGTTTCAGGCGGTGCGTACAGATAACCGATACGCAGCGCCGGCAGGATGCTCTTCGACAGGCTGGTCAGGTAGATGGAGCGTTCCGGGGCGAAGGCCGAGAGGGGCGTGGTGGGATTCCCGGTCTCGAGAAAGCCGTAGATGTCGTCATCGACGATGAACAGATCGTACTCGCGAGCGATCTCGGCGATTTCCGCCCGACGGGCGTCCGGCATGATTGAGTTGCTCGGGTTGTGATGGCTGGTCACGCAGATCAGCAGTTTCGGACGATGGGCCTTGCACAACTCGCGCAGGGAGTCCGGCACTATGCCGAAGGCATCGATCTGCACCCCTTTGAGCCGGCGCCCGAGGCTGTGGGCCAAGGAAATTATTCCCGAATAGCAGAGCTCTTCGCAGAGGATCAGGTCGTCGTTGTTCGACAGGCTGGCGATGGCCACCAGCAGGCCGTGCTGGGCGCCTGAGGTCAGCACCACCTGTTGCCAGTTGGCCTCGGGCAGGCGGTTCTGCAGCCAGAACGCCCCGGCTTCCTTATGCACGGCGTGACCGCCATCGGTGGTGTAGTCGAGTACGCTGGCGAGTCCCGGAGCCTGGGCCAGTTCGATTACGGCCTCCCTGAGCCAGTCGGCCGTGCCGCTGTCATTGGGTTTGATGATCGACAGGTCGACGCGGCTGCTTTCGGCGCGTGGCGGGGGGCTATAGGCGGCTGAGGGCTTGGTGCTGGCCTGGCCTTTCTGGGAGACGAAGGTGCCGCGTCCCACTTCACCGACCACCAGGCCTCTTTTACTCGCTTCGTCGTAGGCCCGCCCGACTGTGCCCGGGGTGACTTTCAAAGCCTCGGCGAGCTCCTTCAGCGTGGGCAGGCGCTCGCCGGTGGACAATTTGGCGCTGGCGATATCGCGCTCGATCGCGTCGGCGATCATGAGATAGACCGGCTGATTCTGACCGTTGAATCGTGGAACCCACATAGGTTGCGGCACCTGCAAATCTGTTAGCGGGCAAGCCTAGCACGGCATTGCTCTAATGGTAAGTTTATTGAATCGATTCAATTTGCCATAACCTTCCCTTGGCGCCGCTTGCACACCTATATGATCGCTCTAAAAGCTTGGTTGTCAGCGCAAGGAACGCAGGGTTTGAGCCGCAAGCGTAGCCCCACGCTTCTCGTCTATCAGCTAGTTTCTGTTAATAAATCATTTAAAAACAATAGGTTGAAAGACTCTGTCGAGGCCGGCGGGAGGAGGGTCGCAAAAAACATATTGAATCGATTTAATTTGTGAAATTACAATCATTGAGTCGGTCGCAGCTCCGACCCGATGAATCTGCACCAACGGACCCGCTGCCGCAGTGCCGAGGAGCGCCGAGCAAAGATCGCCCGAGCCGAGATCGGGCAAACGCCCAGGTTCGAATCATCGATAACGCAGCACAAGGGAGTTGTACCGAAAGATGGAACATGCAGTGGCAATGTGTGGGCATGAAGCGATCAACAGCCTGGAAATTCGCCTGCCGTGGGTGATTTCCAGCGCATGGCAGGCGGTACTGAACAAGACACCGCTCGAGTTCGAGAACAGTAAAGACATCTACGCGCAGCTCAAGGAGCAGGCTGAGGAAGTGTTGGGCGCCTCACTGACCCGGCGGATCAAATCCTTTGTCGAGGATCGAAACCTCAGTTCTCTGGTCATCCGCAACTGTCCGCGGGACCATGACACTCCGCCGACACCCTATTCCGGGGTTCTGAGCCCGAAAAGCACGCCGATCGCCTGTCTGGTCAGTCTCTCGCTGCACAGCCTGTTGGCAATCAACCCAGTGGTCTATCGCGGAGAAAACAACGGTCGCCTGTTCCGCCACGTGATTCCCTCGCGCGTCTCCAGCAAGCACAAGAGCTCCCATGGCTCGCGACTGCGTTTCTCCTACCACGTCGACAATCCCGACCTGCCGTTGTCCTCCGAGCCGGTGACCGACATCTCGTGCTGCCCGGAATACCTGTCCTTCTTCGGCATGCGCTGCGATCCCAAAATCAGCATCACGCTGGTGGCCGTCGATGCGGTGGTGGCAGCGCTGCCGACAGAGACCCTGCAGGCCCTGAGCCAACCGATCTTCGAGATCCGCCGGCCGGAGTCGTTCGGGGACGATAAGCGTTCGACGCCGAACCTGCCGAACCTGGTGCGTGGCCACAATGGTGAGTGGTTGTGCCGCTTCGATGCGGAAAACACCTACGCGATGAACCAGCGAGCCCAGCAGGCGCTGGACAGATTGCGCGCATTGGTCGAATCGCGACAGTTCGACGAGCCGCATCTATTGCTGCCCGGCGATTTCATGATCTTCAAAAATCAACGGGTGCTGCATGCCCGCGACGGTTTCGAGCCGTACAACGACGGTGCCGATCGCTGGCTATTGCGCCTGTTCGCGGTCAACGACCTGAACCGCGTGAAGCTGGCGAGGAAGGATCACTTGTACGAAGTCCTGTCCTGAATAACCACTCACCTTAAGGAACGACAACATGGAACTGTTAGGCGCGTATTGGGCAGAGCATTGGGTTCTGGCCATTGTTCTATTGGGCGCGATTGCCTTCGTCGCGGGCTTTGTCGACAGTATCGCCGGAGGGGGCGGGCTGTTTCTGGTGCCGGGCTTTCTGCTGGTGGGCCTGCCGCCGCAAGTGGCCCTCGGCCAGGAAAAACTGGTCAGCACGCTGGGCACCCTGGCGGCCATTCGCAACTTCCTGGCGAGCAGCAAGATGCTATGGACGGTCGCCCTCTGCGGAATACCTTTTTCGCTGCTGGGGGCGTACCTGGGCGCGCACCTGATCATCGCCATCCCCCAGGATCTGGTGGGCAAGATCATCCTTGCGCTGATTCCCTTCGGCATCCTGATCTTCCTCACGCCCAAGGACAGAGCCGTCGAGGAACATGCACTGTCGGATGCGAAGCTCTACACCCTGGTTCCGCTGACGTGCCTGGTAATCGGCTTTTATGACGGCTTTTTCGGTCCCGGTACCGGCAGCATGTTCATCATCGCCTTCCACTACATCCTGAAGATGGATCTGGTCTCCAGCTCGGCAAACTCCAAGACCTTCAATTTCGCCTCGAACATCGGCGCACTGGTTGCCTTCGTGATGGCGGGCAAGGTCATCTATCTGCTGGCGCTGCCACTGGTGGCTTGCAACGTTCTCGGCAACCACCTGGGTAGCGCCCTGGCCATCCGCAAAGGCAACGACATGGTGCGCAAGGTTCTGGTTTTCTCGATGTTGAGCCTGTTCGCCAGCTTGGGGGTCAAGTACCTGGCCTAGCAGGCGGCGCGGCACGAACTTCCACTCAGCAATGGAGCAATACAATGAGAACAATCTTGGTGACCGGTGCTTCTTCCGGGTTTGGCGAAGCCATCTGCCGACGCTTGATCGCCGATGGGCAGCGGGTTATCGGGTCCGCCCGACGCGCCGACCGGCTCGCCGCGCTGGCGGCCGAACTAGGCGAGAGGTTCGTCGCGGTGACCATGGACGTCACCGACAAGGCGTCCATCGACCGAGCGTTCGAGACCATCTTCCAGCGCTTCGAACGGATCGACGTGCTGGTGAACAACGCGGGTCTGGCGCTGGGTGTCGAGCGCGCCCAGGTGGCGAGCGCCGCCAACTGGGAGCGCATGATCGCCACCAACGTCACCGGGCTGGCCTTGGTCACGCACAAGGTGTTGCCGCACATGGTCGCCGCCAACAGCGGGCTGATCATCAACATGGGCTCGATCGCCGGTACCGTCCCGTACCCCGGCGGCAACGTCTATGGCGGGACCAAGGCCTTCGTCAAACAGTTTAGCCTGAACCTGCGGGCGGATCTGGCCGGCAGCAAGGTGCGCGTCAGCAATATCGAGCCGGGGCTGTGCTCGGGCACCGAATTCTCCCTGGTGCGCCTGGACGGCAACGCCGAAGCGGTCGCCGCCCTGTACCAGGACGTCGAGGCGATCCGCCCCGAGGACATCGCCCACACGGTGTCCTGGATCAGCCAGCTGCCCGAGCACATGAACGTCAACTCGATCGAAATCATGCCGGTGGCGCAGACCTACTCGGCATTGACGGTGACGCGCAACCTGTAACAGGTCAGGCGCGATCCCGTAGCCCGGATTGCGCCAAAGGCTTATCCGGGCTACGAAACGCGCAGTCTGCGAGAGATTTACTCCGTCGGCTTCTTCAGCTTGGGATTGGGAAAGAACTGCACGGCCTGCACCTTGGGGTCGGCGGCCTTGGGTTTCAGGCCGCTGATGTTGACCCGGGTCGGCAGCTCCTTGGGCACCGAGTTGCCCCGCGCATCCAGGGTATCGGCATAGCCGCAGGCCACGCATTCGCGGTGTGGCACGCCATCTTCGTCCCACATCTGGATCTTGTCCTGCTCGCTGCAGGCCGGGCATACGGCGCCGGCAATAAAGCGCTTCTTCGGCGCGTTCATCAGGCGGCCTCCTGGCTCAGGCCGCTATGGCGCAGCAACGCGTCGATGGACGGCTCGCGGCCGCGGAAGTCGACAAACAGCGCCATGGGCTCTTGCGAGCCGCCACGGGCCAGGATGGCGTCGCGGAAGGCGCGGCCAGTGGCCGGGTTGAGCACGCCTTCTTCCTCGAAGCGCGAGAAAGCGTCGGCGCTGAGCACCTCGGCCCACTTGTAGCTGTAATACCCAGCGGCATATCCGCCGGCGAAGATATGGGCGAAGCTGTTGGCGAAGCGGTTATAGGCCGGCGGGCGCATCACCGAGACCTCGTCGCGGATGCTTTCCAGCACGTCGAGCACGCTGCGGCCGTCGCCGTGGCTGGCGTGCAGTTCGAAGTCGAACAGCGAGAATTCGATCTGGCGCACCATCATCAGCCCGGACTGGAAGTTCTTGGCCGCCAGCATCTTGTCCAGCAGGTCCTGGGGCAGCGGCTCGCCGCTCTCATAGTGGCCGGAGATCAGCGCCAGGCCCTCGGGTTCCCAGCACCAGTTCTCCATAAACTGGCTGGGCAGCTCCACCGCGTCCCAGGCCACGCCGTTGATGCCGGACGCGCCGGCATGCTCGACGCGGGTCAGCAAATGGTGCAGGCCGTGGCCGAATTCGTGGAACAGGGTGGTGACTTCGTCGTGGGTCAGCAGCGCCGGCTTGCCGGGGCTGGCCGGGGTGAAGTTGCACACCAGATTGGCCACCGGGCTGATCAGCTCACCCTTGGCCGAACGACGCTTGTCGCGGGCGCCATCCATCCAGGCGCCACCGCGCTTGTTGGCGCGGGCGTAGAGGTCGAAGAAGAAGCGGCCGACGTGATTGCCGTTCTCCTTGATCTCGAACAGGCGCACATCCGGGTGCCAGCTATCAAAACCGCTTAGCTCTTCAATCTGGATGCCATAGAGCTTCTCGACTATGGCGAACAGGCCACTCAGCACCTTGTCGATCGGGAACCAGGCGCGCACCTCTTCCTGGGACAGGCTGTAGCGGCTCTGGCGCAGCTTCTCGCTGTAGTAGCCGACATCCCAGCTCTGCAGATCGGATACGCCCTGGGCGGCGGCGAAGGCCTTGAGTTCGGCGAGGTCCTGCTCGGCAAAGGGCTTGCTGCGCACGGCCAGGTCGCGCAAGAAGTGCAGCACCTGCTCGGTGGATTCGGCCATCTTGCTGGCCAGGCTCAGTTCGCTGTAATGGGCGAAACCCAGCAGCCGGGCCAGCTCCTGGCGCAGGTCGAGGATCTCGGCCATCAGCGGACCATTGTCGAACTGGCCGGCATTCGGACCCTGATCGGAGGCGCGGGTGCAGTAGGCGGCATACACCTCTTCGCGCAGGGTGCGGTTATCGGCGTAGGTCATCACCGCGTAGTAGCTGGGGAATTCCAGGCTGATCAGCCAGCCGTCCAGGCCCTTGGCCTCGGCGGCCTGGCGCATCTGCGCCTTGGCCGAGTCGGTGATGCCGGCCAGCAGCGCTTCGTCGCTGACCTGCTTGGTCCAGGCCTGGGTGGCGTCCAGCAGTTGGTTGGAGAAGCTGCTGGTCAGCTCGGACAATTTCATCTGGATCTCGCCGTAGCGCTTCTGCTGCTCGGCCGGCAGGTCGATGCCGGACAGGCGGAAGTCGCGCAGGGCGTGCTCCAGGATGGTCTTCTGCGCCACCTCGAAACTGGCAGCGGCAGGGCTGGCGGCCAGGGTCTTGTAGGCCTGGCACAGGGCCTGGTTCTGGCCGATCTCGGTCCAGTATTCCGACAGCTTGGGCAGGCAGGCCTCATAGGCGGTACGCAGCTCGGCGTTGTTGCACACCGCATTCAGGTGGCTGACCGGGCTCCAGGCCTGACCCAGGCGTGCGCCCAGTTCATCCAGGGCCAGTACCAGGCCGTCCCAGCTGGGTTCGGCGGCCTGCTGCTTGAGCAGCTCGGCGATGGCGGCGCGGTTTTCGGTCAGGATCTGGGTGATGGCCGGCTCGACATGCTCCGGCTTGATCAGGCTGTAGGGCGGCAGGTCGAAGGCTTGCAGCAGCGGGTTTTGGGCAGTCACGGAAATCACCTGTCACTCGATAAGGTTGCAGCGCTGCGGCGCAGGCTGAAAGAGGCCGGGCGCGAAGAAATGCGCCTGATGACCTGAACATGGGGCCCATCTTAATTACAATCAAGGCAAGACGCAGCCTGGAGGTTTCTATCGTGGCCATTCGAACTTACCAACAATTCACCCCGCTGCTCGGGCCGCGGGCCTTTGTCGATGCCTCGGCGGTGGTGCTGGGCGATGTGGAGATCGGCGCCGACAGCTCGGTGTGGCCGCTGGTGGTGATCCGCGGCGATATGCACAGCATCCGCATCGGCGAGCGCACCAGCATCCAGGACGGCAGCGTGCTGCATATCACCCACGCCGGCCCCTTCAACCCGCGCGGCTACCCGCTGAATATCGGCGATGATGTGACCATCGGCCATAACGTCACCCTGCACGGTTGCGAGATCGGCAACCGGGTGCTGATCGGCATGGGCAGCATCATCATGGATGGCGTGGTGATCGAGGACGAAGTGATGCTCGGTGCCGGCAGCCTGGTCACCCCGGGCAGCCAGCTGAAAAGCGGCTACCTCTATGTCGGCAGCCCGGCCAAACAGGCCCGCGAGCTGACCGAGAAGGAACGCAGCTACTTCCGCTACAGCGCCGACAACTATGTGCGCCTGAAGGATCAGCACCTGATGGAGGGCTACGCCGGGTGATGTATGTTAAGACTGCCTATGCGGCAGTGAAGACCCTGCGCCAGCGCATCACCGACCGCTACCTTTTCTGAGCTGCCTAATACGGCAGTGAAGTGCTGGTTCGGCGTGGATGCGCCACATATCCATTTCTGAGCTGCCTATACGGCAGTGAAGTGGGTGTTCGGTGACCTGGCCGTGCGCGGCGGTTTCTGAGCTGCCTATACGGCAGTGAAGCAGCGGGAGCGGCGCGAGATCAAGGTGCGCAATTTCTGAGCTGCCTATACGGCAGTGAAGTGCTCAAGTAGCTCGCGGTCAATCGTTACTTTTTTCTGAGCTGCCTATACGGCAGTGAAGGCGTGAAACCAGATAGTCCAGAAGATCAGCCATTTCTGAGCTGCCTATACGGCAGTGAAGCAGTTCCTCGGCTGCGCTCATGCTGCCTCCTTTTTCTGAGCTGCCTATACGGCAGTGAAGAGCTGCTGGAGCTAGCAGCCAGCACATTTGCATTTCTGAGCTGCCTATACGGCAGTGAAGGCGGCGCGTGTTGTCCTTGTGGTCGTTGTTCTTTTCTGAGCTGCCTATACGGCAGTGAAGCCTGCTGCGGCGCTTGTTGCGGCGGCAGTCGATTTCTGAGCTGCCTATACGGCAGTGAAGCAGGCCGCCGAAGTTGAAGCTGGGTTGTGGGTTTTCTGAGCTGCCTATACGGCAGTGAAGGCGAAGTGGCCGCCCTTGACCTGGGCGCAGATTTTCTGAGCTGCCTATACGGCAGTGAAGTTTCGCGCCAACATCGCGACAGGCCAGGGCAATTTCTGAGCTGCCTATACGGCAGTGAAGCAGTTTGTAGTTGCTGCGCGGGTCGTGCCATATTTCTGAGCTGCCTATACGGCAGTGAAGTTTGCTGCGGTCTTTGTGGCTGTGGCTGGCTTTTTCTGAGCTGCCTATACGGCAGTGAAGTCCAGGTCATGGCGCCACCGTCAGGTCTGCTTTTTCTGAGCTGCCTATACGGCAGTGAAGGGCGAAGAGCTGCAGCGCGAGGAAATCGCCAATTTCTGAGCTGCCTATACGGCAGTGAAGTAGGTCTGCTCGGGCTCCGGCTGCATCATCCATTTCTGAGCTGCCTATACGGCAGTGAAGGCGCGGTGGCGCAGCAGGTCATGGATGGGGGTTTTCTGAGCTGCCTATACGGCAGTGAAGTCATTTCTCTATTACACGATGGACCGCGAGGACTTTCTGAGCTGCCTATACGGCAGTGAAGACCGTAGCCCACGCCATCAAGCGCATCAGCACTTTCTGAGCTGCCTATACGGCAGTGAAGTGGCATGGCCAAGGCGGGGTCTATGCCGGCTTTTTCTGAGCTGCCTATACGGCAGTGAAGCAACACCATGCACATGATCACCGTAGCCGTTGTTTCTGAGCTGCCTATACGGCAGTGAAGTTCGTGCCGGGCTGGCAGGTACCAGTCGCGCATTTCTGAGCTGCCTATACGGCAGTGAAGCTGCATGTATGACGTGACCGAGCAGCGCGTATTTTCTGAGCTGCCTATACGGCAGTGAAGTAGGGCTGGAAAACCCTAACCGATTGATTGTTAAAGATCACCCGCTGTTTCTTGATGCAGCCCCCTGTTTTCGGAGCCGCTTGCAAGTGCTTGATTTTGCAAGGGCTCCGTTTATGCGTGGAAAAAAGGGTCAGAACCAGGGAACGCTGGCCTGGGCGCTTAGGCCGTAGGCGCCGAAGGTGCCGGGAGTGGGGGCGTCGAGCAGCGGGCCGTGGCGGATAAACAGGCGGAAGCGGTGGCCGCTGCCGTTGCTGCGCAAGGTGGCATACGGCAGGTCGCAGCGTTTGCCGGCGCTGTCGGGGATGCGCTGGCGAGCCTCTTGCTCGCTGATGCCGTGACGCTTGATCAGGCGGCGGCGGGCGCGCTCCGGGTTGCTGTCCACCTGCACGCGGCTGACACAGCGCCAGCGCACCTGCGCGGGAATCGGCGTCAATTCGCCCAGATGCAGGTGGTCGCGCATGCCGCTCAGCCAGCTCAGTGCCAGCAGGCTATCCAGCGCCTCGGCGCTGCCATGCAGGCGCAGGCGGTCGCCGAGGCCATGGCCCGCAGTTTCTACATCCGGAAAGCTGATACCCACGTCCGTGCGGCGCAGGTCGTGCAGGCCTCGGTGCAGCTTGGCCAGCAGCGCGCTCATCAACTGTGTGGCCGGAAATTCCGGGTCGGGCAGCAGTTTGAGGTCGAGGTAGTGGTCCACGGTCATTTCTCCTCGGCGGCCCCGAATACGCCGCCCCGGATCAGGTTGGCGATCACGTAGTGCTGCTGCTCGGTGCTCGGTACGGCGTCGTTGAGCACCCAGGCATCGAACAGGCTGTAGAAGTCGGCTTTGTCCTTGGGCTGGCGGTAGGCCTTGCCCTGGGAGGTGACGGAGCCGTAGGGCTCGACGGCGATGGGGCCGAGTTCGCCGGCATCCGGGTACCAGGTATCGATGGTGCGCAGGGCGTTGCCGATCTTCTGCGAGTGGATCGCGGCCACGTCGCCGACCTGGTAGAGCGTCTTGCTCTTGTCGCCCTTGTCGCCCCGGTCGAGGATCAGCTCCTGCGAGGGGAAGACTTCCTGGCCGTCGCCGGTACGTACGAAGGCCACCACCTCCAGCAGCAGGTGGCCCTTGCCGGCCAGGCCGTCGGCGATCACCTGGCCCAGGCTGTCGACCTCGGCATGGGTAGCAAAGGCTCGCAGCGGCAGCGCCAGGCCGTCGAACGTCCAGCGCTGCACCGCTTCGCCGTTGTGCAGGCGGGCGATACGCACTTCGACGGCTTCGGCGCCGACGCGGTTGCGCCAGAGGAAACGGCCATTGGCCAGGTTGGCGGCGTAGCGGCGGCCCAGTTCCGCGAAGCCCTGTTGGCTGACGTAACCCTGCACGGTGGCCAGCAGCCTGGCCTGGTAGTCGGCATCGTTGCAGGCCGAGGGGGTGCCGGCGCCGCCCAGCACGCGCAGGGTGAAGCGCACCTTGAGGGTATCGGCATCGGCGGGCAGGGCGGCGACGTCGACGGTCTGCAGGTTGGGCGCCTGGATCGAGGCGTCCAGCTTGGCCGGGTCGCGATCCTTGGTTTTCAGGCGGTTGGAAATGGTGCCGCGTACGGATTTCTCGCGGATATGCACGGGTTGCCAATTGCCGGCGTCGCGTTCGCTCCAGCGGCCCGCGTAGAGCAAGGCGTCGGAAGGGTCGAGCTTGCGCTCGAAGGCGAGTACGGAGGCGGTGGTCAGCGTGGTGGTCTTGGCCATGGTCGGATGTCCTTATGCGTGGGCTTCGAGGTCGAGAAAGGGCGTGTTGCAACGAAACAGACCGGCATCGGGCTCGGCCTGGTGGTACCAGAGCAGTTCGCGGATATCGCCGAAACGCAGCGGGCTGCGCCATTCGCCGAGGCCGTAGAGGCTTTCGGCGAAGTGGAACGGCACCTCACGGTCGCGGGCATTGCGCACGCTGCCGGGGACGTGCGCCGACAGCGAGCGGTAACCCAGCGGGATAGGTACCAGCCAGCCGGTGCGCTGGCGCACCTGCCAGGTTTCACGTGGTTCACCGTTTTCATCTGTTGAACCAGGCGGATCGACATTCAGGCGGGTGAGGTCGAGCAGGGCGTCAAGGCTGGTCAGGCTGGCGTCCTGCTCCTGGAGGGCGGCGGTATGGCGCGTCAGCAGATCATCGCGCGGGATCAGGGCGAAGCCCGGCAGCAGGCGGCGCGCCAGTTTACGGCTGAGGCGGGAAGCCTCTTCGGCATTGCCGGGCCAGGTCTGAAGCGTGGCCTGGCTGCGCTCGCCCAGCTTCCAGGTCGGCGGCAGCAGGCTGCCACCGGCCAGGCGCATGCCGAGGGCGGTGTCCCAGGCGCGTTGGGCGATGGCCGGTGCGTCGAGCATGCCGTCGTAGAGAGCGTCACCGGAGACGCCGATCAGCAGGCTGACTTCCATATGCATGCGGCCTTCTTCGACGATGGCGGACGTCGAGCCATCCTTGCCCACCGGGTTGCGCGTCAGGTGGAACACCTGGGTGCGCTTGCCAGCCGGTTGCGAGGTTTGCACCTGGTGCTGGTGGCAGACGATGGCCACGCCGTCCAGGGTGATGTCCATGTCCTCGCTGAGCTTGCGCTGCAGGGCATGGACGAAGCCGGTGAAGGCGGTGACGGCGGGAAAGCCCCAGGTCAGCGGGCCGGAAATGGCATTGGCGTTCTGCACGCGCAGGCGCGGCAGCAGGAGCAAGGCTTCAGGCGCGTCCATCGTCGAGCATCTCCTTGAACAGTGTCAGTTCATCGTGCAGCACGCCGCGCCAGTGCTGGGCCTCGTCTTCGCCGAGGCGCAACGCGTCGTGATCGAGCTTGGCATTGAGCCAGTTGCCAAAACGTTTGCTGGCCTGTTCGGGCCAGTCGCGCCACAGGTGCTCGGCCTTGAACTCGGCATCGTCGTGGGCGCGTAGCGGGTCGAGCCAATGCCGTTCGCTGTCGTCCAGGCGGCAGTCGGCGTGCGCGCTCCAGCCGGCGGCCAGCTCGCCGCTGCGGTTGGCTTCCAGCAGGGCGGCGGCGTACTGGTGGCAGGCATCGGTGATTTCGCCAAGCAGGCGCGCGCGCTTGCGGCGTATCTGCCAGTTGTTGTGGGCAGTCATGCGCAGGAAGTGCTGCAGCTCGGCGACGCGGGCGCGCAGCGCCTTGTCGTTGCGGTAGATGAACTCGAACGCCGAGTCGCGGCGCAGGGGCGGACGCAGATCGAGGGTGCGCCACTGTGGCGGCAGCGAGGCGAGCAGCCAGTTTTCGCCATAGCGCTCGCTGTTGAGCTGGCTGATGTTCTGCGGCTTGGTGCCGCCAAACTTCTGGATCGCCAGGCCGAGGTATTCGCAGTAGCCGTGTTCATAAGGCTGCTTGGCCTTACGGGCGTCACGCGCGGCCTTGGCGGCTTCGCCGAAACGATCCTCGCGCATGCGCCGTTGCACGCGATGCACCAGGCTGGTGGGGAACAGCGGTGCCAGCAGCTGGTAGCTGCCATCCGCCAAGGGGAAGTAGACCTGCTTGGCCAGGGTGTGCGAAGCCGGCGTGCCACGGTTCTCGGTGATGGCGGCAAAGCTGGCGCGCCAGGCTTCGGCCTGCTCGGCGTCGTCGCTGAGGGCGGCGAGCAGGTCGGCGTCGTGCTCCAGCAGGCGTTGTAGCAGGGTGCGGCCTGCGTGTTCCAGCTTGAGAAACTTGAACACGTCCAGTGCCGCTGCGTTGCCCACCACGTCATCGTCCCACTGCCCTGCCAGGCAATGGCTGGAAACCAGCCCAGGCAGGTCGATGGCCGGCGGCGGGGCATGCAGGTTGCTACCACGGGCATCCGGATGGATGGGTTTGAGGGTGTGGGTGGCGAGCTGGATCTGAGCCACGCGCCGCGCGGCATCGGCAAGCCAGGCGTCTGGCTGGTGCTCGTCGAGTAGTTTCTGGCGCTTGGGATCGTCGTCGGCCAGCTTGTCGAGCTTGGCCTGCAGGCGGGTGTGGATGAAGGTGTGGATCAGGTCGCGTAGGGCGGCTGATTCGGCTGTGCTCTTCGTCGCCATGGAACCTCCTGTTTAGGCGAAAGCATGCGAGGCTCGGAGGGACTGCCTGTCCTCGGAGTGAGCGTGCCATTATTTTGATGGCCGCCTGAATAGGCTAGTGCAGATTAAACAGGGCGCAAGTTCAGTTTTTTCCAAAAACAAATAAGCACAAATCAATAGGTGAACTACCCTGAGCAAACTACCGTTCAGGTAGCTTAGAAATATTGCTTTGCGCCTATATGTTCCGCTTCGACTGCTGAACAAGCAGCCTCATGTAAAGAAATCGCCGTTTTCTTTATGCATCGAGCGTTACGTGTAAAGAAAACGGCGTTTCTTTTACACGTCCGCTGTTATTGCAGCCGAGCGGCCTGCTCCGTCAGCAATGCCCGAATCGCCCGCAGGCAACGCATTTCGCCGGCAAAGGTGGCGCGCAGTGCTGGGCGTTCGGCTGCCAGCCCGGCATTTTCCCGCTCTGTCTGTGCCAGCAGTTCATCGGCGCGCGCGACGATGCGCTCCTGCATGCGTTGCAACTGCGCGTTGGCCGGGGAGCGTTTCAGGCCCAGCGCTTCGGCGGCGTCGAGCAGGTGCTGGCGGTCGATACGTGCGAGGTGCGATTCGCCAAGGATCGGCCAGGCCAAGGTGGTCGCCTGCGGCCAGCGATCCTGATCGAAGGCGCGGGTTTCGTAGACGGCGGTACTCAGCAGGTCATAGAACGGCGACAACTGATGACCGCGTGAGCCGACCAGAAAGCTGATGTTCTTCAGGTGGGCGTCGGTATTGCCGATCAGCACGTTGAACAGCAGCCAGTTGAACAGGCGAGTACGGGCGACTGCTGGGGCAGTGGTCAGCCCCAGTAGCTGAACCAGGCGTTCGATGCTGCCGGCCTGGTATTTGAAATGACGATCCAGGCCGAGCATCTGGCAGGCGTCGATGCTGTGCAGGCGTTGCCAGGTTTCGTCCTGTACCTGGCGGTCGAAGCGTTCGATCAGGTAGACCGGCTGGGGCACGTAATGACGGCTGACGCCGGGCACGGCAAGGCCGACGCGCCCGGCCAGGCGCATGCAGAACCATTCGTTGATCACCGAGTGGGCGAAGGCTGGCTCGGGGTGATCCGGTTTGAGGATATGCGTGGAGGGCGCCGCGCCGACCGGCTCGTACAGTTGGCCGTCCTTGAGCACCACGGCTAGCTTGTGCTGGGCACCGGCCAGGGACATGCGCTTGTGGGCTTCGTGGGTCAGCGGCAGGCGCGGCATGGCTGCGATGCGTCTGGCCAATGCTTCATCCGTCAGGGCGCGCAGTTCGCCAGTCGGCAGTGCCTCGCCCGGCGGCAGCAGGGTCAGTGAGCCGGCCGATTCGGCGCCGTAGTACGCCAGCAGGGCGAAGGCGTCGCTGGCCTCCAGGCGAGCATCGGCAGCCAGCAACTGGCGCTGGCCTTCCTCGGGCAGCAGGTTGTCGAAGTACCATTGCACCGGGCGCTGGCTGCTGTTGTCGAGGATGGTGCCCTGTTCCCGTGGCAGGTTCGGGCAGAGGTCGAAAGCGACCCAGTCGTCCGCATAGCGGAAACTCCACACGCCATTGTCGTCATAGAGATGCCCCACCAGGCGATCACCGATCCAGGCCAGCAGCTCGCGTTTCATGCTTCAGGCCCACCGGGCAGTTTTTCCACTTCATCCGGCAGGTCGACGATCAACCGCAGGCCGAGGCCATCGAGCACCTGGAACAGTTTGCCCCACTGCACGCTCTCGCTACCGCGCTCGACCTTGCCGAGGAAGTTCTCGCTGACGCCAATGCTGCCGGCGGCATCATCCTGGCGGATGTTCTGCGCCTTGCGCGCCTGGCGTATCAACTCGCCCAGTTCGGCGGCGCTCTTGAGTGTGGTTTGCATATGAAATCCTCATGATCGTGAGGAATCTGGCATATGATGCGCCGTTGTTCAAGAGAATCCTCACGATTGTAAGGATTCTTGGTTCTGTCGCTCCCTCGTTAGCCATATCCTCATGATCGTGAGGATTATCGCTCGCGGGTGAAGCCCAGGGCGTCGTGCCAGCGCCAGGCCTGGTCGGTCAGGGTGCCGCTGTCGTTGCGCTGACAATCGAGGCTGATCTGCCCGTAACGCATGGCGCAGATGCGCAGGCTCAGGTCTTTGCGTTCGGCCAACGCGGTCAGTTCGGCTGCGTAGCCGGCGTGGCCCCAGCTGTGGGTGCGTGGTCCCTGCTGCAGCGGCAGTTCATCGAGCAGGTTATCCAGCGGTCGCCAGGTACCATCCTCCTCGTCGCGGTGGAAGCTGTAGGGCGGTTCGTCGTCGCTATCGGGCAGCAAGGCGTAATCGAGCTGCGGGCGCCCCTGGCGGAAGGGTTGCGCGTGCTGCATCACGCCGCTCAGCGGTGCCGGCGTCTGCCACCAGAGCGGCGCGGTCAGCGCCGTGTTGCTGGCGCCCAGGCCGAGCAGGTCGATCCGCAGGCGGGCATGCTCCAGGTCCACCAGGCGGGTTCTGGGTTGCAGGGGGTTGGCTTCGACGATGCGCGGCGCGGCGTCGATGGCGAGCGCCTCGGCCGGTAGCAACTCGCGCAGGTCGTGGCTGGCCAGGCGCATGCTCTCGCTCTCGAAGCCAGGGCGAGTGAAGGGCAGCGGTGCGCCTTGCAGGGCCTGCAGGTTATGCGACAGCAGATAGAGGTTGTCGCCCTCGCAGGTGCCCGGGCGATGGCGGCGGATGCGCCCGGCGAGTTGGATGATCGAGCGCATCGACGAGGGCTCGACGATGGCCCAGTCGTAATCGTGATCGCGGCCCACCTCCGCCACGGGCGAGGCCAGCACGACGAACAGCTGGTCGGCCTCCGGATAGCGGGCCAGGGCATCGCGCACGCTGGGCTGGTCGAATACCGCCTGCGGCTCGTGGCGGCGCAGCAGCTCGTCCAGCTGGCGTTCGATGGCCGAGCGCAGCAGCAGTGGGAAGCGCGAGTGGTAGACGCACAGGTGCAGGCGCACCCCCTCGGGCGCGCCCTGGGCATGCAGCGCCTGCGCCAGCTCGATCAGCGGGTCGATATTGGCCAGGCGCACCAGCCCGAAGCTGACGCGCCGGCCATCGGCGGCGAGGCTGTGATGATGCTGGTGCAGCTCGCTCATCCAGCTCGGCAGTTGCTGCGCCAGTTCGGCGCAGATGGCCGGGCGTTCTTTGCTGCTGGCGTTGATCGGGACGATACGGGCGCGGCGGCGCACCGGTTGCTTGCGCAGGGCGGCCAGGCGCTTGTCGATAAAGGCGCTGTGCTGCTCGCAGAAGCCGTCTCCATCTGCCTGTTGCGAGGCGCTGCAGGCGAACTCGTCGAACCAGGCGCAGCAGATCGCGTCCGGGCCACCCGGCTCGCCACGATGCTGACGGTAGACGGCGCGTCCGGCGCGGTAGGCCTCGAACAGGCTGCGCACCAATGCCGGTGGCAGGGTGGCGGAAGACAGCAGCACGCGGCTGCCGAGCAGCCCGGCCCAGTGCACCAGGCGGGTCAGGGCGGGCAGGTCGGCCAGGTCGAAGTCGTCCGGCTCGTCCAGCACCAGATCGGAGGTGAGCAGGCGCAGCATCGGCGCAATCTGCCGACCGCCGCGGGTGCTTTCGCAGGCCGGGATCAGGTGGTCGACGGTACAGGCCAGCACCGGCGCGCTGACCAGCTTGTGCGCCAGTGGGTCGTGCTGCAGCCAGTCCTTGAGCGGGCCGTCCTGCAGGTTGGCCTCGTAGTGCACATGGCCGTTGTCCAGCAGGCCCGCCGCCGACTCGCTGCCATGGGCGGCGGCGCGTCGCTCGCGGGCGCCCAGCTCGAACAGCTCGCGCACCGCCGTGCCGCCGACGCGGATGGCCAGGTCGTCTTCATCCAGGCCGAGTTTTTCCCGGTAGGCCTCACCGGTCTGCAAGGTGAGGGTGCGCAGGCCGAGGGCAATGGAGAAGCGTGCGCCGCGCTGCGGGTCGGCCAGGGCATAGAGGATGCGGCCGTTGGCCAGGGTCTTGCCGCAGCCGGTGGAGGCCAGGTTGATGCCGAAGAAACCTTGCCGGGCAGCGCTGTCGCGCAGGCCGCAGGCCAGGTCGAAGGCCTTGTCCTGCCAGCGGAAACGCTCGTCCGTGGCGCGGCGTTTGAAGCCCTTGTGCCGGGCGATGCGTGGCAGGCTGCGCTCCAGGCGCGGCAGCAGGCCGACGATGCGCCGTGCGCCCTGGGCGACGCCGAGCAGGTGTTCGTCGAGGCGTTGTTTCAGTGCGCCGCGCTTGTCGGTGTTGGCGTGGGCGGGGAAGGTGGGATCGCCCAGTCGGGCATCGTTTGGCAGGCTGGAGTAGTGGTGGTCGGCGAGCATCAGCACCAGGCGCGACAGGTGCATGACGTAGGGATCGCTCAGCCACTGCTCCGCGCTTTGCAGCAGGCCGGGACGCTTCAGCATGGCCTGGGCACAGGCGGCGACGCGCTTGTTCCAGGCGGTGCTGGCGAACGGCAGGTGGCCGGATGGAAACTGCCAGCAGGCGGCTTTCTCCTCTGCACTGGCCTCGCTGCGCGCGCCGCACCAGTCGGCGCGTATCGAGGCGGGCAGCAGCTTCAGGCCCGCTGCCGCCAGCTTGCCGCTGGGTAGACGGTGATGGCTGACGATCAGCCAGCCGATCATCTGCGCCAGGGGCGGCAGGTGTTGTTTGATGAAGGGGCTGGGCTGCGTCTGCGGATGATCGACGCGCAGGCGGGCGAACCAGTCGGTGTCGCCATCGATCAGCCGTTGTAGCCAGTCAGTATCGCTGGCGCCGTTGCCGACGAAGGCCTCGAACAGGCGCAGCGACACCCACTCGTGACGGTAGGCGTCGGCCAGCGGCCCCTTGCCGCGCAGCTTGGCCTGGAAGGCGGCGTTGGCCTTGCCGATGTCGTGGAACAGCGCCGCCATCTGCGCCAGCAGCTTGATGGCCTCGGCGCTATGCCAGTCGTTCTCGTCGTCCTTGCGCAGCACGTCGCGCCGGGTGCTGTTGGTCGGCACCGCGCCCTGTTCGTTGAAGCGGCTGGCGTCGCCGACTATCCACAGCAGCTCGCTGTGATCCTTGCCGCGTATCCAGTGGCAGGCCACGGCGGTGTTGCGCCTGGCGCTCTTCTTCAGCAGCTTGCGCAGGGTGTCCAGCCCGGCCTGGGTGATCGGCGTTTGCCAGGTGCGCTCGCCGCGGCGCTCGGCGAACTGATCGAGCAGGCGCCGGCTTTCCACCAGCGCGCGTTTGTCGCACTGAGCGATCAACAGCACGTTCATGCGCCGACCTGCTCGGCCACGGCCTTGAGGGTGTCGATCATGAAGTCCAGCGACTCGCCACGAGTCAGGTTCTCGATGCAGGCCTGGCGGAACTCCTGTTCCTCGTCGCCGCGCACGGCGCTGACGAAGGCCTGCGGCAGGATGGTCGCGTCCTTGACCAGATCGGCCACGTCGAACACCAGGCCGCCACGCCGCGTCTTGCCGTGCAGTACGGCCAGGCCATGGGGGATGCCGAGCACCCAGGTGGCGCTGGCGGCCAGGCCGTAGGCCAGGTAATTGCCATGGTCGAGAAAACGGTTGGCCGGGTCGCCGCCGGAGCCGTGCTTGGCGCGGGTGAAGTCGCCATAGCTGACGGCACGGGCGGCGAGGGCGAACAGTTGCTTGCTAAGGCGGGCTTCTTCGGTGAGCAGGAAGGTGTTGTCCGGCGCTGCCTGGATAGCGCGCTGCGAGGTATCGAGTGCATGCTCCAGGCCGGCGGCATCGACCTGAAAACCAGCATCCTT
>OGCL01001185.1_pt1 | contig 23354 bp, 18 predicted proteins | sample 1570041 | NCBI WGS metagenome assembly OGCL01 (sample SAMN06266162, study PRJEB24511) | hot springs metagenome | isolation source: Hot spring water | place: South Africa: Limpopo | collected 2015-06-22 | reverse complement strand
GCCCAGTAGAAGGCGGTCCAGCCCTGGCTGAAGTTGGCGTCTTCACGGCCGATGGGGTTGGACAGCGCCGGCAGGTATTGCAGGTAGGCGCCGAGGTTGTTGAAGAAGCCGCTGAGGATGGCCAGGGTCGGCCCGGCGATGATGATAAACAGCAGCAGGGCCAGGGCCAGGCCCATATTGATCTGCGACAGGCGCTTGACCCCCTTGTCCAGGCCGGCCACCACCGAGGCCAGGGCAATCACGGTGATGGCGACGATCAGCAGCACCTTGCTGGTGTCCGTGGCCTTGAGAGCGAACAGGTATTCGAGTCCGGCGGCGGCCTGTTCCGCGCCCAGGCCCAGGGAGGTGACCAGGCCGAACAGGGTGGCAAACACCGCCAGAATATCGATCACATGGCCCGGCCAGCCCCACACCCGCTCACCGAGAATCGGATAGAAGATCGAGCGAATCGACAGCGGCAGGCCCTTGTTGAAGGAAAACAGCGCCAGGGCCAAGGCGACGATGGCGTAGATCGCCCAGGGGTGCAGGCCCCAGTGGAAGATGGTGGCGGCCATACCCAGGCGCACCGCCTCCTCGCTATTGCCCGCAGCGGCGCCGAGCGGGGCCCAGTCGCTGCGCAAGCCGTCCTCGCCGACGCTGACGCCGGCCAGGGCCGAGCTGTAGTGCGACATGGGCTCGGACACGCCATAGAACATCAGGCCGATGCCCATGCCGGCGGCAAACAGCATGGAGAACCAGCTGAGGTAGGAATAATCCGGCGTGGCCTCCATGCCACCGATACGCACCTTGCCCAGGGGCGAGACGATCAGGCCCAGACAGAGCAGCACGAAGATATTGGCGGCGCCGATAAAGAACCAGGACAGGTTATTGGTAATGCCGCTACGCAGGGCACTGAACAGCGGTTCGACCTGATTCTGCAAGGCCAGGGCGAGGATCACGAAGATCACTGCGGTGAGGGCGGAGATGCTGAACACCTTGCCGTGAATATCCAGGGAAAAGGAAAACTGGCCCTGAATGTTGTCCTGACCGATCACGTAGTCGGTGTCGATCAGATTGGCATCGCCGCTGGGGGCCGGGATACCGTCCAGATTGGCCGCATCTGGTAGCGGGGTCGTGTCAGACGAAGGGTGTTGGCCCATGGGGGTTGCTCCTTTGACGTGTGGCACGCTTTACGCGCACGAGGACGGGATTGCCCTACTCGTTCGGTCGCCAGGATGGCGACCTGGCCACACAGGGTAACAGCCATGGCCCCGGCCTGCAGGACAAAGCCCAGATTCGGCGCGGCCTTGCGGCCAACTGGCCGGTAAATTTCTGGTAAGGAGGTCAATTTAACGGCTGCCGATACTTCCCCGGACAGCAGCCGATTGGCTATGGTTGGTATAGACCGCGTGACCTATTCCAATAAGAGCCTGCCGATGAGAGTTGTCACCTTGCTGGCCTGTGCGGCCTTTGTGCTCAGTGCGTCGTTGCAGGCTCAGACCTTCAGGATCGGGGTCGAGCTGCAGCCCTATATGCCCTACTCCAACGTCGAGGACGGCCGCTACCTGGGTTATGGCCGCGAGCTGCTGGACGCCTTCGCCGCCCATGCCGGCCATGAATTCATCTACCAGCCGCTGCCGGTGCGGCGCCTGCTCAGCGATTTTCTGCATGACCGGGTGGACTTCAAGTACCCCGACAACCCGCGCTGGAATGCCGATATCAAGGCCGGCCACAGCATTCACTACAGCCACACCGCGGCCCCGGCCGTCGATGGCCTGCTGGTCAAGCCGCAATACCTCGGCCAGGGCAAGGCGCGCATCCTGCGCCTCGGTACCCAGCGTGGCTTTACCCCCTGGCCCTATCTGCAGGATATCGAGGCCGGGCATATCCTGCTGATCCAGGCCAACCAGATCGACTCGCTGCTGGCCATGGCCCTGAACGACCGGGTCGATGCGGTCTACCTCAACCCCCAGGTGGTGGCCCACCAGCTGGGGCTGATGGGCAAGAGCGGTGCCCTGGTATTCGATCCCGCTCTGGACCATGTGAATGACCACTACTTTCTCTCCAGCATCCGCCACCCGCAGGTAATCGAGCAGTTCAATCGCTTCCTGCAGGAGCAGGCCGAGCAGGTCGAGGCGCTGAAACTGCGCCACGGCATTATCGACCCGGCCGGCGACACGCCGACTCACTGAGGCGGCAGGCCGCCACAATCCGCCCCCAGCCAGCGCCCATGGCTTTCCATGCTGCTGTGCCGGCCGCCGTGCATACCCTGGAAGCGGCTGTGAAAGTGCTTGCCGTCGCTAAAGCGGGTTTCCCCTTCGCCGTCACCATCCGGGCAGCTGAAACGGAACTTCCACACCTGGGCGCTGCGCTCGACGATCTCATGGCTACAGCCATCCTGCAGATCCGGCATGGCGAAGTCCTGCTTGGCGACCTGCTCGGCACTGATACAGATACGCACACCCTGATCACCCAGTTGCACCCCCTGCTGCGCCATCATCTGTTCCATCATCTGGCGCTGCTCGGGGGGCAGGTTTTTCAGCTGCTCCATCATCTGCTGCATGCCCGGCATGGTCTGGCCATCGACCTGCATCTGCTGCGAGCTGATCTCCCACAACCCCGGCTGAATATCGACCGCGCTGGCCAGGGTCGGCAGCAGGCAGCAGCCCAGGATCAGGGGGTTAAGGCGTAAAAGGCGCATGGCAAGACTCCGCTAATGGCTGACCCTGCAAGCCTAGACCAGGGTTCAGGACCCGGCCGGCGTCACCTCCTCGCGGTAGATGCGCAGGCCACGGGCCTGATAGTTGGCCAGGGCACTGGGGTGATCCAGGCTACAGGTATGCACCCAGACCCGCGTGGTACCGGGCCAGGCCCAGGCGGATTGCAGCGCGTGGGTCAGCAAGGGGCCGCCAAAGCCCTGGCCAAAAAACGCTTCGGCCAGACCGAAATAGAGAATCTCCACTGCGCCCGCGGCATCGCGCAGCAGCTCGTAATAACCGGCGATGGCGCCCTGGTGATAGGCCACCCAGGTACGGTGACCGGGTTGCTCGATCAGCTGGCGCCACTGCACCTCGCTCCAGTCCAGCTTCTCCGTCCATTGCCAGGGCTCGCCCACCAACTGGTAGAGAAAGCGGTTGAGCTGAAACTGCTTATGCACGCACTCGACAATGTGCAAATCCGCCGGTAACGGCTTGGCGCGAAGCTGTTCGGGGTGCTGCATGTCCAGGTAATAGGTGATGTAGGTCATCGGCTTCCTGCTTGTTGGGGTGCCCACAGATTTGTAGGAGCCAGCTTGCTGGCGATGCTTTTGATCTGCAAGGATCGCCAGCAAGCTAGCTCCTACAGAGTGCTATCGAAACGGTTCAGTCAGTCCAGCTGGGATTCGCTACGCGCGGCCTTCGCTCTGCTGCAAACGAACAAAACCCCCACAGGCCTGCGCCCAATGGGGGTTTTCCTCTGCAGCACCAAGGCTTGTGGCCCCAGGAGCGGACGCGATCTTAATCCTCGCCCTGGCCGGCAGCAGGTGCCGGGGAGCCTTGCTCACAGCTCCAGAGTTCCAACGCCGGCTGGGTCGCTTGTGGCGGGCCGAGCCATGCACTCATCGAGTGGCAACGCTGGTTGAAACACAGTTGATAATCCCCTGCCTCGGGGGTTCGCCCCAAGCGCAGCGGTTGCAAGGGCGGTAGCTGACGCTGGTAGTGCCAGCTGCCCTCGCGCAGTTCGGCGCCGTCTGGAATCTCCATGCCGGCCCCAGAACCCTTGATCCGCGCCTCGCCGAGTAGCAAGCCCTCGGGCGTGACGCGGTAATCCTCTTCCCAACGCACCTTCTCAATGCTGTGTGTCCAGGCCAGGGTAAAGGCCGGCACGGGCACTTCGGCCCAGACCGCTCCGGCCAGGCCCAGGCACAGGCCGATCACGCCGTGGCCACCTGGGCGCGGCGCGCGCGCCAGAGGTGCTGGGCGATAAACAGCGCCGCCAGGGCGAAGCCGATTTCATCGCTCATGGTCGTGGCCAGGATCAGGCTGGCACCGGCGGCAAAGCCCAGGACGCGCTCCCACCAGCTCAGCGGGCGCTGCAAAAAGCCGGTGAACACCACGCCCCAGATACCCACCGCCAGGGCTGCCTTGCCCAGCACATAGAGGCTGGCCAGCAGACTGCCGCCCTGCAGCATCAGCGCCGGGTCGTACACCGCCATAAAGGGCACGATAAAACCGGCGATGGCGATGCGGATGGCCCACAGGCTGATCTTCAGGCCCTTTTCCTTGGCAATCGGCGCGGCGGCGAAGCAGGCCAGGGCCACCGGCGGGGTGAGATCGGCCATGATGCCGAAGTAGAAGACGAACATATGCGAGACGATCAGCGGCACACCCAGCTCCAGCAGGGCCGGTGCGGCGATCGAGCTGGTGATGATGTAGTTGGGGATGGTCGGGATGCCCATGCCCAGCACCAGGCAGGTGAGCATGGTGAGGATCAGCGAAAGGAACAGGTTGTCCTGGCCGATGGCGAGGATATAGCCGGCGAAGGTGGAAGCCACCCCGGTCAGCGACACCACGCCGATGATCACCCCGACCAGGGCGCAGGCGATGCCCACCGGCACGGCATGCCGTGCCCCTTCCACCAGGGCATGCAGGCACAGGGTCAGGGTTTCGCGGCCGCCCTTGATAAACCAGCATGCGGCCACCAGCAGCGCGACCACGCCGAATACCACCGCGATGCCGAGCTGGAAGAAGCCGGCGCAGAGCACGCCCAGTGCGATCCAGAAGGCGAAGCGCATGGCCGTGGACGACACCCGCAGGATAATCGCCGAGCCGAGAATCACGATGGCGGTCAGGGCCAGGCCGACCATGCCGGAGAACAGCGGGGTACGCCCGGAAAACAGCAGGTAGATCAGGATAAACAGCGGGATCAGCAGGTACCAACGCTGCCTGACCGCGGCCCAGGGATTGGGGCACTGATCCTTCGGCAGGCCACGCAGGTTGGCGCGCTTGGCTTCCAGGTGAACCATCCAGAACACCGAGCCGAAGTACAGCAGCGCCGGCAGCAGGGCGGCCTTGGCCACTTCGAAGAACGGCACGTTGATGGTCTCGGCCATGATAAAGGCCACCGCGCCCATGATCGGCGGCATGATCTGGCTGCCCATGGACGAGGTCGCCTCCACCCCGCCGGCAAACGCCGGCTTGTAGCCGAAGCGCTTCATCAGCGGAATGGTGAACTGGCCGGTGGTGACCACATTGGCCACGCCCGAACCGGTGATGGTGCCCATCAGCGCCGAGGACACCACCGACACCTTGGCCGGGCCGCCGACCTTGTGGCCGAACAGGCCCATGGCGAAGTCGGTGAACAGGCGGATCATGCCGGCCTGTTCGAGAAAGGCGCCGAACAGGATAAACAGGAAGATATAGGTGGCCGACACATAGGTTGGCGTGCCGTACAGGCCCTCGGTGCCGAAGGCCAGCTGGTTGACGATCTGGTCCAGGTCATAGCCACGGTGCATCAGGTCGCCCGGCAGGTACTGGCCGAACAGACCGTAGGCGAGAAACAGCGCGCAGATCAGCGGCAGGGCGATGCCCATGACCCGCCGTGCGGCCTCGAACACCAGCACGATCAGCACCAGGCCGATGGCCATATCGGCCTGGGTCAGATCACCGGAGCGCTGGATCAGATCGGCCTCGAAGTACCACTGGTAGATCGCCGTGGCCATGCCGGCCAAACCCAGCAGCCAGGCCAGGGGTTGCCAGGGCCGAGCCTGGCCACGGGCCGGGTAGCAGAGAAACACCAGCAGCAACAGAAAGCCCACATGCACCGCACGCAGGATCTGGCTGGACACCGGGTGAAAGGCCGCGGTGATGATCTGGAAGGTGGAAAACAGCAGGGCCACGGCCAGCAGCGCTTTTGGCCAGTCGGCGGGGCTGGCCGCCAGGCCTTGATGATGATCGCTCATGGAGCTAGTGCCTCGTTAACGCATGGATACGTCCAGAGTCGCCAACAAAACCTGCCGTGCAGCGCACGCCGGTTTTATTCGCAGCTCTACAAATTCAGGGCTGGGTTAAGCGAGCGCCCATACACCGGGCGCTCGTCTTCGCTATCGCCTGATGGGGACGGCGTTGCGCGCTCACCCCATCCTACCCAGCCAACCCTTCAGCAGCCTTACAGCGCGCCGACTTCCTTATAGAAACGCTCGGCGCCCGGGTGCAGCGGGATCGGCAGGTCCTTGGCGGCGCCTTCCAGCTTGATGTCCTGGGCGGCGGAGTGGGCGTTGCCCAGGCGCTCCAGGTTGTCGAACATCAGCTTGGTCATCTGGTAGGCCACCTCCTCGGAGACGCCTTCATGGCTGACCAGGATGTTCTGGATGGCTACGGTGGGCACGTCGCTGTCCTGGCCATCATAGGTGCCGGCCGGGATGGTCGCTGCCTGATAGGCGGCGTTGTCGATCCTGGCGGTGACCTCGACCGGGATGGCGACAAAGGTGATCGGCAGGGTGGCGGCCAGGTCGCGGATCGCCGCCATGCCCAGCCCCGAGGACTGCAGGGTGGCATCCAGCTGGCGGTTCTTGATCAGTTCCACCGACTCGGCATAGGGCAGAAACTCCACCTTGCCCATATCGGCGTAGCTCAGGCCGGCGGCCTCGAAGATGGCGCGGGCATTGAGCTCGGTGCCGGACTTCGGCGCGCCGACCGAGATGCGCTTGCCCTTGAGGTCTTCCAGGCTGGTGATGCCGGACTCCTTGTTGGCCACGATCTGGATGTAGTTGGGATAGGTGGTGGCGATGGCCCGCAGCTTGGTCAGCGGGGCCTTGAAGCCGGCCTCTTCCACGCCGTTCCAGGCGTCGCTCACCGAGTCACCCAGGGCCAGGGCCAGCTCGCCACGGCCGCTTTGCAGCAGGTTGAGGTTTTCCACCGAGGCCTTGGTGGCCTGCACCGAGGTCTTCGAGCCTTCGATACCGTTGCTGTACAGCTGCGACAGCCCCACGCCGATGGGGTAGTACACGCCACTGGTGCCCCCGGTGAGGATATTGATAAAGGTCGGCGCGGCGAGGGCGGCGGTGCTGGCAGTAAAGGCGGCGGCCGCAGCGAGCAGGCCAAGGCGTTGAGTCAGGCGCATGGTGGATCTCCGTCGTTGTTATGGCTTTATGCAGAGGTTTAACTCTAGACGCTGTAGGCCAGCGCCAGATTGCATAGACCATTGCAGATGCCATGCCAGGCGTATAAAGCCCGTGCTAGAGCGGGTTTGCTCGATTTTACGGAGAGCTATAGGCGGAAAATCGCCTATAGGCTGGAACGGCTAAGCGAAAACTTGCCGAAGCAGGACATTCGAGCGCACCTAATAGCGATGGAGCTTGGTGCGCGCGGCGTACCCTACCCGTGGCCGTCGGGTAGGTAGTCGCTGCGCTGCAGGCCATGGCGCTGCATCTTCTCGTTCAGGGTGCGACGGGGCAGCTGCAGCAACTCCATCACTGCGGCGATATTGCCCTGGCACTGCTGCAAAGCGCGCTGCAGGCACTGGGCCTCGAAGGCTTCCATCTGCTCGGCCAGGGATTGGCCGATGCCCTGCACCGGTTCGCCCTGCTGGCCACCCAGGCCCAGGGCGTGGCGCTCGGCGGCGTTGATCAGCTCGCGTACATTGCCCGGCCAGTCGTGGGCCAGCAGCCAGCTCAGCTCCGCCGGAGCCAGGGCCGGCGCCTCGCGGCCATGGCGCTGGGCCGCCTGCTGGGCGAAGTGTTCGAACAGCAGAGCAATATCCTCGCGCCGCTCGCGCAGCGGCGGGATACGCAGGCTGGCCACATTCAGGCGGTAGTAGAGGTCCTCACGAAAACGCCCGGCCTTGACCTCATCCAGCAGGTCCGGCTTGACCGCGCAGATCACCCGCAGATCGACCTGGATGCTGGTGTTCGAGCCCAGACGCTCCAGACTGCGCTCCTGCAGCACCCGCAGCAGCTTGACCTGCTGGGCCAGGGGCAGGCTCTCTACCTCGTCGAGAAACAGGGTGCCGCCGTCGGCATGCTCGATACGGCCGATGCGCTTGCCCTGGGCGCCGGTAAAGGCGCCGCTCTCGTGGCCGAACAGCTCGCTCTCGAACAGCTGCTCGGGAATCGCCGCGCAGTTCAGGGCGACAAAGGGCTTGCCGGCGCGCGGGCTGAACTGATGCAGGCAGCGCGCCACCCGCTCCTTGCCGCTGCCGGTGTCGCCGCGGATCAGCACATTGACCGAGGTGCCGGCCAGTTCGAGGATCTGCCGGCGCAGCGCCTCCATGGGCCGGGAAATGCCGATCAGCTCGCCTTCGATACGCCCGCGATTGGCCACCTGCTGGCGCAGCTGGCGGTTCTCGCAGACCAGGCGGCGCTTGTCCAGGGCGCGGCGCACGCTGTCGAGCAGGCGTTCGGGGGTAAAGGGCTTCTCGATAAAGTCATAGGCGCCCTGACGCAGGGCCTGCACCGCCATGGGCACATCGCCATGGCCGGTGACCAGGATCACCGGCAGGTCGCGGTCCAGCTGCAGCAGGGCGTCGAGCAACTGCAGGCCGTCGCGGCCGGGCATGCGCACATCGCTGACCACGATGCCCTCATAGTCGCGGTCGATCAGGGCCAGGGCCTGCTCGGCACTGGCGCAGCACTGCACGGCAAAGCCGGACAGCTCCAGCCACTGCTGCAGCGCCTCACGGATCGCCGCCTCGTCATCGACCACCATCACCTTGCCGGACATAGCACCTCCTGGTTCCAGCGGCGCAGTGTAACGCCTGGTGTTTGTAGGGTGCGCCATGCGCACCGATTTCCTCGACACCCACCTGGCGGTGCGCACGGCGCACCCTACAGACCTAAGATGCCGCCGGCAGACGTAGTTCGAACAGCGCGCCGCGCTCGCCATTGCGCGCCTGCAGGCTGCCGCCCAGTTCGCGGACGATACCGTAGGACACCGCCAGCCCCAGGCCCAGGCCGGCGCCCACCGGCTTGGTGGTGTAGAAGGGTTCGAAGATATGCGCCAGATCCTGCTCGGCGATGCCGCCACCGCTGTCGGCGATGCTCAGCAAACAATTCTGGCCATCGCGGCGAATGCCGATCTGCAACTGCCGCTCGCCACTATCGGCCATGGCATCCAGGGCATTGTTAAGCAGGTTGAGCAGCACCTGCTCCAGGCGGATGGCATCGCCCAGCACCAGGGCGCCTTCGTCGATCTCGCAGCAAACGGCCACCTGCTCGCTGCGCAGACGTGGCGCCAGCAGCTGCAGGGTCTGCTCCAGCACATCGCTCAGGCTCAGGCGCTCGCTGAGGCCGGCCGGGCGCTTGCGGGCGAAGGTCTTGAGGTGCCCGGTCAGCGCCGCCATACGCTGCAGCAGGGCGTCGATCCGCTGCAGGCCGGCCCCCACTTCCTCCAGGCGGCCGCTATCGAGGAGCAGGCGCAGGCTGCCCAGCTGCATCTGCATGGCGGTCAGCGGCTGGTTGATCTCGTGGGCCATGGCCGCCGACATCTGCCCCAGGGCGGCCATCTTCGCCGCATGCACCAGGCCGTCCTGGGCCTCGCGCAGCTCGGCGGTACGCAGCGCCACCTCGCGCTCCAGGCGCTCGCGGATGCCAGCCTGCAGGCGCTGGGTCTTGCGCCGCTGAGCCAGGTACAGGAACAGAAAGGCCAGGGTCATCCAGGCCCCAGCGGCGGCCAGGCGATAGCCGCGCAGGCTCTCACCCAGGTTGCTCGGCTCGCTGAGCAGGTGCAGGGTCCAGCCCTCCTCGGCCAGGCTCAGGCGCTGCCAGAGGTAGTCGCGCAGCCCCTCGGGGCCATCCACCCGACGCCACTGGCTGCTCGTATCAAGCTCCCGACGCAGTTCGCTGTGCAGCGGCTGCAGGGCCTGCTCGGCATACTGACGCACCTCCGCCAGGCTCTCCTGGGTGGCCGCACTGAGCGGCTGCAGGGCGCGAAAGCGCCAGGCCGGACGGCTGCTGAGGATCACCACGCCATGGCGGTCGGCCACCAGCAGCACGCCACTCTGGCTAGCCCATTCGCGCTGCAGGTCTTCCAGTTCGAGCTTGACCACGAGCACCCCGAGCAGGCGCTGATCAGCGTCGTAGACGGCATGGGAGAGGAAGTAGCCGGGAATGCCGGTGGTCACTCCCACGGCGAAATAGCGCCCGGCCCCCTGGGCCACGGCATCCTGGAAATAGGGGCGAAAGGCGTAGTTGTTGCCGACGAAACTGCTCCATTCGCGCCAGTTGCTGGATGCCAGGGTGGTGCCCTGGGCATCCAGCAGGTAGAGCACGGTGGAGCCGGCGGCCTGATTCAGGCGCTCCAGGCGCTGGTTGATTGCCTGGCGCAGCAGGCGCTCGTCCGGCGCCCGCAGCAGGGCGCGGATATCGCTGTCCAGGGCCAGCACTTCGGGCACCGAGCGGAAACGCTCGACCAGGGTATGCAGCGACTGCCCATACAGCTGCAACTGCTCGAGCGCCTCAACGCTGCGCGACTCCCAGGCCCGCCGCTCGGCATACAACCCGGCCAGCCAGACACTGGCCAGCAGACCGGCGCCAATCAGCAGCAGAAGCAGCGGTACTCGGTAACGGCCATGGTGGTGAGACATGCACAGAAATCCAGAACAAGGTGGCCCATGTTAAGCCAGGGTTCAGGGGCAATGGCGTTTCATCGCCAGGCGCGGCTGCCAGCCACATGGAGCTAGCCGCGATTAGCACCTAAACTCTCGGCCATAGGCCCGCACGAGCCGCCTTTTTAGTGATCTTGTCAGATTAGGGATAGCCACCTTGAACCTTCGTCCCCTGCTTTTTCTGTGCCTGCCCGCCGGCCTGCTGCTGAGTGCCTGCGACCAGGCTCCCGCCCCCCAGGAACAGGCCCCGCGCCTGGTCAAGCTGTTTACCGTGGAAGACCCGGCCGGGGCGCGCCTGCGCGAATTTCCCGCGCGCCTGAAGGCTACCGAGGAGGCCGAGCTGTCATTCCGTATCGGCGGCCAGTTGAAGACCCTCAACGTGCTGCAGGGACAGCAGGTAAAACGCGGCCAGCTGATTGCCAGCCTGGATGACGCCGACCAGCGCCTGCGCCTGCGCGACCGCCAGGCCAGCTATGACCTGGCCAACGTACAGTTCCAGCGCATCGCCAAGCTGCTGGAGCGGCAGATGATCTCCCGCGCCGAGCATGACCAGCGCAAGGCCAACCTGGACTCGGCCAGCGCGGCCCTCAGCCTGGCCCGCCAGGAGCTGGAGTACACGCGAATTCTGGCGCCCTTCGACGCGGTGGTGGCCAACACCCATGTGGACAACTTCCAGGTGGTACAGGCCAAGCAGCCCATCGTCACCCTGCAGAGCGGCGACATGCTGGATGTGCTGTTCCAGTTGCCGGAAAACCTGCTGGCCAACCTCAGCCGCCGCGAGGAAACCCGCGACTATCACCCCAGGGTGATCCTCGACAGCCTGCCCGGCCGCGAATTCGAGGCGGTCTATAAGGAGCACAGCACCCAGCCTGACCCCAAGACCCTGACCTATCAGGTGACCCTGTCCATGCCGCGTCCCGAGGGCCTGAACCTGCTGCCGGGGATGAGTGCCACGGTCAAGGTCGACCTAGCCCAGGTCAGCCGTGACCTGGGTAGTCGCCTGCTGGTGCCGGTGGAGGCGGTGTTCAGCCCGGACGACAGCGGTCCCGAGGTCAAGCAGGTGTGGGTGGTGCGCGAACAGGACGGCGTGCTGCGCCTGAGCGCACGCCAGGTCCAGGTGGGCCAGCTGACTCGCAACAGCATCGAGGTGCTCGACGGCCTCGAACCCGGCGAGCAGATCGTCGCCGTGGGTGGCGCCGAACTGGAGGATGGCCAGGCGGTACGGCCCTGGGTACGCGAGCGGGGGCTGTAAATGGATATCGCCGGCTACTTTATCCAGCGCCGTGTCACCAGCTGGCTGGTCACCCTGCTGCTGGGCATCGGCGGGCTGATCGCCTTTCTCGGCATCGGCCGCCTGGAGGACCCGTCCTTCACCCTGAAGAACGCCATGGTCATCACCAGCTACCCCGGCGCCTCGCCGCAGCAGGTGGAAGAGGAAGTCAGCTACCCCCTGGAGAACGCCATCCAGCAGCTGCCCTCGATCAAGAAGGTCACCTCTATTTCCAGCGCTGGCCTGTCGCAGATCAGCCTGGAACTGCACAGCCAGTACAAGGCCGAGCAGATCCCGCAGATCTGGGACGAGCTGCGGCGCAAGATCAACGACCTGCAGCCCAACCTGCCACCTGGGGTCAACCCGCCGCAGGTGCGCGACGACTTCAGCGACGTGTTCGGCTTCTTCCTGCTGCTCACCGGCGAGGGCTACAGCGCCCAGGAACTGCGCGACTTCGCCGACTACCTGCGGCGTGAACTGGTACTGCTGCCGGGGGTGGGCAAGGTCAGCCTGGCCGGGGCACGCCAGGAACAGGTGCAGGTGGAAATTGCCCGCAGCAAGATGAGCACCCTGGGCATTGCCCCGCAACGCCTGGCCCAGGTGCTCAGCCAGCAGAACGTAGTGTCCAACGCCGGGCGCATCCTCGCCGGCAGTGAGTCGATCCGCCTGCACCCCACCGGTGAGTTCCAGGATGTGCGCGAGCTGGAACGCCTGATCGTCAGCGACCCGGGCAGCCCGCAGCAGGTCATGCTCGGCGATATCGCCCAGGTCAGCCGCGGCTTCGACGAAACCCCGGGCAACCTCTACCGCATCGACGGCCAGCCAGCCCTGGCCCTGGGCGTTTCCTTCGCCCCCAGGGTCAACGTGGTGGACGTGGGCGCAGCGATCAACGCGCGCCTGGCCGAGCTGGACAACCAGCGCCCGGCCGGCATGCAGCTGAATGTCTTCTACGATCAGGCCGCCGAGGTGCAAGGCTCGGTGCGCGACTTCGTGATCAACTTCGTCGCCTCGGTGGTCATCGTCATCGTCGTGCTGCTGGTCTTTATGGGCCTGCGCAGCGGTCTGCTGATCGGCCTGATCCTGGCCCTGACGGTGCTGGGCAGTTTTATCTTTATGCGTATGCTGGGCATCGAACTGCAGCGCATCTCCCTCGGCGCCCTGGTGATCGCCCTGGGTATGCTGGTGGACAACGCCATCGTCATAGTCGAGGGCATCCTGGTCGGCCGCCAGCGCGGCCAGAGCACCCTGGAAGCGTCGCGAGCCATCGTCAAGCAGACCAACCTGCCGCTGCTGGGCGCCACCCTGATCGCCATCATCGCCTTCGCCCCCATCGGCCTGTCCGACGACTCCACCGGCGAATACTGCCTGTCGCTGTTCCAGGTGCTGCTGATTTCCCTGCTGCTGAGCTGGGTCACCGCCATCAGCATCACGCCGTTCTTCGCCAGCCTGTTCTTCCGCGATAACCAGACTCTTACCGGCCAGGTCGAGGGCGATCCCTACGGCGGGGTGATCTTCACCGCCTACCGGCGCCTGCTGGATTTCGCCCTCACCCGCCGCAGCCTGACCCTGGGCCTGTTGGTGGTGCTGCTGGTGGTGGCCATCGCCGGGTTCGGCAAGGTACGGCAGAGTTTCTTCCCGCCGTCCAACACGCCGATGTTCTTTATCGACCTGTGGCTGCCCCAAGGCACCGATATCCGCTACACCGAGCAGCTGGTGGCCGAGCTGGATCGCCATGTAATGGAGCAGGAAGGGGTGACCACGGTCAGCAGCAGCATCGGCCAGGGCGCCCTGCGCTTTATCCTCACCTACGCGCCACAGAAGCAGTACCCCAACTACGCCCAGCTGCTGGTGCGCACCGACAGCCTGGAACGCATCGAACCGCTGATCAATCAGCTGGAACACTACGTTGCCGAGCAGTACCCCCAGGTCAAACCCAAGTTCAAGCAGCTGATGCTCGGCCCCGGCAACGACAGCAAGATCGAGGCGCGCTTTATCGGCCCCGACCCCGAGGTGCTGCGCCGCCTGGGCGGCGAAGCCATCCGCCGCATGCGTCAGGACCCGGTGGCCAATGCGGTGATGCACGACTGGCATGAGCGCACCAAGCTGGTCCGCCCGCAGTTCGCCGAAGCCCGCGCCCGCGAGCTGGGGGTGGACAAGCATGAGCTGGACGAACTGCTGCGCATGAGTTTCTCCGGCACCCGGGTCGGCCTGTACCGCGACGGCACCCGCCTGCTGCCGATCATCGCGCGCACCCCGGACAGCGAGCGGCTGAACGCCGACAGCCTCGGCGACCTGCAGATCTGGAGCAGCGTGCGTAGCATCTACCTGCCCATCGAGCAGGTGCTGCAGGGCTTTGCCACCGAGTGGGAAGACCCGCTGATCATGCGCCTGGACCGCAAACGCACCCTCACCGTACAGGCCGACCCGGCCCTGCTCAGCGGGGAAACCGCGGCCCAGCTGCTCCAGCGCATCAAGCCCGAGATCGAGGCCATCCCCCTGCCCGAGGGGTATCACCTGGAATGGGGCGGCGAATACGAAAGCTCGCGCAATGCCCAGGGCGCGGTGTTCGGCAGCCTGCCGCTGGGCTATCTGGTGATGTTTATGATCACCATCCTGCTGTTCGACTCGTTCAAGCGCGCCACCGTGATCTGGCTCACCGTGCCCCTGGCGATGATCGGCGTGACCCTGGGCTTTCTGCTCACCGGCATCCCCTTCGGCTTTATGGCCCTGCTCGGTCTGCTCAGCCTGAGCGGCATGCTGGTGAAGAACGGCATCGTCCTGGTGGATGAAATCCAGCTGCAGCTGGCCAGCGGCAAGGACGCCCTGCAGGCCGTGGAAGAGGCCTCCATCAGCCGCGTACGCCCGGTATCCATGGCCGCCCTGACCACCATCCTGGGCATGAGCCCGCTGCTGACCGATGCCTTCTTCCAGAGCATGGCGGTGGTGATCATGTTCGGCCTGGGCTTCGCCACCCTGCTCACCCTGGTGGTGCTGCCGGTGCTCTATTGCGTGTTCTACGGGATCAAGGCGCAGCACTAAGGGGGGGAGCAGCCTATGCCCCAGGCCGCGCTAAGCCCGTAGGGTGCGCCGCGCGCACCGATAAACCAATGCCAGGCCTGGTGCGCATGGCGCACCCTACCTATCGCGTTTCTGCAACACAGCTGTAGTCGTGGCGTAAGGTGGACAACGCGCAGCTTGTCCACCCGCTGTTATTCCCTGCTAAATCTGGCGGGCGCGCCTAAAGCGCCGCCAGCCCGAGCGCAGGTCATCCAGCATCGGCACCAGGGCCAGGCTGATCAGCAGCAAAGCCAGCGGTAGCGTGGATACATAGCCCAGGCGATTAAAGCCGAAGGCCCCGGCAATCCCGCCCATAAAGAAGTACAGGGCCAGCAGGCTCAGCACCTGCAGGCGCTGACGGTCGACCTGGACCCGACCGGGCTTGTGTTCATGGCGGTTCCAGTACAGCAGCTTGCCCAGCTCGATACCGATATCGGTGACGATGCCGGTGATATGGGTGGTGCGAATCTCCGCCCGCGACAACTTGGTGATCAGGGCGTTCTGCAGGCCCATGATGAAGCACAGCAGCATCACCGTCAGCGGCACGAACAGGCCCTCGATGGTCGCCAGGGTGGCGCCGAGCAGGCCGAAGCACAGCAGCAGCGCCGCCTCGCAGAGCAGCGGCAGGGCGTTTTCGCTGTGCAGGCGACGGCGCCTGGAGTAATTGACCAGCAGGGTCGAGGCGATGGCGCCGAGGATAAAGGACAGCACCCCGCCCAGGCCGCCGAGCACCAGATCATAGGCACCCAGGGCGATATGGTCGGCCATGGCCGAGACGATCCCGGTCATATGCGAGGTGTACTGCTGCACGGCGAGAAAACCGCCGGCATTGATCGCCCCGGCGACAAAGGCCAGGGCGTAACCCAGGTGCCGATTGGCCAGCACCGTACGTTTGCGCCCGGTCAGGCGCCTGGCATAACGGATTGGCATGCTAGCAATGGATTTCCGCGTTCTTGATACCCAGCTGGCGCAGCTCATCGATCAGAGCGTTGAGGTCGGCGAAGGACTCCACCTCGTCCTGCTCGTCGATCAGGAAATAGCTGGTGCCCGCGCCCTTCTTCAACAGCACGATCCACTCCCGGGTATTGCCCGGGTTGGGCATCAGATGGGTGTCGAACTGCACCCCGGCGGCATGCCGGGCGCGGATATCTTCACGCTTCACAGGCCACTCCCATTACTCGACCGTCACGCTTTTCGCCAGATTGCGCGGCTGGTCCACATCGGTGCCCTTGAGCACGGCGACATGGTAGGACAGCAACTGCAACGGGATGGTGTAGAGAATCGGCGCCAGCAGGTCGTGGATATGCGGCATGTTCACCACATGGGTGCCCTCGCCGTTGCGCATGCCGGCCTGCTGGTCGGCAAACACGATCAGCTCGCCGCCGCGGGCGCGCACTTCCTGCAGGTTGGACTTGAGCTTCTCCAGCAGCTCGTTGTTCGGCGCGACCGTGACCACCGGCATATCGCTGTCCACCAGCGCCAACGGACCATGCTTAAGCTCGCCAGCCGGGTAGGCCTCGGCGTGAATATAGGAAATCTCCTTGAGCTTGAGCGCCCCTTCCATGGCCACCGGGTACTGGGCGCCGCGGCCGAGGAACAGGCTGTGGTGCTTCTCGGCAAACAGCTCGGAAATCTTCTCCACGGTCTTGTCCATGGCCAGGGCTTCGCCCAGGCGGGTCGGCAGGCGCCGTAGCTCGTCCACCAGTTCGGCTTCCAGGGCTTTATCCAAAGTGCCGCGCACCTGGCCCAGGGCCAGAGTTAGCAGCATCAGGCCGACCAGCTGGGTGGTGAAGGCCTTGGTCGAGGCCACACCGATTTCCGGGCCGGCCTGGGTCAGCAGGCACAGGTCGGACTCACGCACCAGAGAGCTGGTACCGACGTTGCAGATCACCAGGCTGGCCAGGTAGCCGCCCTGGCCCGGGGCCTTGTCCTTGGCGTTGCGCAGAGCCGCCAGGGTGTCGGCGGTTTCGCCGGACTGGGAAATGCTCACGAACAGGGTATCGGGCTGCACCACCACCTTGCGATAGCGGAACTCGCTGGCCACCTCGATCTGGCAGGGAATCCCGGCCAGCTCTTCCAGCCAGTAACGGGCCACCATGCCGGCGTGGTAACTGGTGCCGCAGGCGACGATCTGCACATTCCTGACCTTGGCGAACAGCTCGGCGGCCTGGGGGCCGAAGGCCTGCACCAGGACATGATCGCTGCCCAGGCGGCCTTCCAGGGTGCGCTGCACTACCCTGGGCTGCTCGAAGATTTCCTTGAGCATAAAGTGGCGATACTCGCCCTTGTCGGCGGCTTCCGCGCCTTCGTGGTACTGCACCGCTTCGCGCTGCACCGGCTCGCCATCCACCGTCCAGATCTGCACGCTGTCGCGCTTGATCTCGGCGATATCGCCTTCTTCCAGGTACATAAAGCGGTCGGTGACCTGACGCAGGGCCAGCTGGTCGGAGGCCAGGAAGTTCTCGCCGAGCCCCAGGCCGATCACCAGCGGGCTGCCGCTGCGGGCGGCGAGCAGGCGATCCGGCTGGCGGGCCGAGATCACCGCCAGACCATAGGCACCGTGCAGCTGCTTGACCGCTACCTTGAGGGCGTCGGCCAGGTCGGCATGGCTTTTCAGCGTGTGTTCCAGCAGATGGACGATGGTTTCGGTGTCGGTATCCGAGGTGAACACATAGCCCAGGCCCTTGAGCTGTTCACGCAGTTCCTCATGGTTTTCGATAATGCCGTTGTGCACCACCGCCAGTTCCTGCCCCGAGAAATGCGGATGGGCATTGCGCTCGCTCGGCGCGCCATGGGTGGCCCAGCGGGTGTGGGCAATGCCCAGGCGCCCGGCCAGGGGCTCGGCCTGCAGGGCGGCCTGCAGTTCGCTGACCTTGCCCACGCGGCGACGGCGGTCGAGCGCGCCCTGCTCGGTCAGCAGCGCCACCCCGGCGCTGTCATAGCCGCGGTATTCCAGGCGCTTGAGGCCTTCCACCAGCACGGCGGTGATATTGCGTTCGGCGACGGCGCCTACGATTCCACACATGGTCTTCTCCTTAAGAGGCGGTCAGTGGCGCGATAATCAGCTGGATATCACGCGCGCGTAGTTGTTCGGCCGCCTGGTCATCCAGGCGCTCGTCGGTAATCAGGCTATGCACGCTGCTCCAGGGCAGCTCCAGGTTGGGAATGCGCCGGCCGATCTTGTCGCTCTCGACCATCACCACCACTTCACGGGCCACCTCGGCCATGACCCGGGACAGGCCCAGCAGTTCATTGAAGGTGGTGGTACCCCGGGCCAGGTCGATACCGGCGGCGCCGATAAACAGCTGATCGAAGTCGTAGGAGCGCAGCACCTGCTCGGCCACCTGGCCCTGGAAGGATTCGGAATGGGGGTCCCAGGTACCGCCGGTCATCAGCAGTACCGGCTCGTGTTCCAGTTCGCGCAGGGCATTGGCCACATTCAGCGAATTGGTCATCACCACCAGGCCGGGCTTGTGGCCGAGCTGGGGAATCATCGCCGCGGTGGTGGTGCCGCTGTCGATAATGATCCGCGCATGTTCGCGAATACGCGCCACGCCGGCACGGGCGATGGCCAGCTTGTAGGGCGAGAGCGTCTGCGCCGCCTCGCCGATCAATTCCTGGGGCATGGGCACCGCACCACCATAGCGGCGCAGCAGCAGGCCGTTCTTCTCCAGGGCGGCAAGATCCTTGCGAATGGTCACTTCGGAAGTGGCGAAGGCTTTCGACAACTCATCCACACTCACCTCGCCCTGCTCGGCGAGCAGGGCAAGAATGGTATGGCGACGTTGTGGAGTGTTGCGCTTCGACATGCTTAAGTTTCGATTCGAAAGATAATGACGCGAATCAAAACCTAACGAAGCTTTCGAGTCAAGCGCGAATCGACGTAGGGCAAGCACGGCTGCCGGTGGCAAGTCGTAGGGTGGATGACGCTTTGCTCATCCACCAGCAGCAATGGTGGAAACGCTGCGCGGTTTCCACCCTGCTTCACGACCCGGAGTCATTTCTTGGTCGGGCGCTTCCAGCCTTCGATATTGCGCTGCTTGGCGCGGCCCACGGCCAGGGTATTGGCGGGTACATCGCTGGTCACCACCGAACCGGCACCTGTGGTAGCACGGTCGCCCAGAGTCACTGGGGCCACCAGGGCGCTGTTGGAACCGATAAAAACATCTTCACCCAGCACCGTCTTGAACTTGTTGGCGCCATCGTAATTACAGGTGATGGTGCCGGCGCCGATATTGGTCCGTGCGCCAATCTCGGCATCGCCCAGGTAGCTCAGGTGGCCGGCCTTGGCGCCTTCACCCAGCTTGGCGTTCTTCAGTTCGACGAAGTTACCCACATGGGCCTTGGCGCCCAATACCGCGCCGGGGCGTAGGCGGGCAAACGGGCCGCAATCGGCACCCTCGCCCATTTCCGCCCCTTCCAGATGGCTATTGGCTTTCACCACAGCCCCTTTACGCAGCACTGAATCCTTGATCACGCAATTGGGGCCGATCTGTACCCCGTCTTCAATTACCACCTGGCCTTCGAGTATCACGTTGACGTCGATGCTGACATCGCGGCCCACGCTGACTTCACCACGCAGGTCGAAGCGGGCCGGGTCGATCAGGGTCACGCCCTGCACCATCAGACGGCGGGCGGCGCGGTACTGGTAATGACGCTCCAGCTGCGCCAGCTGGATGCGGTCGTTGGCACCCAGCACTTCCATCTCGTCAGCCGCCTGTTCGGTGGCCACAACCAGACCATCGGCCACCGCCATGGCGATCACGTCGGTCAGGTAGTACTCGCCCTGGGCATTGCTATTGGACAAACGCCCCAGCCAGTCGCCCAGGCGCTTGCCCGGTACGGCGAGGATGCCGGTATTGCCTTCACGGATCAGGCGCTGCTCGGCCGTGGCGTCCTTGTGCTCGACAATGGCCTTCACCACGCCGGCTTCGTCGCGCACGATACGGCCATAGCCGGTGGGGTCGTTCAGATTCACCGTCAGCAGGCCCAACTGCTGCTCGCTCACCTGTTGCAGCAGGCGCTGCAGGGTGTCCACCTCGATCAGCGGCACATCGCCGTAGAGAATCAGCACGCGCTCGGCGGAGAGCGCCGGCAGCGCCTGGGCCACGGCATGGCCGGTGCCCAGTTGTTCGCTCTGCAAGACGAAGTTCAGGTCATCCGCCGCCAGACGCTCGCGTACCAGCTCCGCGCCATGACCGATCACCACATGGATACCCTGGGGCTTGAGCTGGCGGGCGGTGTCGATCACATGGCCAAGCATGGCCTTGCCGGCCACCGGGTGCAGCACCTTGGGCAGGGCCGAACGCATGCGGGTGCCTTGGCCGGCGGCGAGGATAACGATATCGAGGGACATAGGTGCGGATCCTGAACAGCCCGGGCAGCGGCCCGGGGTTAAACGATTACGAATATGCTGCATCCCCGTAGGGTGCGCCGTGCGCACCATCAAACAGCTGGGCCGGTGCGCACGGCGCACCCTACAGCATGCCGGGGAAAAACTGCAGGCAAAGAAAAAGGGTAGCCAAGGCTACCCTTTATCCTGTCAGCATTGAAGCCGGTGGCTTAGCCGCCGAACTTCTTGCGCAACTGCTGGACGGTACGCAGCTGGGCTGCAACCTCGGCCAGGTGAGCGGCGGCGGAACCGTAGTCGAACTCCGCGCCCTTCTCGTGCAGTGCACGCTCGGCCGCCTTGAGGGCTTCCTGAGCGGCCGCTTCATCGATATCGGCAGCACGCTGCACGGTATCGGCGAGCACTTTCACCACATTCGGCTGAACTTCCAGGAAGCCACCGGAGATGTAGTAGACCTCGGCCTGGCCACCCTGCTTGATCAAGCGAATCGGGCCTGGCTTGAGATCGGTCAACAGAGGCGCGTGGCCGGGTGCAATACCCAGGTCGCCCAGGTTGCCGTGTGCGATCACCATTTCCACCAGGCCGGAGAAGATTTCTCCCTCCGCACTGACGATATCGCAATGGACTGTCATGGCCATATCTAACCTCACGTGAGCGCCCGTTGCCGGGCGCACCGATTACAGCTTCTTGGCTTTTTCGACGGCTTCTTCGATACCGCCGACCATGTAGAACGCCTGCTCCGGCAGGTGGTCATAGTCGCCGTTGAGAATGCCGCTGAAGCCCGCGATGGTGTCCTTCAGGGAGACGTACTTGCCCGGGGAACCGGTGAAGACTTCGGCCACGAAGAACGGCTGGGACAGGAAGCGCTGGATCTTACGAGCACGGGCAACCAGCAGCTTGTCTTCTTCAGACAGCTCGTCCATACCGAGGATCGCGATGATGTCCTTCAGTTCCTTGTAACGCTGCAGCACGTACTGTACGCCGCGAGCGGTGTCGTAGTGCTCCTGGCCGATGACCAGCGGATCCAGCTGACGGCTGGTGGAGTCCAGCGGGTCAACGGCCGGGTAGATACCCAGGGAAGCGATGTCACGGGACAGAACGACGGTGGCGTCCAAGTGGGCGAAGGTGGTCGCCGGGCTCGGGTCGGTGAGGTCGTCCGCAGGTACGTATACGGCCTGGATCGAGGTGATCGAACCGGTCTTGGTGGAGGTGATGCGCTCCTGCAGAACGCCCATCTCTTCGGCCAGGGTCGGCTGATAACCTACTGCCGACGGCATACGGCCGAGCAGTGCGGATACTTCGGTACCGGCCAGGGTGTAACGGTAGATGTTGTCGACGAACAACAGTACGTCACGGCCTTCGTCACGGAACTTCTCGGCCATGGTCAGGCCGGTCAGTGCTACGCGCAGACGGTTGCCTGGTGGCTCGTTCATCTGACCGTAGACCAGGGCTACCTTGTCGAGAACGTTGGAGTCCTTCATCTCGTGGTAGAAGTCGTTACCCTCACGAGTACGCTCACCCACACCGGCGAACACGGAATAACCGCTGTGCTCGATGGCGATGTTGCGGATCAGCTCCATCATGTTCACGGTCTTGCCCACGCCGGCGCCGCCGAACAGGCCGACCTTGCCGCCCTTGGCGAACGGGCAGACCAGGTCGATGACCTTGATGCCGGTCTCGAGCAACTCGATCGACGGCGACAGCTCGTCGAACTTCGGAGCCGGCTGGTGGATCGGCCGGAACTCGTTGCTCTGGATCGGGCCGCGCTCATCGATCGGGCGGCCGAGCACGTCCATCACGCGGCCGAGCACGCCGGGGCCGACCGGCACCTTGATGTTGTCGCCGGTGTTGCGCACCTTCATGCCGCGCTTGAGCCCGTCGGAGGAGCCGAGCGCGATCGTTCGCACGACGCCGTCGCCGAGCTGCTGCTGCACCTCGAAGGTCAGCCCCTGTTCGACGAGCTTGTTGCCCGCGTCGACCTCGAGCGCCAGCGCGTCGTACACCTTCGGCATCTGCTCGCGGGGAAACTCTACGTCCACGACCGCGCCGATGCACTGAACAATGGTTCCGGTTGACATATTGACCTCAATACTCAGAAAGCTTTGTTCACCACCGAGACACGGAGAACTGCATTCGAGTAATTCTCGCTGTGTCTCGGCGGTTCATTCATCCGTTCATTACGCGACCGCGGCAGCGCCGCCGACGATCTCGGAGATCTCTTTCGTGATACCTGCCTGGCGCGTCTTGTTGTAGACGAGCTGCAGCTCGTCGATGAGCTTCTTGGCGTTGTCCGAAGCCGCCTTCATCGCGACCATGCGCGCGCTCTGCTCGCTCGCCATGTTCTCGGCGACCGCCTGATAGATCAGCGCTTCGACGTAGCGCGTCATCAGCTCGTCGATCACGCGCTGCGCGTCGGGCTCGTACAGGTAGTCCCACGCGTACGCACGTTTCTCTTCCTCGCTCTGCGCCAGCCGGTCGGCCGCGAGCGGCAGCAGCTGCTCGATGATCGGCTCCTGCTTCATCGTGTTGACGAAGCGCGAGTAAGCGAGATACACCGCGTCGAGCCGGCCTTCGGCGTACGCGTCAAGCTGCAGCTTGACCGGGCCGATCAGCTTCTCCAGATGCGGCCGGTCGCCCAGCTGCACGACATGCGAAACCACGTTCGCGTTCAGCCGCTGCAGAAAGCCATAACCCTTGTTGCCGATCGCGGTCGCCTGGAACTTCACGCCTTCGGCTTCCCACTGCTTGATTCGCAGCAAAGCGGCGCGCTGGATATTGGTGTTCAGCCCGCCGCACAGCCCTTTGTCGGTCGACACGAGGATCAGGCCGACGTTGCGGATCTCGCCGCGCTTGACGACGAACGGGTGCTTGTACTCGGGGTTGGCGGTCGCCAGGTGCGCGACGATGTTGCGGATCTTGTCGCCGTAGGGACGAGCCTGGCGCATGCGTTCTTGCGCCTTGCGCATCTTGCTGGCGGCGACCATCTCCATCGCCTTCGTGATCTTGCGCGTGTTCTGCACGCTCTTGATCTTCTGGCGGATCTCTTTGGTGCTCGGCATGGGCGTTCTCCGTCGGGCGGCTCGACGCGAATCAGTACGCGCCCGACTTCTTGAACTC
>OGCL01001184.1_pt1 | contig 23368 bp, 20 predicted proteins | sample 1570041 | NCBI WGS metagenome assembly OGCL01 (sample SAMN06266162, study PRJEB24511) | hot springs metagenome | isolation source: Hot spring water | place: South Africa: Limpopo | collected 2015-06-22 | reverse complement strand
GATTCCTCGACGATGGAAGCCAGCGTCTCGGCGTCGAACAGGGTATCAAGCATCGACGTGTCGACCGGCGCATCGTAGGCCGGATCGCGCCAGCAGGAGGTCCGGTTGGCGATCTTGTTGGCCACGTAGAGGACATCGGACAAGGTCCGGATGTCCTTGATCTCGCGATCGTTTTCGTGCTCCTGCACAGCCAGCAGCACCGACTCCGGCGAGCCCAGCGCCGACAGCAGGGCATGGCCGATGTTGTCGTGCCAGCCGACCAGCAGGGCGTGCAGTTCGGCCTTGTCGGCGATCAGTTCCGGGAAGCCGGCGGCGCGCGACATCAGGTAAAAGACGCCGATGTCGTGTACCAGGCCGGTGAACATCGCCTCGTCACCGTTGATCTTGGCCATCTTGCGCGCCAGGACCCGTGACAGCGCGGCCACATGCGCGGTGTGTTCCCACAGGCGCTTCGAAATTTCCTCGAACGGCTGCATCTGCTTGGACTTGAGCAACTGCTCCATGGCCACGGCAAACGACACCGTACGCACCGCCTCCATGCCGACCCGGATGATGCCGTTCTTGACGTCGGCGATCTCCCGTCCGGACGGATTGAGCGCCACCGAATTGGCCATGCGGATGATCTTGGTACTCATCAGCGGCTCGGCACCGACCAGCTTGGCCAGCTGGTCGACGTTCAGGTTCGGATCCTTCAGTGCGGTACGCACCTGGAAGGTGATGTCGAGGAAGGTCGGGAAGGTGATCTCGTCGCCCGACAGATCCTTGGCGATGTCTTCGAGAACCTTGAAGGTGATGGCTTTGCTCATGGAAAGGCCTCGTTACCGGGACTCAGAACGGGATGTCGTCACCCAGATCGTCGAAGGAGGGTTTCGGCTTGTTCTTCGGCGGTGCCGGAGAGTAATCGGTCGGCTCGTCGTAACCGCCGCCACCGCCCTGCGAAGCCGGCGCGCCCATGCCCTGGCGCGAGCCCAGCATCTGCATTTCGGTACATTCGATTTCGGTGGTGTAACGGTCCTGGCCGTCCTTGTCCTGCCACTTGCGCGTCTTGATACGGCCTTCCAGATACACCTGGGAGCCCTTGCGCAGGTACTGACCGGCGATTTCGGCGAGCTTGCGGTAGAAGACCACGCGATGCCATTCGGTGATTTCGCGCTTCTCGCCGCTGTTCTTGTCTTTCCAGCTCTCCGTCGTCGCCAGGCGGATATTGCAGACGGCATCGCCACTGGCCGTGTAGCGGGTTTCGGGATCGGCACCGAGATTACCGACGAGAATCACCTTGTTGACCGAAGCCATGTTCCTGTCTCCTAAGCAGTTTGTCCCGCCGGCGCCGGGCGCCGCTGCGGGAAATTCATCGTACCGGCAACGACCAGCCAGATCAGGGCGAGGACGGTGCAGGCGGAAAACACCGCATTATCCCCGAAATGCTGCGCAATGGTGCCACCGGCTGCACCGCCGATGAACAGGCCGATCGCCTGGGTGGTGTTGTACACGCCCAGTGCCGCGCCCTTGGCGGCCGGCGGCGCGGTACGCGAGACCAGCGACGGCAGCGTGGCTTCGAGGATGTTGAAGGCGACGAAGAACAGCAGCAGCCACAGGCCGAGCGTCCACAAGCTGGCGCTGAACAGGAACAGGCCGAGCTGGACGCAGGCGGTCAGGGCAATGGCGGCGAGGAAGATCGGCCGCATCTTGTCCTTCTTTTCGGCGGCGATGATCGCCGGCACCATGATCGCGAACGAGGCCAGCACGGCCGGCAGGTAGACCTTCCAGTGTTCCGGCGCCGTCAGGCCACCCCGGCTGAGCAACGCGTGCGGCAGGACGACGAACATGGCCATCTGGATCATGTGCAGCGTGCCGATGCCGAGGTTGAGCTTGAGCAGGTCCGGATTGGTCAGCACGGCACGCAGCGGCAGTTTCTGGTGTCCGGCCGGCTGCGCTGCCGCCGGCACGGCCTTGAGCAGCAGGACGATGGCGGCCAGCGCCAGCACGCCGGTCAGCGTGAACAAGCCGCCCATGCCGACCCAGCCGTAGAGCAGCGGCGCCCCGACCAGCGACAGCGCAAAGACCAGGCCGATCGACGAACCGATCATCGCCATCACCTTGGTCCGGTGTTCCTCGCGCGTCAGATCGGCGGCCAGCGCCGTCACCGCCGCCGAGATCGCGCCCATGCCCTGCAGCACGCGGCCGACGATCATCCAGTGCATGTCCGGCGCCCAGGCGGCGATGAAGCTGCCCAGCGCAAAAATCAGCAGACCGGCGACAATCACCGGCTTGCGCCCGACCCGATCCGAGGCCATGCCGAAGGGAATCTGGAATACCGCCTGGGTCAGGCCGTAAGCGCCCAGCGCCAGACCGACCAGCATCAGGTTGTCGCCGCCGGGCATGGTCGCGGCGTGCACGGAAAACACCGGCAGGATCAGGAACAGGCCGAGCATGCGCAAGGCGAAGATGGAAGCCAGCGAGGCGCCGACTCGGCGTTCCTGCGGGCTCATGCGATCGGAAGGGGAAGACATCGTTATAGGTGTTGTTGCATCGCAGCGAAGCGGCAATATTAGCAGGTTTGCCGAAGCCACCCCGAGCGGCGGCCGGGTTATAGTTGCGCCTATTGCTTCGTCATTTCCCCGTTCCGTACAAGGAGTGCATATGACAGACAACAACGACGCTTTCCGCCAGGGCATCGCCGCCGGCCTGGTCGCCCTGAGTCTGGGCACCGCCGGTTGCAGTCACACGATGTCGGCCGTTTTCGATGCCCCTGAACCGCCACCGATGATTGAGGAAGCAAGCGCACCGGCAGCACCACCACCTTCCATCGCCCCGCTGCCGGCCGAAGCCCCGCCTGCCGTCCGAGTGCCCGCGCCGGTCGCAGACCCGGCGCCACCGCCCGACACCAGCCTGGAACGGTTCCTCGCCGGCTGGCGCGACGCCTGGGCCGGCCGCGACGTCGCCGCCTACCTGGCGTACTACCACCCTGAATTCAAGGGCAACATGGTCAGCCCGGCGCAGTGGCGCAGCGCCCGCCAGCGCATCATCGGCCGCGCCGGCCAGATCGAACTCGAACTCGGCCAGCCGGAAATCCGCCGCGAAGGTGCTGACCGTGCCTGGCTGACCTTCGACCAGCGCTATCGCTCGCAGGCGCTGAGCGACGAAGGCATCAAGCAGCTCCAACTGCGCAAGGTCGACGGCCGCTGGCTGATCGAGCAGGAAGTGTTCACGCCACGCCAGCGCTGAGCAGCGGCGGAAGGCTGTACATCCATACAGCCTTCCGTGCAAAACACGCCGCTTTTGCGTATAGTTGCCGCTCCCCAACCCACGCAAAAAAGACGGCGATGGAAACCCTGCGCATTCGCGGCGCCCGCACCCACAATCTCAAGAACATCAACCTCGACCTGCCGCGCGATCAGTTGATCGTGATCACCGGCCTGTCCGGTTCCGGCAAGTCCTCGCTGGCCTTCGACACGCTCTACGCCGAAGGCCAGCGGCGCTACGTCGAATCGCTGTCGGCCTACGCCCGGCAGTTCCTGCAGTTGATGGAAAAGCCCGACGTCGATCTGATCGAAGGTTTGAGCCCGGCGATTTCCATCGAGCAGAAGGCGACCAGCCACAACCCGCGCTCGACCGTCGGCACCGTCACCGAGATCCACGACTATCTGCGCCTGCTCTACGCCCGCGCCGGCACGCCCTACTGCCCGGACCACGACAAGCCGCTGGAAGCGCAGACCGTGTCGCAGATGGTCGATCACGTGCTGGCGCTGCCGGCCGAGACCAAGCTGATGATCCTGGCACCGGTCGTTGCCAACCGCAAGGGCGAGCAGCTCGACCTGTTCGCCGAACTGCGCGCCCAGGGCTTTGCCCGCGTGCGCGTCGACGGCACCGTGTACGAACTCGACGCCGTGCCCAAGCTGGCCAAGTCGCAGAAGCACAACGTCGATGTCGTCGTCGACCGCCTGAAGGTGCGTGACGACATGCGCCAGCGCCTCGCCGAATCCTTCGAAACCGCGCTGCGCCACGCCGAAGGCCGGGCCATCGCGCTGGAGATGGATTCCGGCCAGGAACACCTGTTCTCGGCCAAGTTCGCCTGCCCGGTCTGCTCGTACGCGCTGCAGGAACTGGAACCGCGCCTGTTCTCGTTCAACAACCCGATGGGTGCCTGTCCGAAGTGCGACGGCCTCGGCGTCATCCAGTTCTTCGACCCCAAGCGCGTGGTCACGGCGCCGCACCTGTCGCTGGCCGCCGGCGCAATTCGCGGCTGGGACAAGAAGAACCAGTTCTACTTCCAGATCATCGAATCGCTGGCCGAACACTACGATTTCACGGTCGACACGCCGTTCGAGCAGCTTTCCGACGACGTCCGCCAGATCATCCTCTACGGCTCCGGCAGCACCGCCATCAACTTCCGCTACGCCAACGAGAAGGGCACGCGCTTCGACCGCAGCCACAGCTTCGAGGGCATCATCCCCAACCTCGAACGGCGTTACCGGGCGAGCGACTCCAACGCCGTGCGCGAGGAACTGTCGAAGTACATCAGCAATTCGACCTGCCCGACCTGCAACGGCACCCGCCTGCGCGTCGAAGCCCGCCACGTGCGCGTCGGCGACAAGACGCTGCACGAGATCAGCCGCCTGCCGCTGGGCGAGGCGCGCAATTACTTCAACTGCCTGCAGCTGCCCGGCCATAAAGCGCAGATCGCCGACAAGATCCTCAAGGAAATCACCGCCCGGCTGACTTTCCTGATCGACGTCGGCCTCGATTACCTGTGCCTCGAACGCTCAGCCGAAACCCTGTCCGGCGGCGAGGCGCAGCGCATCCGCCTGGCCTCGCAGATCGGCTCCGGCCTGACCGGCGTCATGTACGTGCTCGACGAGCCGTCGATCGGCCTGCACCAGCGCGACAACGACCGCCTGCTGCAGACGCTGCGCAACCTGCGCGACATGGGCAACACCGTGCTCGTCGTCGAACACGACGAGGACGCCATCCGCACTGCCGACTACGTCATCGACATCGGCCCCGGCGCCGGCGTGCACGGCGGCTCGGTGGTCGCCGAAGGCACGCCGGCCCAGGTCGCCGCCAACCCGGCCTCGCTGACCGGCGCCTACCTGTCCGGCGTGCGCGAAATCGCGGTGCCGCAGAAACGCCGGCCGCCAAACCCCGACAAGCAACTGCAGGTCGTCGGTGCCTACGGCCACAACCTGCGCGACGTCACGCTGGAGATTCCCGGCGGGCTGTTCACCTGCATCACCGGCGTTTCCGGCTCGGGCAAGTCGACGCTGATCAACGACACGCTCTACGCCGCGGCCGCCAAACACCTCTACGGCTCGACCACGGAACCGGCGCCGCACAAGGAAATCCTCGGTCTCGACCTGTTCGACAAGGTGATCAACGTCGACCAGTCGCCAATCGGCCGCACGCCGCGCTCCAACCCGGCGACCTACACCGGCCTGCTGACGCCGATCCGTGAACTGTTCTCGCAGGTGCCGGAGTCGCGGGCGCGCGGCTACGGCCCCGGCCGCTTCAGCTTCAACGTCAAGGGCGGCCGCTGCGAAGCCTGCCAGGGCGACGGCATGATCAAGGTCGAAATGCACTTCCTGCCCGACATCTACGTCCCCTGCGACGTCTGCCACGGCAAGCGCTACAACCGCGAGACGCTGGAGATCCAGTACAAGGGCAAGAACATCCACGACATCCTCGGCATGACCGTCGAGCAGGCGCGCGAATTCTTCGACCCGGTGCCGGTCGTCGCCCGCAAGCTGCAAACCCTGGTCGATGTCGGCCTCTCCTATATCACCCTCGGCCAGGCGGCGACCACGCTGTCCGGCGGCGAAGCGCAGCGGGTCAAGCTGGCGCTCGAACTGTCGAAGCGCGACACCGGGCGGACGCTGTACATCCTCGACGAACCGACCACCGGCCTGCACTTCGCCGACATCGAACTGTTGTTGAAAGTGCTGCACCGCCTGGCCGACCACGGCAACACCATCGTCGTCATCGAACACAACCTCGATGTGATCAAGACCGCCGACTGGATCGTCGACCTCGGCCCCGAAGGCGGCGGCGGCGGCGGCCGCATCCTGGTCGCCGGCACGCCGGAACAGGTCGCGAAATGCAAGGCCAGCCACACCGGCCGCTTCCTCAAACCCCTGCTGGACAAGAAAAAATGAGCGATTACAAGGAATTCAAGGGCAAGCAGGGTCTCGTCCGGCTGTTCAACGCGCTGGGCTACTCGCGCGACGGCCTCGCCGCCGCCTGGAAGAACGAGGCCGCCTTTCGCGAGGAAGTCCTGCTCGCCATCGTCGCCATCCCGCTCGCCGTTTTTCTCGGCGAAACCGGCGTCGACCGTGCACTGCTGATCGGTAGCATCCTGCTCATCCTGATCGTCGAGATCCTCAACTCCGGCCTCGAAGCCATCGTCGACAAGGCTTCGCCGGAAAAACACGAACTCGCCAAGCAGGCCAAGGACATGGGCAGCGCTGCGGTGCTGCTGTCGCTGATCAGTGCGGCGACAGTCTGGGCCTGCGTGCTGTGGCCTTAACGCTGCTCGCCTGACGCCGCGTCGTCGCCTGGCTCGGCAGCGGCAAGCAGCCGGGCCACGACGACTTTTGCGTCGGCGTAGATGTCCTGCGGGCCGAAGCGTTTCTCCAGCCGCTCGATCCCCCGGCTCAGCGACGGCGCCAGCCGGACGCCGATCTCTTCCAGGCTCAAGCCGGAGCGTTCCAGCGACAACAGCAGATCGCGGGACGACACGTCCCGAACGCCATTTTCCAGCAGCGCGTAAAAGACACTGCGCGAGATGCCGAAATGCGCCGCCACCCGGTTGCCGACGGCGTGACCCGACGTCGGTCCATATTGCCGCCAGAAGAAGACGATCAAGCCAATCACGGCCGCCAGGCCAAGCACAGCGGGGAAGTAACCCAAAATCAGACTCCTTGTGAATCACGCAGATTGGCAATTTGCCGGAACGGCTGTCGGGGGAAGTATATGTCAGGAAATACCGCTGCCCCGGTACTGCGCGCAAGCAAGGTTACGACGCAGGCAACAACTCGACCAACCGCCCCTGCAGCACGAACCACACCGCCAGCTTGAGCGGCAAGGGATCGTTGGCGAACAGCGCCGCGTAGCGCTCAAGTTGCGGGCGGAAGTCTTCGGCGCGGGCGGGGAGTTCTTCCGGGGTGGCGCGCACGGTCTTGTAATCGACGATCCAGCGCACGCCGTCGGCGATGAACACGCGGTCGATCACGTGCTTGACGGTCAGTTCGCCGTCACGGCTGGTCCACGCCTGTTCGGCGCCGCCGCCGGGATGGTCGGCGAGCAGCCAGCGGCCGGTGGCAGAGATCAGCGTCGTCTGCAGCGCGCTCAGCGCTTCGTCGGCGCCGGCTTCGGCCTGGGCGGCGTCCAGCCCCTGGGCGCGCAACCAGCGGCGCCAGCCGTCGACCAGCGCGGGCAGGCGCTCGGGTGGCCAGGCGGCAAGGCCCTGGCGGACGATCAGTTCGAGGCAGCGATGCACCAGCGTGCCGACGGCCGCTTCCGACGTGGCGGCGGTTGCGGCGTCGGCCGTGTCGATGCGGTTGGCGGCCGGGCGCGATGGCGGTCGCGCCAGTTCGGCCGGGATCGCCGGCTCGGCCAGGCGCAGCAGCGGCGACACGAAGGTCGAACCATCCTCGGCCGTGACAACCTCCGCCGGCGCATCGCCGGCCAGCGCTGCGGCGAAAACGGCCTGGCCGGCGACCGGCCAGAGCAGGCGCAAGAAGCTGCCGGACGGCGGCTGACGCAGCCCGTCTTCGCTCTTGTCGCTGAGTTCGGCGACGCCGACCAGATGCAGGCGGCGGATCGCCCGGGTCGCGGCGACGTAGAGCAGGCGCTCGGTTTCGTGCGCGGCGCGGGCGTTTTCCAGGCGGCGCAGGGTATCGTAGACGGTCGGCTCGTCGGCGCGTTCGCCGCGTGCGCGCAGCGGCGCGACCAGCAGGCGCTCGCGGCCGTCGGCGCCGAGCACTTCGTCCCAGAGCAGCAGCGGGCTGTCGTTGTTGCCGGTGTCGCGATGCAGGCCGGGCACGATCACCGTTTCGAATTCCAGCCCCTTGGCCTTGTGGATGGTCATCATCTGCACCGCGTCGCCGAGCGGGTCGGCCGGCGCGTAGAGTTCGCCGACACGCGCGGCGAGCGTCTCCGGATCGAGGCGGTGAGCGGCGGCGAGCTGTTCGACCAGGGCGAAGAAGGCCTCGACATCGGCCAGCGCCGCCGGCGCTTCCAGGCAGCGCGGGCCGCCGAGCATCAGCCAGACGCCTTCGAGCCAGCGGCGCGGCGGCTGGCGGTCACGCTCGGCCAGCGCCAGGCCGACGACCTCGCGCAGATGCTGCAGGCGGTGGCGACCGTCGGCGCTGAGCGCGGCCAGCCGCGCCTCGTCGTTGATCAATTGCCAGACGGTGCGCTGACGGTCGTTGCCGGCGAGCGCGTGCAGGTCGGCCAGGGTCAGCCCGCACCACGGCGCGCGCAGGATCGCCAGCCAGTGCACGCGGTCGGCGCGGTGGCTGAGCGCACGGTAGAGGCTGAGCAGGTCCTGGATGTGCTGGCGCTCGGCCAGGCCTTCGATCTCGACTGCCTGGAAGCGCAATTCCGGTGCTTGGCGGCGGATCGCCTCGACCAGGCCATCGAGGTGGCGGCGGGCGCGTACCAGCACGGCGATGCGGCCCTGCGGGTCGGCCGCCCGGGCGGCGCGGATCAGTTCGAGCGTCAGCGCCGCCTCGGCGGCAGCGCCGTCGCCGCGCTCGAACACCGGGTGCAGGACGACGCCGCTGTCGGCGACCGCCGCCTTTGTCGCCGTCGATTCGGCGTAGCAGACGGCGCCGGCGGCCGGGTCGTCGGCGGGCGGGAAAATCGCCGGGAAGGCGCCATTGACCCAATCGACGATGGCCGGGTGCGAACGGTTGTTGCGGTACAGGCGCAGGTGTTCGAGGCGCAGGTCGCCGATGCCGCGGGCGCGGACATTGAGGAAGAGCCCGACGTCGGCCTTGCGGAAGCGGTAAATCGACTGCATCGGGTCGCCGACGACGAACAGCGTGCGCCCGTCGTCCGGCGTCCAGCCGCGCATCAGCCGGGCGATCAGGGCAACCTGGCCGGGGCTGGTGTCCTGGAACTCGTCGACCAGCAGGTGGCGGATGCGGTAGTCGAGCGCCTGGGCGAGGTCGGTCGGCGCCTCGTCGTCGCCGAGCGCCAGCCCGGCGCGGGCGGCAATCTCGATGAAGTCGACTTCGCCGGCCTCCTGGAAAGCCAGCCACAACTGGCCGGCGGCGAGCCGGAGCAAGCGCGAGAAGTCTTCGACGGTCGCCCACTCTGAATCGCTCAGCACCGGCGCCGGCAGCCCGCCGATGCCGGCCAGCGCGGCTTCCAGCCCGGGCACCTCGGCCAGTTCGGCGAGCAGGCCGGCCATCGCCGCTTTCGGCTCGGCGAATTCCTTGCCGGCCGGGAAGCCGACGTTCTTGTTCAGCGCCTTGCGGAAGCCGCCGTCGGCGGTCAGCAGCAGACCGGCCAGCGCGCGCCAGGCAGCGAGGTCGGCGCTCTGCGGGCGCAAGGGCTGCTGCCAGTCGAGCAGCGGCGCCAGCGCTTCCGGCGCGTTGGCGGCGGCGAAGCGGGCCAGCGGCATCAGCCGCGCCTGCCAGGCGGCGTCGAGCAGGCCGGCGGCGCGCGCCAGTTCGCGCTCGACGAGCGCGGCGAAACCGGCTTCGACCTCGTCGCGCAGGACGCCGCCGTCGACACGGGCGGCATGCTGCAGCCACTGGTCACGCCGGCCGAGCATGCTCACCAGCAGGCGTTCGAGACGGCCGGCATCGTTGTCCATGAAGGCCAGCGCGGCAGCGACGACGGCGGCGTCAGGCGTATCCGCCTCGACCATGGCCAGCGTCCGCCGCGCCGCCGTCGCGTAGTGCGCCTCGGCATCGTCGGTGACCGCCGGCTGGGCGCCGAAGCGGGAGAGGAAAGGCATCTGCCGGGCCAGCCCGGCGCACAGCGCGTCGAGCGTGGTGACGCGCAGCCGGCCGGGATGCGCCAGCAGGTTCCAGCCCAGCTCGCGGTCGCGGGCCAGGACAGCGAGCGCCCACTTGCGCGTTTCAAGCTTGTGCGGCGCCAGCTCGCCGGCGTCGCGGGTGGCCGCTTCGAGGCTGCCGAGGATGCGGTCGCGCATCTCGGTCGCCGCCTTGTTGGTGAAGGTCAGCGCCAGCACTTCTTCCGGGGCGTCGACGATGGCCAGCAGGCGCAGCGTGCGCTGGGTCAGCAGCTCGGTCTTGCCGGCGCCGGCCGGCGCTTCGACGATGAAGGAAGCGAGGTCGAGCGCGCGCCGGCGGGCGGCGGCGTCTTCGTGCAGGCGATCGGCAATCGGGTCGTTGCTCATTTCTGCATTCCCGGCAGCGCCTGCAGCGTCATCTGCGTTTGCGCACGAACGTCGCCGAGCCGGCGCGACCACGGCTTGCCTGCACGCAGGGCCGCCGGCAATTCCGGCATCGCCCGGCGGGCCGCAGCAACGTCGGCAAAGCGCCCGTAAAGCAGCGCGTACCAGCGCTGCCCGTCGCGTTCGAAGGTCAGCAAGGCCAGCTCACGCTGCCAGGGATGACGCCGAGCGACAGCCCGCGTCTCGGCCTGGCTGATCGAGGCAAAAACCTGAATTGTTGCCGCGTCGGCGGGTGCAGCCAACCAGGCGGCGGTGGCCGGATCGCCTGCCGGTGGCACCGGTTGAGCCGAGATCCGTTCGGGTTCGGGCGGTGGGTTCACCGGTGCTTCGACGACCGTTAGTGGGGCGCTGACTACGGCCCTTGTCGGTTCTGCCGGCGGCACCTTGACCTCGGCGGCCGGCGCCGGCGCGTCGGCGACAAACCCCAGCGCGGCCGCCCGTTGGTAGTAAGCTGCCGAACTTTCGCCGGCTTGCGCCGGAACCAGCCCGGCAGCCAGCAACTCGGCGAGGTTGAACAGGGCCGCCGGATGATCCTGGCGCCCGGCCAGTCGCCACCAGTGGGCAGCGCCGGCGTAATCGGCCTGGAACAGGTTGAGGTAGTTGCCCAGGTTGAACTGCGCCTCGGCATGGCCGGCCTCGGCCGCCTGGCGCAGGTATTCGAGTCCGCGCGCATTGTCGGGGGCGCCTCCTTCGCCGGCAAAAAACCGCAAGGCCATCCGGTAATCCGCGCCCGGATCGGCGACCGCACTGAGACGCGGTGTCTCGACCCCGGCGGGCAAAGCCAGCCCCTGCGCCTGAGCGAAAGCCGGCAACAGGCCGACGAAGAAAAACAGGGTGCGGATGATGGCCATCGAAACTCTCCGTGGATTCGGCCGCCATTCTAAAGCCCGTTGGCGCCGGCGGCGCGCTTTCGCATGCCTTTGTCTTTTCTCGGGGAAGCGGGCACGGCGGCAAAACCCGGTGCTACAATCTGCTGCACCGCACCAATCCCTTGCCTCGAGACGGTCATGCACCCGCGCCTGATACTCGCCGAACTGGAAGAACACCCGCTCCGCCAGCGCCTGAACAACGAGTTCCACGCTCGTCCATCGACTGCGCTCAGCGGCGCCGTACTGGTCTCGCACCTGGTCTTCAAGCACGCCGCGACAACCGGCGAGGCCGAACGGGAAAACCTCTCCAAGCTGTGCCAGGGCCACGTCTGCAACGCCATCGACAGTTCCGACTCGCACCTGATGATCGAGACCGGTGCCTTCCGCATGCGCTGGGAACTGCATACCGAGTTCTCGACCTACACCTTCTACCGCGAACTGACACCGGGCGAAACGCTGCATCCGGACGCCACCGCTTTCGACGCGGTACATCCGGAATGGCTGCGCGGCATCCCCGGCAAGCTGATGGTGGCGACTCAGGTCGAACTGCGCTCGACGCAGGAAATCCAGCCGGAATCGGTCCTCGCCGGACTGGCCCCGAATGGACGCACGCTCGGCGGCGCCCGCGTCGCCGACGATGCGGCCTGGGTGTTCACCGACTTCATGATCGATAACGGTTTCTCGCGCTTCCTCGTCCTCAACGACAGCATGACCCAGCGCCAGGCCGGCCGTACCGTGCAACGCCTGGTCGAGATCGAGACCTACCGGATGATGGCGCTGCTCGGCCTGCCGGTGGCCAAGGAGGTCGGCCGTTGGCTGTACACCGGCGAAAAGCAGTTGGCCGAACTGATGGAACGGATCGGCCAGGCCAGGACCCCGGAAGACGAACGCAGCGTCCTCGCCGCGCTGTCGGCGCTGGCCGCCGACGTCGAGAACTCGGTCGCCCGCACCACTTTCCGCTTCGGCGCCTCGCGCGCCTACCACGGCCTGGTCACGCAACGCATCGAGGAACTGCGCGAGACGCGCATTCCCGGCTTGCCGACGCTCTACGAATTCATGCAACGCCGATTGCAGCCGGCGATGAAGACCTGCGAGGCGATCAGTCGCCGCCAGGAGGAACTGTCGGCACGCGTCGCCCGTAACAGCCAGTTGCTGCGGACCCGCGTGGACATCGAACTCGAGCGCCAGAACCAGGAACTGCTGACCCAGATGAACAGCCGCGCCAAACTGCAGCTGCGCCTGCAGGAGACGGTCGAAGGCCTGTCGGTGGTCGTGCTCACCTACTACGGCTCGCAACTGGTGCAGTACCTGGCCAAGGGCAGCAAGGACCTGCACCACCTCAACCCGGACATCGTCACCGCGATCTCGATTCCGGTGATCGCCGGCCTGGTCGCCTGGGGCACGCGGCGCATGCGCCGGAAGCTCGCCGCCGAGGAAACCGGCGGCCGCTAGCCGACTCGGTTCGCCGGTCTGGCCGCTGCCATTGCTGCCGGCAGGTCGGCCAAGGCCAAGGCCACCAGCCCGGCATCGACCCGCCCCTGGTCGGCCAGCTCCTGCATGAACGCTGCAACCTTTTCCGCCGGCAGCCCGGCACGATACGGGCGATCCTGGGCCATTGCCTGAAAGATGTCGGCGACGCGCAGTATCCGGGCTTCCAGGCACAGACGCTCGGCGCTCACCCGGAAGGGATAGCCGTCGCCGCCCGGTGATTCATGGTGATACGCTGCCCACAGCGCGATCTCGTCAAACCCGGGAATCGGCTTGAGGATCTGGTAGGTTTCGAAACTGTGCGCATTCATCACCTTGCGCTCGCGTTCGTCCAGTTTGGCCGGCTTGTCGAGGATTTCATCCGGCACCCGCAGCTTGCCGATATCGTGCAGCAGGCCGGCAATTTCCAGCTGATCGCAACGCGCCGCCGGCAAATCGCAACGCTCGCCGAGGAGACGAGCGAGGCGGGCGACACCGAGCGAATGTTCGGCGGTAAACGGACTCTTGGCATCGACGATGCGCGAGAAGATGGTCGCCAGTTGCTTCAGCTCACCGATTGTCATCGCATGGCGGCGCCCGCGCGTGCGCATGTCGTTGAGGTAGGTCTGGATGCTGCGCGGCTCCAGATTCAGCCAGAAGGATTCCGAACGCGACGCTTCAAGGAACAGTTCGACCAGTTCCGGCGCGAAGAAACTGCCGGCACGCGCACCGATTTCACCGCGGATGCGCTCGGTGTTCATCAGCAGGCTGCCGTCGGCGTAATGCGGTGCGGACAGCGCATCGACCCGGTCGACGAGGTAGATCAGGTTGGCCCGCAAGGCCACCTGCCGGTCAACATCGGTGGCGACCAGATCCACCCAATGGGTGTGATGCAGGCGGACGGGCAAGGCCATGTCGGCAAGCGGTACAAAATCGCGCAGCAGTTCGTAGCCGGTCAGACAATGTGTCTGCGAGCTTTCCCAGTCGAACTCCTTGACCAGATGACCATGGGTGACCGTGGACGACACGCCGATATCGTGCAGCAGGCCGAGATCGAAGACAAAGCGCGTCTCTTCCTCCCCCGCCCCCTGGCAGCGCAGGCACTCGGCGGCCATGATGCCGACGCGCTTGCCGTGTGCCAGATCGTCGATACCGACCAGATCGAGGGCATCCGACAGGGCGTAGATGACGGAACGGAGATCGGCGCCAACGGCACCATGCGTGGACGGTGTGCTCATGCGGCGATTATGCATCAATCGCTGCCCGGTGCCTTGACCGCGCCCCTCCCTTATAATTCGCCCTTTGATCTTTCGGGACCACGACCGTGACCGCTCCGCTTTTCGAATCTTCCATCACCAGCCTGCCGCTCCTGTCCAAGGGCAAGGTCCGCGACATCTACGCGGTCGACGCCGACAAGCTGCTGATCGTCACCACCGACCGCCTGTCGGCCTTCGACGTCATCCTGCCGGACCCGATTCCGAAGAAGGGCGAAGTCCTGCAGGCCGTCGCCAATTTCTGGTTCGACAAGCTCGCTCACATCGTTCCCAACCAGCTCACTGGCGTCGATCCGGAATCGGTGGTGGCCGAGAACGAACGCGAGCAGGTGCGCGGCCGTGCCGTCGTCGTCAAGCGCCTCAAGCCGCTGCCGATCGAAGCCGTGGTCCGTGGCTACGTGATCGGCTCCGGCTGGAAGGATTACCAGCAGACCGGCGCCATCTGCGGCATCGCGCTGCCGGCCGGGCTGAAGATGGCGCAGAAGCTGCCGCAGCCGATCTTCACGCCGGCAACCAAGGCCGAAGTCGGCGATCACGACGAAAACGTTTCCTTCGCGCAAGCCGCCGCCAACTGCGACGCGACGCTCAACGAAATGCTCAAGGGCACCGGCAAGACCGGCGCCCAACTGTGCGCCGAGGCGCGCGACGCGGCCATCCGCCTGTACCAGGAAGCCTCCGACTACGCGGCGACGCGCGGCATCATCATTGCCGACACCAAGTTCGAGTTCGGCATCGACGCCGCCGGCACGCTGCATCTGATCGACGAGGCGCTGACCCCGGATTCGTCGCGCTTCTGGCCGGCCGACCAGTACGCCGAAGGCAGCAACCCGCCGTCCTACGACAAGCAGTACGTCCGCGACTACCTGGAAACTCTGGACTGGGGCAAGGTTGCCCCCGGGCCGAAGCTGCCGGCCGAAGTCGTCGCCCGGACCAGCGCCAAGTACATCGAGGCCTACGAGAAGCTGACCGGTAAAACACTGTAACAAAGCGCCGGGAACCGTTCCCGGCCGCCACAGTCCGACAGGTGTGTCTGATTCGACCGAGGAGTCCAGCCATGCACACCGCCTTTTCGAACCGTAGCGACACCGACGTCGCCATCCGCCGCATCGATGCGCGTGCCCCCAGCCGCTGGCTGGAGGCCGCCTGGCAGGACATCCGGCACAACCCCCTGCCCTCGCTGGCCTACGGCCTGCTGTTCGCGCTCGGCGGCGACCTGATCCTGCTCTCGCTGGTCAGCCACCCGCACCTGCTGACCTTCGCCATTTCCGGCTTCTTCCTGGTCGCCCCGCTACTCGCCGGCGGCCTGTACGAACTCAGCCGGGCCCGCAAACAGGGCGAGAAACCGCTGTTCATCGAATCGCTGCGCGCCTTCCGGCGCAACGGCCAGTCGCTGGCGCTGTTCGGCCTGCTGCTGGCGCTGACCGCGCTACTCTGGGAACGCTTCACGGCGATTGCCTTCGCCCTGCTCAGCGGCGGCGGCGCCTTTGCCGGCAGCGCGCTGCTCAGCGAAATCCTGATCGGTGGCGAACACCTGGCCTTCGTCGCCACCTGGGCCATGCTCGGCGCCTTGCTCGCCGCCTTCGTCTTCTCGCTGGCGGTCGTCTCGGTACCGATGATCATGGACCGGAACTGCGACCCGGTCACTGCGATGACCGCCAGCCTGCGCGCGGTCGCCGCCAACCCCGGCCCGCTGGCACTGTGGGCGGTGTTGATCGTGATCCTGACACTGACCGGCTTCGCCACGCTGCTGTTCGGCCTGATCGTGCTGATGCCGATGCTCGGTCATGCTTCGTGGCACGCTTACCGCGAGCTAGTAGAATAGGACGCTGACGCCAATAACCCGGGGCGGCCACGACCGCCCCTTTTTTCTTGCCCCCGGACCATCATGACGACCGCCAATCCCCTGCTCGATTTCACCGACCTCCCCCGCTTCGACCTGATCCAGCCGGAACACGTCAAACCGGCGATCACGCAATTGCTGGCCGATGGCCGCGCCCTGGTAGAACGCCTGACCGACGACGCGACGCCCGCCACCTGGGCCGACTTCGCCGGCGCCCTGAGCGAAGGCCTGGAAGGATTCGGCCGCGCCTGGGGTGTCGTCGGCCACCTGCATTCGGTCAACGACGTGCCGGCCTGGCGCGAGGCGTACAACGAGATGCTGCCGGAAGTCTCGCGCTTCTACACCGAACTCGGCCAGAACCTGAAGTTGTTCGACAAGTACCGGGCGCTCAAGCAGAGCCCGGAATACGCCACGCTCTCCGCCGAACGCAAGAAGATCGTCGATAACGAGATCCGCGATTTCCGCCTCGGCGGCGCCGAGTTGCCGGAAGACCAGAAACCACGCTTCCAGGCAATCATGGAAGAGCTGTCGCAGCTTTCCGCCAAGTTCTCGGAAAACCTGCTCGACGCGACCAACGCCTTCTCCGAGATCGTCACCGACGAAAGCCTGCTCGGCGGCCTGCCCAGCTACGCCAGGGACGCCGCCCGCGAAGCGGCCGAGAAAGCCGGTGTCGACGGCTGGAAATTCACGCTGCACGCGCCGTCCTACGGCCCGCTGATGCAATACGCCGAAAACCGCGAGTTGCGCGCACGCATGTACCGCGCCTACGCCACGCGCGCCGCCGAGATCGACAACGGCTACTCGAAGCCGGAATGGGACAACGGCCCGCTGATCAAGCGCATCCTCGAACTCAAGGCCGAGGATGCAGCCATGCTCGGCTTCAACAACTTCGCCGAAGTCTCGCTGTACACCAAGATGGCCGACACGCCGGCACAGGTGCTCGACTTCCTGCGCGACATGGCGAAGAAGGCCAAGCCCTTTGCCGAGAAGGACATCGCCGAACTGAAGGCCTTCGCCAAGGACGAACTCGGCCTGACCGACTTCCAGCCCTGGGACGCCGCCTACGCCTCCGAAAAACTGATGCAGGCGCGCTACGCCTTCTCCGAGCAGGAAGTGAAGCAGTACTTCACCGAACCCAAGGTGATCGCCGGCCTGTTCAAGGTCATCGAAAGCCTGTTCACCGTCAAGGTCAAGGAAGACCAGGCGCCGGTGTGGCACGAGGACGTGCGCTTCTACCGCATCGAGACGCCGGCCGGCGACCTGGTCGGCCAGTTCTACCTGGACCTCTACGCCCGCGAGACCAAGCGCGGCGGCGCCTGGATGGACGAGGCGCGCTCGCGCAAGCGGGCGGGCGGCGGCATCCAGAAGCCGATCGCCTACCTCAACTGCAACTTCGCCCGCCCGGTCGGCGGCAAACCGGCGACCTTCACCCACGACGAGGTGATCACCCTGTTCCACGAAACCGGCCACGGCCTGCACCATCTGCTGGCGCGCGGCGAGGAGTTGGGCGTCTCCGGCATCCACGGCGTCGAGTGGGACGCGGTCGAACTGCCGTCGCAGTTCATGGAGAACTACTGCTGGGAATGGGACGTGCTGCAGGGGATGACCGCCCACGTGGACAGCGGCGAGCCGCTGCCGCGCGCGCTCTACGACAAGATGCTGGCGGCGAAGAACTTCCAGAGCGGGATGATGACCGTGCGCCAGCTCGAATTCTCGATCTTCGACATGCGCCTGCACTACGAATTCAACCCTGCCGGCGAGAAGACGGTGATGGATGTGCTCGACGAAGTCCGCCGCGAAGTCGCCGTGCTGATTCCGCCCGAGTGGCACCGTTTCCCGAACAGCTTCTCGCACATCTTCGGCGGCGGCTACGCGGCCGGCTACTACAGCTACAAGTGGGCGGAAGTGCTGTCGGCCGACTGCTATGCGGCCTTCGAGGAAGCCGGCGACCCGTTCGACCCGGTCGTCGGCAAGTGTTTCCTCGAGGAAATCCTGTCGCGCGGCGGCGAGCGCCCGGCGCTGGAGAACTTCAAGGCCTTCCGCGGCCGCGAGCCCAGCCCCGACGCACTGTTGCGCCATAGCGGTATGATTGCCGCCTAAGTTCGCTCAGGGAGAAAACCATGCAACGACTGCTCGTCCTCTGCCTGGCGTTGTGCTGCGGTCTGGCACAGGCCCAGACCTACCGGTGGACCGATGCCAACGGCCGCACCGTCGTCTCCGACACGCCGCCGCCCGGCCAGGCACGCAATGTCGCCAAGGCCGGCGGCAAGGCCCAGCCCGACGACGGCCTGCCATTCGCCACCCGCCTGGCCGCCGAAAAGCACCCGGTGCTGCTGTACACCGCCGCCGAGTGCGTGGCGGAATGCCAGCAGGCGCGCGAACTGCTCAAGACCCGCAACATTCCCTACAGCGAAAAGATGGTGAAGACGCCGGAAGAATTCGACGAGCTGAAGCGGCTGATCGGCGATGTCTTCGTACCGACGATGAAGGTCGGCCGCGAATTCCATCGCGGTTTTTCGCGTACCGCCTACGACAACCTGCTCGACCTCGCTGGGTACCCAAAAGCCGCAGGAGGCAAGCCTTGAAGATCGCTGCCTGGAACGTCAATTCGCTGAAGGTCCGTCTGCCGCATCTGCTCGACTGGCTGGCCGAAGCCACGCCCGACGTCGTCTGCCTGCAGGAGCTGAAGCTCGAGGACCACAACTTCCCGCGCGCCGAAATCGAGGCCGCCGGCTACCACGTCGCCTTCTCCGGGCAGAAGACCTACAACGGCGTCGCCCTGCTCGCCCGCTCGCCGATCGCCGATGTCGTCTGCGGCAATCCGCTGTTTCCGGATGAGCAGAAACGCCTGATCTCCGGCACCGTCGATGGCATTCGCGTCGTCTGCGCCTACATGCCCAACGGCCAGGAAGTCGGCTGCGACAAATACGAATACAAGTTGCGCTGGCTCGATGCGCTGGCCGAATGGCTGGACGGTGAACTGCGGCAGTACCCGCAACTGGCGCTGTGCGGCGATTACAACATCGCCCCCGACGACCGCGATGTACACGACCCCAAGCGCTGGCAGGACTGCATCCTGGTCTCCGCGCCGGAACGCGCCGCCTTCCGCCGCCTGCTGGCACTCGGCCTGTCCGACAGCTTCCGCCTGTTCGAGCAGCCGGAAAAGACCTTCTCGTGGTGGGATTACCGCATGCTCGGCTTCCAGAAGAACCTCGGCCTGCGCATCGATCACATCCTGCTCTCCGGCCCGCTCGCCGAGCGGTGCACCGCAGCCGGCGTCGACCGCGGCCCGCGCAAGCGCGAACGACCGTCCGACCATGCCCCGGTGTGGGCAACGCTGAGCTGAAACGATGCCGATCCTGCTTGATCGCGAGCAATTGCTGACGCTCTACCCGGCACTTGCCGGCCTGCCCGAAGCGCGCATCGCACAACTGCTGCAGGCGCCGACCGCGAATCTGCCAGCCGGCACCACGGTTTTCTCCGAAAACCAGCCCTGCGCGGGGTTTCCACTACTGCTGGCAGGCAGCATCAAGGTCGTCAAGCAGGCCGCCAGCGGCCGCGAACTGATGCTCTACCGGGTCGTTCCCGGCGGCTCGTGCATCATTTCCTCGTCCTGCCTGCTCGGCCGCAGCGACTACAACGCACGCGGCATCGCCGAAACACCGCTGTCGCTGCTGCTCGTGCCGGTCGGCGAATTCGCCCGGCTGCTGGTCGACCACGCGCCCTTCCGCGATTTCGTCTTTCACCTGTTCGCCGAGCGCATCGGCGAACTGATGCAACTGGTCGAGGAGGTCGCCTTCGCTCGTCTCGACCAACGCCTGGCCAAGCTGATCCTGGCCCGCCAGAGCGACACCCTGAACGTCACCCATCAACAACTGGCGGACGAACTGGGCAGCGTGCGCGAGATCGTCAGCCGCCTGCTCAAAGGCTTCGCCGCCCAGGGATTGGTGTCGCTCGGTCGCGAGCACCTGACCGTGACCGACCGCGACGGCCTGAACAAACTTGCCGCTGTGTGACCCAGGTTACATACTGAACGGCGCGCCGCGCTTACATTGGCGTCGTCATTCAATCACTGGAGAACACATCATGAAAAGCAATGTTGGCGGCATCGACAAAATCCTGCGCATCGTGGCCGGCATCGCCCTGATCGCCTGGGCACTCACCGGCGGCCCGGTCTGGGCGTGGATCGGCATCGTCCCCCTGGCCACCGGCCTGATGGGCTGGTGCCCGCTGTATCCGCTGATCGGGTTGAATACCTGCCCACTGAAGAAGGACTGAGCAGTCCTCGCTCCGACAAAAACCCGCTGCGGCGGGTTTTATTTTGTCAGGTAGTTGGCGATGCGCACGTAATCCTCGACCGGCAGGTCTTCCGGGCGCAGCGTCGGGGCGATGTCGAGCGCGGCAAACCCGGCGTCGTCGAGGATGCCCTTGAGGTTGTTGCGCAGCATCTTGCGGCGCTGGGCGAAAGCGGCCTGGACCAGCGCCGAGAGACGCTCCGGATCGCGGGCATTGAGCTGTTCCGGCGGCTTGGGAATCAGGCGGACGACCGCCGAATCGACCTTGGGCGGCGGATCGAAGCTGGCCGGCGGCACATCGATCAGCCATTCCAGCCAGAAGCTGTACTGCAGCATCACCGACAGCCGGCCGTAGTCGGCGCAGCCGGGTTCGGCAACCATGCGCTCGACGACTTCCTTCTGCAGCATGAAGTGCATGTCGCGCACCTGCTGGCCGTAGCTGGCAAGGTGGAAGAGCAGCGGCGTCGAAATGTTGTACGGCAGGTTGCCGACCAGGCGCAGGTCGCTGCCGATGCTGGCGAAGTCGAAGGCCAGCGCGTCGCCTTCGTGGATGGTGAGGCGCTCGGGCGAGTGCTGTTTTTTCAGGCGAGCGATCAGGTCGCGGTCGATTTCGACGACGTGCAGACGGTCGACGCGCTCAAGCAGCGGGATGGTGATGGCGCCAAGACCGGGGCCGATCTCGACAACGGTGTCGGTGCGCGCCGGATTGATCGCCGAGACGATGGCACCGATGATGCCCTGGTCGATCAGGAAGTTCTGACCAAACCGCTTGCGGGCGACGTGTCCCTTCATGCTTGCTTCCCCATTGCCATTCTGGCCGCTTCGCTGACCGCGGCAAACAGGCTGCCGGCGTCGGCCTGGCCGGTGCCGGCGAGCGCCAGTGCGGTGCCGTGATCGACCGAGGTGCGGATGATCGGCAGGCCGAGCGTGACGTTGATGCCGTTGCCGAAAGTGGCGTACTTGAGCGCGGTCAGGCCCTGGTCGTGGTACATCGCCAGCACCGCGTCGCCGCCGGCGAGCACCGGCGGGGTGAACATGGTGTCGGCGGGATGCGGGCCGGAGAGTTGCAGGCCTTCGCCGCGCAGCCGGGCCAGCGCCGGTTCGATGACCTCGATTTCCTCGCGCCCGAGATAACCGCCTTCACCGGCGTGCGGATTCAGCCCGGCGACCAGGATGCGCGGTTCGGCGATGCCGTACTTGCCGCGCAGGTCGGCGTCGACGATGCGCAGCGTGCGTTCGAGCAGTTCGCCGGTGATCGCCGCCGGCACGTCCTTGAGCGGCAGGTGTGTGGTCGCCAGCGCAACGCGCAGCGGGCCACGTTCGGTATCGCCGGCGAGCATCATCACCACCAGCGGCGTGCCGGTCTTGTCGGCTAGGTATTCGGTGTGGCCGGTGAAGGCGACGCCGGCGTCGTTGATCACCCCCTTGTGCACCGGCGCCGTCGCCATCGCGGCGAATTCGCCGGACTGGCAGCCGGCCAGCGCGCGGTCGAGCAGCGCCAGCACGTAAGGCCCGTTGGCGGCATCAAGGATGCCGGCTTCGGCCGGCTTGGCGAGCGGCACATGAATGATGTCGAGCGTGCCGGGCGCGGCCGGAACAGCGGGCGAATAATCGCGCAGGACGATGTCGAGGCCGAGCATGGCGGCACGCTGACGCAGCAGCTCGCGGTCGCCAAGGACGACCGGACGCCCTTCGCCGGACCAGCCGGCAAGCTCGAGGCAGAGTTCGGGACCGATACCGGCCGGCTCGCCGCTGGTAACGGCGATCACCGGTGCGGTCATTGCTGCTCCAGGCGGTTTTCGACGTAGGTGCGGTCGCGCAGCTGACGCAGCCAGTCCTGGTAGGCGTCGTCGAGCTTGCGCTCGCGGATCGCCTGGCGGGCAACCGAGCGCTGACGCTCGGCCGAAACGTCGCGCTCGCGGCGTTCGATGACCTGGATCAGGTGCATGCCGAACGGCGACTGAACGACCGGGCTGAGCTCGCCCGGCTTGAGCGCATCCATCGCCCGCTCGAAATCGGGCACGGTATCGCCCGGATTCAGCCAGCCGAGATCCCCGCCCTTGGCCGCGGAACCGTCCTGGGAAAAAAGACGTGCCTGCTCGGCGAAATCCATGCCGTTGACGATGCGTTCGCGCACGGTTTCCAGACGATGCCGGGCTTCGGCTTCGGCCACGACTTCATTGACCCGGATCAGGATATGGCGGGCATTGGTCTGCATGACCGAGGCCGGCGCGTTGCCGCCGCGCTTGTCGAGCAGTTTGACGATGTGGAAGCCGGCCGACGAACGCAGCAAGTCGCTGACGCCGCCGGCCTGCAGACGCGCTGCGGCTTCGGCATAGAGCTGCGGCAAACGGTCCAGTTTCCGCCAGCCGATTTCTCCGCCCTGCAAGGCGTCCGGGGCATCGGAGAAAACGGCCGTCAGTTCGGCAAAATTCTCGCCGGCTCGCGCTCGGGCCAGGGCCTGTTCGCCGCGCTGGCGCAATTTGGCCAGTTGCTCGGGCGTCACCGACTCCGGCGCCCGCAGCAGGATATGCGCCAGTCGGTACTCGTCACCGCCGCCATTGGCCGCCTGGTTGGTCAGGTAGTTGTCGATTTCGCTGTCGGAAACCACAATCCGGCTCTCGACTTCGCGCTCGCGCAGACGCGCCATGATCATCTCGCCGCGGATTTCCTCGCGGAATTCGGCATAGGCAATGCCGTCCTTCTCCAGTGCCGCACGGAACTGGGACAGGCTCATGTTGTTGTTGGCCGCGATCCGGCCGATCGCCTGATCCAGTTGCAGATCGTCGATACGCAGGCCGTTTTCCTTGGCAAAGGCAAACTGTGCCTGATCCATGATCATCCGCTCGAGCATCTGCGCTTCCAGCACGTCCTGAGGCGGTAACGGCGTCCCCTGCTTTTCCAGCTGCTTGAGCGCCACAGCCAAGCGGGCCCGCAGTTCGTTGCGGGTGATCACCCCGTCGCCGACCACAGCCACGATGTGATCTGCCTCGATGGGCTCCTGCGCCTGTAAGGGAAAAACAAGCAGGCAACTCAGGGAAACAAACAGGCTTGCGAGAATTTTTTGCATGGGTATCACTGGTTGGAGATCAGATTGCGGTCATTGGGCAATTCGTTGGTTTTACCATAGCCCGGAATGCTGCGCCGGAGCAAACCCAGGGGATTCGAGCCAATACTGGTGAAATCCTGCAACTCCA
>OGCL01001183.1_pt1 | contig 23387 bp, 19 predicted proteins | sample 1570041 | NCBI WGS metagenome assembly OGCL01 (sample SAMN06266162, study PRJEB24511) | hot springs metagenome | isolation source: Hot spring water | place: South Africa: Limpopo | collected 2015-06-22 | reverse complement strand
GCGCGCAGCGTGCCCAGCACGTTGTTCTTGATGCCCTCGGCCGGGTTGTGCTCCACCAGCGGCACATGCTTGTAGGCGGCGGCGTGGTAGAGCGTATCCGGATGCCATGTCGTCATGATCTCGCGCATGCGGTCTTCGTCCTGGACGGAGGCCAAAAGCGGCACCAGCGCCGTCCTGCCGGCGTCGACTTTCGGCGCCAGCTCTTGGTGAATGGCGTAGAGCGCGAATTCGCTTTGCTCGACGAGCAACAGCTTCGCCGGCGCGAGCGCCAGAATCTGGCGGCACAGCTCGCTGCCGATGGACCCCCCCGCTCCCGTCACCAACACCACCTTGCCCACGATGTTCCTGGCCAGCAGGATGTGATTGGGCGCCACCGGTTCGCGGCCCAAGAGGTCGTCGATGTCCAGCTCGCGCAGGTCGGAGACGGCCACCTTGCCGTGCGCCAGCTCATCGACGCCCGGCAGCGTGCGCACCGCCACATGGGCGCCGCGGATGCGCGCGATGATCTCGTTGCGACGGCGGCGCGAGAGGCTGGGCATGGCCAGCAGCACTGCGCTCACCCCCAGCGTCTCGGCCAGACCTGCCAGATCGTCCGGCGCGTAGATCGGCAGGCCGTTCAACTCATGGCCGTACAGGCGGTCGTCGTCGTCCAGATACCCCGCTACCTGCATCTCGGGGCTGTGCGCCAGCGCTGCGGCGAGCTGTCTGCCCGCCCTGCCCGCGCCGTAGATCAGCGCCTTGGGGCGCGCGGCGCGTTTGAGGATGCCCCGGTATTCCTCCCCAAGCCACCAGCGCGCGAAGAGACGGCTCGCGCCGACGAAGAGCAAGAGCAGCATCGGCTGGATCATCCCCACCGTGCGGGGCACCCCGGCCACGCCAATGGCGGTGAAGACAGCGGCATAGAGCAAACCGTAAATACCCACCGCGCGGGCGACAGCCAGCAGCGCCGGCCAGCCGCTGTAGCGAAAGATGGCACGGTACAGGCCCGACACCACAAAGATGGGTAGCGCAATGCCCACGGCCGCCACCCCAGCCCAAACGGCCCCTCGTGACCACTCGCTTGAGCCGGTAAAGCTGACAAACTCCCCCAGCCGCAGATAGAAAGCCAGCCAGACGGTCAGCACGCAGAGGCCCAGATCGACCGACAACGCCACGAAGCGCTTCGCCGGCCTTGGCAGGGCCAGGATGGGGACGGCCAGCTTGAGTAGGGGGGCCTTCAATGTGACACCCCATCCCTTGCCAGAACCTTCAGCGCCGTCATCCAAAGTATCTTCATGTCGAAAAGCAATGATCGGCGCTCCAGATACTCCACATCCAGCTGTACCTTCTGAGGAATCGGCAGTTCATCCCTTCCATTCACTTGCGCCCACCCGGTCAGGCCTGGCACCAGTTCATGCACTCCCTTTTCTGTGCGCAGGGCAATCAGGTCATCCTGGTTGAACAGCGCCGGACGGGGGCCCACGAAGCTCATGTCGCCTTTCAGGATGCTCCACAACTGGGGCAATTCGTCCAGGCTGGATTTGCGAAGAAACGAGCCGATGGGTGTAAGCCACTGTTCAGGGTTCTGCAGCAAGTGTGTGGCCACCGCTGGGGTGTCGATGCGCATGCTGCGGAACTTGGGCATTTTGAAAATGCGGTTGTGGCGGCCCACACGGTCGCTCCAGTACAGGGATGGTCCTGGCGAAGTCAGACGAACGGCCAGCGCCGTAATCATGATCGGCAGCGCAAGCAATACAGCCGCTACCACCGCCACTGCCAAGTCGAATAAGCGCTTCATGGACGAAAGCCTTCAGCGGCACGCCGCAGCCCTTCATCCACCGACACCGGTGGGGTCCACCCCAGCAGTTGTCTAGTTTTGGCAATGTCTAGCTGCAACGAGCCGCAGAGACGCTGATATATCGCCGGCTTGTTCAGTACGGTCGCCCCAAGCTTCAGCAGTGCAGGTGGCAGGTAAAACAGTCGCGCCGGATGCCCCATGGCGGCACCCACGCGCTTGAGCAGTTCTGCCGTTGAAAGGTCTTCGCCGTCACTCACCAGAAACGTCTGATTCGCAGCTGCTGGGTGGTTCAAGCAGGTCACGATCAAGTCCACCAGGTTGTCCAGAGCGACCAGGCTACGGCGGTTTTGGGTCACAGCGGCCAGTGGCAGCGGTACACCGCGCGCCAGCCAGCGCATCATGGATCGGAAGTTGCCTTTCACGCCCGGTCCATAAACAAGCGGCGGCCGAATGATCACCACCTCCATGCCTGTTTCAGCGGCCATCTGTTGGAGCAGCTGCTCGGCCTCATACTTGGACACGCCGTAGGGGTCTTCCGGTGCGGGCACATCATCGGCGGTAAACGGTTGCCCCCGTTCCGTGAATTCGCCGTTCACCTTGATGGAGCTCAAAAAGACAAAGCGCTTTACCCCTGCGGCGGCTGCCTGGCGTGCAAGAGCCTCTGTGCCTTCGACATTCACGCGACGAAACTCAGCCAATGGGTCCGGGCTCCTGTCGCTCATGACGTGCGCGCGAGCGGCCAAGTGCACGACATGCTCCACATTTTTCAAGGCTGCCGTCCAGTCGGTTTCTGACGAAAGGCCGCGAATCGCGAAAGCCTCAGCACCGCCAGGTTGCGAGTTCAGCGATCTCACGGCAGCCCGGACGGAGGCCCCATCCCTGAGCAATCTTGCACAAAGCGCGGAACCGACAAACCCGTTCGCGCCCGTTACCAACGTTGTCATGGGCTCACAAGGCCTTCCGCCACACCGTTCGGTTCACGTAATCGGTATAGCTTTCCACGATGCGAAGCACCTGCCTGGAGACCGAAGGGTTTTCGTAGTCCTGCACGGGACGCGCAGCGGTTTTCTCACGAGCGTGTTGCGCCACTGTGATTCGAACCGCATCCAGCACACGGTCCCTCTTCAGCCCCGCCATGATCAGCGTCCCGGCATCCATGCCCTCTGGACGCTCGTGCGCATTACGAATCGTGATGGCAGGCAAATTCAGCAGCGATGCTTCCTCGGTGATCGTTCCGCTATCGGAAATCACGCACAGGGACTCCATCTGCAGCCGGATGTAGTCACAAAAGCCAAATGGCTTCATGAACTGAATTCTGGCATCTGGCTCCAAACCGGAGAGCGCATCCAGCCGCTTGCGGGTTCTCGGGTGGGTTGAAACAATCACAGGCACATCGTAAGTTTCGGCCAGTGCGTTCAGGGTATCCGACAAGTCCCGGAGGTTCTCCTCCGAGTCCACATTTTCTTCCCTGTGCGCACTGACGATGAAGTAACGCCCTCGCTCAAGTTGCATACGCTGGAGCACGTCAGAGGCCTGGATCTTCGGCATGTAGTGGTCCAAGACTTCACGCATGTGCGATCCGGTTTTGATGATCGTTTCAGGCCGGATGCCCTCTGCGATCAAATAGCGGCGGGCGTGCTCGGTCAAGACGAGGTTGATGTCGCTCAGGTGGTCCAGCACCTTGCGATTGAGTTCCTCGGGCACGCGCTGGTCGAAGCAACGATTACCTGCCTCCATATGGAACACCGGTACCTTCCGCCGTTTTGCCGCAATAACCGCCAAGCAGGAATTGGTATCGCCATACAGCATCACAGCGTCCGGCTGCTCTATGGCCAACACCTCGTCGGCTTTCTCGATCACCCTTGCAATGGTTTGCGCCGCATTGTCCCCCACAGCTTCCAGAAAGTGGTCGGGCTTGCGGATTTCCAGATCGTCAAAGAAAACCTGATTCAGCTCGTAATCGTAGTTCTGGCCGGTGTGTACCAGCACATGCTGGGTGTAGCGGTCGAATTCGGCGATCACCCGACTCATCTTGATGAGCTCTGGCCGGGTGCCGACGATGGTCATGACTTTAAGCATGCAACGCGTCCTTGATGTAGTCGAGGGTCAATAGCAGCGATTTGACTTCTTCGACGTTCAGGCGGCGAGTGTTGTGTGAGGTGTAGTCGTCCAGCGTGGAAATGTGAGTTTCCCCTTCGCTGAAGTACTTGGCGTAGTTCAAGTCGCGGTTGTCGGCCGGAATGCGGTAGTAGTCGCCCATGTCGATGGCGCGCGCCATCTCCTCACGCGATATCAGCGATTCGTAAAGCTTTTCACCGTGCCGCGTTCCAATCACCTGCGTCTGCTTTTCAGGCTGGCCGAAAAGTTCTTTCAACGCCTGTGCAAGATCACCTACGGTTGAGGCAGGCGCCTTCTGCACAAAAATGTCCCCTTGCTGCCCATGGGTGAAGGCATACAACACCAAGTCAACAGAGTCTTCCAGAGACATCAGGAAACGGGTCATGTTCGGGTCGGTGACCGTCAGCGGCCGTCCGTCCTTGAGTTGGGAGACAAACAAAGGTATGACCGACCCGCGAGAAGCCATGACATTCCCGTAGCGCGTGGCGCAAAAAACCGTCTCACCAGGCTGCTGTAGGCGCGCTTTGGCCACCATCACCTTCTCGGCCATCGCCTTGGAAATGCCCATGGCGTTGATTGGGTAGACCGCTTTGTCGGTGGACAACACCACCACACGCTCAACACCTGCATCAGCGGCGACGTTCAGCACGTTTTCAGTGCCCATTACGTTGGTTCGCAAGGCCTCCATGGGGTAAAACTCGCAGGATGGCACCTGCTTCAACGCCGCCGCATGGAACACGTAGTTCACACCCTTCATGGCCTGCCGCAAGCTTGCCTCGTCGCGCACATCGCCGATGTAAAACCGCAGCTTGGGATGATTGAGCGCGATGCGCAAGTCTTCCTGCTTCTTTTCGTCCCGGCTGAAAATGCGGATCTCTTTGACATCCGTATCCAGGAAACGCTTCAGCACCGTCTGCCCAAAGGAGCCGGTGCCGCCGGTAATCATCAGGGTTTTGCTGTTAAACATGGATTTCCTTTCACCGGAACTCGTGCATTCGCGCGATCAAATCTGGCCATGCAGGCGCCACGTAACCCGTGACCTGCTTGAACTTTGATGCATCTAGCGACCGGTTGATCTTCACCCTGTCATCGGGATCAATCTGAAGCGCCTTGCCGTAAATGCGGCTAACAATCTGCAGCAGATCGTGCTTGGATATAGGCTCGGCGGCCACATGATATAGGCCGTGCAAATTTGTATTCGGAATCACATAATCACGCACCACTCGCGCCAATTCGCAAGTAGGCAAGCCGGAAAAGATGGCCTCGGTGTAACCCTTCACGCGTTCTTGCTGCGAGAGGAACCAGCCAATCAAACCGTGGCCATGGCCTAGTTCGTGGCCGATGATGGAGGTTCTCAAGGTGACCGCATGGCGATCATCGACCTCACCGAGCAACTTTGATCGGCCGTACAGGTCTCCGGCATCGGGCATGTCTGACTCCCGATAATTCCCTTGGCCGCCCGAGAACACACAATCGGTGCTGATATGTACCAGCCTGGCCTGCGTCAACTCGCACAACCTAGCCAATCGATGCGGCAGTAATGCGTTGATCGGGATCGCCTCCAGAGGATCGTTCGCACTGGCCAATTGTTTGACCAAACCCACGCAGTTGATCACGACCTGTGGGCGGCTTTGTGTAAAGGCGGCCAGCAGGCTGTCAGGCTGGTCGGCATGAATGTCATGCAACAGCTGCGCTTTGGGTGCAAGCGCCTTCAAGGTTGGGTTAGGAGAGCGCAGCGTGCCGTACACGGTCCAGTCGTCGTGCTCGCTCATGACTCTCAGCATGGCGTTTCCAAGCATCCCGCTCGCACCCAGCACCAAAACTCTCATTGTCTAGACCCTTTTTGCATGCGCACAGCCTGTTCGAAATGACCAATCAACTCATCGACCAGCTTATCGTGAGAAAAATGTTCTTCGTAATACCTACGTCCACGCGCACCCATCTCGAGTCGTTCACTTTCTGGCATCTCGTAAAGAGCCTCAATTGCCTTTGCCAGGGCTGACGCATCTTTTGCTGGAACTGCCACTCCCGCACCTGCTTCGGTAACGATGTCTGCTCCAGCGCCATTCAGACAGGCAATGATCGGACGTCCGGCAGCCAAGTACGCCTGAATCTTGCTTGGAATGGTCAAGCGAAAAATCTCCGCGTCTGCAAGCGTTACCAGTAGCGCTCCCGCTTTCGCCATTAGGGCTGGCATCGCCTCAACTGGATAACGCCCGGGGAACACGATGTTGTTCAGGCCCCGGTCTGCTGCCTGCTGCATCAACCAGTCGCGCTGACTGCCATCGCCCACCATAACGAAGCGAACCCCTTCAACATTCCTCAGTAGCGTCGCTCCCTCAAGCACCACTTCTACCGCTTGCGCAGTTCCAATGTTTCCAGCAAAAACAACCGGAAAATCACAGTCAAAGCCCAAGCAAGCAAATGGTTGAGAAGCTTCGCCTGAGCCCTCTTCGATAAAAGAGTTCGGGTAGTAAACAATGGGCGTTGAACTGGCGAGTATCCTCACTTTGGGAATAAATGCTCGCGACTGCACAAGCAGTAGGTCAACTTTTCGATAGATCCATCCGACGATACTCTCAACCGCTTTGAGCGCGACGGGGTGGGTCACGTGACCGGTTGCGGAAAGACTTTCTGGCCACAGATCCTGTATCCAAAGTATTACAGGCTTGCCCTTGAGCCACCCAAGCCAAATCGCCGGGACAGCCTGGAGAATGGGTGAAGGGGCAAACACAAAGATGACGTCGCTCTTGGCGTCGCGAAGTTGCCAAGCGCCTAGGACTGCACCCGAGAAGATGAACGACAAGTAGTTAAGAAACAGACGGACGCCGCTCCTGAATCCGCGAGGAAACAGGGGAACTCGGAAAATGTTGGCGCCATGCCAGAGTTCTCGCATGCACCCGGTCGCTTGGTATCCAGGGTAAATCCTGCCCTCCGGATAATTGGGCTTGCCAGTCAGGACATCCACCATGACGCCACGTTCGACAAGCGACCGGACAAGCTCGTTGATCCGGAAGTTTTCCGGCCAGAAATATTGGGTGACGATCAAAACGCGCACGCTCGTTTTTCTGGTTTCATTCGTTGCCGAGCACTAGCCTCCTGTAGATAGCCAGCATGGTGTCTGCGCTGTTTTCGATCAGGAAATTATGGACTGCCCATTTACGAGCTTGACGACCGAGAGTCAGTCGGAGAGTTTCGTCCTGGGCCAGCCGTTGCAGCGCGTCAGCAATCAGCTCCGGATCTGGCTTGGGAATGGCCAGACCGGTTTGCTCATGCAATACGGCATCCGGAAATGGATCCTTGACAGCCACTACGCTGGGGATCGAATAGAACGCTGCCTCAAAGACAGGACGTCCTGCCGCATTCAGATGCGAAGGGAAGCAAAGAATATCCAATGTTGGATATATGCTGCGCACATCCCTTACGAAGCCAAGCAGGCGCAGGTGTTTTTCCAAGCCATAGTCGCGGATCATTTGCTCCAGGTCCCCGCGCACGTTTCTGGCGAGACCGAGCTTGCGCAGCGCCCAGGCGCGAATGCCTCGCAAGTCTTGCGCGTTTTCTCCGGCGACAACACACTCAATAGCGACACCACGATCCTTCAGGATGCGCATTGCCTCGACCAGTTCGTAGATACCTTTTAGGGCGATCAACACTCCAATAAAACCCACACGCACCGTCTGTCCGATCTTCTGAGGCGGTTTTTCGTCGGGGAAGTGATTGGCGTCGACGCGCAAACCGTTGTGTACGATATCCACCGGCAGGTCACGGTCCAGCGTACTTGCGACTGTGCAATCAATTGGAACCACGGCATCGGCATGGCGTGCCAGCCAGCGATTGACTATCCGGGTGCGCAAGCCACCGGGCGGAGGGCATTGCAGGGAGCGGACATGCACGACCATCGGCAGTTTGAGCAGTTTCTTGGCCACGATCGCAAGCGGCAGCAGGGTCACTTCATTGACGTGCAGAATATCGAAGCGCTCCTTACGCATGCGCCATATCGCTAGCAATGAACCTGGCAAAAACATCAACTCACGCAAAAGGATGATCCAGCGCGTGCGGCGATAATGACCGTGGCGGGTATTGTCGAACTGGCTAAGACCTCGGACCGCAGCAACCCTCATGCCGGCATCGGCAAACGCACGCGCCGCACTGCCCGCGGGGGTTAAGACGGTGCCTTCAATCCCGGACCGACGCATTGCGCCAAAGAGTTCGATGAGACTTTTCGAAGCGCCGCCAAACGTCGCCGCAGGATGCAAATACAGAATACGCACTGAGTGCAGCCCTTACGATACCTGAGCTTCCCTCGATTTTTTGTCCTCTAATCGGACTGTGCTATGCCGCTGATGTTTTCTCATGCCGACAGATCGTGTTGAGCTTTTGGTAGAGCGCTCTAGCCGAATGCGGCTTTGATCTCGCGTACCGCGCGTTCGGCGGCGTCGCCGTCGCCGTATGGGCCCGGGCCCGGCCGGCCAGGCTCGTAATCTTTCAGGAACGCCTGCGCGAGATTTTCAGAATCCGGCGACATAAGGCGGTTCCATCCCATATCGACGAGTTCCGGCCACTCAGTCTCAGTGCGCAGAGTGAGGCAAGGCACGCCATGAAAGTACGCTTCCTTCTGCACGCCGCCAGAGTCGGTTGCGATCATGCGAGCGCTCTTTTCCAGCATAACCATGTCAAGATAGCCCAATGGTTGGGTCGACAGCACGTTGGTCGGCAGTGTTATGCAAAACTCATCCAGGCGCTTGCGTGTGCGCGGGTGCAGCGGCAGCACGACGGGAAATGGGCTGGCTGCAAAGGCGCTGACCAGCCGACCAAGTCGGCCGCGATCATCGGTGTTCTCCTGGCGATGCACGGTAGCGAGGACGTAAGCGCCGGCCTGCAAGCCAAGCCTGGCAAGAATGCCGCTGCGCAACTGTGCCAGCTCGCCAAAATGCAAAGCCGCATCAAACATGACATCGCCAATATTGCGGATGGCCGAATCAGCCAAGCCTTCGCCGCGCAGTATGGCAACTGCACCATCGTTCGGCGCCAGCAGCAATGAGCTGACGTGATCCGTGAGGCGGCGATTCACTTCTTCCGGCATGCGCATGTTGTACGAGCGCAGGCCGGCCTCGACGTGCACGACCGGTGTGCATAGTTTCGCGGCAGCGAGCGCGCCGGCCAAGGTGGAATCGGTGTCGCCATACACAACAACCGCCGCGGGCGACTCGTCCAAAATGACACGCTCGATCGCCTCGAGCATGCGTCCGGTGTTCTGTCCGTGGGTGCCGCCACCGATGCCAAGATTGTAAGCAGGGCGCTCCATCTGGAGTTCGTCGAAAAACACATCAGACATATTCGGATCGAAATGCTGGCCGGTATGCACGACCACTTCTTCGACGCCACCCGCTGCGCGCACCGCCCGGCTTACCATGGCCGATTTGATGAATTGGGGTCTGGCCCCTATTACCGTAAGCAATTTGATCATGCGGTAGAAACAACGGCTGTGCCGAGCAGCCCATCGATCTGATCAAGCAGTGTTTGCGCACTACGCTCGTAGCAAAGCTCGAACGCAGCTTCGTGTGCCGCCTGCTTGCAAGCCGGCAGCCCCCTCTCGGCGAGCCTGGTGAGTTCGCGCGCCAGTTCGACAGGCTCAAAACTGGCAGCAACCGCACCCAACCCGTACTGACGTACGATGCGCGCCATTTCGGGCGACGGTCCGATGGCGACCGCGAGCCGCGCCTGGATGAACTCGAAAAATTTGTTCGGCAGGGCATGCTCGTGGTTGAAATTGACCGGCGGCAGCAGATAGATCCCGACATCGTAGGAATTGATGTGCACGCAGATATCCTCCATGCGCACGGGAGGAACGAAGCGGATACGGGGGTCAGGGGCCGCGCGCGCCTGGAGGTCGCGCATGTAGGCTGCGTCGCTTTCCACCAGCATGAGATCAAGGCTGAATCGTGAATCCAGGTGCGCCATCACGTCGATCATTACCTCGAGATGGCGCGAACGAATGGCGATTCCGTGGTGGATCATGCGAACCTTGCCGTCCACAACGGAAGAAGGTCTAAGCGCTTGGTAGGCCGGCGTGTTCATTACCACAGTGGGAGCCACGGCATAGTTGGCGCGATAGGCGTCCGCGATGCCCTGACACACTGTGCTCATCGCAGCGGCGCGCGGCAGGTAAGTACGGCAAAGATAGTCCTGATAAGGGCTGAACAGCAACCGCCACAGCAGCATGTCGTCGAATTCGCGTGGTGAGTACTCATGCGCGTCTGCCAAGACAGGCTTGCCTTTCGCGAGTTCCAGAGCGAGCGGCAGCGTGGCATTGTCGTTCGCGATGACGAGGTCGAATTTGCGCCCATCCAACAGCCGCCGAGCCGCTTGCACTTCCGGTCGGTTCCAGTAGTAGCGCTCGAAGCGGGCCAACAAAAGAGTTAAGGCCCACCCCCCCCTGTTTGCCAGCGTCGCGCGCTTACGCGGAACTGCAATGAACTCGCACCTTGCGGCAGGCGCCGTCCCGTAGCCGGCAACAGTGAGCGTCGCGCGCTCTTCGAGCAAACGCACTTGACGCATCACTCTCGGATCTGAGTGGATGGCGGAGAATGAAAGAATCAGAATTCGGGGTTTCATGCCCGTGCGAGAGGGTGCAATTGCGCCAGCGGTTTAAACGCCGTCAGATGCCAGCGGCAAAAATTGATCCAGCGCCACGCCTGCCACGAAAACGGCAGGTCTCCGGACAGCATCCGATCATAGGCCTCCAGTATGCGTGGCGCATGCAGGAAATCCAGCCCGGTGTCTTCGCGCAACCAGTCGCGAGCCTGTCCGCCGAGTTGAACCAACCACTGCTGTTCGGGGGTCGCGAATCCGATCTTGTCGCGGCGATCGAGCACGGCGTCGGGCACGATGCCGCGCATGGCTTTGCGGAAAACATGCTTGGTCTCTCCCCGCGGTGAGATCAAGTGCTCCTCCGGCAGCTTGAATAGGAAATCGGCAAGGCGGGTAGTCAAAAAGGGCACTCGACTTTCGACCGAGAAGTGCATCGAATTACGGTCCGCATGGCGGAGCAGCGCAGGCAAGCCGCGACGAGATGCGGATATGGCAAGCTCGGCCATCAGACGGCGACCAGGTATATCCTGGGACAGGATGCGCGGGAATTTCAGGCGCACGCCACGATCTTCGAGTTGCCGCCAATCCAGCCAACTTGGTCTCATCTCACCGCCTGCGAGTTGGCGCAATCGTTGGTAAACGTCTCCATTCACGTAGTCGGCAACCACCAATTTCAACCCATGGCGCAGGGGACGCCCCGGCCATTCAGACCAGCGCCGCAAGAAAGAAGCGGCATCTCCCAGGCGCCCCTGGTCGAGCAGGCTGTGGACACGCTTGCCGGGATAGCCGTTGTAGCCTCCAAGAAGCTCGTCAGCACCCTGACCATCAAGCGTTACCGTGATGCCTGCCTCGCGGGCTGCCCTGAAAATACGGTATTGGGCATAGATGCTGGTGCTACCGAAAGGCTCGCCCTGGGCCAGGATCATGTCGTCGAGGTCGCGCGCGAGTTCGTCTGGCGCAATGAATACCTTGTGGGGAATGGCGCCCACCTGGGCATTAACGATGTCTACCCAGTCCTCTTCCGACACTGGCGAGTCCTTGGCGACGAAGCTGAAGGTGTGGATGGGCGCATCCGGCTCCAGATGGCGTATGGCGCAGACGACCGCGGAAGAATCCACGCCCCCCGACAGTGCTGCGCCAAGCGGCACGTCGCTGCGCAGGTGCTGGCTTACGCTTTCCAGGAAGAGACTGCGCAGCTTGCTCGCAGCTTCCGTCAGCCCAATGTCGGCGACCGGCGCTACCTGCGGCGACCACCAGTCACGGGATATGCCTGGCCGCCCGCCATTCAGATCGAGGACGAAAACCTTGCCAGGCTCTAGTTGGCGGATACCGTCGACAAAAGTTTGCTCCGTTGAATCGTAGTCGCCATGAACCAGGTAGTCGTATGCACGCTGAAGGTTTAGCGCCGCGCCCGTTCCGCGCAGCACCACCACCGCTGGAAGTTCCGAAGCGAAGCAGAACCCTGTAGCAGTTTCCGCATAGTAAAAAGGTTTGATGCCAAATGCGTCTCGCACGCAAGTCAACGTACCAACCAGGCGATCGAGGACAACGAAGGCAAACATGCCCACCAGCTTCGGCAGGCAAGCCTCGCCCCAGGCTGCCCAAGCCGCGAGCAGCACCTCCGTGTCGGACTGGCTGCGGAATACATGGCCGGCAGCCGCCAGCTCCTCGCGCAATTCACGGTAGTTGTAGATCTCGCCGTTGAAGACGAGCGAGTAGCGTCCATCGCCAGAATGCATGGGCTGATGGCCGCCCGCAGTCAGATCGATGATGGAAAGCCGCGTGTGTCCGAGCCCGACCTCGCCCCACCCGGCACGCCAGTACTCGGCGCCCCGGTCGTCGGGCCCTCGTTGCGTAAGGCGGAGCAACGCAGCGTCGAGATGGGGCACGCGGTCTGGGGCGCCGGGCTTGCTCCAGTAGCCTGCTATGCCGCACATCCCGGAGCCTTTCCGCGGCTCAGGGCCGCCCGGTAATCTTGCAGTATCCCGGCCGCGATCATCGCAGGATCGTGCCAGCGTTCGACATAGGCGCGACTGCGGATCGCAAGAGCGCGCAAATCTGAGCGCGACATAGCCAGCACGCGCAAGAGACCGTCCTCAATAGTGTCTGGCGTCACCTGGATGAAAGGAAGTTCGGCCCGCATCTGTTCTGGAACAAATTGCAGGTCATCTTCGCGAACATAGACCAGTACCGGCTTGCCCAACGCCATCGCCTCTACCGCCACTCCGCCGTACCAACCTGCATGCAGCTGGTCAACTACGACATCCACCTGCGCAAAACGCTCGCGAACTTCGTCCTGGGAAACGCCGTCGATAAGATCAAGCTCAAACGCATGACCAGCCGATCTCAGCCGGTCCAGCGCAGCGAGAATGAGATCCGTACCCTTCACGCCTCGGTGGCTGGGCGCATGGCCGATGCGCAGGGGCGAGGTTCCAGCCGGATCAATGAATCGCGGCGTCCATTCGTCCAGCCGGATGTGACAGTAGGGAATAAAGCGTGCGCCAGGGCGCAGTACGTGCAGCAGATCGGGATTGACGGCGTAAACTTGTGCGCAAACCTGCGCCATCGTCCGTACCATGCCCCGCTTGAAGGCGTCAGACGCCCGGCAGTAGTAGCCGCCGTCGACCTGATGCGCTATCGAGTATTTGAAACGGGTGAGCGAAACGTCGCCCTGGCGCGCATCATCGCCTTGGTAGTGGATGAACATGGTACGGCCGTGGAGGCGATAGAGCGCAATTTCGGTGCGAAAGACCAGTTGCCTGTAGATCGCATTGACCAAGGTCTTGAACTTGCGCGCCAAGCCACGGTCGGCGTCGCGGCGCATGGGAAGCGGTTCGGCCAGCGTGGTGCCAAAGTTAAAGTGGATGATGTCGAATTCGCGCGCAACCGCCCAGATCGCCCGCAGGCGCTTCCACTCACGTCGTAGCAACCCATCGCCCGGCGCCCACAAGGTGCGGTCGGCCCGATATCCGAAAGGATTGCCAGCAAGCGCCCAGACCTCGCTATCCACGCCGAGCTCGCACAGCTGTCTGCTCAGGCCTTGCGGATTACCACCTACCGAGCTGGGCACGTGCACGACACGCAAACGTCGGGAATCGCTCAAATTACGTCCTTGATGCCGGCGCCCGGACGTATCGTCGGCACATGGAGATGAGTGCGCATCAACGCGATGTCGCCGACCACATCACACGGCTGGCCGGGCGCCGTCTCGAAAACGGCTTCGCGGCCCACCAGCGACGCTATTTCGTCGCATAGCGCGCGCAATGAGAGGATCTCAGGGCCTGCGATGTTGTAGATCGCGCTGTTCTCGCTTTGCAAAGTCGCTGCGACTGCCAAAGCGGCATCAGTGACATGAATGGGGTTCAGGCGCAGCCCATCCTCACCCTGTATGGAGACCGGGCGGCCAGCGCGAACGTTATCGACGAGCCGAGGAATCAGCATCGTCCGGTTCTGACGCGAGCCGTAGATAAAGAAAAAGCGCAGGATCATGACCCGCATAAACTTGGCATAGCTGGACACAAGAGCCTCGCCGCTGACCTTGCTGCCAAGGTAATAGCCAAGCGTGTCCGGCTGGATGATCGGCGAATTCTCCCTAAAAGCCTGACTTCCGCCACCATAGATGCCGCCAGAGGATGCGTATGCAAAACGCTCCGCACCTGCCCTCCATGCGTAATCAAGCAGGCGCGCGGTCGAAGCAATGTTGACCTGAAAAACCTCGAGCGCTCGTGCTGGCACATCCCGAAAATGAGCCGACTGGGCCAGATGGACAATGGCATGGGCTCTTTCGGGCAGCACGCCAGCATCCCAATCCTGGGAGAAATCCACGGCGCGATAATTGACGCCGGGTATAGGGTCGGAAGGCAGCCTGTGTACCAAGCCCCAAACATCCCAGGTCTCCGCCAATAGTCCGGCCAGTTGCCGCCCCAGAAGGCCGTTGGCCCCCGTAACGATGACGGTTTTCTTCGCCATCACGATCCTCCGCCTTCGCATGCCGTACGGGCGCTCCGGCGATCCCGGCCGCGCACCGTGATGCCGTAAAAATCCACGCATCGATGCTGAATCTCGAGGTCCGCCGCCTCGAACCATCCTTCAACCTCGCTCAAGGTATGGCGCGTGGCAATCTGGGGGTGATACCAGTCGTAGTTAACAAGCACGTTTTCCTCGTAAGCAACATCCGGATTCCAGTAGCACTTTGCGAAGAAGTGGTAGATCAAACGCTGCACGTCGTATTCGCCAGCCTCGATCCCGAGCAACTCAACCGCCGGCACGTGCAGCTTGAGGTTAGCCTCGGACAGCGCCTTGCCAAACTCAGTAATCTGGCGACATTGCTGCATGGCTTCCTCATAAGGCATGGCGGCAATTCGATCTCGGATGTAGTCATCCACAAACTCTCGTACGGGAGCCTTCTGTTTGTAGACGTAGACCGCCAGTTCGCCGCCGGGCGCCAACAGCCCGCGCAGATTGCGAAAGCCTTGCGCTGGATCGGAGGTATGGTGCAGGACCTCCTGGCAGTAGATGAAATCGAACTGGCCGAGCCCTGTGAGATCGCCAACCAGATCGCGAGTTTCAAAAGATGTCCGAGGCACATCCTTGAAGTTTTCTCGCGCGACGTCCGCCGCTACCAGATCGATCCCGACGACCTCCGCTTGCTCCGGCGCGATAGCGCGCAGAAGTGCCGTGACCCGCCCATTACCACAGCCCGCGTCCAGAATGCGCTTGCTTTCAGCCAAGTGAGCGGAAAATTGAGCAAGGCTGTCGAAGCCATTACGTTCCAGTATCCAACGCTGGGTATCGGAGCCCTCGCGCAACGTTTCAGCATAAAAAGCATCGGTGTTTTTTCCCCACTTATCGCGGAAGCTGCGGGCAGTATTCGTCATGCGTACCCCAAAGCAAGAGCAGATCTCGATTTCGCCCGCCGTTTCAGCCATACCGCCGGTCGATAGTGAAACGAAGGCCGCCGAGGAAAGTTGGTTTCAGTCACCCTTGCATCCCACATAGGCGCGTAACAAGATGCCGGCAATCGCGGCGTTGTCGTGCAAGGCCAGGATGGAACGTCTTGCCAGTTCGCGCTTCCGCCTCAAAGCACCCGGATCTGACAGGTAATCTACCAGCGTGGCTTCGAGGTCGTCCAGGTGACTGACAATGAAACCAGACTCACGCAACGCATCGCTCATGAACTCGGGCCTGATCCATGTGATCGTCGGAACCCCGCACGCCATGCTTTCAATTTGCGAATTTGCATAGAATCCCATTTTCATCTTGCCGATAGCGAGGTCAGCTTCGTGCAGGGCGCGCATCACCTCGGCATGGCTGACGTCGCGAAGATGCAAGAACTCGATCTGAAAACCACGCCTACGTACCGCTTCCACTGCCCGGCGGATCTGCTCCGTACCTTCGATGCCCGGGTGGTTGGTGACGTGCACAAGCTTGAGTGGACGGCTGCCATCCCATGGCTCGCTGCAACTCGGCTCGATATCCGCCGGGGCAAAGAACGACGAAACGGTCGCGGCAGGCATGAAATCCAGCATGTCCGGCGTAGTCACCAGAGTCGCATCGGCCCAGCGCTCGGCTAGGCGACGCCGGCGCACACTGACCGGACTGGTACAAACCGTGGCGTCGTAGTCGCACACTTGGCAGATGTTCATGGTGGGGTGCAAGCGCATGTTCTCTTCGCGGTTGCGCGCCTCGCAGCCCCTAAAATGCGCCACCACCCGCCGCCCCATACGCTTCAGCAGGGGCACTTCCCAACCGGAACGCGTCATGGTGACCATAAAATGGAAATGCACGACCTCGTAGCGCGATACGACGCGCCAGAATAGCCAAAGCTCATACCACGGCGACAAGAGAGGGGGGGTTCGCCTCTTCTGAAAATCGCAGCGATCCCAGTGTGCGCTGGTTCCCACCGCCAGATAATCCGCCTGCCATCCGTATTTGCGCAGAATGCGCGTCATATGCCAAGGCACGTGAACCATGTATGAGACATGCAAAACCGATTTGGCCAACTTTGGCGCAGGCCTCGTCACAGCGTATAGCCATGCGAGGGGGTATGCCAAACCCAGCATGGCCGCATACGCTGCCTCGGCCAAAGCCGACAGGTATCGGTTACGCCTGAGTTGCATCCGGATTCCGCTTGACGGCAACCGCCTCCAGCATGGCTCGCAAGCCCCAGTAGCTACGGGCGTAACCGGGTTCCGGCTTCTCGATGTCGATCACGTTATCCCTGAAAGTGGTTTCGCCCTCGCAAGCAATCATGCGGACATCAAATCCTGCCTCGCGGAGGCGCGCCCTCAACCAGGGTTCGCTGACGATGATGGCGCGCTTGCGCCGCAGCAGCGTGTTCATGATGATGCCCAGCGCCGGGCGGCGATTCCAGGGCACGTCGCGCAATAGATGCACATACCAGCCGAACGAATTCGCATTCACATAGAGCTTGCCCCCAGGCTTTAATACGCGATGGAATTCCGCCAGCGTCCGCGGCATGTCCGTAAACATGAACACGCCATAACAGAACACCGCATCGAAGTGCTCCGATGGAAAATTGCTCGCCTCGATGCTGCCCTTCGACAGGGAGACATTGGACTTTTCTTGCGCAGCCAGCAAACGCCGGCCAATGGCAAGCCTGCCCTCGTTCAGGTCGATCCCCTCCACTTGTCCGTTGAACTCCGCCAGGGCCAAGGCCCATTGCCCCATGCCGCAACCGGCATCAAGCACGCGGTCCAAGCCGGTAAGCCCGAGATAGGCTATTCGCCGACGGTAGTAGTCGAATGTTCGCTGACCGGTAAACTCCAGCCGCATGAAGTCACGTTCGTAGTCGCTCACGTTTTCGAGCAGATCGTCGGGCACTTGCCACCCGTGCGCGCGCAGGATGTCGATTGTCACCATATGTTTTCCTTTGGCGTGCGGCGCACGCTGATCGAGTAACGCCCTGTATGGTCTGGGCCGTTGTAGAGGATTGGCAGGAGTTTCCCCTCATACCTCACACTGGATTCCACGGCGGGGTCAATGTAAATCGTCAAGCCTTGAAAGAAGTCCGTCGGACGTTCGACCGGTACGGCGCTAACGACCTCGAACTCACCGGCCCCCTTTTTTCGTTTGACGGTGGTGTTTTCAATCATCAGCACATAGTCCAGAAGGCGCTGTAAGCCGGCAACCCAAAGCCTGCCCGCACGGGATTCACACGCCAGGCGGCGCAATCCCGACATAATCTCGGGACGCCCCGAAACCTCGTCGACCGTTGCCGGCACGCAACGTCGGCCGGCCCGGTGCAGCACCCCCCAGTGCTGATACAGCACCGCGCAAGCCTCATCGCGACAGAGTTTTTCCAAATCGACGAGATCCACCTGATAAGACAGCGCCCCAAGGTTGGGGGCATTGAATCCGGTGCCGCGCAGACGCATGAAGGCCGAGACGGTGCGCCCGTCCTGAAGTCGATAGGGCAGAAGAAGACGTCCCTCCCCGTCACGGAATACAGCCTTCCCGGACAGGAGAAATCTCGGCCAACGGGCTGGAACGAAACCTGTCGGCGGAGGCATTTCGTCCACATGCCCGATGCTATGCCCGGATGTGGTGACATACCAGGGACATCCGGGGCGCATCAGGTCGGCGTGATACTCGGGTGCCCCCGTTACGTCACCCTTGTGATGATCCGCTCCGGGGCCGATGCATTGCCGGTTGTTTTCGTCCCCGTGGTTGATGAACACTCGAATGTCGCCCCCGAGCCGATCGATCTCCTCATGCAGCCGTTCGGCGTGAGCGCGTGCGAACCCGCCAACGCCATCGAAATCTCCATAGGCATGATTGGCGTCGATCCACCCTGCGCGGATGTATTCGGCGACCCGGGGCGCCGCAGAGGAAGGGGGGGCATCTGGAGACAAGCCATCGAAATAGGAAAATTGTCTCCCCGGCGGCGAAAACCCGAAGAAGCTCGATGTCACCTCCAGGCCAAGTCCCTCACCGAACGGAGTCACCTGAGTCGTGTTGCTGTAACGCATGAAAGCTTCGAAAAATTCGAAGCTGCAAAAATCCACGTCATTGGACAGCGAAACGGCAGCGCGATAGGGGTATGGCCAACACCGGATTCGCGGATCTGCGACACAGGGTTTGCATTGCAAACTCATGCCTTCCCGCCCTCAGGGTCGAGCGCCATCGCTTCAATGCAAACATCGAGGTAGCGTCGCGCGTTCTTCAATGGATCAAGGTTCTGCCGGTACCAGGCAGCGCACGTCTCGACGAGCGCCTGGCGCTCGCCTTCGGACAGCGCAGCCACCTGGCGCATCGCGTCCGCGACGGTTGCAACCGAGTTGGCAAAGAAGACGTTGGGCGGCCGGCTGCTGTACATCGGATCGTCCTCTCCGTCGTAAGACGTGATCAAGGGGCGGCCGAAATAGACACTCTCCCGCCCCAGGTTGCCCAGCGTGTTCACGAACGGCGAATACTGGTCACAAACCACGGTGCGCGGATGGCCCAGGACGGAACGCAGTTCGCGGTTGCTCAACTCGGGCAGCCAGACGACCCGGTCCGCGATGCCCAGTTCCCGGACGAGCGCGCCGGCAACGTGAATATCCTCGGCAAGACCTTTCCCGAAAAGGACAAGCCGTGCATTTCCCGCGTAACCACGCAAAAAATCAGCAAAGCCCTTAATCAGCTTGTCGTTGTCTTTCAAAAAACGGTTGCCATCGCGCGGCAGGAAAAACATCCGCGCCGGATGGACGAAAAGCAGCTCCGCTTCCTTGCAGGCAACAGGCAACGCATCCGGCAAGCCTGCCGCGTGATCATCGAGGTCTTGCGGGGGCGTGTTGGGCAACGGAATGTAGCGCACTCGGTCGGCGGGATAGGCAAGGGCATCCAGCAGGTAACGTTGATAGGGAAAAATGATCGCCCTGGCGCATTGAGCGATACCCGCGCGCTGCCGCCGCTGCCGGCGCGACAGATCCGGCAGGCTGCGCACACGGCGTATCCACGCCATCGCAACCGTACCAGCCTTGCGAAGGACAGACCGGTTGGCCGGAAAACGCCAGTTGGCCGCCGCTTCCCGGAACAATGCCTCCGGCGAAAAATGTGTCTTGAGCCACCACGGCCACAGTTGCAAATCCGCCCCCTGTGAAGCAAAAACCTTGACACACCCGGCAAATTCGGAAAACAGGGCGGGACCTTCCTCGCGGAGAATCAAGACGTCGAATTCGCCAGCAGCGGCATACATTTCGCGGATCACCGGCTGAGATGTCAGCGTACCGGACGCGCCGGGCGCTGCCATCGCGGACAGCCGCACGACCAGCGATTCGTCCAGCGCCGCGCCTGACCACCATTCATGGGTATCCTGGGCATGGGCATACGCAGGGAGAAAAACCCTGGCGTCCACACCCAAGCGCCGGAGGAGCCCGGCGAGGAAGTAGCCCTGATTAAGGTTGTTGCCGTAGATGCCGACGCGGATCATTCGATGACGAACTCCCCGTCATGGAAGCTGGCCAAGCGCAAGCGCCCCGCCGCCATTCGCCGCATGCATTCGATCAGGTCATCTACCCTTCTTTCCGCGCTGTGCAACCGGACAACCATCTCCGAGGCATTGTCGATCAACCGGGTTCGCAGGGATTCATTCGCCAGCAGTTTTCGCGCCTCACGGCCGAAGTCTTCCGGTGCAATTTGGAGATAGTGCTCGCCATCGACGAAACCATAGTCGCGCATGCCCGTACAGGGATAAGCAAGCATTGCGCTGCGAACGGCCGGGATTTCGAAGAACTTGCGCACCGGGTATCGATAGCCGCTGCCACAAACGAAGTTGATCGCCGAGCGGTGGGTGAGAAATCGCTGGTTCGCCTGTCTCAGCCGGTTGCGCAACGACGAGGCGATGAGATTGCCGCAAAGCACGGGGAGTTTGCCGGTCAGGCGAAGAATGGCTGTATCGGTAAAACGGATAGGCGCCTCTTTCATTCCGCACTCAAGCGCCGCCCTTCGCGCAAGAACCCGCGGCATGTAAGTGTCTCCCGCAATGCAGACATCCCAGCGGGGGCTTGCATTCTTGGCCTCAAAGTCACTGTTATCCAGACTGTGGATGAGTTCAATCCTGGTCTTCACGCGCGAGCGAACCTTTTCCCAATTGTCGATTGGGTCGCTTTGCTCCGCCATCCATGCATCACGGTATGCGGCAGGCACTTCTGGCAACGTGACCGGCCTGCGTTCGTAAGTCCAGGCGATCCCGGAAAGCTTTGGCAGCAGCTGTTCAAGATCCAGCCCGGGCCAGTGCAAGTCCCACCCCGAGGCGATGTAAAGCACCGGGGCTCCCGCCGTTGTCGCCGCATGCCAAACCGAAGCATAGAAGTCCTGCCCGCGCCAGTTCAACAGCATCACCGAACTCAGTCCCGCCGGGTTCAACGCGTTAGCAGCACGGATGAAACTATCCACCACCAGCAAATCGCTAGTTCTGCAATGTTGTTCGATCTGCTCGATTGATGCCGATGACACATCGAGAACGCGCAAATCCGCCTCGATACGACGAGACAGCTCTGCGTAGAGCACCGTGTAGCTCGGATTGATGCTATTCGATTTCGCGTAAAGTACGGTAATCATGCTCGGTTATCGTTTTCCGTAAGCGGCGGACCGTCGTCGGTATTCCTACCGTCGGCGATTCGAATGATCGCATCGCAATCGCCCAGCGTTTCCAGGCGATGCGTCACGACGATGATTGTGATCTGCCCCTTCAGGCAGGCAAGTTCCGAAAGGATGTTGCGCTCGGTTTCGGCGTCCAGCGCGCTGGTCGCCTCATCGAGGACGAGTACCCGCGGACGACGATAAAGCGCCCTTGCGATGCCCACACGCTGTCGCTCGCCCCCGGAAAGCCGAACGCCCCGGTCTCCCAGCTTCGTTCCCAACCCCTCCGGCATGCGTGCCAGCAACGGGCCGAGCGAGGCTTTCGAGACGGCTTCCTCAACTCGCTGCTGATCGATCTCGTCTTCCGGAATTCCAAAGGCGATATTCTCCGCCAAGCTGGCATCGAACAAGAACAATTGCTGAGGCACGTAACCAATTTGCCGGTGCCATGCGCGCAGGCGCGCCGGCGTCTGCCCCATGCCGTCGATCCGGATTTCGCCGGCGGATGGCCGGATCAAGCCGAGCAATAGATCGAGAATCGTCGACTTTCCCGCGCCGGAACGCCCGACCAGCGCCACTTGCTGGCCGAACCGGATGGTGCAGGAAAATCCCCCAATGGCGGCCTCGCCAGCCATCGGGTAGCGATATTGAACGTTATCGAACTCCAGCTTTTCATTGAATGGCAGGTCGTCTTGCGGAGCAACGTCGTGCATCCCGTTCCCGGTGGGCCCTTCGCCGACATCGGACTCGATCAGCCCCGAATGGACGATATCGATGCTGGGCCAGAAATAGGCGATCGTGACCCAGTTGGCGTACATCTGATTGCCCAGGGGCAGCATGCGCGAGAACGCGATGTAGAAGACGCCCAGCATCGGAATGATGCTGGATGCCACCACGCCGCGCGCGGCAAGCCCCAGCAGCAAGGCGGCCACCAGTGTCATCATCAAGGCCTGAGCCAACTGACTGGGGGCGGTATTGGCCGCCTGGAAGCGCACGTTCAAGCCCGCATAGCGCGCCGCGTGTGTCCGGAATCTCTCGACGAAGGCGCCCTCGGTGCCACTGACCTTGACATCGCGTACGCCGGAAAGCGCTTCCTCGACACACTTGAACATGCCGCCCATCTGTGCGTCACGCTCGACTCCCCATGCGGCAAGTCGGGGCCGCAGGACAAACACGATCAGCGCGTAAATAATGCCCAGCATGGTACCGGCGGCAAGCGTGATCCACGGGCTGAAAAGCAGCAGGACCGCGACGAGCGCGGAGAAAATCACCGCCGATGACACGAAAAACAGGCTATACAGCACGAATCCGGCGGAAAACTCGGCAGCGGAAACATTGATGTTTTTCGTCAGCACCGAAACATTCCTCTGCAGAAAGAACTCGTAGGGCTTGGCCAGATAGCCCGCCAGTAATCGGGTGGTTATTTCCGTCTGCAACGCGTAGATGAAGCGATACTGCTGCACGGTGATCAGGGCGGCGGCCACCGCGCTTGCGGCAAGGATCAGGGCGTAGACGGCGACGAAGGGCAACAACAGCGAGGACACATCGGCAAGCCCGGTTGCCGACAACAACCAATGGCCGACCTCGCTTGTCGCAAAGGCATCGGGCTGGGCCAGCAGGGCGAACAACGGGTAGGCAGAGGTCACCCCCGCCACCTCGATGGCGGCACGAATAACGATGAGCGCCAGCAGGACCCAGAGCTTTCTGCGGGACGAAGACGGCAAGCTAGACAATATTTGCCTAACATGTGTAAGGCCTTGCCCGAACTTATTCACTTGAACTGGTTCTCCATCGAGCAACATCGAGCAACTACAGAAATCGGGCGCGAAGAGAAGTTACAACTTGATCGGGGCTTATCACCTCGCTACGGTGTTCAACGAGGAGGATGCGTATTTTCCCGGGGCTACAGGCTACATCCACGTAGCCCTCGCCGATTTCCGTCACCTGCCCGGGTATTGCAAGAAATCTTTCGTCCGTCGTCGGGGACATGCAGGCGTCCCAGACAATCAGGTGTTGATCCTGAAATACGCAAAATGCGCCCGCGTACGGGCGGGCACTGGTATTGACCAACCGCAGGATGTCGACGGCGGAACGGTTCCAGTCGATGCGCCCATCCTCCGGGCACCTGGGATAGCAGCGCAGTGCGTCGGCGGGGTTCTTCGATTGACGCTCCAGTACGTAGTCCGGTTCGCGCGCCAGCCGCTCGACTGCTTCCAGCATCAAGGCGGGAGTGCGCTCGACCATCCAGTTCCAGGCCTGCGTGACCTTGGTGGTCAGGTCGATCGGCAGGTAGTCGCGCGCGATGATGTCGCCGCTG
>OGCL01001182.1_pt1 | contig 23397 bp, 19 predicted proteins | sample 1570041 | NCBI WGS metagenome assembly OGCL01 (sample SAMN06266162, study PRJEB24511) | hot springs metagenome | isolation source: Hot spring water | place: South Africa: Limpopo | collected 2015-06-22 | reverse complement strand
TATTTGATAAGTCTTCGGTCGCTGCGCTCCGTGCGCCTCGCATCTGGCCATCCTCGCTACGTTTTTCAACAGCCTGCCGGGGCGCGTGTCGGGCCGTCGACTCGCTCCCCAATCTTGGCAGGCCCTGAAGTTTAGGCAAAACAGTTGCTTGCAGCAAAGTCCTCATCCGAACCCCGGGACCGGGGCAACGCTGAGGAGACGCCGAAAAAGTGCCGCACCGGCGAATCGCCGCGGTCTTCAGTATTTCCGGCAAGTGAAAATCAAAAAGGCGGGAATCTCCCGCCTTCCATCGAGTCGCCGGGAACCGGAAAGTTCCAGGCGTCAGTGCGCGCTCACAGCGAGTAATACATCTCGTACTCGACCGGATGCGTGGTCATGCGAAAGCGCGTCACTTCCTCCATCTTGAGCGCGATGTAGGCATCGATCATGTCGTTGGAGAAGACGCCACCGCGCGTCAGGAATTCGCGGTCGCGGTCGAGGTGTTCGAGCGCCTGATCGAGCGAGGAACAGACGGTGGGGATCTTCGCATCCTCTTCCGGCGACAGGTCATAGAGGTTCTTGTCTGCCGGGTCGCCTGGATGGATCTTGTTCTGCACGCCATCCAGCCCGGCCATCAGCATCGCCGCGAACGCCAGGTAACTGTTTGCGGTCGGGTCCGGGAAACGCACTTCGATCCGGCGCGCCTTGTCCGACTGAACGAATGGAATGCGAATCGAGGCCGAGCGGTTGCGCGCCGAGTAGGCGAGCTTGACCGGCGCCTCGAAACCGGGGACGAGGCGCTTGTAGCTGTTGGTGCCCGGGTTCGTGATCGCGTTGAGCGCACGCGCATGCTTGATGATGCCGCCGATGTAGTAGAGCGCGAACTCCGACAGGCCGGCATAACCGTTGCCGGCGAACAGGTTTTTGCCGTCCTTCCAGACCGACTGATGCACGTGCATGCCGGAGCCGTTGTCACCGACGATCGGCTTGGGCATGAAGGTCACGGTCTTGCCGTACATCGCGGCGGTATTCCAGACGGCGTACTTGAGAACCTGGGTCCAGTCCGCTCGCTGCACCAGCGAGGAAAACTTGGTACCGATCTCGCACTGACCGGCGTTTGCCACCTCGTGATGGAACACCTCCACCGGCACGCCCATCTGCTTGACAGCAAGCACCATTGCGTTACGGATGTCTTGCAACTGATCGACCGGGGGCACCGGGAAATAGCCGCCTTTGACCGCCGGACGATGACCCTTGTTGCCGCCCTCATGCTTGGCGTCGGACTCCCAGGCCGCCTCCTCCGAGAAGATCTTGCAGTACGAGCCCGACATGTCGACTTTCCACTCGACGGAGTCGAAGATGAAAAACTCGGGTTCGGGCCCGAAATAGGCAGTGTCGCCGAGCCCCGAGGACTTCAAATAGGCCTCTGCACGCTTTGCGAGCGAGCGCGGGTCGCGGTCGTATCCCTTGCCGGTGGACGGCTCGATCACGTCGCAGGTGATATTGACCGTCGTTTCCTCGATGAACGGATCGACGACCGCCGTGTTCGGGTCTGGGATCAGCAGCATGTCGGAGGCTTCGATCCCCTTCCAGCCGGCGATCGACGAGCCGTCGAACGCGTGGCCTTCAGTGAACTTGTCCTCACCGAAAACCTCGACCGGCACCTGTACGTGCTGCTCTTTGCCGCGGAAATCGGTGAAGCGCAGATCGACGAACTTCGCTTCGGCTTCTTTGATCATTTTGAGGACATCGGCGCCGGTGGCCATGTAGGTTCTCCTGAAGATGAATCGTGTTGCAAGGCGAGTGGTGCGTGCGTGCGTACGCTGACACGTGCGAATGCACCGTTTGAGCCCAACGACGCAGAAAACGTGCCACCGAAGGCCGCATCGGCACGAGTCGGCCGCGAATGCACCCATTCGCCCGCACGCCTCGCGCCCCCCGCAATGCTACGGAAACGTCGATGAAAGCAGCGAGCGGGATGAAGTGCAAGGCGCGCGGAGCGCAGCGACCGAAGACTTATCAAATAGATAGGCGAGGGAGCGACAACGCAGTTGCGGCGAAAGCCAAAACGAAGTTTCGGCGAAGGCTCTCATCGGCGAAGCCGAAGTGAAGCGAAGCGGCCGAAGCCAACACCGTGCAACACAGCAGATGGCCCACCGCAGCAGTTTTTCAACGGCCTGCTAAGCTGAGGAAGCGCCCAGTGACATGACCATAGCAAGACCACTGCGGCGGCAAAATCGGCCTGTACCGACCGCACCATGCCAGTGCAGTGCACGCTTACGAAGCATGCGCGCCGCGTTCGCACTTTTATAGTGCAATTGCACGCCCAAACGAGCCGCCCTTGCGGACATGGTCGGCCGGATAATGCACCCCATGCGAATGTTGAGCTGGAATGTGCAGTGGTTTCTCGGCCTGGATGGGACGGTGGATGTCGAGCGGGTGATCGGTCACGCCCGTACGTTGTGTGACTTCGACGTCCTTTGCCTGCAGGAAGTCAGCGACAACTATCCGGATCTGCCCGGCTGTGATGGAGCCGACCAGGCAGCCGCCGTTGCGCACCTGCTGCCGGGATTCACCACGCATTTCGCGCCGGCGGTGGACGAGCTCGCACCGGACGGCCTGGCGCGCCGTCGCTTCGGCAACCTTATTGCCAGTCGCTGGCCGGTGGCCTGGACGCGCCAGCACGCCCTGCCCTACCCGCACGACGATCTCTCGGCAGCGTACCCGAGCATGCCACGCGTCGCGCTGGAGGCGTTGCTGCTCGGTCCGCACGGTCCGATCCGGGTCATCACCACGCATCTGGAGTACTACGTCGCCGCACAAAGACTCGCGCAGGCGCAGGGATTGGTCCGCCTCGTCGCCGAAGGCGAAGCGGCGGCACGCCATCCGCCTGCGCCGGATGACGCTGGCGGCCCGTTTCGCGCTCGTCCGCAATCGGTCCATACGCTGCTCTGCGGTGACTTCAACTGCGCGCGTGGCAGCGATGCCTACGAGGCGCTGGTTGCCGGCGGGCTCGTCGACGCGTGGCGGTGCGTGCATGCCGATGCCGTCCAGCCGCCGACGTTCCGACTGCACGAACCCGACGAGGACAAACCGCCGATCGCGTGCGACTTCGTCTTCGCAAGTGTTTCACTCACCGATCGGCTGCTCTGGGCGGAGACCGACAGCATGACGATGCTGTCCGACCACCAGCCGGTGTGGGTGGAAGTCGATCTCTGAATCGGATATCCCGCCTACTCGCCGCGGACGGCGCCTTCCCGCCGCGGATCGGCGCCGCCCTCCCAACCGCTCGCCGTTCGTCGCAAGGTCTGCACGCCGCTGGTCATGTCGATCAGCGATACCGTGTGACCGCGCGCACTGAGCGCTTCCCGTAACGTGGCGGCGGGCGTATCGCGTTCGAGTTCGGTCGGCCCGTTGCGCGAACCGAAGTTCGGCAAAGCGGCCGCCGACTGGGCATCGAGCCCCCAGTCGATCATCGCAACGAGATTCTTGACGACATAACCGATGATGTGACTGCCGCCTGGCGAGCCGGTGACGATGGCCAGCCTGCCCTGCGGATCGAAGGCAAGCGTCGGAGACATCGACGACCGCGGTCGCTTGCCCGCCTCGACGCGGTTGGCGACCAGCCGCGGCGGGTCATGCGCCTCCCGCGGCAGGAAGGCGAAGTCGGTCAATTGGTTGTTGAGAAGAAAGCCGCCGACCATCCGACGTGCGCCGAAAGCATCCTCGATCGACGTGGTCAGCGCCACCGCGTTCCCGTCGCGATCCACGATCGAAACATGCGATGTGCCGCTCGACCGCCCACCTTCGTCGTCGGCGAGCGCGGCCCGTGGGAGCGGGGCGGCAGGCGGCTCACCCGGCTCGGCACGTCCCATGCTGCGCGACGGATGGAGCAAGCGTGATCGCTCTCCCAAGTAGACGGGGTCGAGCAGCCCGGAGGGCACCGGCACGAAGGCGGGATCGGCGACGTAGCGATTGCGATCGGCGAAGGCCAGTCGTCCAGCCTCGGCGAGCGCATGCACGGCATCGACCGGCGGCAGGCCCTCGGGCCCTGGCGCCCAGCGCGCAAGCGGAAGAGGCTCGAGGAACGCAAGCATCTGTGCGATGGCGATCCCGCCCGATGACGGCGGCGCCACGCCACAGATTCGCCACTGCCGATACCGCGAGCACACCGGCGGACGCTCGATCGCCCGGTAGGCCATCAGATCGGCCAATGTCATCGGCCCCGGCACGGGCGCGTCCCCGTCGCTCGTCGCGCGAGCAACGATGGCCCCTGCCAGCGGCCCGATCATCAGTGCGCGCTCGCCGTCAACGGCAATCGCGCGCAGACTTGCCGCGTACTCCGGATTGCGCAGGCGGTGGCCAACCGGCCAAGGCTCACCGGCTGCGTCGTAGAAATAGGCCCGGCTCGACGGATCGTTGCGCAGGGAACGCTCGGCCGCGAGCATGGCGTTCAGCCGCGCGCCGACCGGGAAGCCCTTCTCGGCCAACTCGATCGCCGGTGCAAACAGGCTCGACCACGGCAAACGACCGTATGCGCGATGCATCGCTGCAAGCATCGGAATCGTGCCCGGAATGCCGATGCTGCGCGCCGACACGACTGCATCGCGGAACGCAAGCGGCCGACCGCCGGCGCCAACAAACCGGTCCGGCCCCGCCGCAGCCGGCGCAGCTTCGCGTCCGTCCCAGCTGCGGACGCGGTCCTCCCGCGCGCTGTAAACCAACGCAAAACCGCCACCACCGATGCCGGAGCTCTGCGGTTCGACCAAGCCCAGCACGGCCTGAACGGCGACCGCTGCATCGACCGCATGGCCACCAAGCTTCAGGATCGCGTAGCCGACATCGGCTGCGATCGGGTGCGCGGCCGCAACGGCCATGCGTTCGAATATCGCCAGCGCCCTGTCGGTGCGGCCGGTAGGCGGCTCCGGCGCCGGCTGCTCGGCTGCCAGCGGTGGCGCCGTCAGCGCTGCCCAGACGATCGCCCATAGGGCAACCGCCGTTGTAACCCGGCTCACCGCGTGCATCACCCGCGCTCGCCCGGCGGTGCGTCGGCGCCAAGACCAAGCGGCCGCTGCATCAGCACCGCGTCGAGCCAGCGCTCGAACTTCCACCCGCTGGCCACCAGCGTCCCCATGTGCCGAAAACCGAAAGCACGATGCAGACCAATGGAGGCGTGGTTCTCACTGTCGCCGATCACGGCAACCATCTGGCGAGCACCGGCACGCTCGCAACGGGCGATCAGCTCCGCGAGCAGCCAGCGTGCGGCCCCGCTGCCGCAGGCCGTAGGCGCAAGGTAGATCGAGTCCTCGACCGTGAACCGGTATGCCGGTCGCGGACGGAACCAGTTGGCGTAGGCATAGCCGATGACTTCGCCCGCCCCCTCGGCTACTAGCCACGGCAGGCCACGCCCGGTCACCTCGGCGTGGCGGCGTTCGATTTCGCCGATCGAGGGCGGTTCGAGTTCGAACGTTCCCGTCCCGTGCAGCACCCAGTGGGCATAAATTGCGTGGACACAAGGAAGGTCGGCGGCAGTGGCGTCCCGGATCAGCATGCCGCGAAGTGTAGGCGCGTGGATGATGCCAAGCTGGCCTCAGCGAACGGCGCTGTTCAGGGTGACGATCGGCAGCATGACCGCAAGCACCAGCGTCAGAACGATCGCACCAAGCACCACGATCATGGCCGGCTCGACCAGGGTTGCGAGCCATTGCAGACGCTGCTCGAGCGCCTGTCGCTTCAGTTGCACGGCCTTTTCGAAGGCACGCGCGAGGTCACCAACCGCCTCGCCCTGCCGCAGGAGTTCGAGCGTCATCGCATCGAGCAGCCCGACCTCGGCGAAAGCAGCGCCAACAGCCTGACCGCGCGTCAGCCCCGCGCGGATGGCCAGCAGCCGGGCGCGGGCGTCCTCGGTGGCGGCGACGCGGGCGGCAACTTCAAGCGCCTGCGGCAAGGGCACTGCCCCGCGGATGAGGAGTGCGAGCGTGGACAGCAGCCGTACCTCCGCCGCACGCCGAACGGCGTCGCCCACCACCGGCAGGCGCTCGAAAAGCGCCTGCCGGCGAAGGGCCGCTAGCCGTCGCCACACGAAGAACAGCAGGATCAGCGCGCCCAGCGAAGCGCCGGCGAGCAAGGCAAGGTGATCGCGCAGCAGGCTGCCGACCGCGATCAGGCCGCGCGTCAGCAGCGGCAGTTTCTGCCCCGTCTGGCTGAACGCAGCCACGATCTGTGGCAGCACGAACACCATCAGCGCCGCGATCACGCCGAGCGCGACGACGCCCACGATGGCGGGATAGACCAACGCGCCGGTCAGACGACCGCGCAACGCCGTTGCCGCTTCGAAGTCATCGGCAAGCCGGTTCAGCACCTGTGGCAACGCGCCCGAGGCCGCGCCGGCGCCGATCACTTCGCGTGCCACGTCCGGAAGCAGGCGCTCGGCGCGGGTGAGCGCCGCTCCAAGCGGTTGACCGGCCTCGAGCGCAGCCACGACAGCCCGCAGTTCGCCTGCGATCCGCCTGTTGGCGCTGTTGGCGGCCACCGCAGCCAGTGCATCCGGCAGCTGAACGCCTCCCTCGATCAGACCAGCGAGCTGGCGCATTGCGAGCGCCCGATCCTCGCTCCGGATGCGCCCGCGCGCGGGCTCGACGGACTCGGCCCCGAGGTCGTCCAGTGCGACGGCGGTCAGGCCGCGCGCCGCGATCAGCTTCAGCGCGGCACGCACATCCGCCGCCACCACCTCCGACTCTGTGCGCGTCCCGCCGGCATCGACGGCGGTGACACGAAACCGGCGGCGAGGGGCAGCGGCGAGAACCATCACTGTTCGGTGACGCGCAGAAGCTCGGACAGGTTGATCTCATGCGCCCGCAGATGGCGCAGTCCGTCGAGGAATAGGCCCGGCCAGCCCTGCGCTTCGGCATGCGCTTCCAGTTCGGCATCCGGCGCCCGCGCATGGATCGCCGCGGCCATCGCGCGGTCGACCGGCAACCAGCGGTAGACGCCCAGCCGTCCCCGGTAGCCGCCTCGGCGATCCGACATGGTCGACGACACGTCCGCCACCTCCGTCGGCAGTTGCGCCGGGTCGGCCCCGCGGGCGCACATCAATTCGCGCTCGGGTGGCGTGACGGGACGCAGCAGGCGATCGAGTGGATCGAGCCGGCGCACCAGCCGCTGCGCCAGCACGCCGCGCAGCGATGAGGCGAGCAGGTAGGGCTCCACGCCCATGTCCATCAGACGGGTGACGGCGGCGCCTGCCGAGTTGGTATGCAGCGACGCGAGCACGAGATGGCCGGTCAATGAAGCCTGCACGGCGATATCTGCAGTTTCGCGATCGCGGATTTCGCCGACGATGATGACATCCGGGTCGTGGCGCAGGATGGACCGCAGTGCCCGCGCGAAGTCGAGATCGATGCGAGGATTGACCTGCGTCTGCGCGACCCGGTCCATCGCGTACTCCACCGGATCCTCCACGCTCACGACGTTCAGGCGCTCGCGGTCGAGCCCGGCCACCGCCGCATAGAGCGTCGTCGTCTTACCGGATCCGGTGGGGCCGGTGACCAGCACCATGCCATGCGGTGCGGCGACGGCGGCACGCAGCGCCTCGGAGGTACGGGCATCCATGCCGAGACGGTCGAGATCGAGACGGATCTGGGCACTGTCAAGCAGTCTGAGCACGGCACGCTCGCCATGTTGCACCGGCAAGGTGGCAACGCGCACGTCGACGCGACGTCCGCCGATCGTCACGCGCAGACGGCCATCCTGCGGCAGGCGCTTTTCGGCCAGATCCAGGTTCGCCAGCACCTTGGCACGGGCGACCAGCGCCTGGTGGGTTGCACCATCCACCGTCTGGACGTCGGAAAGCACCCCGTCGATGCGACGACGGATTCGACCGCCCTGTTCGATGGCATCGAGATGCACGTCCGATGCGCCCTGCGCGAGCGCATCGCGCAGCAACTGCGCCAACAACTCAACGGCGCCGCTGCCTTCGGTTGCGGCGAGCAAGTCGGCATCGGCATCGCCGGCCAAGGCCGAAGGCGCCGACGCCGCCGCGATCGTCCGGCCATCGTCGGCATAGGCTTGGGTCAGAAGGAGCGAAAAGCGGTCGGCGCCGACAGGTTCCGGCGCAAGCGGCGCGCCAAGGCGGGCGCGCGCTGCGGCGAGGGATGCCGGCGTGGCGTGGGGCGCGGTCGCAACGGAGAACGTTCCGCTGCCCTCCAAGAGAACGACGACGCCGAACTCACGCGCGAGTTCGGCCGGCAAACGCTCACGCCAGGACATCGCAGCTTTCGTCGGGGTGCATCGGGATCCGCGCCAGGCCCGCGTCCACGGCGGAGTCAGCGAGGCGCCGGCGCGCCGAGCGGCAGCGCCGGCGGCTCGACGGCCGGCAGCGGCAGTCTCTGCGCCGGCCTGATTGCCTCCTGCTCCAGACCAAGCAGGCGATAGCGCTCGTTGGACAGGGCGCCCAACTGGGCTGCGTTGCGCAGCACGGTCGGCCGCAGAAAGATCATCAAGTTGGTCTTCTGCCGCTTGCGCGTGTCGTAGCGGAACAGACTACCCAGCAGGGGTGCATCGCCAAGCAGCGGCACCTTGTCCTCGGCGTTGGTGAAGCCTTCCTGCAGCAAGCCTCCGAGCACGACGATCTGGCCGTCCTCGACAAGCACCGTGCTCTCGAGCACCCGCTTGTTGATGTTGGCGAGTCCGACTGCAGTAGCCGCCGACTCGACGATGTTCGACGCTTCCTGATAGAGCTGCAACCGGATGGAGCCGCCCTCGGTGATCAGCGGCCGAACCTTGAGCGTCAGGCCGACATCGCGCCGTTCGATGGTCTGAAACGGCGTAACCGTGTTCGAGCCGCTCGTCTGCGCATACTGGCCGGTCAAAAACGGCACGTTCTGCCCGCCGGAGAACCGCGCCTCCTCGTTGTCGAGGGTGAGCAGGGTCGGCATCGACAGCACATTGGCTTGCAAGTCGTTCTGCAGCGCCCGCGCCAGAAGACCGAGATTGGTGATCTGCGTCTTGCCGATGGTCAGGCTGCCGCGCACGACACCGACATTCAGCCCGCGTCCGATGCTCGTCGGATCGGCGGAAACACCGAGGATGTTTTGTCCCGGTCCGCCGAAATTGGTCCCCCCAAACCCCTGGGTCGCCGATTTGGCCAGCGCATCCAGCGCCTGCCACTGAATGCCGAATTCGGCGGCACGATCCGCCTGCACTTCAACGATCAGAGCCTCGACGAACACCTGCGCCCGTCGCACGTCCAGTTGCTCGATGACGGCGCGCAAATTGTTGTAGACCGCATTCGGCGCCGAGATCACCAGTGCGTTGATGGTCGGATCGGGATAGACCGTGGCACCGAAAGCAGTGAAAGCGGCCGCCGGCGCCGCATTCGCGCCGGCAGCGAGCGGAGGTGCGCTCAGGGTTGAGCTGCCGCCCGCGAAAGCGGCCGCGGCTGCGGCAAGACCCGGGGCAGCAGGAGCACTGGCTGCCGGCGATGCGGGCGGCGCCGGCAGAAGCGATGACGCAGGAGCTGGCCCCGCCGAGGAGGCCTGTCCGGCACCGGCCTCGGCACCGAGGACGCGCCGCAAGGTCTGCGCCACCTGCGTGGCGTCCGCATGCTTCAGATAAACGATACGCAGGTTGCCGGCTGCCGCGGACGGACGGTCCAATTGTTCGATCAGCGCCTTGGCTCGCATCAGGCGCTGCGGGTCGTCGCTGCGCATGATGATCGCATTGCTGCGGGGATCGGCGGCGAACAGGATGCGCTCGCGCGGTTCGCTGCCTGCGTCCGCGAAAAGCCTTGACAGGGTGGAGACGACGTCGACCGCACTTGCATGGGCAAGCGTAACCAGCTCGGGTGCCGCCAGCGTAGGCACGTCCAGCCGTTCGATCATCGCCTCGATGCGGCGCAGATTGTCGCCATAGTCGGAAACGATGAGGGCATTGCCGGGCGGGTAGACCACGACCGCACTGCTGGCGGCGATCAGGGGGCGCACGGCATTCGCCACCTGCTGCGCACTCTGGTGCAGGATCGGGATCACCCGCGTCACCACGGCCCCGGCCGCGCTCGCCGTCGTTGGTGTCGGCAGCGTCTTTGCATCCACCTCGGGCACCAGCCGAACCACGTTGCCGGGGCCTTCCACTGCCGCGAAGCCTGTCATGCGCAAGGCCGCCAGGAAACTCGGGTAGGCAAGTGACGGCGCAATCCCGCGCGCCGACTGAATGTTGATCTTTCCCTTCACCCGGGGGTCGAGCACGAACGTCTTACCGCTCAGCTCACCGATCGCCTTGGCAACGACATCGATGTCTGCATCGACGAAATTGAGGGTAATCGGCGCCTGGGCAAAACTCGACACGGCTGCGGCAAGACATGCCACGGCAGCGAGACATCGGCGGCTGCGAAGCGCCAACGATCGCAGCCAACAGACGGATGATTGCAAACTGAAAATCATGCGGGCTGTCGGCCGCGCCACGTGCACGGCAACCTCGGAGGCGGCGAGAAGAATGTTCGTTGCAGTGTAGCAGCGGCTAGTGACCAGGGCGCTGCATGCGCGCCGCATGCGGCGCGTTCATTTCAGCCAGCGTTGAGCCGTATCCGCGTGACCTGCTTGTCGTACTCGCGTTCGATCTCGGGGGTGATATCAACCCCGTCGAAACGGATCACGCGCCCGCCGCTCCGCCGGCACACATCGCGCTCGTACTGGCACGGACCCATCGCGGGATGGCGCGAACAGATCCGCTCGGTACCCGGGGGCAGCTGGATCGGCGTGCGCACCTCGCCGCCACCGGTCTGCCGGACGCAGACGTACCGGCGGCCGTCGGCAGGTGTCGGCGCCGCGGCAAGCGCAATCTCGGCGGCCGATGGTCCGATCCCCCAAGCGGGTGGAGGCGGTTCAGGCGCCCATTCCGTCGGAGGCTCGGGTTTGACCCCATCAACCGGCGGTATCGGCGCTGGCGTTGCTTGCGTGGCCGTGACCGGCGTGGGGGCGGTGGCCGGGGGGATGGTCACCGTGGCCGGCGGGGGTTCCCGAACGACGGTAGGCGCGCAACCGCCGGTCGTCAGCGCCAACGTCGACGCCAGTGCGATTGCGAATGTCGAGCCCCTGCGACCGCACGAATGCAGGCTCGACCGCAAGCGCTGGATCAAACCAACGAGCGGCAATCGCCTGCGGGCCCGGATGGACATCGAAGCAAGGTGCACGGATCGCAGCGACCAAGGCATATCAGTCAATAGACGAGGGAGCGAGCGCCGCGCAACGCGGCGATTCGCATACGCAGCAATTTATTCAGCGTTTCCTTAAGCCGATGGAATGAAAGTGTCATCGCCCTGGTGCCTGCGCTCGAAACGGATGAAACTGAAATAACCGCACGTGCTGCCGTTCGGATAGTCGCGGCAAACCTGCGGGCGACCGTCGTAGACGGTGCATCGGCGCGCATCGCGATCGAAAAACATGCAGGTCGATTTGTAGATACCGTCCTTGCGATGGCGCAGTACGCGAATCCGCTTGCCTTCGTGAACCACCTCGCGCGTGAAGCGGATGCGTGCCTGATCGATCGCAATGCCGTGGTGCCGTGCGAGACGCCGGATGTCATTCGGCTTTGCCTCGATATAGTCGTAACTGCAGCAGTACCCAGGGCACTTGCTGCAGTCGTAGCGATTAATGGTCACGTCCGGATGGTCACTTCAGCATTTTGCTGCTTGAGCGCATGATAGATCACGCAGGTGGCGGCGCGACTCTTCCTGCCCGCGTCCGTCGATGGTTCGGATTTTTTCTCGGTGCGATTGTCATCATGCCCTCCCTCGCCAGCAACGGTGAGGGCTTCGCCAGCCGTGAATCGGTCGATGTTCTCTGGTCGGGCTCGGCCAGCGCGCCCGTGCTGCTGGCGCTGGTGCCAGGTCCGCGGGCGGAAGCCCCTGGGCTCTACCGCGCGGCGGCCCCGCGGCCAAGTACCGCCGGCGCGAACGCAAGTATTCCGGTCGTGCGGGTCTGCGCGCTTTCGGGTGCAGCGCAGTTTTCCTTCGACCGTCGGCGTCTGCTCGCGCTTTCAGTGGAGGGCGATCGACGGCTCCTCACGCTGCACGACCTTCCATCCTGCCGCCGACGTGCGCAGCTGGTCGTACCCGCGCGGACGTTCGATTTCGACGCGCGCGGCAACCTGGTCGCGATCGCCGAGCGGCACGTCGCCGGCATGAGTCGCATTCATCTTTATCTCTTGCGCCGCGAGGCCGCCCGGCGGATTGCGACCGCGATCTCGGATGGCAATGTCGAACTCGGCTTCGACGGACGAGCCGCGCTGCTTCACAATTTCGACCGGATGACGGCGGGGCCAGCTGCCTGGCGCATCCCGGCCCTCACGCCAGTCGGAAGTCGTCCGTTCAGTGAACACGAAACCCCTTTGCCTGCCTCCGGGTGGCGCATCCACAGCGATCAGGACAAGGCGGAAGTGCGCCATGCCGACGGACGCCGGCACCGCCTGCCGTCCGCATGGAAGACCGGGACGCACTTGTGGTCCGTGAGTGGGGACGGAAGCCGCCTTCTCGGATGGCGGATCGAGGACGCAGAGGGACGGCTACTGCTGGCAGGCATCGAGCCACCCTCGCTCGCCGTGCTTGCACGAGGACACATCGACGCGGCCGCCATCAGTGCAGACGGCCGTTATGCAGCATGGAGCGAACGCGACGGCGACCGCGTACGGCTGCGGCACCGCGTTCTGCCACCCTGATCGGCGGGCTCGCACCGCGCGATTGCCGAATGCACCGCGCCTCACTACACTCGCGCAGCGAGCGTTTCGCGTATAGGGGGAACAGGTCCATGGACTTTGGCAAATTGATCGAGCGGGTCAAGAACATCTTGCTCACTCCGAAGACGGAGTGGCCAGTCATCGCGGCCGAATCCGACACGGTTGCAGGGCTCTACACCCGCTACATCCTGATCATGGCGGCGATTCCAGCCATCGGGATGATCCTCGGCACGCTGGGGGTTGGGCTGGTTTTGGCGGTCGTTACCTATGCCATCACCCTTGGCGTCATTTTCGTGGTTAGCCTGATCGTGAATGCGCTGGCGTCGACGTTCGATGGACAAAAGGACCCCGTCGCCGCCCTCAAGGTCGTCACGTACGCAAGCACACCCGGATGGGTGGCCGGCATCTTGAACGCCATCCCGGTGCTGGGCGGTGTTCTGGCCTTCATTGCCGGACTCTACGGCATCTATCTGCTGTATCTCGGCCTGTCGCCGGTCATGAAGAACCCGCCTGAGAAATCGATTGGCTACACGGCCTTGATCGTCGTCTGCTACATCGTGCTGATGGTGGTGGTCATGGGCGTGTTCATGTCGCTGTTTTTCGGCGCCATGATGGGCGGTGCCATGATGCTCGGACGCTGACACCCGCCCTGGGCGGCCGGGCTCAGCCTGGCTGGCGGGCATTGGCGACGCTGCGCGCCAGCGCTTCGTAGCGGGCCTCTCCGAAGACATAGCGGGCCAGTCCCAGCGCACGCACGACGGCGACCGTGCTCAATCGCCGCGGCTGGCCGGTCCGGTCGCGTTCGACGCCACCCACCACGCGCGTGCTTCCCGCCACCTGCATCACGCCGTCGCGCCCCACCCGCGAGGCCAGCCACTGGACAGCCCGCGAAACCTGTGGTTCGAGGTCACGGCGCGCCGATGCCGACGCGGCGTGGTCCAAAAAACGCAGCAGGTACACCACCGCCTCGGCGTGAAAGCTGACGTCGTAGCCGCCGCGTTCGACCAAGTAGCCGCTGGGATGCTGCTCCGCCAGAGCCTCGCGCAGGTGCGCCTCGCCGGCGCGAGCGAGCGCCGCATCCTCGGTCACTCGCCCGGTCATCGCCAGCGCATAGCCGAGCACGACCCGACGCGACGCAAACCCCTGCAGCTGCGCGACAGCGCTGTCGTCGATCGAGGCACGAACCAACCAGGCAGCCGAACGGATCAGGCGCGGGCGCAAGGCGTCGATACGGGAAACGAAGGGCGCGGCAAGGCCCGCGCGCTCCAGCAACCAGATCGAGTGCGCGGCCGCAGCCACGAAGTACGCGGCCGATGCGACCGGCTCGTGTGAGACGAAGCCACCCTCCGGGCCCTGTCGGGCAAAGCCCCATTCGAGCGCACGCAGACCGGCATCGATGAGATCACGGCGATTGCGATTGACGCCGGCCCCAATGAGCGTGTTGGCGAATCGCTGCTCGTCGATGAACCACTCGCCCCGCCCGGAGCCGGCCTCCCAGCCGCGGTTGACTCCCATCGCACCGCTAGGCGAGACCTGCTGCATCAACAGATCCGGATTCCGATAGAAAGTATCGGAGAGCAACAGGCCGCGCTCGAACTGAAGGTCGACACCAGCCCCAGCGACCACGACCGGCCCGCCGGACAGCGCAGGCGGTGCGGGCGGTGCAGGTGCCGCCGGTAACGACGTCGGGGGGGCTGGCGGCGGGCGCGGCGGCGGGTAGTCCACCCGTGGCGGCGGCGCCGCACATCCGACGAGGGTCAGCGTCAGGGCCAGGCAGCGGGCAACGCGGCCCGCGCTCATGGCACATCGAACGCGCAAAAGACCACCCCCTCGGCAGCCCAGTCGGAACCAGGACGGAGCGAGGCAAGGCCGCGTTCACTCAGGTAGCGATGATTGATCGTCGCTGGATTGAACAGCCGATGGACTGCGATGCGATCACTGGGACAGCGCCCGGCAACCGCCACGTCGGCGCGCAGGACGATGCCTTCGCTCGCGGCCCACGGCTGCGCGAGCAATAGCGCACACTCCGAAACCGACGTGCTGTGAAAGTGCGTATTGATCGCCGCGCCATCGAAAGCGCGAATGCGGCACATCGGTTGGCCGGGCACTGCGTCGCTGCGAAAGACGACGAAACGCTGACCCGTTCGCCGCCAGAGCGCTGGAAGTCGATCCAGCAGCGCGATTTCGTTCGCTCGTGCGGTGAAGAAGTACTTGCCTTGATCGCTCACGAACTCGATCGCTTCGGCCTCTTCGCGCGGTCCCCACTCGAGCGCACGCTGGAAAGCCACGCGATCGGGTGAAGGTCCGGCGATCTCGGTCAGGCGATAGAAGTCGGCGCGCACCGCAGCGTCGCGGCTCAGCATTGCCCGGAAGAAAGCGAAAGTCCAGCCGAACAGTTCTGGCACATCCTGTTCGCGCAGACCATGCGGCATGCCATCGACGACGACGAGCGTTCGATGACCCGCGAGCGCCTCAACCATCTGCGACGTACGGCCGAGCGGCGCAACGGTGTCTGCCGTGCCTGCAATGGCGAGATACGGTGTACGGACGTTGCGGACACCGCCGTTTCCTTCGCCAAAAGCGGCCAGAAACGGGTAGCCCGAAAACGGAACATAGCCGACCACGGCCTTGTAACGCTCGTCGCGCACGACCGGCCGCTCGCTTCCGCTCCAAGACTTGGTGATCTTGGCACCCTGCACCAGCATCATGCCCATGCCGCCCAATGAAGCGCCGAAACCGACGATCTGGTCGGGATCGACCACCGAACGGAATACCGGCGTATCGAGCAGTGCATCCAGACCCGCCTTGAGTGAGAGGGCCCGGAGCGCCTGCATCTCTGCTACCTCTCCATAGCTGGTCAGGAGAAACCACAAGTCGCCGAACTCCTCGACCTTCGTACGGGAAAAGCGCGCATCCCCATGGAAGGGCGCATAGACCACATAGCCTTCCTGTACGAAGCGCTCGATCACCGCCAGATACTCGGCGCCGAGCGGCGACCCGCCAAGCCCGTGCGAAAGTACGATCAGCGGCCATCGGCCATCCCCCTGCGCGGGATTCGGCAGCACCACAGGGACTTCATCTCCGCGCTGCATCCGCGGCACGCGAGCGCCATTCGGCAACCGGTAATCGGCACGCGTGTTGTCCGAAGGGGTGGGGTAGCAGACGAGCGCAGCGTAGCTGAGCCGCTTTCCGGCCTGCTTGTCCCAGAGGTCGTTCTCGGCCGCTGTGGGAACAGTGACCGTGAAGTTGTGCCGGGCGCCGGTATCGGTCAGGAGGTCAGTGATATAGCGCGCCCGCCCCGCGGAAGGAACGCCCGACCAGTAATCGTTCGCCGATTCACCGGGCTGCAACCGCGAAAAATCCTGCTCGACGCTGGTACACGCGGCCCGATGGGGTCCTTCGCGCGGCGGGATGTTTCCCGGCGCGGCCTGCACGCCCACCGTAAGGCCGAGGGCGAGGGCCGTGGTGACCACGCGTGCGCGCACTGTCGCACGAAACAGGCAGGTCAAGCGCAGACTCATGGCGAGTTCCGGCATCGGCCCCGCGCGCCACCACCCTTGTGGCCTGCGCACGTCGGTCAGCGCCTTTCGCCCGCCACGTTCGATACGGCCGCCTTGGCCTCGGTGGGGACGGTGGAGCGAACGACCGGCAAGCCCTTCAGGTAATTGACCGCCTGGGCAAAGACGAAATCCTTCTCGTTGCCCCAGTCAAAACCACGCAGCTTTTTGGCATCTTCACGCGCCTTCTGTTGACGCGCTTCGCGCGCCTCTTCCGAGAGGTCTTCATCGGTGGCGTCCGCCTTCGGCTCGTCCTTGCCGGTGAGATGCCGCGCCAAGTCACGTTCGCGCTGGATCTTTGGCGACATGACGCCATCGGTGGTCAGCTGCTCGATGACGATCTCCGGCTCGATGCCGCGCGCCTGGATAGCCCGGCCGTTCGGCGTGAAGTAGCGGGAGGTCGTCAGCTTCATGCCGGTCGTCTGCGACAGCGGAATGATGTTCTGCACTGACCCCTTGCCGAAGGTCTGCGTGCCGATCACGGTCGCCCGCTTGTGATCCTGCAAGGCACCAGCGACGATCTCGGAGGCAGACGCCGAACCGCCGTTGGTCAGCACGACCAGCGGAACGGTCTTGAAGAAGTCCGGCAGATCAGCCAGCGGGTCCTGGCCCCGCCGAGCGTAAAAATCCCGATTGGCGAGATAGCGCGCGCGGGTACCCTCCATCCTTCCCTCGGTGTAGACGACCAGCGCATCCTTCGGCAAGAAGGCTGCCGACAGGCCTACGGCCGCATCGAGCAATCCGCCGGGATTGTTGCGCAGGTCGAGCACGACGCCCTTCAGCGGTGCCCTTGCGTTCTGTTCGATGATCGAACGAACGGCGTCGGTGACCGTGTTCTCGTTGAAGGTACGCACCCGGACGTAGGCGTAGCCCGGCTCGATGGTACGCGTGCGGACTGCCGCGATCTTGATGATCTCGCGCGTGAGCGTCAGAGTTTCAGTGGTGCCGGCCTCCTTGCGGAAGACCTCGATGCGCACCTTGGTGCCCGGCGTGCCGCGCATCTTTTCCACCGCCTTTGCAGTGGAGAGCCCCCGGGTCGACTCGCCATCGACGCGAATGATCAGATCGCCCGCGCGCAGGCCGGCGCGAGCAGCAGGCGTGTCGTCGATCGGGGACACCACCTTGATGTAGCCGTCCTCGGTGCCGATCTCGATGCCGATACCGCCGAAGCGTCCGGAGGTCGTCGTACGCAGTTCCCTGAACGCCTGCTCGTCGAGATAGGCGGAATGCGGATCGAGCCCGCTCACCATGCCGGAGATGGCTTGCTCGATCAACTTGCGGTCGTCGACCGGAACGACATAGTCGTTCTTCACCCGCGAGAAAACCTCGGAGAACATGCGCAGTTCTTCGACCGGAATGGCCCCTCGTGCCTCCCGGTTGGCGTCCACCGTGAGAGCCAGAGTCAGCGCTGCTCCGACTGCCACGCCCCCGCCAATCCATCCGAGTTTCTGCATCATGCCGCTCATGGGAGATCCCGACTTCGTACTGCCCGAATGCGAATTGTGCGCCAACCGGCGCCCCCTATACCCCAACCGGACAGTGAGTTGAAGAAAAAAAGGGGCGGCGAGCCGAGCCCACCGCCCTGAGACACCCGCTTGAGCCGGGGGAAACCCAAGAGGGGGACCACACGAACGGCAACGTTCCGCTGCCGTCCCGGATCTGCCGCTTAGACGTACCCGCACCGGGCGGGTTCCGCCGGCGCAGACCCATGCGGGCAAGGTCCGATCCGTTGCGACGGACGGCGATCCTTGTCGGCGGAGCGGCAAAGGCCGGGCGATCCTTGCCGCAGGGCGTTCTCAAACGGAGTGCGGACCTACCGTCGTACGGCCGGAGCCGGTCTCCGAATTCCAGCCGGCCAGCGTTTGCTCGACCTCGCTGCGGTTCGGTATGCCGTTCCGACCGCCGAAGCGCGCGCACTTGAGCGCGGCCGTCACAGATGCAAAGCGGATGGCGTCATCCACCGCCTGCCTTTCGGCGAGCGCAAGGGCGAGGGCGCCGTGCCAAGTGTCTCCGGCCGCAAGCGTGTCGACTGCCGCGACCCGATAGGCCGGTGAGCGATGAATCGACCGACCGTCGAACCAGCAGACGCCACGTTCCCCAAGCGTCACGCCGACGACGCGATTGCATCCGCCGAAGAGCTCGATCAGAGCCTGCTCGACCGGCCGGTGGTAGCGGGCGAGCATGGACTCACTCAAAAATGGATGCGTCGCCGCGCGTGCGATGCGACGTATCTCGTCGGGCTCGCCCGAGTCGCCATCGAAGACGGAAGGGATGCCAGCATGCTGGGCTGCCTCGAAAACGGCGAACGCGCCGGGCTTCCAGCGCGAATCGGCAAGCACGGCATCGTAGCGCGCGATCTCGGCGAGCGGCAACCAGGAGGTATCGGCAGGATAGCCCTGTGCCGGCGCAGAGACGACCAACCGCTCGCCACGACCATCGATCAGGATGGCGGCAGTCTTGGAACGAGCCCCCACGAGTCGCTGGACGTGGGTGACGTCGACCGCTTCGGCGCGCAGAAGCTCAAGGATCTGATCGCCGACGCGATCATCGCCCAGACGCCCCCACCACGCCGCCTCGCCGCCCAGCCGCCGCACGGCAACCGCCGCATTGGCGGCCATGCCGCCGCCGGTGACGACGAAGTCGAGCGCCTGCACCTTGGCGGGTGGTTCAGGAAGGCGATCGATACGGAAGATCTGGTCGAGGGTCGCCACACCGAGGCAGACGATGCGCGCAGGACGACGATCGGCCACCGTTCAGCGCCTTCCAGTGCTGCCGAAGCCGCCGTCGCCGCGTGCGCTCGGCGTGAACGCGTCAACCACGACGAATTCGGCGCGCATGACTGGCACGATCACCAACTGCGCAATGCGTTCGAGTGGCTCGACGATGAAGGCCGCCTGACTGCGGTTCCACAGGCTGACCATCAGCTCGCCCTGGTAGTCGGAATCGATCAGCCCGACGAGATTGCCCAGCACGATGCCGTGTCGGTGGCCGAGTCCGGAACGGGGCAGAATCATTGCCGCATGGTTGGGGTCGGCCAGGTGAATTGCGATGCCGGTCGGCACCAGGTGCGTTGCGCCAGGCTCCACCGTCAGAGCCGAATCGAGGCAGGCGCGCAGGTCGAGCCCGGCCGCCCCGGCCGAAGCGTACTGCGGCATGCGGGAACGGATCGCCTCGCGGAGGACGCGCAGTTCGACCTGCATCAGGACGGCTCCTTGAACATCGAGGGCTCGAGGTTGTGGCGCTGCAGCAGTTTGTAGAACTCGGTTCGGTTCCTGCCCGCGATCTGCGCGGCTTGAGCGGCGTTGCCGCCAGTGAGCTTGAGAATGCGCACCAGATACTCGCGCTCAAAACCCTTGCGTGCCGTCTCGAAGGGGATGATGGCGGCGTCACTTTCGTCGAGGCTGGCGCGGATCAGCGACAGCGGGATCACGTTCGTCGTGGAAAGCGCCACCGCCTGCTCCAACAGATTCTCCAATTGCCGGATGTTGCCGGGCAGACGCGCCGCCACGATCGCCGCAAGCGCATCGGGCGCCAAGGCCGGTACCTGACGGTGGTAGCGTTCCGCTATCTTGCGCAGGAAGTGCGTAACCAGCTGCGGGATGTCCTCGCGACGGGCCGAGAGCGGTGGCAGCTTGAGCGCCACCACGTTAAGGCGGTAGTACAGGTCTTCGCGGAACGTGCGGTCCTGCCGCATTTGGTCGAGGTCTCGATGGGTGGCGGAGATGATGCGCACGTCCACTGGCGTCGAGGCAGTGGCACCCACCGGACGCACGGCCGAGTCCTGCAGCACGCGCAGCAGCTTGGCCTGCAACGACAGCGGCATGTCCCCGATCTCATCGAGAAACAGCGTGCCGCCATTTGCCGCCAGAAAGAGTCCCGGCTGTGCCTGCGAGGCGCCGGTAAAGGCGCCCTTCGCATAGCCAAACAGTTCGCTTTCCAGAAGCGCCTCGGGGATAGCCGCGCAGTTGATCGCCACGAACGGCTTCGCTGCACGGCCGCTGGCCCGATGAATCGCGCGGGCAAGGAGTTCCTTTCCGGTGCCGGACTCACCAAGGATCAATACCGATGCCATCGAGTCCGCCACCAACCGTGCCCGCCGTAACACGTCCTCCATGCGCGGACTACGCGTCACGATTTCGGCCCGCCAAGGCTCATCGGCGCCTGCTGGCGTCGGCGCATCGCCGCGCGCCTCGCCGCTCAAGGCGGCGGCCTGAGCGACTTTCTTCAGCAGTTCCTGCGGGTCGAAGGGTTTGGTCAGAAAGCCAAACACCCCGCGCTGTGTAGCGGCGACGGCATCCGGAATCGTGCCATGAGCAGTCAGGATGATGACCGGCAGCGTCGGATGCTGCGCATTGATCTGCTCGAAGAGCTGCAACCCGTCAAGGCCGGGCATGCGCAGGTCTGTGACGACCACGGCGGGTCTGGCGATGGCAATTTGTGAAAGCGCCGCTTCACCACTCTCGACGCTGCGCACGCGATACCCGGCCGCAGCGAGTCGCAATCCGATCAGTTTGAGCAGATCGGGGTCATCGTCCACCAGCAAAACCTCAGGCGCCATCCGCGGGTCTCCTCAATTGCGCCGGCGCTCACGGTCGAGCAGTTGACGCTCGATTGCGCGCAGCGCATCGAGCTTTTGCTGGAGTGCGTCCGCCTTGCGAGCCTCTTCACGTACCTGACGGATCCGCTCGTTGAGGCTGGCCTGAACCAATTCCGCAACGGCACGCAGGGGATGCGTGAGAGGCAGCGCGCCGTTACGTCCGATCAGCGGGTCGAGCAATCCCTGCAGGCGCGCGTCGTCGCCAGCGGCTGGCCCCAGCAGGACCGATAGCCAGACCAGCCGCAGGCGGTTGACCGGCGTCCGCTCACGCCCGAAAGCAGCCGCAGCACTCGCGAACTCGCGACGCAATTCCTCGGCGCCGAGTTGGGAGGAACGCACCATCTCGGAGAGCAGCGCGAGCGCCTGCTCCTGTTCTTCCGGCAGCCGGGCGGGTTCCCGCACGACGACCGGCTCCGGCTCGGGCAGTTGCTTCTCGATGTACACCGGAACGTAGACCGTTTCCACGATCACCTTCGGCGCCGGAAGCTTCGGGATCAAGGGAATCTCCGGCGCGCTCGCGCAACCGGCGAGGAGCCCGCCGAGCGCGACCGTCAGCGTGAAGACCCTGCCCAGGCTGGCGAACGGCCTGTCCGGCGTGAAACTCCGGGGCCAACCGTCCGTCGCGATACAGGTGCTCGACGCGATGGGCGGCGTCCCGACCGCATCACGCGGACGAGCAAACTGGCGGGAGGCAGTCTGCCCCGCAACCCGAGCGACCGGCAGCGCCCCCGGCACGGCATCAGGCATCGGCACCCCCATCGATCGTGGTTGGCGGCTGCGGGGCCGCTGCCGCCGAGGGCTGCCTGGGCAGCTGGACGCGGAAGCGGCCACCCGGTTCGCCCGGCTTTATCACCTCGACCTTGCCGCCATGGGCGAGAACGTATTCACGCACGATCGCCAACCCCAGACCCGTGCCCTTCACCCTGCTCGTCGCACTTGCGGCGCCGCGATAGAACGATTCAAAAATGCGTTCGGCCTCATCGAGTGCGATGCCCGGCCCTTCGTCATGGACTTCGAAGCACACCTGATCGTCGGCGGTCGAAGTCAGGATGCGTATCGTTCCGCCGCGAGGCGAGTACTTGATCGCGTTTGAAAGAAGATTATCCACCACCACCCGCACACGTTCCCGGTCGCCTTCGAATCTGAGCAGTTCGCCGTCGCTGCGTACGTTAATCCCCCCAGCCAACATGTCGAGACGATGCTCGCGCACCACCCGTTCGAGCAGCTCGGCAAACTCGATGCTCTCGATGCGCAGTTGCGCAGCGCTGCGATGTTGCTGATAGGACAGCAGGTCTTCGATCAGTCGCTGCAGGCTGATCGTGTTCTCACGGATGATGCGCACGACATCGATCTGCTGCCTCGACATCTCGCCAACGACTCGGTCGTGGAGCAGTTCCGAACCTTCGCGCACAGCGGTGAGCGGTGTCTTCAGTTCGTGTGAGACATGACGCAGGAAACGCGACTGGGAGGACTCGAGCTCGAGCAAGCGGCGGCGCAACCAGTCGAGGCGCTCGCCAAGCGAGCGCAGATCGCTCGGCCCGCGAATGGCAATCGGCTCGGCGAACTCGCCGCGCCCGAGGCGGCGTATGCTGCGGTCGATGTTGCGAAGTGGCCGGGCGATCAGGACCGAGAAGCCGATCGCAAGCGACATCGCCAGCGCCGCAGCGCCGCCGAGAAACCACGGCCAGTTCTCGCGCGTACGTGCAGCCATCTCCCGCAGCGCGACCACCTCGCGCTCGATGACCCGCGCAAGTTGGCTCGATGCCGTGGCGGCACTGTCGGCGAGATCAGAGGCCATTTCGGTCAGGCGCAGTCGATCTTCGTTGCCGGCCGGCCCGGACCGCACCGCCGCTGCAAGTGTCTTGCGTTGGTCACCGATCTTGCGCAACTGGTCTCGCTCGGCTTCGGTTAGGGGCAGGCTCTGCGCTCTCAACAGGGATGCTTCGAGTTCGCGATCCAGCTTCTCGAAGGCATCGAGCAAGGTCGGGTCATCGAGAACGAGCGATTGACGCACGGCGCGCTCGATGCGCGCAGGCAGATCGCGCAGCTCGCGCGACGCGGCGCCCGCCGCCTCGGCCTCGCGAACCGCAAGTTGCGAGCGTTTGGCGAAGGCATCGAGGCCGAGCGCCAGCTCGGCCAGTGCCACCACCAGCGGCACTGCCGACAAGAGGAAGCAAACGAGGATGACGTTCGTCAGCGAGCGCGGGTAGTACACGCGGTCGATTCTAGGAGTGCATGAACGCCCCGGTTAGGGAAACGCTGAATAAATGGCTGCGCGGGCGAACCGCTGCGTTGCGCGGTGTTGGCTCCGGCCGCTTCGCTTCACATCGGCCTCAACGATGTGAGCCTTCGCCAAAACTGCGTTTTGGCTTGCGCCCCAACTGCGTTGTCGCTCCCTCGCCTAACAGCCCGATGCAAAACCCACGTTCTCGCGCGTACTTGAGCGGTAGTTCATCGGTGCGGACGGTTTGATGAGTTCTGCCGCACGCCTATCGCTGCCGACATCGCTTGGTGCTGCCGCACTTGCCGGCGTGT
>OGCL01001181.1_pt1 | contig 23424 bp, 25 predicted proteins | sample 1570041 | NCBI WGS metagenome assembly OGCL01 (sample SAMN06266162, study PRJEB24511) | hot springs metagenome | isolation source: Hot spring water | place: South Africa: Limpopo | collected 2015-06-22 | reverse complement strand
GTTGCGCGCAAAATCTCGCCATGCGTTGTTGGAGGACTTGGCAAGGGAACAACCATTACCTGCGTCCTCCGCCTAGCTTGGCGAGATTTTTCGCGGCAACGCGGCTCGCGACGAAGCGTCAACAGACCCTAGCAGAGCCTTGAACCGTGGCCACTCACAGCCTGTTCCAGGCGCCATGCCGGCTACTGCGGCCAATACCGCCGCGCCGTTCGCTCGGCGTGCTGGGCCGCTTCTTCCAGGCCCTGGTTACGCAGGCCGGCGACGCCCGTCTGCCAGCGTGACAGTTCGGCCTGGGCCGGCAGACGGTGGGTCGGGGTCAGGATCACCGCCCAGTGCCCGGCACTGGCCCAGGCGCTGTCGAAACGGCCCAGCCCGATCAGGGCGCGGCGGTTATTGCCGCTGCGCAGAATCAGCACTTCCTCGCGACGATCAAACCCCACCAGCACGGCAAACTGCACAGGCCCCATGCCCAACAGCGGTTTATACGCCAGCAGCACCGGATGACCGGCGGCGACCTGCTGCAGCAAGGCGTCCAGGCTGCTCGGCAAGGGATAGACCAGCAGCTCATGGTGCTGGGCGGCGAAGATCAGCCCCGCCGGTTCATCGATGGCACGACCCGACTTGCTGATCAGCTGATCCAGCAGGCCCGGGCTGCTGATCACCCCCTGGTGATTGAGCAGCATGGCCAGCGCCGAAGGGCCACCCTGGCTGTCGCTCAGGGCGAAGAATGGCACATCCATCAGCTCCACCCGCTCCGGCAGACCCCGGCCATGCTCCGACAGCTGTTTGGGCGCACAACCGCCCAGACACAGCGCCAGCCACAACAACCCGACAATCGCGCACACCCGCATGGCCCCACTCCCCTGGCTACAAAGCTGCGCAGCATAGCCGCAAAGCCCGTTCCTGGCTGCCCCTGCGCATCTGGCCGGCACTCGCCCAGCCCACCCAGGGTCAATCTGCTAAGATTGCCCACCCTTTCTAGCCCCAACCGCCACGATTTCTGCGAGACTCGCCTTGAACAGCCCGCACCAGCCCCTCTCCCGTCGTTTCTCCGTGGCCCCGATGATGGATTGGACGGACCGCCATTGCCGCTTCTTCCTGCGCCAGCTGTCGCAGCATGCCCTGCTCTATACCGAGATGGTCACCACTGGCGCCCTGCTGCATGGCGATACTGCGCGCTTTCTGCGTCATAGCGCGGCGGAGTACCCCCTGGCCCTGCAACTGGGCGGCAGCGTACCGGCGGATCTGGCGGCCTGCGCCAAGCTGGGCGAGGCGGCGGGTTATCAGGAGATCAACCTGAATGTCGGCTGCCCCAGCGACCGGGTGCAGAACAATATGATCGGCGCCTGCCTGATGGGCCATCCGCAGCTGGTGGCCGGTTGCGTCAAGGCCATGCAGGACGCGGTGAGCATCCCGGTGACGGTCAAACACCGCATCGGCATCAACGGTCGCGACAGCTATGCCGAGCTCTGTGAGTTTGTCGGCACGGTACGCGAGGCCGGCTGCCGCAGTTTTACCGTGCATGCGCGCATCGCCATTCTCGAAGGCCTGTCGCCCAAGGAGAACCGCGAGGTGCCGCCGCTGCGTTATGAAGTCGCCGCACAGCTCAAGCAGGACTTCCCCGACCTTGAGATCATCCTCAACGGCGGCATCAAGACCCTGGACGAATGCCAGCAGCATCTGAAGACCTTCGACGGCGTGATGCTGGGCCGCGAGGCCTATCACAACCCCTATCTGCTGGCCCAGGTCGATCAGCAGCTGTTCGGCTCAGCGCGCCCGGCGCTGAGCCGCTTCGAGGCCATGCAGAGCATGCGCGACTACATTGCCGCACACCTGGCAGAGGGCGGCAGCCTGCACCATATCACCCGCCATATGCTTGGCCTGGCCCAGGGCTTCAATGGCGCGCGACGCTTTCGCCAGCTGCTCTCGGTAGACATCCACAAAACCCGCGAACCCATGGCCCTGTTCGATCAGGCGGCGCAATTGCTGCAGGGGCGCTGACTCGGGTAATGTCGGGGCATCTGCAACGACAAGGCTGTGTCATGACCTCCAAGCTGGATCAACTCAAGCAGTTCACTACCGTAGTCGCCGACACCGGCGACCTCGACGCCATCGCCCGTCTCAAGCCGGTCGACGCCACCACCAACCCCTCCCTGCTGCTTAAAGCGGCCAGCATGCCGGGTTACAGCGAGCTGCTGAAAAATGCAGTCAAAACCAGCCAGGGCGACCTGGGGCTGGCCTGCGATCACTTCGGCGTGGCCGTGGGTGGGGAAATTCTCAAGATCATCCCGGGGCGTATATCCACCGAAGTGGATGCGCGGTTGTCCTTCGATACCCAGGCCACCCTGCAGCGCGCCCAGCGCCTGATCGGCCTGTACGAGGAAGCCGGCATTGGCCGCGAGCGGGTACTGATCAAGATCGCCTCGACCTGGGAAGGTATCCGCGCCGCCGAGCAGCTGGAAAAGGCCGGCATCCAGTGCAACCTGACCCTGCTGTTCGCCTTTGCCCAGGCCCAGGCCTGCGCCGATGCCGGGGTATTTCTGATCTCGCCCTTCGTCGGGCGCATCTACGACTGGTACAAGAAGGCCGAAGGCCGTGATTTTGTCGGCGCCGAAGACCCGGGCGTGCAGTCGGTCACGCGCATCTACAACTACTACAAGGCCAACGCCTATGGGACCGTGGTGATGGGCGCGAGCTTTCGCAATATCGGCCAGATCGAACAACTGGCTGGCTGCGACCGCCTGACCATCAGCCCCGAGTTGCTGCAGCAACTGGCCGACGACCCACAACCGCTGGCACGCGTGCTCAGCCCCGGCGCCGCCAGCGAGCCGCGCCAGCAGCTCGGCGAAAGTCAGTTCCGCTGGGCCATGAATGAAGACGCCATGGCCACCGAGAAGCTGGCCGAAGGCATCCGCCTGTTCGCCCGTGATCAGGAAAAGCTGGAAAGACTGCTGGCCACCCAGGCCTGAATGGTCTGAATAGAAAAGGGGCGCTCAGTGAGCGCCCCTTTTCGTTGCCCGCACAATCGATCAATGATGTTCGAGGGCATTGACCAGATCATGGAAGGCTTCGCGGTTGGAGTCGTTCAGGCCCATCAGGATACGGTGCGCTTCCAGCACCTTCTGCCGCACCACCTCTTCCGACTGATCCTGGGACGGTAGATCATCCAGGCAGCTAGGACATGGCACCGGGGTATCGACGATATTGAACACCTGATCGAAGCCCATGGACTGCAGCAGGCGGGTGATGTCTTCGTGGGTGGTGACCACGGTCGGCAGCAGGCCGATCTTCTGCCGCGAAAGGATCGACAGCTTGGCCAGCAGGCCCAGGGTGGTGCTGTCGATGCTGCGGGTTTCGGTGAGATCGATCACGATGGCCGAGAAATTCAGCGCGGTGAAGATCTTCTCGATGGTCGCATCCAGGGCCGAGCAGAGGGTCAGGCGCACTTCGCCGACAAACTTCAGGACGAAGGTGCCGTCTTGTTCGGCGAACTGGATTCGACCAGGGTTGATCCCAGGGTTCATGCAAGGTTCCTGCTTAACACCAGCAAGGCAATATCATCCGGCATCTCGCCCAGATTGGCCAGCCCAAAGGCCTTGCGCAGGCCATCCAGGGTGCCGCCGGCGCTGCTGATCAGCTCGGGCAACTGGGCTTCCTTGTCTTTCAGGGTTTCACCGGACAACAGGTCGAGAATGCCGTCGGATAGCAGGGTCAGACTGAAGGAGTCCGGCAGCTGCAGTTCGTGATCCTGATAGCCGGCCTCGACAAACAGCCCCACCGGCAGGCCGCGACCCTCCAGGTAGCGGGCCTGGCCCTCGCCGTACAACACCGGCAGTGGCAGGTGCCCACCGATGCTGTAGGTCAGGCGATTGCTCTGCAGGTCGATGACCCCGCCGAGCATGGTCACATGCTTGCCCAGCTTGCAGTTGATCAACCCGCGGTTGATGTGGCCCAGCACTTCGGAAGGCTTGAACTCGGGCATTTCGCCGCCACGGCGCGACTCATAGAGCAGGCGCGTGGTCATGAACTTCAGCAGCACGGTGACAAAGGCCGAGGAAGCACCGTGACCGGAAACATCGGCGAGATAAAAGGCGATACGGCTGTCGTCGACGCGGAAATAGTCGACGAAATCCCCGGACAGGTAGAGTGACGGGATGATCTGGTGGGCGAAGTTCAGGCCATCGGTCTGCCAGGGCGTCACCGGCAGCATGTTCATCTGCACCTGGCGCCCGGCGTTCTGATCTTCCTGCAGCAGGTGCAGGCTGGCCTGCAGCTCACGATTGGTCGCCTCAAGCTCATCGCGGTAGCGCTGGTTTTCCAGACGCAGGTTGGCCCGGTCCAGAGCACGCCGCACCGAGTGCTCCAGCACGGCCAGGTCTTCCAGGGGCTTGATCAGGTAATCGGCGGCGCCCAGGCGCAGGGCCTCGACCGCATCGCTCATCACGCCGGCGCCGGAGACGACGATGACCGGAGTTTCCACCTTGAGGGCATTGATCCGGCGGATCAGCTCCAGGCCATCGACCTGGGGCATGCGCAGGTCGCAGATCAGCAGATCCGGGGCCTGTTGCTGGAACACCTCCAGCCCCTGCAGCCCGTTGCTGGCCTGCAGCACATGGAAGCCGCTGTCTTCCAGGTAGGCCGCAAGGCTTGCCCGTACTACGTCGTCGTCATCGATTATCAGCAGCGTGGCACTGGTCTTGTGCATGGGGTTTCCAGGCAAACTGCGCCAGGCCTGCCACCTGAACGCGCGAACTCGGCTTAGATCAAGGCGCAGACGGTACTCCCATCCGCCCCCCGATTCAAGCACACGCCGATCGTCGCACTACGCCTTTACACCTCAAATCGGCCAAGGTTATAAGGGGCGCAGGACAGTCCCGGATAACAAGAGGAAAGTGCCCATGAGCCAAAATGATCGTGCCTACAGCGAGAAACGCGATTACATCCGCATGCGCCTGGAGGCACCTGTCACCCTGCACCATGGTGGCAAGGAAATTCCCGCTGTGTGCCTCGACCTGTCCAGCACCGGCATGCAACTGGAAGCCGAAAGCGCGGTAAGCATGGGCGACAAGGTGCGCGTGCATATCGCCTCCGACCATAACGAACTGCGCGGCCTGGATGCCGAAGCCGAAGTGGTGCGGGTCGCCGCCCTGGAAGACGGCCGGCAGGCCCTGGGCCTGGCCATTATCTCGATGTCCTGACAGCAGGCATAAGACATAAAAAAAGGCGGCTCGCAGGCCGCCTTTTTTATGCAACGTCAATCGACCTAGAAGTCGTCCTCGACCTGCCCATCGCGCACGCGGAACTCACGGTTCTGCAGGTAGGCATTGCGCACGAAGATATATTTGTCGCCGCTGATCATGCGCTCAGCCTTGAGCAGGCCGGCACGCAGGTTGACCGCCTCGACGCCGGTTACCACATTGCGAGTCGGCACATGGTCGATATGCATCGGTGCGGTGAGCATGGCATCCGGCACCCGGCCAAAGGTGTCACGCACGGTGCTTGGCCCCAACAGCGGCAGCACCACATAGGGGCCGCTGTTCAGGCCCCAGACGCCCAGGGTCTGGCCGAAATCTTCGTCACTGCGTTGCAGGCCCATGCGCGTGGCCACATCGAATACACCCAGCAGGCCGAAGGTGGTGTTGAAGATCAGGCGCCCGGTATCCACCCCGGCATCATGCAACTTGCCCTGCAGCAGGTTGTTGGCCAGGTTGCGCACATCGCCGATATTGCGGAAGACATTGTCGATCCCCTCTTCCACCGGTTGCGGTGTCACCGCCTGGTACCCCTTGGCCAGCGGCTTGAGGGTGTAGGTATCGATATTGTCGTTAACCCGGAACATAAAGCGGTTATAGCTCTGCCAGGGGTCGTCCTCGCTGGCCTGGGCCAGGCCGGCACCCATGCACAGGCCAACTGCAGCCAACAGGCTCAACCATCCCTTGTTCCAACGCGCGGCAATTACGGGCATCCGGATCACTCCTTGCAAAGAGATACGCTGCCAGGGGCAGCCATTCAGAGGCGCGCATTATAGAAGGCAAAGCACGCCTTGGGCAGCATAGGCGACAACGCACAGCGAGGAAATCAGCCAAGCCCGTTAATCCTGCTGTCATCTGCAGCTGCCAGACTGCCGGGGATTTCTGTCACGGACGAACCCCATGCCCAGCCCTGCCCCCTTCAATGCCCTGCTCTTCGGCCTGAGCGGCTGCCTGGTCGACTTCGGTGCCCGCGCCCCCAGCCTGGCCCTGCAACGCCTCGGCCCCGAGGCTGATGTCGAGCGTGATCTCCAGCAATGGCTGGGTAGCGCCAGCCCCCAGGCGCAGCAGGCCTATCTGCAGGCCCTGTGCGAGGTGGCCGATGAGCTGAGCGAAGCAACCCCGGGAACCCTGCCACTGCTGCAGCAACTGCAGGAACAGGGCCTGCGTTGCGCCTGGCTGGATGAACTGCCCCGCGATGCGGCTCTGCGCATGGCCCAGGCGCTGCCCGACTGGCTGCCAGGCATCAGCGCGCAACGCCTGCGCCCCTGGCCGGCACCGGACAGCCTCTGGCAGGCCCTGATGCAATTGCAGGTCGAGAAGCTGGAGGGCTGCGTGCTGATCAGTGGCGAACCACGGTTGCTGCAGGCCGGCCTCAATGCCGGGCTCTGGACGATTGGCCTGGCCACCTGTGGCCCGCTCTGCGGCCTGGCCCTGGGCGACTGGCAAAGCCTGGATAGGCTCCGCCGCGACCAGCTGCGCAGCCAGGCAACCCTGAACCTGTACCGCCTCGGGGTACATTCGGTGATCGACCAGCTGACCGAGCTGCCAGCCTGCCTGGCCGATCTTGCCCTGCGCCGCAACAAGGGCGAAAAGCCCTGATCGACACCACGCCTTGATCCAGAGCAGGCAAAGGCGCCGCGCTTGGATTACCCTTGAACACAGAGCAGAACCTTGTGCAGCGACACAGGGTCGAACGCATCAGGACCATCAAGGGAGAATCCAATGCCAGCCAGCCGCCTGCCACAGCAACTGCAAGAACTGCGTGACCAACTGGCCGAAGGGCCCCTGCTGAGTGAGGAAGAACGCGCCGAGCTGTTCGTGCTGACTCAGGAGATCGAACTGCAGCTGGCCAGCCAGGCCGCCGCCGCCCCTGACGCCACGCTGATCGACGGGGTCAACCTGGCGGTGGAACGTTTCGAGGCCAGCCACCCGACCCTGGCCGGCACCCTGCGCAATATCATGCAGAGCCTGGCCAATATGGGAATCTGAATCCAGCACCGCACAACAAAAACCCCAGCGCAAAGGCTGGGGTTTTTCGTTACTGGCGCACCAGCCGGCGATTATCCGGGCTGATGGGGCCGGTACTGCGGTAGGGGTTGATATCCAGGCCGCCGCGGCGCACATAGCGGGCATAGACTGTCAGATGCTCGGGATCAAGCAGGCGCTTGAGGTCGAGGAAGATGCGCTCCACGCACTGTTCATGGAAATCGGCGTGCTGACGGAAGCTCACCAGGTAGGCCAGCAGGCTGGCATGATCCAGGGCCGCCCCGCGGTATTCCAGCACCAGGGTGCCCCAGTCCGGCTGGCCGGTGACCGGGCAGTTGGACTTGAGCAGGTGGCTATGCAGGCATTCCTCGACTATTCGGGTCTGATCGCAGCGCAACAGCTCGGGGCTGGGCTGGCTGTAGTTGCTGATACTGACATCCAGCTCATCGATGCACAGACCCGGCGCCGCGGCCACGCCCTCGGCCGTCACTTCTGCCAGGCTGCGCAGGCGCACGCCCACCGGCTTGCCGGCGGCGGCCGAAAGGTCCTTGACCAGCACAGCCGTCAGTTCATCGGCACTGCTGAACGCGGTCTGATTCAATGAATTGAGATAGAGCTTAAATGACTTGGACTCGATGATATTCGGCGAGTCGGCGGGAATGGCGAACTCGCCCATGGCCACCACTGGCTTGCCCGAGGGCAGCAGCCAGGACAGCTCGAAGCAGTTCCAGTAATCCACGCCCTGGTAGGGCAGCGTCTCGGCGCTCAGGCCCAGCTCGGCCCATTTCGCAGCCCGGGGAATGGGGAACAGCAAGGCCGGGGTATAGGTGGCGATATATTCGCTGGATTTACCCAGGGGTGAATCTTCGGCAGCAGGATGCATGGCAATTACCTGATTGAACTAAATAACTCAGGCGCCCAGTTCGGCGACGATAGTGGCCAGCGCCTGGGCCGGGTCGGCGGCCTGGCTGATCGGCCGGCCGATCACCAGATAGTCCGAGCCCTGCTCCAGGGCCTGACGCGGGGTGAGAATGCGCCGCTGGTCATCCTGGGCGCTGCCGGCCGGACGAATGCCCGGGGTCACCAGTTGCAGCGCCGGGTGCGCGGCCTTCAGGGCCTGGGCTTCCTGGGCCGAGCAAACCAGACCGTCCAGCCCGGCCTCGGCCGCCAGGGCCGCCAGGCGCAGCACCTGCTGCTGCGGCTCGATATCCAGGCCGATACCGGCCAGGTCGCTACGCTCCATGCTGGTCAGCACGGTCACGCCGATCAGCAGCGGCTTGGCGCCGTTCAGTTGAGCCAGAGTCTCGCGGCAGGCCGCCATCATGCGCAGGCCGCCGGAGCAGTGCACATTGACCATCCACACGCCCATCTCGGCCGCGGCCCTGACCGCCATGGCGGTGGTGTTGGGGATGTCGTGGAATTTCAGGTCGAGGAACACCTCGAAGCCCTTGCCGGCCAGGGTGCCGACAATTTCCGGACCGCAGCGGGTAAACAGCTCCTTGCCCACCTTGACCCGACACAGCGCAGGATCAAGCTGATCGGCCAGGGCCAGGGCGGCATCACGGGTCGGGAAATCCAGGGCAACGATGATCGGGGACTGGCAGGCGGACATGCGGGACTCTCGGGCAGGACAAAATTCGCCGCGCATTGTAGCCCAAGCCGTATCCAATTACCGCCTCAGGCCTCGAGCGGAACCGACAAGGCCGAGACCCCATAGGGCTGACGAAAACTGAACGCCTGGGGACTCGCCCCGCGTTCGCGCAGCCATTGCAGGCGCTCGGTCGCCTCCGCCGGGGTGGGCAGATGCCCGGCCGGCACCCACCACAGCACCATATGGGCCTCGCCCAGGCGGCTGAACCATTCGGCGCGGCGCTTGAGTATCTCGCTATGGGCCGAGCCATAGACAAAGGCCCGCAGCGACTCGACATCCTGCCAGAGCGACAGATTGACCAGCACCTCTTCGCCGAAGGGACGCAGGGCGGTGGCATCCCCCGCCTCGTCCTGCAGACGCCAGACGAATCCGGGTGAAGCCTCGGCCAGGGCGTTGATACGTTCCAGGTTGGCGACAAAGTCGGCCATTCCCGGCGCCTCCAATGGGTAGAGCATCTGGGCGATATTCAATTGTGCAAGATGGTAGGCAGACATACGCACTCCTTGTGCCATGGGTTTTCAGTTGCCGGCCGCGCGCCAGCGCTGCAGACGGTTACGCAGCCAGGCATGCTGGCTGACCAGGACAATCCCCAGCATGACCAGTGCAGCCCCGCTGACAAAGGCCAGGCTCAGTGGCTCCTGCAGGATCAGCACACCGAAGGTCACCCCGAACAACGGGGTCATAAAGGAAAACACCGCCAGATTGGAGGCCAGGTAGCGGCGCAGCAACCAGTACCAGGCCAGGTAGCTGAGGAAGGACACCAGCACCGCCTGCAGCAGCAGGCTGGCAATACTCACCGGCGTCCAGCGGATCGGCGGATAAGGCCCGCTGAGCAGGGCATAGCCCAGCAGCAGGACGAAGGACACCAGCAACTGATAGAACAGGGTCAGGGTCGGCGGCGCCTCGGACAAGCGCGAGCCCCGCACCACCACGGTGGTCAGCCCCCAGGCAAGGCCGGCAAGCAGGGCCAGGCCATCGCCCAGCAGCATCTGCCGGTCCAGCCCGGCCCAGTCGTCGCCACCGCCAAAGGCCACGACTATGCCGGCAAAGGACAGCGCCACGCCCAGCCACTGCAGGCGGCGCAAGCGCTCGCTGGGCAGCAGCAGGGCCAGCCCCAGGGCCGAGAAGATCGGCGCGGTATAGAGAAACACCGCCATATGCGAGGCCGAGGTGTACTGCAGGCCCTGGGCGATAAAGAAGAACTCCAGGGCGAACAGCGCACCCGCCAGCAGGCCGCCGCGCCAGGTACTGCCCAGCCAGCCCCGCCAGCTGCCCTGCCAGAGCAGCAGTGCACCCACCAGCACAGCTGCAATGGCCGAGCGCAGGGTCACCTGCAGCAGCGGCACGATATCGGCCGCAGCCAGCTTGATCGCCACCTGCTGCAGCCCCCAGAGCGCGCAGAGCAGCAGCATCAGTTGGAACAGAAACAGGTCGGCACTCTTGCGCATCATGCCCCTGCCAGCAGACCCGGATTGGCCATGCATACCTCGTTATCAATGTGAAAGTGGATCATCCCAGAACGGCCGCTCGGCCTCCTGCAGGGCATCGGCCCGACTCAGACCGATATCCTTGAGTTGCTCATAGCCCAGCTGCGCCAGCTGACGCCGCTGCTCGGCCAGCTGCCACCAGCGTTTGAGCTGGCGGCCAAGTCTGCGCCAGGGCTGAGCCAGCTGCAATGAATGGGAAAATGTTGCTGCCAGTGCAAAACCTTTTTGACCTTTCATCTCGTCGCCCTCCTGTGGGGTTGGCGCCAGTCTCGCGCCGGGCTTAAGATCAATCAAACGAATGTTTCTTATGCAATGCATCTTGGAGATTGATGAATGGCCAGCTACCCCAGCATCGACAGTGAGTTGCTGCGCACCTTCGTTGCCATCGCCGATCACGGCGGCTTTACCCGCGCCGCCGAGATGGTCAACCGCACCCAGTCGGCGGTGAGCATGCAGATGAAGCGCCTGGAGGAAGACGTGATGCAGCGCCCGCTGTTCCAGCGCGAGGGTCGCCAGCTCAGCCTGACTGCCGAGGGCCAGCTGCTGCTCGGTTATGCCAGGCGTATTCTCAAGCTGCATGCCGAGGTGCTCAGCAGCCTGCGCCAGCCGGATATGGTCGGCAGTGTGCGCATCGGCACTCCGGACGACTATGTGATGCGCTTTATGCAGGGCATCCTGCTGCGCTTCGCCGAAAGCTACCCGCTGGTACAGGTGGAGCTGCACTGCGAGCCGTCCTTTCAGCTGTTGCAGCGCCAGGACCTGGACCTGACCATTGTCACCCGCGAGCCGGGCACCGAGATTGGCCAGCTACTACGCCAGGAGCGTCTGGTCTGGGCCCAGGCCCGGGGCAGCCAGCTGCATGAACGCAGCACCCTGCCCCTGGCGATGTTCAATGCCCAATGCTTCTGCCGCTCCTGGGCCTGCAACGGCCTGGAGGCCCAGGGCCGCGACTACCGCATCGCCTATACCAGCCCCAGCCTGTCGGCGATCATGGCGGCGGTCAGCGCCGGCCTGGCCATCACCGCCCAGTTGCAGAGCCTGATCACCCCGGACCTGCAGATTATCGGCGAGGCCGAAGGGCTACCGGCGCTGCCATCGGCCAGCATCGTGCTGCTGCACAACGAACGCACCCAGTCCCGGGTCAGCGAAACCCTGGCCGAGCAGATAGTCGAAGGCTTCAGGCTCTGAGCCCGAGCAGTAGCGCGCAGAGCAGCAGAAAGGCGGTAAACAGCACACGCAGCAGCCGCTCGGGCAAGGCATGGGCCAGGCGCACGCCCCAACTGATGCTGAGCAGCCCGCCGATTGCCAGGGGCAGGCCCAGCCACCAGTCGACCTGGCCATGCAGGCCATAGCTCAGCAGAGTCACTGCGGTACTGGGCGCCGCCAGGGCCAGGGACAGCCCCTGGGCCACCACCTGACTGGCGCCGAATACGGTGGTCAGCACCGGCGTGGCCAACACCGCCCCGCCCACCCCGAACAGGCCGCCGAGCAGGCCCGCGCCACTGCCCAGCGCTGCCAGCCAGGGCCAGGGCTGGCGCAACTGCGTCGAAGCCACGGGCGGGCGCTGGTACAGGCGCAGCAGGTTGTAGGCCGCCAGGGCCAGGAGAAAGCCGACAAACGCCAGGCGCATGGTCTCGACCGCCAGTCCCATGGCCCAGTCGGCCCCCAACCAGGCGCAAAGCAGCCCGCTCAGGCCCAGGGCCAGGGCATGGCGCGGATCAATGCGATTACGCTGGTGATAACGCCACAGCGCCAGCAGCACATTGGGCACCACCATCACCAGGGCGGTGCCCTGAGCCAGTTGCTGATCCAGGCCGAACAGCACCCCCAGCGCCGGAATGGCAATCAGCCCGCCACCAATGCCGAACAGGCCGCCCAGGGTACCGAGCAACAGCCCCAGTAGCAGGTTAAGGGTGAAATCCAGCAGGGTCATGGCAGCTTCCAGAAAGGCGTTGTCGCGCGGGGGCGTTAAATAAAAAACCCGACGCGAGGTCGGGTTTTTGACAGGCTCAAGCCGGTATTTAGGCTTGCGGCGCCTGGGTGCGGCCCTTGTAGGAACCGTCACGGGTGTCGATTTCGATCCAGTCGTCGATATTGCAGAAGTCGGCCACTTTCACTTCGGTGCCGTTGGACAGCTTGGCCGGCTTCATCACCTTGCCGGAAGTGTCGCCACGGGCGGAGTTCTCGGTGTAGGTGATCTGACGCACGATGGTGGTCGGCAGATCAACAGAGATCACCTTGCCTTCGAAGAACACGGCTTCGCAGATATCGGTCATGCCTTCTTCGATAAAGGGCAGCACGCTTTCCAGATCTTCGGCGCGCAACTCGTAGGAGTTGAACTCGGGATCCATGAAGACGTAGTCGTCACCGCTGATATAGGACAGGGTCACTTCCTTGCGCTCAAGGATCACCGGTTCCATCTTGTCGTCGGCTTTGTAGACGGTTTCGGTCTTGGAGCCGTTGAGCAGGTTCTTCAGCTTCATCTTGACGATGGCGCTGTTACGGCCGGACTTGGTGAACTCGGCTTTCTGAATCAGCCAGGGATGGCCGTCGATCAGGGCCACGCTGTTGACTCGCATTTCTTGTGCAGTTTTCATGCGGAATATCCGAAATATGCTGGGGTACGAATTTCAAGGCCGGCTATCATAGCCAATTTTGGTAAAACAGCACCAGCGCCGCGGCAAGATCCGCCTGCCCGGCCTGCTGCTGACACCAGTGCTCGGCCTGTGCACATTGCTGCGGCCAGCTGCCGAGCAGCCCCTGCCAGTGCGGGGCAAGCAGCCCCTCCCCGTTCCAGGCCAGGCACATGCCCCTGAATGCAGCCGCGGCCTCGGCCGGCATGGCCGCCGTATACCGCACGAGAAAGGCCTGCAGCTTGTCCAGGTGGGCATCCTCGTCCTGCCGGTAGATATGCCAGAGCAGCGGCCGCCCGGCCCACTGGGCGCGGACAAAGGAGTCTTCGCCGCGCACGGCGTTGAGGTCGCAGCTCCATAACAGGCGGTCATAGTCATCCTGACTGACGAACGGCAGCACCTGGATCTGCAACTGGCCATGTTGCAGCCGCTCACCCACGGTCAATGACCTGCCACCCGCCCAGGCGCCCAGGCTGCTCAGAATGCGCCCTTCGGGCACCAGTAACTGGGTGACCTGGCGATCGGCCGCCAGGGCCTGAAGCCAGTCGGCCAGGGCCGGGTTTTCGTAGGCGAACAGGGAAATACGCCGCGCCCCGGCGATGGGCTCCACCCCCAGGCCGCGCAAAAAGCGGCTGCTGCTCTGCGGGTCCTGCTGCCAGGCCCGGCGCTGGGCCAGCAACGCCTGCTCGCGCAGCAGACCGCCAGTGCCCGCAGTGAACCCCGGAAAGAAAAAGAACTTCTGCAGCCCGCCGGCCTGCATGGAGGGCAAGCCATGGCAGCCCTCGACCCAATCCTCGGCGCTCAGGTATTCCAGATTGAGCCACAGGGGCTTGACCGGGCGCCGGGCCATGGCGGCGATATAGGCCGGCGGCAGATGGCAGGCAAAGGCCTCGACCACCACATCCGCCGGTTCCACCGCCGGCCACTGCGCCGGCCACTGGCACAGCTGCACGCCCTGCTGCCACTGGATCGCTGCATCAGCCGCGGCGCCTGGACAGAGCCTGGCAAACGCCGCCAGGTCATCGACCCACAGGCGTACGGCCTGGTTCTGCTCGGCCACCAGCTGTCGGGCCAGACGCCAGGTCACGCCGATATCGCCGTAGTTGTCGATCACGCTGCAGAAAATATCCCAGCTCGCCTTCATGCCCGCCCCCGTCTGCCAGGCGCGCAGTGTAGCAAGGGCGCTTCAATCGTTCAGGCTGGCGTCCAGGCGCTGGCGAAACAGCGCCGACTCCCGGGCCAGGGCCACGCCCTGCCAGCTGCGCAGCACCAGGGCCGGCTGGCGCTGGTAGAAGTCGCGGGAATAGACCAGGTAGTAATGCTTCTCCTGCAGGGGCGGCTCGACCCGCTCCAGGCTCTGCAGGAAGTCCAGATTGTGGCGCAGCCAGTAATCGCCCTCCTGCCCCAGCACCACCGCCGCGCCGATCCAGCCCCGCTGTAGTTTGTGCAGAGTGGCCTCGGCACTGCTGGCACTGCTGTCCACCGGTACGCCCTGCTGCTGCAGCAGATCGAGCACCGAATAGCCTTGCTGCACCCCCACCGCGCCCTGCAACTGCTGCATGGCGTTATCCGCCCAGTGCACCATCTCGCCCTTGCGCCGGTACAGCACATAGCTCTCGCTGCGCATGCGCAAAGCGGCCTGGGGTTGCTCGCCATTCAGGGGATAAACGGCGAAGACGCCGCGTTCGCTGGAGTAGCTGACGCCCATGGCGGCATCCACCCGGTTGCGCTCCAGGCTCAGCAGACAGCGCTTCCAGGGCATGGCGATAAATTCGAAACGCACGCCCAGTTCGGGTTCCAGCTGGCGCACCAGCTCGAAATCCAGCCCCTCCTGCCCCTCCAGCCGCCAGGGGCGCAGGGGTTCGCGGTCATGGCAGATGCGAATGCTCAGCGCTTCGGCCTGGGCCAGGGAGGCAAACAACAGCGCCAGACAGGACAGGAATAATTTCATCGAGGCAGGACCTGAACGGACAGGATGTCTGCTCAGTGTATGCCTTATCGGCCGCTCGCCCAGTGCCGCAGATCAATACGCAGGTGCAGCCTTGTGGTCGGGGGGAGCTGGCAAAAGGGGATGCGCATTTTTGCGGGGAAAGATGTGCTGTGGATTGGCAAGATTATGTGTTGCGCCACACAAGCTTGCCAATCCGCACAAGGGATAGCCTTTGCAGACGACGAATACCCACAAAAAAGGCTCTGAACCTCAATCCAGAGCCTTGCTGACTGGCACCAGGGCTTAGCGCAACACTTTGATCTGCAGCCCTTCCAGCGCCTCGTCACTCAACTCCAGGCGAGCCGCGCGCACCCGCTGTTCCACCAGGGCCTCGCGCCAGGCCTCGGCCTGGGAGCCGGCCAGGCTGACACGCAGGGTGCTGTCCAGATTCAGGCTGCGCGCCAGCAGCGCGACCCAGGCCTCGCTGGGCTCGCCCTGCTTGGCCAGGTGCAACTGGCCGCTGCTACGCAATTGCCGCAACAGGGTCGCCGGAGCAGGCAGCACTTCGCCCATGGGCGCACTGGCCTGCACCTGCTCCACCTGCAGATAGGCCCGACGGTTGCCCCGGGTGATGCTGTACAGGGCCAGCAGGCTGTCCGCCGGCTCGGCCAGACGCAGCAGCGCGTAGGCCTGCTGATCATCGGCGCCGGTAAGAATGGTGTTATCGAATACCGCATTGGCCCACAGGCTGCTGGAGCCGCACTCACGCCCCTCACACCAGTACAGCAGTTCGGCGCCCCTGTCCTGCAACGCCTGGCGACTGGTGGCGAAGACCTCGGCCGAGCTGTGATTGCGTGAAAGCTCGTAGGTCAGCGCGGTGAACTGGCCACTGGCAGCGACTTCGCTTTCATAGCGCAGGCGCCCGCTGATACGGCGGATCGGTCCCTGGGGATAGAGGCGCTCCTGCTCGGCCGCCTCCTTGAAACTGACGATCTGGCTGCCGGGATGGCGCGCCAGCACCTCCAGATCACGGCTGCCGGCCACATCCGCCTGGACGCTGGTAGCCGCCAGCAACACCAGCATTGCACTCATTACACGCATAGACCGCCTCATTTCATCAACATCGACTGGGCGGCCTTGACCACCTTTTCGCCTTCTTCCTGGCGCGCCGGCACCTGCAGGCCGCGCTGTACCGCCGGGCGCTCGGCCAGGGCCTGCATCCAGCGCTGCAAATGCTCCAGCCCATCGACCGCAACACCGGCCCAGTCGTGAAGGCGTACCCAGGGGTAGGTGGCGATATCGGCAATGCTGTAGTCGCCGGCGAGGAACTCGACCTCACCCAGACGACTGTCGAGCACCTCGTAGAGGCGCCGGGTTTCATGCTGGTAACGGTCGATGGGGCCCTGCAGTTTCTCGGGGAAATAGCGGTAGAAGACATTGGCCTGGCCCTGCATCGGGCCGACCCCGCCCATCTGGAACATCAGCCACTGGATCACCCGTGAGCGCCCCTTGGCGTCGGCGGGGATCAGCTGGCCGGTCTTTTCCGCCAGGTAGAGCAGGATGGCGCCGGATTCGAACACGGCGAAGTCATCGTTCTCACGATCGACGATGGCCGGGATACGGCCATTGGGGTTGATCTTGAGAAAGGCCGGGCTTTTCTGTTCCTTTCGTTCAAAGCTCAGCGCATGCAGGCTGTAGGGCAGCTGCAGTTCCTCCAGCGCAATGGACACCTTGTGGCCATTGGGCGTGGCGGCGGTATACAGGTCAATCATGGGAATCTCCATGGCACGAGGCCACACCTTTCCCCAGTTGCCTTCGGCAAGTCAAGACGCCTGCAGGAAAGCTTTGAAACAGTCTGCTACCAGTTGCGCACCCGCCTCGTCATCCAGATGCAGGTGATGCCCGCCCGCCAGGCGAACAGTTTCCAGCGGCAGGCCGGCGAGCAAGGCGCCCAGCTGCGGCTGTGCCTGCAACATGCCCTGCTCGGCCAGCGCCAGCCTAGTCGGGCATTGCAGCGCCCGGACGAACGCCAAAGCGTGGGCCTGGGTCAGGCGCAGCGGTGAGGGCAACGTCAGGCGGCTGTCGGTGCGCCAGGTGTAGCCCCCGGGCACCGGCATCAGGCCGCGCTGGGCCAGCAGCTCGGCGGCCTCATGGCTGACCGCACCGACGCCCTGCATACGCGCCCGCACCGCCCGTTCGAACTCGGCATACACCGGCTTGCGCTTGCCCACCAGCGCCAGCTGCGCGCGCAGGGCCTCGCCCAGTTTCTGCGGCGCACTGTCGGCCTCGCCGGTGTAGGGCATCAGGCCGTCGATCAGGGCCAGGCGTTCGACCCGCTCGGGCATGGCCCCGGCCAGCAGCACCGAGACGATCGCGCCCATGGAGTGGCCAAGCAGAGAGAAGCGCTGCCAGCCAAACTGCTCGGCCACCTGCAGCACATCATGCACATAGTCCCAGATGGCGTAGCTGACGCCAGGCGGGCGATGTTCGGAGTGGCCATGGCCGGCAAAATCCAGGGCGACGATGCGCAGTCCTGGCAGTTTCGGCGCCAGGCGGGCAAAGCTGGCGGCATTGTCCAGCCAGCCATGCAGGGCGATGACCGGGCGGCCATCCTCCGGGCCATAGAGATGGGCCGCCAGTTCGATATGCGGCAGGCGCAGACGCACCTCTTCGAAGGGGATGCTCATGGCGTACTGACCTTGTGGGTTTGACCGGCCCAGCGGACGAACAGCCGGCGCAGCAGTTCGGCGGTGTCCTGTGGGCGCTCCAGGGGAAACATATGACCGCCGGGCAGGGTCAGGTACTCGCCCTGGGGCACCCGCCGCACCAGGCTTGCATGGTGTGGCAGCACCACCCGGCTGTGGCGACCGCGCACCATGGCCAGGGGCACCTGCAGCTGTTGCGGGCGGCCGGGGCTGGTGTGCGGCACGCTGCGGTAGATGCTGATTTCGGTGGCTGGGTCGAAGCGCAGGCGCAGGCCATTGCCGGTGGCCTGCAGGCCGTGGCGCACATAGGCATCCAGACAGTCCGGATCGAAGCGGCGGAACAGGCTCTTGGCGGCGAAATAGCCGCGGGCCTCATCCAGGTCGCTAAACGCCTCGCGCCGCCCCAGGGTGCGCCCGGCCGGGGTGATGCGGTCGATAAAGCCGAAGCGCTTGGCGGCGCGGATCACCAACTGGTCGGCGCGGGTCAACACCGGCGAGTCGAGCATCACCACCCCGCGATACAGCTGCGGGCATTTGAGCGCGGCATGGTAGTGCAGCACCCCTCCGAGGGAATGACCCACACCCCAGACCGGCTCGCCGGCCGCCTGCAGGTGGTGGATCAGCTCGTCGACCAGGTTGCTCCAGTTGTCGTTGACCGGAAAACGCGGGTCATGGCCATGCTGCTCCAGATGCCGCACCCGGTAGTCCGGGGCCAGGGCAGCGAACAGCTTGCCGTAGGTGGCCGAGGGAAAGCCGTTGGCGTGGGCGAAGAACACGGACTGGGTCATGGTGCAGGCTTCTGGCAAGAGACAAGGCCCCATTGTCCGGCAGCCCCGGGGCTGCGGCAATGACAATTCGGCCAGTGAATCAGGCCGAAACAGCCAAAGCCCAGGCCAGGAGCGCCAGGTTTCAGCTCGCGCTAGCGCCCTCTTCCGCCCAGCGTTCCTTGACCTCCAGCAGCGCCGGCAGCTGGGCGATAAACAGCTCGACCAGTTCGCCATCGAAATGCCGGCCGCTTTCCTCGCGCAATAGGGCGATAGCGGCGTCCACTGTCCAGGCCTGCTTATACGGGCGCTCGCTGGTCAGGGCATCGAACACGTCGGCAATCGCCACGATGCGGGCTTCCAGGGGAATCGCCTCGCCCTTGAGGCCGCGCGGATAGCCGCTGCCATCCCATTTTTCGTGATGACAGTAGGCGATCTCATGGGCCATGCGCAGCAATCCGCCGGCATGCTCGCCGATGATCTGCGCACCGATCTCGGCATGCTGCTGCATCACCGCCCATTCCTCGGCATCCAGCTTGCCCGGCTTGCGCAGGATGGCATCGGGTATGCCGATCTTGCCCACATCGTGCATCGGTGCGGCATGCAGGATGCGCTCGGCCTCTACCTCGCCAAAGCCCAGGGCGCGGGCCAGGATCTGCGCATAGTGGCTCATGCGGATCACGTGCAGGCCGGTCTCGTTGTCCTTGTATTCGGCCGCCAGGCCCAGGCGCTGGACGATCTGCAGGCGGGTTTCCAGCAACTCCTCGACCCGCACCAGGGACAGGTGGGTGCGCACCCGGGCCTTGACGATGGCCGGGCTGACCGGCTTGGTGATGTAGTCCACAGCGCCCAGGGCAAAGCCCCGGGCCTCGTCATCGATATCGGCCAGGGCGGTGACGAAGATGACCGGAACAGGCGCGGTGGCCGGATCGGCCTTGAGCCGGGCGCAGACCTCGAAACCGGTCATGCCCGGCATCATCACATCCAGCAGGATCAACTCGGGGCGCTCGCGCTGTGCCAGTTCCAGGGCCTTGGCACCGTCCTTGGCGAACAGCAGGCGATAGTCATCCTGCAGGATATGCCGCAGCACCTGCAGGTTGCTCGCCTCATCATCCACCAGCAACAGCTGGCGACGGGTATCGGTGGTAGGCATCGGGGTTACTCCACTAATAAAGCTGGCAGTTTGCCGAGCATGGCCTCCAGCCACTGCCCAGCCTGCTCGAAATCGAAATTCTCGACACTGCCCTGCAGGGCCGCCAGCTCGTCGGGCAGCACTGCGGCCAGGGGCGCCAGGCGCTGCAACGCCGCTTCATCCAGGGCGCCACGCTGCAGGGCGGCCTGCAGGCTGTGCAGATCGGCCAGCAGTTCCTGCAGGCGTGCCCCGTCCAGGGGCGCGGGCACGCTGGCGGCCGTGGACGGCAGCGCCTGGGGCTGCTGCGGCAGGTTGGCCGCAATCAGCGCCAGAAGCCGCGGCAACTCATCCAGCAGACTCTGACAGCTGCCCGCCGACTGCCCGGCCGCCGTCTGTTCAAGCTCCGCCAGCAGGCTGTGCAGGGCCGGCAGCCCGAGGTTGCCGGCCAGCCCGCGCAGGCGATGGCACTGGGCCTGCAGTTCGTCCCATTGCGCGGCGGCAAAAGCCTCGCGCAACACCTGGGGGCAATCGGCCTGCTCATCGAGAAAGCGGCCAATGCCCAGGGTCATGGCCAGGGGGCCACCCCATAGCGCGGCGCCGCGCTGCCAGTCGAACAGGCCCTGGGCTGTGGCCGCCGCACCAGGCGCGGTGCGGGTGCATGCCTGTCCCAACAGGCGCGCCATTTCCGCAATCAGAGCCGGCATGTCCAGGGGTTTGCTGGCGAAACCATTCATGCCGGCATCCAGCGCGGCCTGACGGTCACGATCCAGCACGCTGGCAGTCAGCGCGATTATGGGCACCGCAGCGCGACCTGCAGCCTGTTCCAGGGCGCGGATCTGCCGGCTGGCCTGCAGGCCATCGGTGCCGGGCATCTGCACGTCCATCAGAATCAGGTCCACCGCCTCACGCGCATAGGTCGCCACCGCCTCGGCACCGTCGGCGACACAGTGCACCTGATGCCCCAGACGCTGCAGGTTGAGCTGCAGCAACTCCAGATTCTGCGGCACATCGTCCGCCGCCAGAATGCGCAGGCTTGGCAGGCGGATGGTCGACGCCTGCCCCTGCCCGGCGCGCTGCTGCACCCCCGCTGGCAGTGGCAGCTCGACGACAAAGGTACTGCCCTGCCCGACTGTGCTGCGCACATGGATACTGCCGGCCATCAGCTCGACCAGCTGCCGGGAAATGGTAGTCCCCAGGCCTGTGCCGCCAAAACGCCGGCTCATGGAGGCATCGGCCTGGGCAAAGGGGTCGAAAATGCGCTCCAGGCGTTCGGGGGCAATGCCGATGCCACTGTCCTGCACCTCCAGGCGTACGGCACCAGCCAACCCGCCGACGCGCAGGCACACGCCGCCCTGCTCGGTGAACTTGACCGCATTGCCCAGCAGATTGTTGAGCACCTGACGCAGGCGTAGCGGATCGCCACGGAAGAAGTCACCCAGCTGAGCCGAGTAATCCAGGCTCAGGCTCAGGCCCTTGTTCTGCGCCGCCAGTCGATGGCTGTCGCAGACCTGCTCGCACAGCTCATGCAGGGAAAAATCCAGACATTCCAGCTCCAGCGCGCCACGATCGAGCTTGGCGGTGTCGAGAATATCGTTGAGCAAGCCCAGCAGCGCCCGTGAGGACTGCTGCACGGTGCGCAGATGGCGACGCTGCTGGGGCTCCAGGGCACCATCGAGCAGCAGTTCGGTAAAGCCAATAATGGCATTCATCGGTGTGCGGATTTCATGGCTCATATTGGCCAGGAAACTGCTGCGCGCGGCCGCGGCCTGTTCGGCACGATCGCGGGCGTTGCGCAGTTCCTGCTCCATCAGGCGCCGGGGGGTCATGTCGATGGCCAGCTTGAGCACCTTGAAGGGCTGACCATCGGCATCCAGGATCGGGTTGTAGGTGGCCTGCAGCCAGACCTCGTGGCCGTCGCGGGCATAGCGGCAGAACTCCCCGGAGCGGAACTCGCCACGGCGCAGGGCCGCCCAGAACTCGGCATAGTCGGCGCTGGCCGCTACCTGGGGGCCACAGAGCACGGCATGGGGCTGCCCCAGCAGCGCCTCGCGCGGGTAATCCAGCAGCTGCAGAAAATTGTCGTTGACGTCGAGGATATGCCCCTCAAGATCGAACTCGACCAGCAGCACCGCCTGGCTGATGGCGGTAACCTTGCTTTCATATTCAGCGTTGCGCAACTTGGTCTCGGTCTGGTCGAGCAACACCCCGTCGATCCAGGTTGGCTTGCCACTGGCATCGCACACCGCGCTGCCGCTCTCCCAAATCCAGTGTTCGCGGCCCTGGCGGTCATACAGGCGGTACTCGACCACATAGTTGCGCCCATCCCTGACCGCCTGCTGTACCGCCTCGGCTACGCGCGGACGATCAGCCGGGTGGAACAGCGCGGCGATCGACTGACGGCGCTGGATAAAGTCGCTGGGCGGGTAGCCGGTCAAGGTTTCCACCGCATCGCTGATAAACAGCATGCTCCAGTCATCGTCCAGCAGGCAGCGAAAGGACACCCCGGGGATATTGCCGATCAGCGAACGGTACTGCTGCTCGCTGTCGCGCAGCGCCTGCTCCATGGCCTTGCGCTCGCTGATATCGGTAATAAAGCCGACATACAGCACCTGCCCGGGAATTTCCGCGCGGCCGATGGCCAGGCGCATGGGCAGCAGGCGGCCATCCCTGTGCAAGCCCTCGACCTCGCGGCCGACACCGATGATCTTGGCTTCGCCGCCCTGGCGATAGCGGCGCAGGTAGTCATCGTGCTGGCTCTGGTGGGGTTCGGGCATCAGCATGCGGATGTTCTGCCCGAGCAACTCGGCCTCGGTCCAGCCGAACAGCTTGTGCACCGAGGGGTTGGCCCCCTGGATGATGCCGTGCTGATCGATGGTGATGATGGCGTCGACGGCGGTATTGAGCACCGCCGCCATGCGCGTCTGGCTGGCCAGGCGCTGCTGATAGAGGTCGCGGTACAGCAACAGGCCATTGACCGCCCCCACCAGCACGCTCAGGCACAGGGTGGCCATGCTGATGATGGTGGCCAGGTAGAAGCTGCCCTCCATGGGCTGGGGACTGGGGAACTCGGCCTGCCCCACCACCAAGGCGGCGGCCATACCGGTGTAGTGCATGGCGCTGATGGCCAGGCCCATTACCGTGCCACCGGCAAGAATGGCCGCCAGGCCGCCCACGCGGCCGTGCAGGCCATAACGTACCCATAGCGCCAGCACGGCCAGCACCACCGCAACCACAATGGACAGGGCGAACAGACCCGGCTCGTAACGCAGCAGCGGCGCCATTTGAATCGCCGCCATGCCACTGTAGTGCATCAGGCCAATGCCGGCGCCGACCAGCACCCCGCCACTGAGCAACTGCCAGCCGCTGATGCGATGCCGTGCAAGCAGCCCCAGGGCCACCCAGGAGGCCGCCAGACTGGGCAACATGGACAACGTGGTGAGCAGCGGGTCATAGCTGACCCGCACCGGCAACTGCATGGCCAGCATGCCGATAAAATGCATCGCCCATACCCCGCCACCCAGGGCCAGGGCGCCCGTGCCGATGGCCAGCTGGCGTGACAGCGGCGAACGGCTATGGCGCGCCATGCCGGCGATCTGCAGGGCCATGGCAGAGGTCAGAATCGCCACCAACACCGACAGCAGCATCAGCCCATGGCTGTGCTGCATCTCCAGCATCGCCGTGTGCTGCCGGGGGTCGATAAACCACTGATTCAGAAGGGGCATGCAGGCACTCGCAGGGGCAGACTCGTATTAAAGATAGCCACTACATAGGCCGCCGCGGATACTGTCAACCTGCCATGTTGCAACGACGTTCAGGCGTCCATGCCTGACGCAGCCAGCCAGAGGCCGGCACCTTCCTCAGTCGTGCCAGAGCACCGTATCGCT
>OGCL01001180.1_pt1 | contig 23427 bp, 23 predicted proteins | sample 1570041 | NCBI WGS metagenome assembly OGCL01 (sample SAMN06266162, study PRJEB24511) | hot springs metagenome | isolation source: Hot spring water | place: South Africa: Limpopo | collected 2015-06-22 | reverse complement strand
GTTCGGCCGCGCGATGCGCAGCCGTGCCGGGTCTTCCGCCGCGATGCTCGACATGCTGACCCGGCTTTCCGAGCGGCTGCCGTCGCAGACCCGCCGGTCGGAGGAAAGCAACCGCTTCCAGCAATTCTCGACGCCAATCACGCTCGGGCTCGCCGCCGCCGAAGCCGCGGCGATGACGCCGGACGATCTCGTCCTCGAACCCTCGGCCGGGACGGGCCTGTTGGCGATCTTCGCCGAACTGGTGCCGGGCATCCGGGTACGCGCCGACCGCATGCGCGCGGCCGCCCGCGCCCGCGAGCGTGGCATGGAAGATCGGCCCCGTGTCGCCCGACGGGAGCGCGAGCGAAACGAAGCTCTTCCATCGCACGCCGGGCATCGCGGGCGGTTCGCTGCCTTCGCGCGCGATGCTGCGCAGCACGAAGATCGTCGCCACGCTCGGACCCGCCTCTGCCGACCCCGGCATTCTCGAGCGCATGATCCGCGCCGGCGTGGATGTCGTTCGGCTCAACTTCTCGCACGGCACGCCCGCGGAGCACGCCGAGCGTGCGGCGCTCGTAAAAGAACTGTCGCGGCGCACCGGCCGGACCGTCGCCATCATGTGCGACCTGCAGGGACCGAAGATTCGCATCGGCCGGTTCCGCGAAGGGCGCGCCGTCCTCGAGAAGGGGCAGCGGTTCGTGCTCGACGCCGCGTGCAAAGAAGGCGACGCGACGCGCGTCGGGCTCGACTACGCCGACCTTCCGCGCGACGTCGCGCCCGGATCGGTGCTGCTCCTCGACGACGGCCGCGTCGTGCTCGAGGTGGTCGGCGTCGAGGGCGATGCGGTGCACACCGTGGTGCGGCACGGCGGCGTGCTCTCCGACCACAAGGGGATCAACCGGCTGGGCGGGGGGCTCTCGGCGCCGGCCCTCACGCCGAAGGACATCGAGGACATCCGCCTTGCCGCGCGGCTGCAGGCCGATTATCTCGCGGTCTCGTTCCCGAAATCGGGCGCGGATCTGTACATGGCGCGCGAGCTTTTACGCGCCGCCGGCGGCAAGGCGTTCGTGATCGCGAAGATCGAGCGCGCCGAGGCAGTGCAGGAAGGGGCGTTGCGCGACATCCTCGCCGCCTGCGACGGCATCATGGTTGCGCGCGGAGACCTCGCGGTGGAGGTGGGCGACGCGTCGGTCCCGGCACTGCAGAAGAAGATGATCCGCCTTGCGCGCGAGGCGAACCGGCTCGCCATTACGGCCACGCAGATGATGGAATCGATGGTGTCGAACCCCATTCCCACGCGCGCCGAGGTCTCCGACGTCGCGAACGCCGTCCTCGACGGAACCGACGCCGTGATGCTTTCGGCCGAGACGGCGACCGGGCGCTTCCCGGTCGAGGTGATCGAAACGATGGACCGCATCTGTCTGGAGGCCGAACAGACGCAGACGATCGCGCTCGACCAGGAGTTCCTGAACCGTGTGTTCGTGCGCGTCGACCAGGCGATCGCGATGGCGGCGCTTTTCACCGCCTACCACATGAAAGCGCGGGCGATCGCCACGCTCACCGAGTCGGGAGCGACGGCGCTGTGGATGAGCCGCCTCAACTGCGGCGTCCCCATCTACGCCCTCACCTCGCAGACCGCGACGCGGTACCGCTGCGCGCTGTTTCGCGGCGTCTATCCGTTGATTGTCAAGTACGTCGGCCACGACCGCGAGGAACTGCTGCGCGAGGCCGAGGCGGTGCTCGTCGCCGCTGGCGTCGTGCGCGACGGCGACCTCATCGTGCTCACGATCGGCGAGCCGATCGGAAAGGCCGGCGGCACGAACACGATGAAGATCGTCCGCGTCGGGGAGCATCGTACGCCGTGAGCGCTTTCACCCCAGGGGCCGCGCACCACGCGGTGCTCGGGCCGCTCGCGAGCCGTTTCGTGGAGGTGGCGGCCTTGCCGTGGGAGCCGACGCGATTCCCCGGCGTCGACGTCAAAACGCTTCTGGTGGACCCGGAGGGCGGGCTTGTGACCGCGTTGCTGAGCATGGCGCCGGGCGCGCGGCTGCCGGATCACGAACACGTGAAAATCGAACAGACCTTCGTGCTTGAAGGCAGCCTCGTCTGCCCCGAGGGGCGATGCACCGCGGGCAACTTCGTCTGGCGGCCGGCCGGTAGCCGCCACGAGGCCTGGGCGGGCCCGGCCGGCGGCGTGCTGCTCGCGATCTTCCTCGTGCCGAACCGCTTCTACGAGGCCGACGGCCGTCGCACCGACATGGCCGGAAGCGACTGGGACGCGGTGTGGGGGCGCGTGCTCGCCCGCCGCAGCGCGAGCGCAGGCGGCGGCTAGAGACCGCCCCAGACCTCCTCGGCGGTCTCGATGACGAGGCGCATCTTGCGCGCCTGGTCCTCCGCGGTGAGAAGGTTGCCGTGGACGGTGCTCGAGAATCCGCACTGCGGCGACAGGCACAGCTGCTCGAGCGGGACATATTTCGCCGCTTCGTCGATGCGCCGTTTGAGCAGGTCTTTCGCTTCCGGTTGCGGCACCTTGGTCGTGACCAGGCCGAGGACCACGATTTTTCCTTTCGGCACGAAGCGCAGCGGCGAAAAATCGCCCGAGCGCGCGTCGTCGTACTCGAGAAAGTAGCCGTCGACGGCGAGCTCCTGGAAAAGCGCCTCGGCCACGGGTTCGTAGCCGCCTTCGGCCGCCCAGGCGCTGCGGAAGTTCCCGCGACACAAGTGAATGCACACCGTCATGTCTCTCGGACGGCCGGCGATCGCCGCGTTGATGAGCGCGGCGTAGCGGTGCGGTAGCCACTCCGGATCGTCACCCCGGCTGCGCGCCCCCTCGCGCATCTTGGCATCGCACAGGTAGGCGAGGTTGGTGTCGTCGAGCTGCAGGTAGCGACAGCCGGCGGCGGCGAGCGCCGCGATCTCCTCGCGATAGCAGCGCGCCACGTCGGCGTAAAACGCCTCCAGGTCGGGGTACGCCTCCCGGCTGATCGCTTCGCGTCCACCGCGGAAGTGGAGCATCGTCGGCGACGGGATCGTTACCTTCGGAAGCCGCGTCGCGACCGAGCGGAGGAACTCGAAGTCCGCGACCTGGATGGGGCGCGCATGGCCGAGCCGACCCGTGACATGCATCACCGGCGGCGCGAAGTCGACTTCTCCCTGAGCACCGTGAAAGCGGCCCGTGCGGCCCTCGCGCACCTCCACCCCCGCAAGCTGTTCGAGAAAATCGACGTGGAAATAGGTGCGCCGGAACTCGCCGTCGGTGACCGCTTTGAGCCCCCAGCTCTCCTGCAGCCGGACGATGTCGCGAATGGCGCGGTCTTCGACCGCGCGCAGTTCCCCGCGCGCGATCTCGCGGCTTTCGAAGCATTTGCGCCGGGCCTCCAGAAGCTCGGGCGGGCGCAGGAAGCTTCCCACGTGGTCGGCGCGGAAGGGTGGCGTGTCTCGGGATCCCATGGAGGTTCTCGTTTGCAAAGGGGCGCCGATGCTAGCGGCCGGCGGCGCCGGCGTCAAAGCCTGGCCGGCCCCGCCTCCGAGCGCCGGCCCAGGTACAGGTCCCGCCCCTGGACGAGGGCCCGCATCTTGCCGTCGGCGATGTTACGCTTGAGCATCCAGAAGCCGCAGTCGGGATGCACGTCGCGCACCCGCCCGCGGCCGAGCAGCTTCTCGGCGCGTTCGATCGCACGGGCGATCGCCTCTGGCGTCTCGATTTCGGTGCGCTTGATGTCGACGACCCCGATGCCGAGACCGAGGTCCGGTCGTAGCTCGCGGAAAACGCTCAGCTCCTCGGGCGGACGGTGCGCGCACGCGAGCACCCCATGGTCGGCGTGCAGGCGGTGCAGATCATCGACACGGCAAAGGAAGCGGTGCGCGTGGTCGAGGCGATGGCGAGCCGGGCGGTGCGCACGATGCTCGACGGTAGCGCCGCGGGAGGAAAGGGAGACGGGCGACGCTCGCCGCGCGCGCAGAGCGCGGGCTAGGCGCGGGCATGATCGCGCACGGGGAGCTAAACGATCGCGATCGGCGCGGTCCGGGTCAGGGCGAGCAGCGTTTCGCGTGCCTCTTTGCGGCGTTGGCGCCTCGCGGCAAAAGCGGCGATATCGCGCTCGAGCCGTTCGACCACGTGCCCGACGGGCCCGCGGTGCCGGCGCGCGCGATCGGCGACGCGCGTGGACTCCTCGAGGCGTTCAACGCCCAATGAGCAGGGACGCCCCCCGTTTCTCGGTGCAGGGCCTGCAGTGCTACGAGCGCGAGGTGCGTTTCCGGCTGCCTTTCCGGTTCGGCGCCGCGACGCTCTTCGGCTGCCCGCAGGCGTTCGTCTTTGCGCGCGTGCGACTGGAAGACGGGCGCGAGGCGGAAGGGGCGGCCGCCGAGATGCTCATGCCCCGTTGGTTCGACAAGGATGCGGCGCGCACGGAAGCCGACCAAATCGGCGACTTGCGCGCTTCGCTCCGCGCCGCGTGCGCGGCGTACCGGGCCGCGGGTGCGGACACCGCCTGGGGGCATTTTCTGGCTCACCGCACGACCGGCCTTGTCGCTGGCTACGGCCCTGCGCTCGTCGAACGCGCGCTGCTCGATGCGCTGTGCCGGGCGCTCGACGTCAGCTTCTACGAGGCCGTGCGGCGCAACCTGATCGGCGCCGGACGCTTCGAGGGCCTCGACTTGCCGTCGTTCTTCGTTCGCTGCTTTCCCGCGCGCTCGCTCGCCGCACGTCATACGGTCGGACTGTGCGACCCCCTGACGGCGGCGGAGGTGCACGAACACGCCGGGGACGGGCTACCCCGAACGCTCGAGGAGGTCGTCGCGCGCTACGGCAACCGCTACTTCAAACTGAAGCTTGCCGGCGATCCGGGGGCCGACACGGCGCGCCTTGTGCGCATCGCAAGGGTGCTCGACCGGCTCGCGCAGCCCTACCGCGTATCGCTCGACGGCAACGAGCAGTACGAGGACGTGCAGGCGGTGATCGAGCTGTGGCGGTGCATGAAAGCCGAGCCGGCCCTTGCGCGCCTCGTCGCCAGCGTCCTGTACCTCGAGCAGCCGATGGCGCGCGACCGCGCTCTCGAGCGCCCGCTCGCGGGCGTTGCACCGCCGGTGATCATCGACGAGTCGGACGATTCGCTCGAGGCCTTTGTGCGCGCCCGCGCGCTCGGCTACCGCGGAGTGTCGTCGAAGACCTGCAAGGGCCTGTACCGGTCGCTCGTCAACGCCGCGCGCTGTGCGGCGTGGAACGCGGCCGAAGGCAAAGCGCATTATTTCATGACGGGCGAGGATCTGACGGTGCAGGCCGGTCTCGGCCTGCAGCAGGATCTGGCCCTCGTTTCGCTGCTGGGGCTCGCGCACGTCGAACGAAACGGACACCATTACGGCAACGGCATGGCCGGCGCCCCGCAGGCCGAGCAGGACGCCTTCCTCGCTGCGCATGCGGACCTCTACGAGCGCAGCGCCGGCGCGGTGCGGCCGCGCATCGTGGCGGGCACGCTCGCGCTCGAGTCGCTCGACTGCCCCGGCTTTGCAAGCCGCGTGCTGCCGCAGTGCGCGGCGATGAGAAATATCGGCTGAGGGGGCGTCCGGTCGGTCGCCCGGGCAAGGGGGAAAGGCGATGAGCGAACGGCGCATTGGCGTCGTCATGCACGGTGTCACCGGGCGCATGGGCGCCAACCAGCACCTGGTTCGCTCGATCCTTGCCATCCGCGCCGACGGCGGCGTGCGGCTCGGCGACGGGACGCGGCTGCTGCCCGATCCGCTGCTCGTCGGTCGCGACGCGGGAAAGCTGCAGGCGCTTGCGCGCGCGCACGCGATCGGGCGCTGGACGACGGACCTCGAGCGGGCGCTTGCCTCGCGCGACGACGAGATTTTCTTCGACGCGGCCAGCACCCGCCTGCGCCCGCGCATCCTCGCGCGCGCGATCGCTGCCGGCAAGCACGTTTACTGCGAGAAACCCGTCGCGACGAGCACCGCCGAGGCGCTGCGCCTCGTGCGCGCGGCGCGCCGCTCGCGCCTCAAGAACGGCGTCGTCCAGGACAAGCGCTGGCTGCCCGGCATCGTCAAGCTGCGCCGGCTGCGCGACGAGGGTTTCTTCGGGCGCATCCTGTCGGTGCGCGCCGAGTTCGGCTATTGGGTGTTCGAGGGCGACCCGGCGCGCGGCCAGCCTCCGGCGCAGCGTCCGTCGTGGAACTACCGGCGCGCCGAGGGCGGCGGCATCGTGCTCGACATGTTCGCCCACTGGCGCTACCTGCTCGACGATCTGTTCGGCGGCGTGCGCGCCGTCTCCTGCGTCGCGGCGACGCACGTGCCGTGGCGCTGGGACGAGGCCGGGCGTCGCTATCGCGCGACGGCGGACGACGCGGCGTACGCGACTTTTCTGCTGCCGCGCGGGGTGATCGGGCAGTTCAACTCCGCGTGGACCGTGCGCGTGCGCCGCGACGACCTCCTCGTGCTGCAGGTCGACGGAACCGAAGGCAGCGCGGTGGCGGGCCTGCGGCGCTGCTTCGTCCAGTCGGCCCGCGAGACCCCCAAGCCGGTGTGGAATCCCGACGCGCCGCAGCCGCTCGACTTCTACGCTGGCTGGCGCGAGGTGTACGCCGAGGAGAGCTTTCCGAACGCCTTCCGGGCGCAGTGGGAACTCTTTTTGCGCCACGTGGCCGAAGGCACGCCTTTCCCCTGGGACCTTGCCGACGGAGCGCGCGGCGTACAGCTGGCCGAACTCGCGCTCCGAAGCTGGAAGTCCCGGCGTTGGATCGCGGTGCCGGCGCTGCGCACGTGAACGCCCGCGCCCGCGTCGCGACGATACGCCTGCCCCGCCCGGGCGGCGTGCTCGAACCCTTCGCGGTGCACGAACCGCTCGTCTTCGAGCGGCCGTCGCGGCCCTTTACGCGGCGCGCGTTGGCCGCCGCGCACGTGGTCGCGGACCCTTGGGCCGTCGTGGACCCGTGGACCGAGGCGGCGCTCGACTGGGAGGCGACCCTCGCTTATCGACACCACCTCTGGTCCTGGGGCCTCGGCGTCGCCGAGGCGATGGACACCGCGCAGCGCGGCATGGGCCTTGACTGGCCGCTTGCGCGCGAACTGGCACGGCGCAGCATCGAGGCCGCGCGCGGTGTGCCGGGCGCCGAGCTGTGGTGCGGCGTCGGGACCGACCACCTTGCGCCCGATGCGCACCGTAGCGTCGCCGAGGTGATCGCCGCCTACGAGGAGCAGTGCGCGCAGGTGGAGGGCTTCGGCGGGCGGCTCGTCATCATGGCGAGCCGAGCGCTCGCGGCCTGCGCCCGCACGCCCGACGCCTACGGGCTGGTCTACGACCGCATCCTGTCGCAGGTGCGCGAACCGGTGATCCTGCACTGGCTGGGCGAGATGTTCGACCCCGCGCTCGCGGGCTACTGGGGCAGCGGCGACCCGGAGGAGGCGATGCAGATCTGCCTCGACGTCATCGCCCGCAACGCGGCGCGCGTCGACGGCATCAAGATCTCGCTGCTCGATGCCCGCCGGGAGGTCGAGATGCGCCGCCGGCTGCCTGCGGGCGTGCGCATGTACACCGGCGACGACTTCAACTTCGTCGCATTGATCGAGGGCGATGGCGAGCGCCACTCCGATGCGCTTCTGGGCATCTTCGACGCGATCGCACCGGCGGCCTCGGCGGCCCTCTCGGCACTGGCCGCCGGCGCTTCCGCGCGCTACCGGGCGATCCTCGCGCCCACCGTTCCGCTTGCGCGCCACGTGTTCGGCGCACCGACCCGCTTTTACAAGACCGGGATCGTTTTTCTCGCCTGGCTGAACGGCCACCAGTCGCACTACACGATGGTGGGTGGACAGCAGAGTGCGCGCAGCCTAATCCACCTCGCGGAGCTTTTCCGCCTCGCCGACGCGGCCGGGCTGCTCGCCGATCCGGCGCTCGCGTGCGCACGCATGCGCGCGTTGCTCGCGGTGCATGGCCTCTGCCCCTGACCTGGCGCGCCTTGCGCTCAACACGGCAACCGTGCGCAGGCAGTGGTCGCTCCTGCAGGCGGTCGAAGGCTGTGCGCGCCATGGGCTGCGCGCGATCGCGCCGTGGCGCGACCAGCTCGCCGAGGCAGGGGTGGCGCGTGCCGCGCGCGCGATCCGCGCCGCCGGCCTCGAGGTCTGCGGCCTATGCCGCGGCGGTTTCTTCACCGCGCCCGGCTGGCGCGACGACAACCGGCGCGCGATCGAGGAGGCGCACGCCATCGGTGCCAAGGCGCTCGTGCTCGTGGTCGGCGGATTGCCCGAGGGATCGCGCGACCTCGCTGGCGCGCGCGCGCGGGTGCGCGAAGGCATCGCCGCGCTCCTGCCCGAGGCGCGCGCGGCGGGCGTGCCGCTCGCCCTCGAGCCGCTGCACCCGATGCAGGCCGCCGAACGCGCCTGTCTCAACACGCTGGCGCAGGCCCTCGACCTGTGCGAGGCGCTCGACCCGGAGGGTGGCGGCAGCGCGCCGATCGCACTGGGCGTCGCGGTCGACGCCTATCACGTGTGGTGGGATCCGCAGCTCGAAGCGCAGCTTGCGCGCGCGGGCGCTCGCATCCTCGGCTTGCACCTGTGCGACTGGCTCGTGCCCACGGTCGACCTCTTCAACGACCGCGGCATGATGGGCGACGGCGTGATCGACCTGCCGCGCCTGCGCCAGGCGGTCGAGGCCGCCGGCTACCGGGGAGCGCACGAGGTCGAGATTTTCTCGCAGCGCAACTGGTGGCGGCGCGACCCGGATGAGGTGCTCGCGACGATCAAGGAGCGATACCTGCGCTGCTGCTAGCAAAGCCTGCGCCCGGAGCGCGCGCTTGGCGGTGCATGGCCGCGATCCCGCAGCCGACGACGATCGCAGCGCCGAGCCAGGTCCAGGGACCGGGCACGTCGCCGTAGACGAGAAAGCCTGCGAGGGCGGCGAAGACGAGCAGGAAGTAGTTGTACGGCTGCAAGTCGCTTGCCGGCGCGCGCGCGAGCGCACGCACGAGCAGCAGGTGCGCAAGCGAGCCCATCGCGCCCCCCGTCAACAGGAGCGCCCAGCCGAGCGCGTCGGGCGACCGCCACTGTAGCGCGGCGACCGCCCCGAGCACCCCCAGACCGACCAGCGGCGTGTGCAGCGTCGTCACGTCCGGCGGATCCCACGCCGCGACGCGTCGCGTCACGACCTGGTAACCGCCCCAGAGCACGGCGGCTGCGACCGCGATCGCGATCGCGGGTCCGAAGGTCTCGAACCCCGGGCCGGCGACGAGCAGCGCCCCGGCCAGGCCGCCCGCGACGAGCACCCAACCGACCGTGTCCACCCGCTCGCGTAGAAAGAGCGCCGCGAGCGCGGTCGCAATGAGAGGTCCGGCGGCGGCCACGGCATGGACGTCGGCAAGCGGCAGGTAGCGGAACGCGAGCACAAAGGCTGCCATTTCGGCAAGGAGCACCACGCTGCGCAAAAGCTGCCACCCGGGCGCACGCGTCTCGAGCACGAGCCAGGGTCCCCGGCGCGCCACCGCACACGCGATCGCCACAAAAAGGGCGAAGCGCACCGCCATGATCTGCGCAATGGGGTAGTCCCGCACGAGCGTCTTGTTGATCGCGTCCATCGCCGCAAAAAGCGCCATCGCGGCGATCATGAACGCGACCGCGCGCAGGCGGCCATTCATCGTCGCAAGGCCCGCGCCACCGTGCGGCCGCCCGCGCGCATGAGGACCGCCCGCGGGCGAGCCTCGCGCTCAGTCCTCGGCCTGCGCCGCAGGCCTATGCTGCGCAACCAGCTTCTGCTGCAGCGCGGGCGGTGCCGGCTCGTAGTGGCTGAACTCGAAGGTGTAGGAGCCGTGTCCCGCCGTGAGCGACTTCAGACGTGCCGGGAAGTGCTCCAACTCGGAAAGCGGCGCGAGCGCCGAGATCTGCACCACGCCCGGACGCGGCGAACCCGAACCGCGGATCTGGCCGCGGTGGCCCGACAGCTCTCCGGCGATGTCGCCCATGCAGTCCTCGGGGGTGGTGATCTCGACGCTCACGATCGGCTCGAGCACGATCGGCCGCGCCTTGGCCAGCGCGTCGAGGAAAGCCTTGCGCCCGGCAGCCATGAAGGCGACGTCCTTCGAGTCGACGGGGTGGCTCTTGCCGTCGTAGACGATCACCCGGATGTCCTGCATCGGAAAGCCGGCGAGATAGCCGGACTCGAGCACCGAGCGCACGCCCTTTTCGACCGACGGGATGAATTGGCTCGGGATCACGCCGCCCTTGACCTGGTCGACGAACTCGAAGCCCGTACCGCGCGGAAGCGGTTCGATGCGCAGGAACACCTCGCCGAATTGCCCTGCCCCGCCGGTCTGCTTCTTGTGCCGGTTGTGCCCCTCGGCTTTCTGGGCGATGGTCTCGCGGTAAGGGATCGCGGGCGGCCGCGTCTGCAGATCGAGCTTGTACTGCGCCGCGATTCTCTCGAGCGCCGTGCGCAGGTGCATCTCGCCCAAGCCCCGGATCACGGTCTCGTTCGCCTGCGCGTTGTGCTCGATGCGCAGGCAGGGATCCTCGGCCGCGAGTTTGTGCAGGACGTCGGACACCTTTTGCTCGTCGCCCCGCTTTTTCGGCTGCACGGCAAGACCGAAGACGGAGGTGGGCAGCTCGAGCGGCCGCGGGTGGATGTGGGCATCGTCGGGCGAGTCGTGCAGGATGTGGTCGAAGGCGATCTCGTCGATCTTGGCGATCGCACAGATGTCACCGGGGATCGCCTCGTTCACCTCGATCTGCTGCTTGCCGCGAAGCAGATAGAGGTGACCCGGCCGGATCGGCTTGCGGCCGTCACCCACGTAGAGTTGCATGCCGGGCGTGATGCGTCCCTGGTGCACGCGGAATACGGCGACGCGTCCGATGTAGGGGTCGATTTCCACCTTGAAGACGTGCGCGAGCGCGTGCCGTCCCGGGTCCGGTACCGCCGTCACCTCGATCGCCCGGTCGCTTCCCGCGGGCTGGCTCAGGTAGACGGGCGGATTGCCCTCGGTCGGGTTGGGAAGCAGCTTCACGATCACATCGAGGAGCTCGGCGACGCCGGCGCCCGTGCGCGCGGAAGTGAACACGACCGGCACCAGATGGCCCTCGCGCATGGCACGCTCGAGCGGTTCGTGCAGCGCTTCCGGCTCCACTTCACCCTTCTCGAGGTAGAGTTCCGTCAGTTTTTCGTCCACCTCGACCACCTGGTCCACCAGCCGCCGGTGCGCCTCCTCCACCGAGGAAAAATCGGCTTGCCCCGAAGGCGAGAAGAAGCAGTCGGACACGCGGCTCCGGTTCTCGGCCGGCAGGTTGAGCGGCAGGCATTCCTTGCCGAAGGTTTTCTGGATCTCCTCCAGTAGCGCTGCGAGGTCGACGTTGTCCGCGTCGATCTTGTTGATCACGATCAAACGGTCGAGCCCCCGTTTCGCGGCCCACTGCAGGAAGCGACTGGTCATCAGCTCGATTCCGTTTTGCGCGTTCACCACGATCGCGGCCGTTTCCACCGCCGCCAGCGCCGGCAGCGCGTGGCCAACGAGGTCCGGGTAGCCGGGCGTGTCGACCAAGTGAATACGCGTATCGCCTGAATCGAAAGTGGCCACGGCGAGTTTGAGCGAGTGGCGGTGCTCCTTTTCGAGCGGCTGGTAGTCGCACACCGTGTTGCCGCGCTCGATCGAGCCGGCGGCCGGAATGGCGCGCGCGTGCGCAAGCAGCGCTTCGGCAAGCGTCGTCTTGCCCGCGCCCGCCTGCCCCACGAGCGCGAGCGTGCGGATGTTGCGGATGGTCGCTTTCCCCAAGGTCTCCCTCCTTGCGCGGGCGGCGTCGGCCCGCGGGCCGCAGTTTACCGGGGTCGCGAAGCGGGCGGCGAGTGGCCTCGCACCGGGGGTCGAGGGGCGAGGCGGCGAGCGGCTCTCGGCCGCTCGCTCCGCGGGGCTAGGACTTCGTCTTGACTGCGAGCAGTTCGGCGCGCCCCTTGAGCGCGTCCTCGATGCGCGTCTTCGGTACGAGAAGCAGGTACGCGGACAGGCGCTTTTCGTGCGCGAGCCGCGCGGCGAGCTTTTTTGCGCGCTCTTCGGCGTCCTTGCCCTGCGGCCGCGGCTCGCCGGAGACGCTGAAGCGCAGGTAATAGTTCTCGCCCTCGCGTCGCCCGATGCGGAAGGTGTAGGTGAGTCCCTCGAAGGTGTGCGCGACGAGCACGTGCGGGCGGTCAAGACCCGCCGCCGCCGCAGGGAGGTCCTTGGGCGCGACGTCGGCGAGGTCGAGGTTCGTGAGCGAGTAGAAGGCTGCGTTTGCGCGCGTGATCTCGAGCTTCTCGCCCGCGCGTGCGCCCACGAGCGTCCAGTCCGCGTCCTCGCGCGGGCGCTCGATCCTCCAACTCTCGCCCTGCGGCGGGCGCGATTCGAGCGCGCGGATCTTTTCCGCGGACACCCCGGTGCGCAGGATCCAGTCGGCGCTGCGCACGCTCGCCTGCGCGAGCGCATCGGCGACGATGTACGCGGTCTCGGGCTGCTCGGCCCGGGCGACGAAGCGGCCGTCGGCGAGTGCCTTCACAGGATCCTCCGGCTCCTTGCGGAAATACTTCCGGCCGACGACAAGCGCGGCGAGCGTTTTCCCCTGCGCATCGCGCAGCTCCACGCGCGTGCCCGAGTCGTCGAGCTGCAGGCGCTTGCGGTCGGCCTCCCCCGCCGGATCGAGCTGGCCGATCTTCAGTTCCGCGAGCTTGAGCACGAACTCGCGTACCCGGTCGGTGTCCGCAGGGAAGCCTTCGCGCTCGGCGAGGCGCCACTCCTCGCCCGAGCGCTCGAGGGTGAGCGTGCCCCCCGCATCGCGTAGCGCGATCGCGGCAACCTCCGACACGGGCAGCCCGGGCAGGACGGGCTGCCCGAGGCTCGCCACCACCGTCGGCTTTTTCTCCGCTTCTTCGCGGTGGAGCAGGAGCGCCGCGCCCCCCAGCACGACAAGCAGCGCGACCAGGACCGCGGCAAGGCGCGCGTTCATGCCGGCCTGAGCGCACCGAGCCGCTGGCGTCGGCGCCGCACGGCGGCGAGCGCAAGGCCGGCGAGCGCGACGGCGAGCGGCACGGCGGCGATGTTGACCACCTTGGTCCAGAAGACGAGGCTTTCGGCGTCGCGTCGCAGATTCTTGCGTAGGTCCTTCAGCTCGCGCCGGGTCTCGGCCACCTTGCGGCGGAAGTTCTCCAGCTCGGCCTGCTGCTCGGCGCTCAGGATCTGGGCGCCCTTGGCCGTGGCGCCGCGCGCGCGTTGCAGATCCTGCAGCTTGTCGTTCGTGCGCTGCAGCTCGTCCTCCAGTTCCTTGATCTTGCCGAAATACCGCTTCTGCGCCTCGGCTTCCATCTCGCGTACCCGCGTTAGCGGCCGGAACGCGTTCGCCCGGCTATGCAAGCCGAGCACGGCGTCGCCGGCGGTGAACTGCTCGACCATCGCGAGCGCAAAGGCGAGGTTGCCGTTCGAGGGCACGACGATGCGCCGTCCGAACACCTCCTGCACGTCGACCGCGGCCCCGTCGGCGAGCATGTCCATGTCGCCGACCAGCACGACCGAAGTTTCTTTTGCGCTTTCGGCGCGGTGCGGACTGGCGGGCGCCTTTTGGGCATCCTTGTCCTTGGCCGACGGCGCACCGTCGGGGAACGCGGTCTTGAACCGACCGGTCAGCCGAATGGCGAGCGGCCGCGCGATCCCTTCGGGAACGAACCCCTTCATCGCGGCCTCGCCGGAGACGGTGGCGACGACGGTGTCGACGAGCATCGAGTTGGGAGAGCTCTTCACCAGCTCGGCGACCGCGATGCCGGCGGGGGGCTTCACTTCGAAGGCACCCCCGAAGGCGTAGAGCAGCGTTTCAATCTGGTTGGTGACGACGTCGTCGCGGCTGAACGCGGTGCGGTTGAGCGACAGCACGGTCGGCGTCAGCCGCGCGCCGGCACCGGAAGCGTAGACCACGTCGGAGACCACCTTGGCCGGCATTTCGACGCCCCAGGCCTTGAACAGGCGCGGCAAGCTCGAGCTCGTCGTTCCGGCCGACACGCCCGGCATCGGGCTCGGCAAGGGATCGAAGTAGGCGTAGGGATCGACGAACGCGATCAGCTTGCCCCCGCGCATGACGAATTGGTCGAGCGCGTACTCGGTGGACTCGAGCACCTCGCGCGGATGGATGACGAGCAGCGTGTCGATCTCCTGGTCGATCGCGTCGGCGGTCATCGGTACGGTGCGCACCTCGTAGTCGCGCCGCAGCTCGTGCGCGAGCACCCATGCCTCGGAGCCCTGGCGCGTGAACGGATTGAAGCGCTCGCCCAGCACCGGAACGCCGCTCATCAGACCGAGCACCGGTCGCGCGGGCGCGCCCACCCGCACGATGGCACGGGCAAGGTCGTACTCGAGCAACCGCTCGCGCTGCGGCGAGAGCGTCGGCAGGGCGTACTTGCGATCGAGCCGGCTGACGGCGATGCCGAGATAGAAATTCTCCCCTGTGAGCACCTGTTGGGCCTCGATGCCGTCGAGTTGGGCCGCGTCCTCCTCCTCCGAGTCCGGCCGCGGGTCATAGCGCTCGACGATCAGATTCGCGCCGGCGACCGACTTGAACTCGCGCACGAGATCTTCGACGCGGTCGGCAAAAGCGCGCATCGGCACCGGCACGTGCTCGCCGCGCGTGACATAGAGCTTGATTTTCACCGGCGCCTCGAGCGAGCGCAGCATGCGCCGCGTGCTCTCCGAGAGCGTGTACAGCTTGCCCTCGGTGAGATCGAGGCGCAGCGGGACGGTGCTCGCAAGATAGTTCACCGCGACGAGGATCAGGAAGAGTGCGACCAGACCGGTCGCGGAGGAGAACAGCGAGGCGGCCGACTTCTTCATTCGCGTCAGCCGGCTCGGTGGCCGCGCAGGATGACGCCGGTGGCGAAGAGCGCGTAACCCCCGACCGACACGAAATAGAGCACGTCGCGCGAATCGATCACGCCTTTCTGGAAACCGTCGAAGTGCGTGATCATCGAGAACGCAGCGACCGTGTCGACGACTGCGGGCGGAGCCCAGCGCGCGAGCAGGTCGGTCACCGGGCTGAAGCCGGCGAGGATCAGGAACAGGCAGACCACGACCGCCAGGATGAAGGCGACCACCTGGTTGCGCGTAAGCGCCGAGGTCATGCCGGAGACGGCGAGGCCCGCACCCGCGAGCAGGAGGCTTCCCAGGTAGCCGGTCGCGATCGCCCCGTTGTCCGGGTCGCCGAGCCAGTTCACGGTGAGCGGCACCGGGAAGGTGAGCGCGAGCGCGATGGCAAGGAACGCCCAGGCGGCGAGGAACTTGCCGAAAATCGCCTGCCAGGGCGTCACCGGTAGCGTCAAGAGCAACTCGATCGTCCCGGCGCGACGCTCCTCGGCCCACAGGCGCATGCCGACCGCCGGCACGAGCACGAGGTAGAGCCACGGGTGCCAGCCGAAGAACGCCGCCAGACTCGCCTCGCCGCGCTCGAAGAAGGCGCCCGCGGTGAAGGTGAAGAAGCCCGCGAGCAAGAGGAAGATGACGAGGAAGACGTACGCCACGGGCGAGGTGAAGTAGGCGGCCAGCTCGCGCCGGGCGATGACCAGCGTCGCGTTCATGCCTTCACCGTGTCGGGCAGCGTGATGCGGCGAAACACCTCGTCGAGCTCGCCCTGCTCGGTGCGCAGGGTGCGGATGCGCCAGCCCTCGCGCCCGGCCAGCTCGATCACCGCACGCGCCAGCTCGGCACCGGCCGAGGGGTCGGCGGGATAGACGCGCAGCGCCCCGTCGAGCCGTTCGACGCGGCCCAGCGCCGCGAGTTTCTCCGCGCTCGCGCCCTCGGCCGAGAAGGTCACGGCGCCGGCGAGGGTCGAGCGCGCGCGCAATTCGTCGGGCGTGCCTTCGGCGACGATGCGTCCGCGGTCGATGATGATCGCGCGCGTGCACGCGGCCTCCACCTCCTCGAGAATGTGGGTCGAGAAGACGACCGCCTTGGTGCGACCGAGCTCGCGAATGAGGTTTCGCACTTCGTGCTTCTGGTTGGGATCGAGGCCGTCGGTCGGCTCGTCGAGTACGAGCACCTCCGGGTCGTGCAGGAGCGCCTGCGCAAGGCACGTGCGGTGGCGGTAGCCTTTCGATAGCGTGTCGATCGGCTGGTGCAGCACCGACTCGAGAAAGCAGCGCTCGACGACGCGAGCGATCGCGCGCCGTTTCGCCTCGCCCGCGAGCGCCCTCATGTCCGCGGCAAAGGAAAGGAACGCGGCGACGGTCATCTCGGGGTAGGAGGCGGCGCTCTCGGGCAGATAGCCGATGCGGCGCTTTGCTTCGAGCGGCTGTTCGACCACGTCGTAGCCGGCGACGGTGACGCGCCCCGAGGTGGGCGGATAGAAGCCGGTCACCACGCGCATGGTCGTCGTCTTGCCCGACCCGTTCGGCCCGAGAAAGCCGAGCACCTCGCCCTTCACCACCGCGAAGGAGACTCCATCGACAGCGCGCTTTGCGCCGAAGGTCTTGACCAGATTCTCGATGCGGATCATGGCGCGGCCCCCGCCGCGGCGGCGCAGGACGTGGGGTCGCGCCGCGCCGCTTTCAAGGGGTCGCATTATCGCCCGGGCGCGACCGCGCCATGGTCGGCGCCTCGGGGCACCGCGCAAGCGGCACGCCCGTTAGAATGTCGGGCGCGCCGGCGCGCGCCGGCGCGAGGCCTTGAGTGGAGGGTTTCCGTGGACACCGTATTGCTCGCCCGGACCGCCGCGGCGATGGTCGCAGCGGGCAAGGGCATCCTCGCGGCGGATGAATCGAGCGGCACCTGCGAGTCGCGCTTCAAGGCGGTGGGCGTGCCGTGCACCGAGGAGAACCGTCGCGCCTACCGCGGGTTGCTTTTTACCGCACCGGGAATCGAACGTTTCATTTCCGGCGTCATCCTCTACGACGAGACGATCCGGCAGAAGTCGGACGACGGCGAACCGTTCGCCGAGCTGCTCGCGCGCAAGGGGATCGTTCCCGGCATCAAGGTGGACAAGGGGGCGAAACCGCTCGCGCTCTGCCCGGGCGAGAAGGTGACCGAGGGTCTGGACGGCCTGCGCGAGCGGCTGGCCGAGTATTTTGCGCTCGGCGCGCGCTTTGCCAAGTGGCGCGCGGTGATCGCGATCGGCCCGGGTCTGCCGACGCACGCCTGCCTGTACGCGAACGCCCACGCGCTCGCCCGCTACGCGGCGCTTTGCCAGGAGGCGTCGCTGGTTCCCATTATCGAGCCCGAGGTGCTGCTCGACGGGGACCACACGATCGAGCGCTCTGAGGAAGTGACCGAGGCGACGCTGCGCGCGACCTACGCGGCGCTTGCCGCCTACGGCGTTTCGGTCGAACACCTGATCCTGAAGGCGAGCATGGTCGTCGCAGGCAAAAACGCCGCGCGCCAGGCGCCGGTCGAGGAGGTCGCCGACCGGACGCTGCGCGTGCTCAAGCGCACGGTGCCAGCGGCACAGCCGGGGATCGTCTTCCTCTCGGGCGGACAGTCCGACGTCGCTGCGACCGCGCACCTCAACGCCATGGCGGCGCGCCCCGGCCTGCCCTGGCCGCTCACCTTCTCCTACTCGCGCGCGCTGCAGAACCCGGCGCTCGCCACGTGGAGGGGTAAGTCAGAGAACGTCGCTGCGGCGCAGCGCGCGTTCCTGCAGCGCGCGCACATGAACGCGCTCGCCTGCCAGGGGCGCTGGACGCCCGAGCTCGAAAAACGGGCCGCCTGAGCGCCGCCGCCGACACCGTCTACGAGACGGACCTCGCGAGCTTGCGGCGCATCGGGCGCGGCAAGGTGCGCGACCTCTATGCCGTGGACGAGCACCGGCTGCTGATGGTGGCGACCGACCGGCTCTCGGCCTTCGACGTCGTGCTGCCCGACCCGATCCCGGGCAAAGGACGGGTGCTCACGCGGATGTCGCGATTCTGGTTCGCGCGGCTTGCGCACATCGTCGCGAACCACCTGCTCGAGATCGATCCCGAGTCGGTCGTCTCGGGCGAGGCCGAGCGGCGCCAGGTGCGCGGTCGCGCGCTCGTCGTGCGCAGGCTACGGCCGCTCGCGATCGAGGCCGTGGTGCGGGGCTACCTCGCCGGGTCGGGATGGAAGGACTACGCCGCGAGCGGCGCGGTCTGCGGCGTGAGGCTGCCGCCCGGGCTGCGCCTTGCCGACCGCCTGCCCGAGCCGATCTTCACGCCGGCGACGAAAGCGGCGACGGGCCACGACGAGAACATCGATTTCGAGCGCGTTTGCGGCCTCGTGGGCCGCCCGCTCGCGCAGGCGGTGCGCGAGACCAGTCTTGCCCTGTATCGCGAGGCGGCCGCCTACGCCGAAGGCCGCGGAATTCTGATCGCCGACACGAAGTTCGAGTTCGGCCTCGACGCCGAGGGAAGGCTTTTTCTGATCGACGAGGCGCTCACGGCCGATTCCTCGCGCTTTTGGCCGGCCGACGCCTACCGCCCCGGCGTCTCGCCTCCGTCTTTCGACAAGCAGTACGTGCGCGATTACCTCGAGGCGAGCGGCTGGGACAAGCGACCGCCCGCGCCGCGCCTCCCTCCCGAGGTGATCGCGAGGACCGCCGAAAAATACCGCGAGGCGCTCGCGCGTCTTACCGGGCAGGCGCTCGCCTAGCGGGCCGGGCAGAAGGACCGAGATGAGAGACGAGATCCGCCGCGCGGTCGAGGTCCTGCGCGCAGGGGGGCTGGTCGCTTTCCCGACCGAGACGGTGTACGGGCTCGGCGCCGACGCCAGCAATCGCGCCGCGGTCGCGCGCCTCTACGCGGCCAAGGGCCGTCCCGCCGCGCATCCCGTGATCGTGCACTGCGCGAGCGCCGAGGCTGCGTTCGCCTGGGCACGCGAAGTGCCCCCCGCGGCGCGGCGCCTCGCGGCGCGTTTCTGGCCCGGACCGCTGACGCTGATTCTGCGCCGCTCGGAACGAGCGGGGGACTTCGTGACCGGCGGCGCGGACACCGTCGGCCTACGCGTTCCCTCGCATCCGGTCGCGCGCGAGCTGCTCGAAGCCTTTGGCGCGGGGGTCGCCGCACCCTCGGCAAACCTGTACGGCCGCGTGTCCGCGACGACCGCGGCCCACGTCCGCGAGGACCTCGCCGAGCGCGCCGACCTCGTGCTCGACGCCGGGCCCTCGCCGATCGGGATCGAGTCCACGATCGTCGACCTTTCGCGCGGGCGCGCCGTGCTTCTGCGACCGGGCGCGATCACGCGCGTGCAGCTCGAGGAGGCGCTCGGCGAGCGGCTCGCCGAGCGCGACGAAGCGGCGCCGCCGCACCCGGGAGGGCAGGCGCGCCACTACGCGCCGCGTACGCCGGTGCAGCGGGTTGCGCCGCACGAGCTCGATTCGGCGATCGCGGCGCTCGCGGGCGACGCCGCGGTGCTCGCCTTCTCGCGCCCGGACGAGCGCGTCGAGTACTGGATCCGCATGCCGCGCGACCCTGAAAGGTACGCGCAGCGGCTCTATGCGGCGCTACGCGAGCTCGACGAGGCCGGCTGCGCGCGCATCCTCGTCGAACTGCCGCCCGAAGCGCCCGAGTGGGAAGCGGTGCACGACCGACTGCGCCGCGCAGCCGCCTGAGAGGATCCTCGATCGCCAGGGCGCACCCCGCCGCGGCGAGGGCGCTTAAAGCCCCGCGGCGCCGAAGAGGCTCGCCCCCAAGCCGCCGGGGATGCCGGGGGGAGCGGCGCGAAAAACTGCGCGAGATTGCACAGCGCGCAACACCCGCATCGGATCAGCCGGCGCCCAGCCGCCGCAGGCGCGCGCGCAGTTCGTCCAGTTCTTCGAGCAGGTCAGCGACGAGGGCGGCCAGTTCGTCCGATGCCTCGAAAGCTCGCCGCAGCTCGCGCATGCGCGCAAGCCGCCTCAGCGCTAGCGCGTCGAAGCGCGGGCCGGACGGCTCCTCGGCGCACGAGGCAAGGAGACCCTCGCGCACGAGCGCGTGCACCCACTGCACCTCGACTGCGCACGCCTGCGCGAGCTCCTCGAGCGACAGGAGGACCTCCTCGAGGCCGGCGGGCACCGATTCGAATTCGCCCATCGGCATCAGCGAGCGCGCGGGTCGAAGGCCAGGTCGCGCGCCATCGCCTCGTACAGCTCACGCGCCCGCGGCGTGTCGGCGCGCGGCAGCTTCACTTCGAGGTCGAGGTAGAGGTCGCCCGGCGGGTCGCTCGGAAGGCCGCGGCCGCGCACACGCAGCCGTTGCCCGCTCTGCGCCCCCGGTGGGATGCGTACCTGCAAGCTTCCGTCCGGAAGCTCGACCGGCACCACCGCCCCGAGAGCCGCCTCCCACGGCGCAAGGGCGAGGCGTCGATGTACGTCCCGCCCGACGACGGAGAACTGGGGATGCGACCGGAAGCGGACTTCGAGCAGCAGGTCGCCCGCGGCGCCGCCAAGCGGCCCAGGCGCGCCCTGGCCCGTGAGGCGGATGAGCTGGCCCTCACACACGCCGCGGGGAATCCTCACGCGCAAGGTGCGGGTGTCGAAGACCAGGCGACCCTGGGCGTCGAAGCGCGGCAGGCGCAGCGACACCTCGCGCGTCGCGCCGCGGTAGCTGTCCTCGACGTCGAGGAGGATCTTGGCGTAGTGGTCCTCGCCTCGCGCGGGGCGGGGGCGGCGCGTGCCGAAGCGGCCCATGCGGCCGAAGAGCTCGGCAAAAAAGTCGCTGAACTCGGCCGCTTCGCGCGGGTCGAGGCCGGCGCCGCTGAACTCGAAACCGGCGTCCCAGTCGGGCGGGGGCCGGAATTCCTCGCCGGGGCGCCAGCCGGAACCCAACCGGTCGTAGGCGGCGCGCCGCTCCGGGTCCGAGAGCACGGCGTAGGCTTCGTTCACCTCCTTCATGCGCTCGGTGGCGTCCTTTTCCTTCGATACATCCGGGTGATAGCGACGCGCGAGGCGCCGGTACGCTTTCTTGATCTCCTCGGCGGTCGCTTCGCGCCCGACGCCGAGGATCGCGTAATAGTCCTTGTACTCCATTGCCGCCCTTGGCTTGTTCAATTGTCTTACAAGCCAAGCGGCCGGTGCACGTTGCAAGGGCACGGAGGCGCGTTGAAACGCAGCCACCGGGCCACCATGTTGGGCGCAACGGGCCCGCGCGGGCGGGCCGTAAAGGAGGCGAAACGATGGCAACGAGATTTCTCTTTCCGCGCGACCTGTTCGAGGAAATGGACCGGTTGCAGCAGGAAGTCGAGCAGCTCTTCGACTTCGTGCCCACGATCCGCGGCTTTTCGCGCGGCGCGTTTCCGGCGATCAACGCGGGCAAGACGGCAAAATCGGTCGAGATCTACGCGTTCGCGCCGGGGCTCGATCCGGCATCGATCGAAGTCGAAATCGAGAAGGGGATGCTGACGATCGGGGGCGAGCGCAGGAGCGACCTGCCCGACGAAGAGGACGAAAAGACGACGGTGCACGTCGATGAGCGCTTCAGCGGGCGTTTCCGGCGCGTGATCCGGCTGCCCGAGGACGTCGATGCGGCGTCGGTGAGCGCAAAATACCGCGACGGGGTGCTGCACGTGAGCGTAGCGCGCCACGCCGAGGCGCTGCCGCGCCGCGTGGCGATCGAATCGTGACGCAAAAGGAGCAAGCCATGGCAGAAAGCACTGCAGTCCAGAAGCGAAGCGAAGGCGCGCGCCGCGAGCCGGCGCTGCGGCCCGCGGTCGACATCGTCGAGGACGCCGGGGGGATCACGCTCTACGCCGACCTGCCGGGGGTGTCGCGCGACCGCCTGGAGGTGGAGGTCGAGGGCGACGTCCTCTCGATCGCGGGCGAGCTTACGCTCGATCTGCCGGCCGATCTCGAGGCGACTTACAGTGAAGTCACCGTGCCCCGCTACCGCCGCGCCTTCACGCTCTCGCGCGAGCTCGACACCACGCGCATGAGCGCCGAACTGAAGAACGGCGTACTGCGGCTGCGCATTCCGAAGGCCGAGGAGGCCCGCCCGCGCCGCATCCCGGTGACGGCGGCCTGAGGCGCGCCCCCCGGGCGCGTTCAGCCGCGCTGCGGGCCGGGCGTTCCCGCCTCGACCACGAAGCGCGCGAGCACCTCGGCGCGGGGATCGCGCACGCGCACGCTTTCGACCCCGACCAGCTCCGCGGTGAACGATTCCCGCCGCACGGCCGCGCGCACGTAGCCGCGCCGGTCGCTGCGGCCGTAGACGAGGTGCGGGTTCTCGGCGAGCAGCCGCGCGAGGGCGCGCTGCGACATCGCCTGCGAGGTGATGGAGGTGCTGCAGAATTCGCTTGCCACGACCGGTGCGTGCGCATCGTCGAAGTCGGCCTTGAGCTGCGCCACCGCGTGCCAGTGCACGTCGCCGCCAATGACGATGGGGTTGGCGATGCGCCGCTCGGCGAGAAAGGAAAGCAAGCGCGCGCGCGCGGCGGGGTAGCCGTCCCAGCCGTCGGTCCAGTATTCCTCGCCCGCGCCGACCCTGCGATCGAGGCGCGCCATCAGCGTCTGCTGCGCGATCACGTTCCAGCGCGCCGCTGAACGCGCAAGCTCCTCGTGCAGCCACGCTTCCTGCGCGTAGCCGAGCAGGCTGCGACGGGGATCGTGCAACTCCGGGCAGCTTGCGGCATCGACCACGGTCGAGCCCCCTGCACGCCGGGGACAGGCTTGGGGGTCGCGGTACTGGCGGTCGTCGAGCACGCAGAAGCGAGCGAGTGCACCCCAGTCGAGGCGGGTGTGGAGACGCATGTGCGGACCGACCGGCCGCATCGCCTCGGGCAGCGGCAGGTGCTCGTAATAGGCGCGGTAGGCGGCTGCGCGTCGCGCCAGGAACTGTTCGGGCGGCATTCCATCCTCGGGACGGTCGTTCGCGTAGTCGTTGTCCACCTCGTGGTCGTCCCACGTGAGGATCCACGGGTGCAGGCGGTGGGCAAGCTGCAGGTCGGGATCGCTCCGGTAGAGCGCATGGCGCAGGCGGTACTCCTCCAGGGTGTAGGGCTCGCCGGTCTCATGCCGGCGCACGTGGTCGCGGCCCCAGCTCGACTCGTAGATGTAGTCGCCGAGGAAGACCACGAGGTCGAGGTCGTCCTCGCTCATGCGGCGGTAGGCGCCGTAGTAGCCCTGCTCGTAGTGCTGGCACGAGGTGAAGGCGAAGCGAAACGGCTCTGCCGCCCCCGTTGGCGGCGCGGTGCGCGTGCGGCCAATGGGGCTTTCGGCCGCGCCGGCGCGGAAGCGGTACCAGTACCAGCGCGAGGGTGATAAGCCGCGCGGCTCTGCGCGCACCGCATGCGCCCATTCGGGCTCGGCGAGCGCGGTTCCGCGCGCGACGACGCGCGCAAAGCGCTCGTCCTCGGCGACTTCCCAGAGTACGGGCACCGCAACCGGCGGCAAGCCCCCGTCCGGGGCGAGCGGCTCGGGCGCGAGCCGCGTCCACAGCACCAGGCTGTCCGGGGTCGGGTAACCGGACGCGATGCCGAGCGAGAAGGGGTAGGCCGTGAAGCGCGGCTGGGCGAGCAGACGGGGAGCGGGCAGCGCGGCCACGGCGAGGCCGTC
>OGCL01001179.1_pt1 | contig 23430 bp, 22 predicted proteins | sample 1570041 | NCBI WGS metagenome assembly OGCL01 (sample SAMN06266162, study PRJEB24511) | hot springs metagenome | isolation source: Hot spring water | place: South Africa: Limpopo | collected 2015-06-22 | reverse complement strand
GCCTCGGAGCGCGCCGCCCTGTTCTGGCGCTGGACGATGGGCTTCAACGCCACGATGGAGTCGATCCATCGCTGGGCCTGGTGGTTCGCGGTGCTCTGCACGCTGACCGGCGGCATCGGCATCCTGCTCAGCGGCACGGCGGTCGACAACTGGTACGAATGGGCGATCAAGCACAAATTCGCCCCGAGCGATCCGACGATGTGGCCGGCGACGCCGGTTCCCCCCGCGCGGCCCTGAGCACGCCGCGCGATCCTCGACCGCGACCGAGCGGACGATCCCTGGGAGGCCGGCGACGGCCTCCCTTTTTCATGCCGCCAGGGCGTCGGCCTAGGGTTGCTTGCAGCCTGCGCAGGACGCCGAAGGGGGACCTTCCCAACGGAAAAGGCCGGGCGCTGGGCCCGGCCTTTTCGTGTCCGCAGCGGGAGATCCGTTTCAGGCGGCGCGGCGCAGCCCCACCTGGCCCCAGATCGCCGCCAGCGCGCCGACCAGCGCCTCGATGTCGGCGTCGGAGTGCAGCGGCGACGGCGTGATCCGCAGCCGCTCGGTGCCGCGCGGCACAGTCGGGTAGTTGATCGGCTGGACATAGATGTCGAAGCGCTCGAGCAGCTCGTCACTGATGCGCTTGCACAGCACGGGATCGCCGACCATCACCGGGACGATGTGGCTGGGGTTCGGCATGTGCGGGATGCCGGCGGCGTCGAGCCGGGCCCGCACAGCGGCGACGCGATCCTGCTGGCCGGCGCGCTCGGTCTGGCTCGCCTTGAGGTGACGCACCGATGCGAGCGCCCCGGCGGCGAGCGCCGGCGGCAGCGAGGTCGAGAAGATGAAGCCCGAGGCGAAGCTGCGGATGAAATCGCAGGTCGCGGCGCTGGCGGCGATGTATCCGCCCATGATGCCGAAGCCCTTGGCCAGCGTGCCCTCGATCACGTCGAGCCGGTGGCTCAGGCCCTCGCGCTCGGTGACGCCGCCGCCGCGCGGCCCGTAGAGGCCGACCGCATGGACCTCGTCGATATAGGTCATGGCGCCGAATTCCTCGGCGAGATCGCAGAACGCCGCGATCGGGGCGATGTCGCCATCCATCGAGTAGACGGATTCGAAGGCGAGCAGTTTCGGCCGGCGCGGATCGATGGCCTGGAGCTTGCGGCGCAGATCGTCGGGATCGTTATGGGCGAAGACGACCTTGTCGGCCCGCGAATGGCGGATGCCCTCGATCATCGAGGCGTGGTTGAGCGCGTCGGTGACGACGACGCAGCCCGGGATCCGGGAGGCCAGGGTCGAGAGCGAGGCCCAGTTCGACATGTAGCCGGAGTTGAACAGGAGCGCGGCTTCCTTCCCGTGCAACTCGGCGAGCTCGCGCTCGAGCAGCACATGATAATGGTTCGTGCCGCTGATGTTGCGCGTACCGCCGGCGCCGGCGCCGCAGCCGTCGATCGCGCCATGCATGGCGGCGAGGACGTCGGGATGCTGCCCCATGCCGAGATAGTCGTTGGAGCACCAGACCGTGACGTCCCGCGGTCCCTCCGCGCCATGGAAGGTGGCGCGCGGGAACTGGCCGGCCTTGCGCTCCAGATCGGCGAAGACGCGGTAGCGGCCTTCCTTGTGGAGCCCGTCGAGTTCCTGGCGGAAGAACATCTCGTAATCCATCGGCGGCCTCCAGATGCGCGCTGTCGCGCTATGCGACGAGGGTTGGCGGGGGAACGGCGCGCGGAGTCGCGAGGCCGGTGGCGGGGGGCAGGACAGGCCGGGCGCCGGCAGCCGGGTGTTCGGCGCCCGCGGTTTCGCGCGAGCGCAGGCCCCAGGCCCAGAGATCGGCCACCGGAAGCGGCAGCACCAGGAACCAGTGCTCGATCACGCCGAGCACGGCGAAGGTCGCCAGCAGAACGAAGCCGGTGACCAAGAAAGGGTCGTTCGCGCGCACGACGCTGTGGACGAGCCAGGCGCTGAGCAGCGTCGCGGCCGTGACCGAGAGCGGGAACAGCAGGTTCATCGCGCGCTGGCGAAAATGGCTCTTCAGATAGGCGAGGTGGTCGGGCAGGAACTCGACCGTCGTGTTGGGCACGCCGAGGAAGATGTTGAGCTTGGTCGAGAGCCGCATGGCGAAAAGCAGCGCGAAGGTGGCGAGCCCGAAGCGGTTGGCGCCGCCGGCTGTGAGCAGCGCGACCAGCGCCAGGGAAGCGAGCAAGGCGAGCTCGTGGTGCAGGATCGCCCGCGTTGCGGCGGCGAAACGCGCCCGACCCCGCAGCGCAGGGTCGCAGGGTGCGCGGTTCGGCCCCGCGAGATAGCCGAGCAGGAAGGCGAGCTCGTTCCAGCCCCAGACGACGAGGGCGCTGAACACGGCGAGATAGGCGCCGGCGACGCCGGTGTCGCCGGCGGTGGTGGCCAGTCCCCAGAAGGCGGCAAGCAAAGCGAGCGTGGCGCCCGCCAGGCTCCAGCGGAAAGTCGCCTTCGGCAGCCCGTCGAGATAGAGGATCGCCCCGGTGGAGAACCACCAGGCGATCAAGGTCGCGACGATCGGCAGCCCATAGGTGACCAAGACGAAGGCTCCCTTCAATAGGCCGGCTGCAGCCGGCTGGTGAGCGGGATCTCGTTCTTGATGGTCGGCAGCATATAGATTTTCAGCAGCGCATAGCCGACCTGGGCCTGATAGGCGCGCATCCGGATCTGCGCGGCCAAACCACCCTGTTCGGACGATTCGGCGATCTTGCCGGCGAGGATGCGAACGCGTTCCAGCCCGGCGCGGAACTTCGGGTTGTCCGTGTCGAGGACGACCGGGAAGACCTGGCGGGAGATTTCCGAGGTGATGCGGTAGACCTCGAAATCATACTCCGTCGGGTCGATGTCGAGCGCCTTGTGGAACTCCGGCCGGACATGGTCGCGCACATACATCGTCGCGTAAACGGCGAGCAGGAAGAAGCGCACCCAGAGCTTGTTGCCGCCGGTCAGCAGATGCGGGTTGGCCCGCATCAGCAGCGAGAAGGCCTCGCCATGGCGGAACTCGTCGTTGCACCACTCCCGGAACCACCGGAAGATCGGGTGGAAGCACTTGTCGGGATGGCGCTCGAGGTGCCGGAAGATGGTGATGTAGCGGGCGTAGCCGATCTTCTCGGAGAGATAGGTCGCGTAGAAGATGAATTTCGGCTTGAAGAAGGTGTATTTCTTGGCCTTCGTCAGGAAGCCGAGATCGACGCCGATGCTGAACTCCTTGAGCGCGTCGTTGATGAAGCCGGCATGGCGGGCCTCGTCGCGGCTCATGTATTTGAACAGCTCGCAGATGTCGGGATTGGTGCCGCGCTTGCGCATCTCTGCATAGAGGACGCAGCCGGAGAACTCGGCCGTCAGCGACGACACGAGGAAGTCGATGAACTCCTTGCGCAGCGGCTCGGGGATCTTCTCGAGCTCCAGCTTCCAGTCGGCGTTGCGGGTGAAGTGGCCCTTGTTGGGGTCGCTCTTCATCTCGGCGATCAGCACGTCCCATTCGGCCCGCACCGGCGTGACGTCGATCTTGTCGAGCTCGTCGAAATCGGTGGTGTAGAAGCGCGGCGTCAGCATCGTGTCCTGCTGGGCCATGCGGGTGGCTTCGTTGGGGGCCTCGCGCATGGCGCCGGCCGGGAAGGTTGCGGCAGTCATAGCTTGCTCCTTTCCGAGAAGCTGAATTCGAGAAGCTCCATGAATTCGGCGCGTCCGGAGATCTTGGTCCAGAGCTGCTCGAGCCAGCCGGCGCGCTTCACCGTCGCGATGCGGCGGAAGGTCTGGACCTCGCCGTAAGGGACCTTGATCGGCTCGCCATGGACGATGACTTCGTCGCCGGGGCGGATCTTGATGTCGCCGTCGAGCGTCACATGGGCGTGCAGGCTCTCGAAGGTATGGGACACCTCGATGGTACAGCCGACGTCGAACTGCTTCGGCTCGGCCATGGTTCTGTCCGTCAACGTGAAATCGGTCATGGGCGGTTCTCCCGGGAGGACAGGAAGCGCGCGAAGGTGGCGGCGTTGCCGGGGCCGAAGGCGTCGAGCTCGATGCGTCCGCCGGTGGCGGGATCGCTCAGGCTGAGCCGACCGTTCTCGCGGCGTTCCAGACGAAAGGGCAGGTCCCGCGGCAGGCCGGCCTGTTTGCGCTGGCGCGCCAGGCTTCGCATCGTGCCGCGGATGAAGCCGTCGGCGCCGACGGCGATGGTCTCGAGCTCCCGGCCGGTGCCGTCACGGACCAGGACCGAACCGTCCTCCCGGTCCTCGAAGCGCAGATCGGCCTTGGCAATGGTCGGGCTGTCGGGGATCCCGGTGGCGCCGATGCCGGTCTGGCGCGCGAGGCCGGCGATGGCGATCGTCGCGACAGCGAGCACCGCCATGCCGACCAGAGCCCAGCGCGGCGGCGACAGGCTGGCCGAGGCGGGTGGGGGAAGGGCCGTGTCGCTCATCGCCGCCTCCTCAGCTCGCGGCGGCCATGCCCTGCGGCAGGCGCGCATCATTGGCGGCGGTCGCGGGCTGGGGCAGGGAGACCGCGCTGCCGGCATGGGTGGCGAGCGCGCGGGCGAGGATGCCGGCGGCGCGCTCGGCCTCGGGCAATTCGCGCAGCATCGGTTCCGGACGGGCGAGCCGCCAGGGCCGGGCATGGGGCCAGAGCACGATGTAGGAAATGCGCTCGCCCGGCACGAGGCCGACCGGAATGTCGCCGCTGCCGCCGCGACGCAGCTTCAGCCCCGCCTGCGCGACGAGCGCGAAGGGCAGGTTGATCGTCATCGGCAGGGCGATGCCGAAGCGGAGCACGAGGCGCCGGCTGGTGATGGTGTAGACCGTGCCGCGCGCCGCGAGGAAGGCGAGCCCTGCGAGGAGGCCGGCGGCGATGCTGCCGGCGAGCGTCAGCCAGGTCATCGGCAGCAGCGTGGCCGCGAGCGGCGTGCCCTGAACCAGGGCCAGCACCGGCTGTGCCGCGACGAGGGCGCCGAAATAGCAGGTGACCTCGCGCAGATGGAAGGCGCGCCAGGCGAGGCCCCGCCAGTCGGGCCCCCCTTGCCAGAGGATGGTCTCGCCCTCCGGGGGCAGGGCAGGCAGGCCGGGGACCGGCTCGAAGGCGAAATCGTCCTGGCTCATAGCAGCGGCTCCGCACGGTGCGGCGTCGCATAGAGGGTGCCGGCGCCGTAATAGGCGCAGATCTTTTCCTCCTCGAGCCGGGTCACGGAGTCGGGCTTGCGGAGCGCCGGCACATCGGCGAACTGGCTCGCCAGCAGCGCCTCGACCTTGATCCGCCCGACGCCCGGCTTCACGCCGCGCTTGATGTCGGAGAAGGTCACCGGCAGCAGCACGGTGCGTCCGTTCGGGAGGGCGACCTCGAAATAGCGCAGCAGCGCCTCCGAGCGGTCGACCCAGAGATCGACGATCTTGCCGGCCACCTTCATGTCCGCGCCGATGACGTCGTAGCCGCGGGGATCTTCCTCGGCCGAGACCGCGTAGCCGGTGGCGACGCGAACGGGCAGGATCTTGATGTGGTTGTCGTAGCTCATCTCCGGCGCGTCGACCCGCTCCGCCCAGGAGCCGGGGCCGATCGAGTCCAGCATCGGATTGGCGCCGGTGGGGGCCAGCGGCGCGCCGGGGAATTTCGCCGTCGGCCGCGCCGCCAGCACCCGGCCGTCGGGGCGACCGTTCGGTGCCTGGACGGTGGTGCCGTTGGAGAGGCGGAAGGTCTTGGGCGCCGGGAAGAAGACCAGGCTCGGCGGCAGGAACTTGCCGGGATGGGTGTCGGATTCGAGCGGGTAGCCCTCGCGCCGGTCCTCGCGGCGCAGATAGACCACGAGCCCGGCGAAGAAGATCCAGAACAGCCAGATCGTGACCTGGGCGACGTCGATATATCCCATGATCTCACGCATCAGAGAGCCCTCCTTGCAGGGTCTTCGTTCGGGTCGCGGTCATCCTGGAAACTCCGCCAGGCCGAACCGTGTCGCGGGGAGAGGCCGTGCGACGGCAGCGCTTCGCACCAGCGGGCCGATGGCGACCAGCGTGGCGAAGAGCAGCGCGACCTCGATGTGATAGACGGCGTGATAGGCGGCCGCCGGCTCGGCCAGGCCCGGTCCCAGCGTGCCGCTGCTCGCGAGCGCCGCGAAACCGTCCCGGATGGCGCCGCCGAGCGCGATGGCAAGCCCTGCGGCGGTTGCCTGGGCGGCACCCCAGATGCCGACGGCGAGCCCGGCCTGAGGGCCGTCGTCGAGCTCCATGGCGATGGTCAGGGTGCCGACGGCGAAGAGGCCGCCGCCGAAGCCGATCAGCCCCGTGCCGAAGCGGAACAGGCCCGGCGCCTCGATGGCACCGGCGAAGATCACGCAGGGGAAGGCGACGAGGCCGCAGACCAGACCCAGCGCGGCGAGGCGGTGCGGATCGACGCCCGCATTCAGGGCACGCGCCGCCAGCGCGAAGGCGGCCAGCGAGCCTGTGGCGAGAAGGGCGGTCAGGATCGTCGTGCCGCTGACGCTCAGTTTCAGCACCTGGGCGCCGTAGGGCTCGAGGATCACGTCTTGCATGTTGAAGGCGGCGGTGCCGAGCGCGACCGCCACGAGAAAGCGCGTCGCGCCCGGCCGCGCGAGGAAGCCCTGCAGCATGGCGGCGAAGGCCGGGCGCTCGCGGTCGAAGCGCGTCAAGGTCGGGTTGCGGGCTTCCTGTTTCCAGAGCGCGACGACGTTCAGCACCATGGTGACGACGGCGGCACCCTGCACCACTTGGATCAGGCGCAGGGGCGAGAAATCGGCCAGCAGCCAGGCGAAGACCAGCCCACTCGCGACCATGCCGACGAGCAGGGCGACATAAAGCAGGGCGACGACGCGGGCGCGCGTCGCGGGCGTGGCGAGGTCCGTGGCCAGCGCCAGCCCGGCGGTCTGCGTCGTGTGGAGGCCGGCTCCCACGAGCAGGAAGGCGAGCGCGGCGCCGATCTGGCCGTAGAGCACCGGGCCGACGCCGTCTCCCGAGAGAACGAGCAGCGCGAAGGGCATGATCGCGAGCCCGCCGAACTGCAGCAGCGAGCCGAACCAGATATAGGGCACGCGGCGCCAGCCCAGCACCGAGCGGTGCATGTCCGAGCGATGGCCGATGAGTGCGCGCAGCGGCGCGAAGAGGAAAGGCAGGCAGACCATCGCCGCGACCAGCGTCGCGGAGACGTTCAGCTCGACGATCATCACCCGGTTGAGGGTGCCGACCAGCAGGACGGTGGCCATCCCGACCGCGATCTGGAAGAGCGACAGCCGCAGGATCCGGCCCAGCGGCAGTTCCGGCGAGGCCGCGTCCGCAAAGGGTAGCCAGCGCGGAGCGATCCGCGTCAGACCCTTCACGAAGGCGGCCGAGACCGGGTTCATCGGGCGACGAGCTCCAGGGCCTGGGATTTGTAGAAGGCGCTGGACACCCGCTCGCTGCGGCCGATCCGCCAGGGAGAGAGGCTGCGCTCGCCGGCGATGGCCCGCGCGAGGGTGCCAGAGCTGACGGGCTCGATCGCGGGCGCCCGGTCCGCCCGGGGGAAGGCGAGGCCGGCCCAGTGCATCAGCGTCAGCGCCGGCGTGCGCGGCGCGTGGGTGACCAGCATCGAGCCGGCCGTGCGCTCGGCCAGGCGCGACAGGGCGCCGACGATGTCCGCGGCCTTGTAGTGGATCAGCGAGTCCATCGCGACGACATGGTCGAAGCGGCCGAGCGCGGGATCGAGCATGTCGCCGGTGCGGAAGCTGATCGAGCCGCCGCAGAGCTTGCGCGGGCAGCGGTCCTGCGCGAGCGCGACGAGGGTGGGCGAGAGGTCGATGGCGGTGACATGGGCGCCGCGCAGGGCGCATTCGACGGCGAGCGCCCCGGTGCCGCAGCCGGCGTCGAGGATGCGGGCGCCGCGGATGTCGTCGGGCAGCCAGGCGAGAAGCTTGTTGCGCATGGCCTCGCGGCCGGCGCGGACCGTGGCGCGGATGCCGCTGACGGGCGCATCCGTGGTCAGCCGGGCCCAGGCCTCGACCGCGGTGCGGTCGAAATAGGTCTGCAGCTCGCCGCGGCGCTGGATGTAATTGGCGTCCGCCATCACTCGTACCCCAGGAAATCGAAGATCTCGCGATCCTTCATCGGGCGGGCGTCGAGCGCCGGCCCGCCGGCCCAGAGCTGCTCGGCGAGGTTCATGTATTCGCGCTGGACCGCGAGGACCTCGGGCGCATCGCCCATCTCGAACAGCGTCGCCTTCTTCAGCCGCGAGCGGCGGATGGCGTCGAGATCGGGGAAATGGGCGAGGCGCTTCAGGCCCGTGGCGGCGTTGAAGCGGTCGATCTCGTCGGTGCCGGCGGAACGGTTGGCGATGACACCGCCGACGCGGACCTCGTAGTTCTTCGACTTCGCCTTGATGGCGGCGACGATGCGGTTCATCGCGAAGATCGAGTCGAAGTCGTTGGCGGTGACGATGACGGCCCGCTCGGCATGCTGGAGAGGCGCCGCGAAGCCGCCGCAGACGACGTCGCCAAGCACGTCGAAGATCACCACGTCGGTGTCCTCGAGCAGATGGTGCTCCTTGAGCAGCTTCACCGTCTGGCCGACGACATAGCCGCCGCAGCCGGTGCCGGCCGGCGGCCCGCCGGCCTCGATGCACATGACGCCGTTGTAGCCTTCGAAGCAGAAATCCTCGACGCGCAGCTCCTCCGAATGGAAGTTCACCGTCTCGAGCACATCGATGACCGTCGGCATCAGCTTCTTGGTCAAGGTGAAGGTGGAATCGTGCTTGGGGTCGCAGCCGATCTGCAGCACGCGCTTGCCCATGCGGGAGAAGGCGACGGAGAGGTTGGACGAGGTCGTCGACTTGCCGATGCCGCCCTTGCCGTAGACGGCGAAGACCTTGGCGCTCTCGCAGGCCATCAGCTGGTCCATCTGGACCTGGACCGAGCCTTCGCCGTCCTCGCCCGGAGGCGGTGGGGTCTTGGCGCGGTAGTCGGCCTTGAGGCCGGGATGCTGGAACAGGACGGTCATGCCCGGGCCTCGCTGGAATGCTCGCCGCTTCGCTCGCGGGCCTGACGCTCCGCGGGGCCCGGCCGGTGGGCCGAGGCCTGCTCCGTCGCGCGCGGGGCGTCGGGGGCGATGGCACCGTCGCCCATCAGGGCGCGGCGCCGGTCGATCATGACCATCGCCAGCAGGGTGGGGACGAAATCAGCGGCCGAAATGGGCTTTGGCATCGTAGAGTGTCTCCACCGTGATCGGGCTGATCCCGCGTTCGCCTGCGAATTTTTCGGTGTTGCGCCGCGCCTTGCCGCGCACGAAGAACGGGATCTTCTTGAGTTCGAGTTCGGCGTCCGGCGCCCAGCTGAGGACGATCGGCCTGTCGGCTTTCTCGCCGTCATTCCGGGGCGGCCCGTCAGGGCCGAACCCGGAAGCCACGACGGGGTGAGCCCGATCGACCGGACCGCTGGCAGCGGCGTGCACGGTCGTGGGTTCCGGGTTCTTCGCTTCGCGAAGCCCCGGAATGACAGGGGTGCCGAGATGCGAGGAGCCGGCGCCGTCGTTGAACTCGAAATCGTCGCGGAACATGCCGAGCAGGTGTTCCTCCAGGCCCATCATCAGCGGATGGACCCAGGAGTCGAAGATGACATTGGCACCCTCGAAGCCCATCTGCGGCGAGTAGCGCGCAGGGAAGTCCTGGACATGGACCGGCGCCGAGATCACCGCGCAGGGGATGCCGAGGCGCTTGGCGATGTGGCGCTCCATCTGCGTGCCGAGCACGAGCTCGGGTTGCAACTCGGCGCAGGCGGCCTCGACTTCGAGATAATCGTCGGTGATCAGAGCCTCGAGCCCGAGCCGGGCGGCGGCCTCGCGCACGTCGCGGGCCTGCTCGCGGGAATAGGTGCCGAGGCCGACGACCTTGAAGCCGAGCTCCTCGCTGGCGATGCGGGCGGCGGCGACGGCATGGGTCACATCGCCGAAGATGAAGACGCGCTTGCCGGTGAGATAGGTCGAATCGACCGAGCGCGAATACCAGGGCAGGCGCGAGGTCTCGTCGGCCAGGACCGGGGCGGGGTCGACCCCGGCGAGCCGGGCCACCTCCGTGACGAAGTCGCGCGTGGCACCGACGCCGATCGGCACGCTGGCGATGGTCGGCTGGCCGAAGGCCCGCTTCAGCCATTGGGCGGCGAGCCCCGCGATCTCGGGATAGAGCACGACGTTGAAGTCGGCCTGGCCTAGCCGGGCGATGTCGGCGGCGCCGGCCTGCCAGGGCGCGACGACGTTCACCCCGACGCCGAGCCGCGCCAGCAGCTCCTTGACGGCGCGGACATCGTCGCGATGGCGGAAGCCGAGCGCCGTCGGCCCCAGAATGTTGCAGCGGGCCGGTTCGCCGAGCTTGCGCGGGGGGCGGGCGCTTCCGGGTGGGGGCATGTGCGGGCCGGCGAGGCCGCGCACCAGCTGGTAGAAGGTCTCGGCCGCGCCCCAGTTCTCCTTGCGCTGATAGGAGGGCAATTCGAGCGGGATCACCGGGATCGGCAGTCCGAGCGCGCGAGCGAGGCCCGCCGGATCGTCCTGGATCAGTTCCCCGGTGCAGGAGGCGCCGACGAGCATGGCGGCCGGCCGGAAGCGCTCATAGGCGTCGAGCGCGGCGCGCTGGAACAGATCGGCGGTGTCGCCACCGAGATCGCGCGCCTGGAAGGTGGTGTAGGTCACCGGCGGGCGCTGGCCGCGCCGCTCGATCATGGTGAAGAGCAGGTCAGCATAGGTGTCGCCCTGCGGGGCGTGCAGGACGTAATGCACGTCGGTCATCGCGGTGGCGATCCGCATCGCGCCGACATGCGGGGGGCCTTCATAGGTCCAGACGGTGAGCTGCATGGCTACACCTCCAGCGCCGCGCGCCGGTTCAATGGCCGTGCGAACAGTTCGGCGAGATCGCCGGCCTGCTCGAAGCCCTGAATCGGGGTGAAGACGAGCTCGATCGCCCATTTGGTCGTCAGGCCCTTCGCCTCCAGCGGATTGGCGAGGCCGAGCCCGCAGACGGTGATATCGGGCGCCGCCGCTAGGCAGCGGTCGAGCTGGCGGTCGACGTCCTGGCCCTCGCTGAGCTGGACGCCGGCCGGCAGCAAAGCGATGTCCGCCGCGAGATGCTCCTTGTGCAGATAGGGCGTGCCGACCTCGACCAGCTCCATCTCGAGTTCGCGGGCCAGGAAGCGGGCGATCGGGATCTCGAGCTGGCTGTCGGGGAAGAAGAAGATGCGCCGGCCGCGCAGGGCGGCGCGCGAATGGTGCAGCGCTTTCACGGCTCGCTCGCGCGGCGCGGCGATGGCGGCGTTGAAGACCGCATCCGCGACGCCGAATGCTTCGGCAGCGGCGCGCAGCCAGGCGGCGGTGCCCTCGGCGCCGAGCGGGAAGGGGGCGGCGAGGCGCGTCGCGCCGCGGTTCTCAAGGGCGCGGGCCGTCTCACCGAGGAACGGCTGGACGAGCAGATAGCGGGTGTTCGGACCCACTGCCGGCATGTCCGCGGCACGACGGGCCGGCAGGAAGGCGAGGCTTGTGATGCCCATCGCGCCGAGGAGCCGGCGGAACTGGTCCTCGACCGCATCCGCCAGCACCCCGACGACGAGCAGAGAGGCTTCCGCGCCAGCGGGTTCGGCCGGCAGGGTCGGGACAAGCGCGGTCAGGCAGGCGTCCTCGCCTTGAGTGAAGGTCGTCTCGATGCCACTGCCGGAATAGTTCAGCACCCGCACCTGCGGTGCGAAGCGCTGGCCAAGCCGCAGCGCGGCCCGCGAGAGGTCGAGCTTGATGACCTCGGAGGGGCAGGAGCCGACGAGGAAGAGCATCCGGATCTCGGGCCGCCGGGCGAGCAGGCGCTCGACGACGGCGTCGAGTTCGGCATTGGCGTCGGCGAGGCCGGCGAGGTCCTTCTCCTCGATGATGGCGGTGGCGAAGCGCGGCTCGGCGAAGATCATCACGCCGGCTGCCGACTGCATGAGATGGGCGCAGGTGCGTGAGCCGACGATCAGGAAGAAGGCGTCCTGGATCTTGCGGTGCAGCCACATGATCCCGGTCAGGCCGCAGAAGACCTCGCGCTGGCCGCGCTCGCGCAGGACCGGCGGGGCGTCGCAGCCCGAGGCGGGAACCGGCGTGGCGAGGAGCGGCGCGTTCATGACGCGAGCTCCAGCCGGTCGTCGAGCGCGCCGGGGGTGGCAGCCGCCTGCAGGCGGGCCGCGCGGAGCTTCAGCAGGAACTGGGCGGCGTTGACGACATAGGTGGCATAAGCGGCGAGCGCGATCAGCATCTGCTCGGCCGGTGACAGCCGGCCGCCGAGCAGCACGACGAGATAAGCCGTGTGCAGGGCGATGACGACGAAGCTGACCGCGTCTTCCCAGAAGAAGGCCGGGGCGAAGAGATAGACGCCGAAGACGTCGCGCTCCCACAGCGCTCCGGTCACCATGATGGTGTAGAGGACCAGCGTCTTGAGGATAATGGACAGGTTCGCCGCGTCATAGCCCGCGCCGGTGGCAAGATAGCGCAGCACGAGCCCGAGGCTGACGAGAAAGACGACGAACTGCAGGGGGGCGAGCAGGCCCTGGACCAGCGTCCAGCGGGAAGCGTCCCGGCGACGACGCTGCTCGGGCGTGTAGAGCGTCTTGACGCTGCCTTCCCTCGGCCCTGCCGGCATCGGACGTCTCCGGTCCGCTGCGCCGCTGGCGGATCGCCGCGGCGTCGATGGGGGGAGATTGGCGTCCTCCAGAGTATGTGTCAACTCATCATGACACTTTGCTGCGCTGCAATGTCAAATTGAGTGGACATATGCGTTGCGGCTGCCTAAGGTTTGATCGCTGCTTCGTGAGCGGCCCGGCAGCTCCAGCGCGTCGCGCTCCCCCCGACCGCTGCCGGAGTAGATCAGTGTGAACGCGCTGGTCCTTTTGTTGTTTTCGCAACAGTTTATCGGTGATCTGTCGCTGCGATTGCCTGCGAATACAGTTTCGATCGATAATCATTTCACGATTGCGGTCAGCGCGATGTCGTGCTTCAATCTTTGACATAGGTCAAAGGAACTGCCTTCCAGACCGTCGGTGCCTTCGGGCGCCATCACGTAACAGGACCGACAGAGTTCCTGGCTGGATCGGACGGTTGCCTGAGGGAGGTGACCTCATGCCTGACTCGGGACGCGCTTTCCTGGCTGCTCGATCGACCTACTCCGAGGACCAGGCCGCGCGACGCGACCTGCCCGGGGCGGAGTGGTGTCCCCTCGACGGTCTTGGTCCCGCCGCAGTGCCCGGACTGAGAGCCGATCTCGCTCGCACCATCGAGGCCGAGATCATTCCGAGGCTGATGCTCGCGCATCGGGCGCCCGGCTCGACTGGCGCCAAGAGCGAGCCTCAGGCGGCCATCGTCATTGATGACAGCGACATCGCGGCCTTTGCCGAGATGATCGTTCACAAGCCGCTCTCGGCGGCGCGGGCGCATCTCGATGCGCTGCGGGACCGCGGGCTGACGGCCGAAGCGATCATCACCACGATCCTGTCATCGACGGCGCGCCATCTCGGCGTGCTCTGGGAGCAGGACCGCTGCAGTTTCGTCGATGTCACGGTCGGGCTGTCGCGGCTGCAACAGCTGCTGCGAGTCTACGGGCCTGATTTCGAACTGGCGCCGGCTCCCGAACTCGATCGCGGGCGAATGCTCCTGGCCGTCGTCCCAGGCGAGCAGCACACCTTCGGCCTCGCGGTGGTGGAAGAGTTCTTCCGCCGGGCGGGCTGGCAGGTGCAGTCCGAATTCCTGCCGTCGCGGGCGATCCTGCTCGGCCATGTCCGCAACAATTGGTTCGACGTCGTCGGCCTCTCGGCCAGCGGCGAGGTCGCCGCGGCGGGCGTTGCGGCGATCGTCGAGGCGGTGCGGGCGACTGCGCTCAATCGCGACGTCCGCATCATGCTTGGCGGCAATCTGTTCTCGACCAATCCGGAGCTGGCTGTCTCGCTGGGTGCCGATCTCGGTGTTCGCGATGCGGCAGATGCGGTCCGCCAGATCGATCTCATGATCGACGGCAAAAAGATGCCTTGTTGAAGACCGGCTGGGCCTTTATCAGCTTCACGCTTGCTCGACGCCCGTCACAGCCAGGAACCGGGTTTTCGTCGCTATGGATGTCTTCGCGCCGCAGACGCCTACACTCGGGTTCAAGGGTCAGTCCGGCTGGCTCGGCAGACTTGCGCCGGAGACTGCAGGCAGCCTGATCACCGCCTCGAGCGACATCGCTCTCGTCCTCGACCGGGACGGCGTGATCGTCGACGTGTCGCTGGGCACGGCCGATCTGCGTCGCGAGGATTGCCGCTCCTGGATCGGCCGCCCTTGGGCCGAGGTGGTGTCGGTCGAGAGCCGGCCCAAGGTGCAGGATCTGCTCAAGGGTGCCGCCGACGAGGCGGCGATCCAGTTCAGGGAACTCAATCATCCGCTCGCGAGCGGCGCCAATCTGCCGGTGCGCTATTCGGCGATGCAGGTCGGCCAGGACGGGACGATCGTCGCGCTCGGCCGCGATCTTCGGAACCTCGCCCATCTGCAGCAGCAGCTGGTCGAGGCGCAGCAGGCAATGGAGCGCGAATATGCGCGGCTTCGCATGGCCGAGACGCGCTACCGCATGCTGTTCCATCTCACCTCGGAGCCGGTGGTCATCGTCGAAGCGACGCAGCTGCGCGTCGTGGAAGCCAATCCCGCGGCGCAGCACCAGCTCGAGCTGCCGGCCGACAAGCTGACCAACACCTCGATCCTCGCAGGGCTCGCGCCGCAGAGCGGCGAAGCCCTGCAGGGGATGCTGCGCGCCGTGCAGGCGACCGGGCGGGCCGACGAGACGGAGATCACGCTGGCGGCGGGCGGTAAGCGCTTCCGGGCGCTGGCTTCTGCCTTCCGTCAGGAGCAGGCCGGCTATCTGCTGATCCGGCTGACGCCGCTCGCCGGCGAGGGAGCGGCCGGCGGCGGGGCCGAGAGCCACGTTCTGGGCCTGCTCGAGCAGCTTCCCGACGGCTTCGTCGTCATCAGCCCCGAGCTCAAAATCCTCGAGGCGAACCGGGCCTTCCTCGATCTCGCGCAGCTCTCGAGCAAGCATCAGGCCCTTGGCGAGCCCCTCGACATGTGGCTCGGGCGCCCCGGCATCGACCTGCAGCTGTTGATGGTGACGCTGACGGAGCACGGGGTCGTCCGCAACTTCAACACCATCATCCGCGGCCAGTTCGGGACGGTCGAGGAGGTCGAGATCTCGGCGGTGCCGGCCCTGAGCGGGGCGACGCCGTCCTATGGATTCGTGATCCGAAGCCTCGGTGTCCGCAATGCGTTGGCCGGCCAGCGCGGCCGCGGGCTGCCGCGCTCGGTCGAGCATCTGACGGAGCTGGTCGGCCGCGTCTCGCTGCGCGAACTCGTGCGGGAGACAACGGACGTCATCGAGAAGCTCTGCATCGAGGCGGCGCTTGAGCTGAGCAAGGACAACCGCGCTTCCGCCGCCAACATGCTCGGCCTCAGCCGCCAGAGTTTCTACGCCAAGCTGCGCCGTCACGGCCTTGGCGATCTCGACGATGGCGAGGACGATGGCAGCGATCTGAACTGACGAAGGGGCGGCGGCGTCAATTTTAGTTGACGCTCTTTGGCTTCCTGATTTGTCAATTTTGATTGACGGTTTTGGTATGCGGGCCTAGCCTTCGGTCTATGAAGCGCTCGCCACCCGCAGCTGTTCAGACCCGCAGTCCGCGCTCTCGCGCCGGGCGGTCGCCGTGCCCCGGATGTCGATCAGGGGCTGCGCGATGAGTGCGCCGCTGGGCTGGTTCGGGATCGTCCGTCTCGGGCTCGTCCAGACGGCGATCGGCGCCATCGTCGTTCTCACCACCTCCACCATCAACCGCGTCATGGTCGTCGAACTGGCGCTGCCGGCGGTGCTGCCGGGGCTTCTGGTTGCACTGCATTACGCGGTTCAGATCCTGCGACCGCGCTGGGGGCACGGTTCAGACGTTGGCGGACGGCTGACGCCTTGGATCCTCGGCGGCATGGCGGTGCTGGCGCTCGGCGGCTTCGGCGCCGCCGTCGCGACCGCCCTGATGGGAAGCGCCTTCTGGCCCGGCGTCCTGCTCGCGGCCTTCTCCTTCGCGGCGATCGGCATGGGGGTCGGCGCCAGCGGCACCTGCCTGCTGATCCTGCTCTCGCGCCGGGTTGCCGATGCACGGCGGCCGGCCGCGGCGACCGTCGTCTGGGTGATGATGATCGCCGGATTCATCGTCACGGCCGGGCTGGTCGGCCATCTGCTCGATCCGTTCTCGACAGCGCGGCTCGTCGCCATCTCCGGCGCGGTCAGCGCGATCGCGCTCACCGTGACCGTGCTGGCGGTCCGGGGCGTGGAAACTGAAGCCCGCGCCGCTGCACCTGACGAGCCGGTGGCCTCTGGCGACACGAGCTTCCGCATGGCCCTGCGGGAGGTCTGGGACGAGCCGCAGGCCCGGCTCTTCGCCATCTTCATCTTCGTCTCGATGATCGCCTACAGCGCGCAGGACCTGATCCTCGAGCCTTTCGCGGGAACCGTCTTCGGCTTCACGCCGGGTGAGAGCACGCGGCTCGCCGGCGTCCAGAACGGCGGCGTGCTGACGGGGATGGTGCTCGTCGCCGTCGTCACGACGCTGGCCGGAGCGCGAGCCGGTTCGCTGCGGCTCTGGGCCGTCGGCGGCTGCCTCGCCTCGGCGCTGGCCTTGGCCGGGCTCGCCCTGTCGCCCTTCGCGGGGCTGGGTTTTCCGCTGCGCGGCACCGTCTTCGCGCTCGGCCTCGCCAATGGCGCCTATGCGGTGGCGGCGATCGGCTCGATGATGCGCCTCGTCGGCGAGGGCCGCTCCGAACGGCAGGGCGTGCGGATGGGGCTCTGGGGTGCGGCCCAGGGCGTCGCCTTCGGGCTCGGCGGGCTCTGCGGCGCCGGCGCCACCGATCTCGCACGGCATGTCACGGGCACGCCGGCCTTGGCCTATGCCGGCGTCTTCGCCGTCGAGGCCCTGCTGTTCGTCGTCTCGGCCGCCCTCGCGCTGGCGGTGGCACGGCAGGCGACACAGCGCGAGCGCCGCACAACGCGCGACGGTGACGGACTTCTCCTTCCCAACCCAGGGTGACCGCGATGAATCAGGTCCAGCCGCCTCTGCATGACGAATCGGAGATGACCTATGACGTCGCCGTCGTCGGCGGCGGGCCTGCGGGAGCGACGGCAGCCGACGACCTTGCCCGTGCGGGACACAGCGTCGTGCTGATCGACCGGGCGGGACGGATCAAGCCCTGCGGTGGCGCGATCCCGCCACGGGCGATCCGCGATTTCGCCATCCCACCCTCGCAGATCGTCGCCCGCATCGCCTGCGCCCGCATGGTCGCGCCTTCGGCGACCAGCGTCGATATGCCGATCGACGACGGCTATGTCGGCATGGTCGATCGCGAGCCTTTCGACGAGTGGCTGCGGGAGCGCGCGGCCCAGTCGGGCGCACGGCGCATCACCGCGACGTTCGAACGGTTCGAGCGCGATCCCGACGGGACGGCGCGGCTGCATCTGCGGCCGCGGGACGGCGAGGCGCCGCTCAGCCTGCGGGCGCGGATGGTGATCGGCGCCGACGGCGCGAACTCGCCGCTGGCGCGCGCGGCGATGCCCGGCAGCAAGCGCCCGCCCTTCGTCTTCGCCTATCACGAGATCGTCCGCGTCCCGACCCAGGCCGGCGGCGGCTATGACGGCAAGCGCTGCGATGTGGTCTATCAGGGGCGGATCTCGCCCGATTTCTACGGCTGGATTTTCCCGCATGGCGGCACGGCCAGCATCGGCACCGGCAGCGCCCATAAAGGTTTTTCGCTCAAGGACGCGGTTGCCGTGCTGCGCCGCGAGGCGGGGCTCGAAGGCGCCGAGACGATCCGCCGCGAGGGCGCGCCGATCCCGATGAAGCCTCTGAAGAAGTGGGACAATGGCCGCGACGTCCTGCTGGCGGGCGATGCCGCCGGGGTGGTCGCGCCGGCCTCGGGCGAGGGCATCTACTATGCCATGCTGGGCGGGCGGCTGGCGGGCGAGGCCGTCCAGCTCGCGCTGAAGACCGGCGATGCCCGCGCGCTCGCTACCGCCCGCAAGCGCTTCATGGCCGATCACGGCCGGGTCTTCTGGATTCTCGGCCTGATGCAGTGGATCTGGTATCGGAACGACAAGCGCCGCGAGCAGTTCGTGAAGCTGTGCCGCAATCCCGACGTGCAGAAGCTGACCTGGGATTCCTACATGAACAAGCAGCTGGTGCGCGGCAAGTTCATGGCCCATGTCAGGGTCTTCTTCAACGATCTCAGCCATCTGCTCGGCATGGCGCGCTGATGGCGCTGCCTGGGCTCGCGAGCGTCGTCGATCTGGCGCTCGCCATCATCGCCGTCGAGCTGCTGTTGATCGGGCTGTCTCTGCGCCGCCCTGGCGCATCGTGTGCGGGGTTGTTGTCGACCGTGCTGTCCGGCCTCGGGCTGCTGCTGGCGTTGCGCAGTGCGCTGGCCGGGGCGGCGCCGGCCCTGACGCTGGCGGCGCTCAGCTTCGGCGGCCTCGCCCATGTCGCGGATCTGGTGCTGCGGCTGCGGCGGCATGGCCCACGCTGAGGACGACGCGGCGCGTCAGGCCGGCTCGTCCTGATCAACGAGGGCGCCGAGCCCGTGGCGCCGCAGCTTCGCATAGAAGCCCTGGCGGCTGAGGCCTAGCATCTGGGCAGCGGCCGCGCGGTTGTCCCGGCTGAGATCGAGCGCCGATTCGATGCAGAGCTTCTCGATGACGTCGCTGGTCTCGCGCACGATGTCCTTGAGCGGAACGCTGCCGACGAGTTGAGACAGCTGCTCGACCGAGCGCGGCAGGGCCGGGCCGCGCTGTGGCTGCGGTGCGGCGAGCTGGGCGCCCTTGCTGCGGATGATCAGGCCGGTCGAGCCCGTTTCGCCGGCCCAGGCCGTGACCGCCGACAGTTCCACGGCCTCGACGCTGCCGAAGGCGCCGCGGATGATCGTCGGGAAATTGCGGACGACGCCGTGATCGGCGAGCGTGCCCTGGATCAGCGGCAAATCGATGCCAGGCCGGCCGAGCCAGCGGTCCAGTGGCTCTCCCAGTGCCTGATGGCGCGAGGAGAGCTGGGCCAGTTCGAGGAAAGCCCGATTGGCGTGGAGCACCAGCCGGTCCGGGCTCATGATGACGCAGCCATCGGGCGTCTGCTCGACCATGCCGTGGACGTGGCGCAGCGCCGGGTCGGTCGCGACGCCGGCGCCGTCTGACGGGGTGATCCCGAGGCGGACGAGCAGATGGACCGCGCCATCCTGGCGGAAGGCGATGGCACGAATGGAGGTCCGGCGCGTGGTACCGGCACGAGCGACCTCGATCTCGGCGGCTTCGCCGGAATGGCGCGCGGCGGCCAGGACGGATGCGAGCGCGTCGCCGCTCAGCGGCGAAAAAAGAGAGGTCAGCGACACGCCCGCCAGACGATCCGCCCGCAGGCCGAGTTCATCAAGGGCGGCTGGGTTGGCTTCCACCAGCCTCAGCGTCGCGGCCTCGGCGATGACAATCGGTTCTGGGGCGGAGCGGAAGATCATGCGATAACGCGTTTCCGCGAGCCGCAGCCGCGCATATTCGCGCTCCATCGCCTGCTGCGCCTCCAGCAGGTTCTGCTGAAGCGCCGCAACTCCCGCCAGATCCCGTCCGACGAGGCAACGCAGGCCCCTGTCCGCAGGGGCGATCACCCGGTAACTGAAGGGCCAGGAGCTGCCGTCGGTCCGGAGATGGTTGAGCTCGGCCGCTCCCATCAGGCGTGGATCGCCGCCGGCGGTGAGGCCTGCGGCCTTGGCCCGGCTGTCCGTCGCCACGACATCCGCGAAGGCGCGGCCGATCCAGCCTTTTCCCGGAGCGAGCCTCGGCAGGGTGCTGCCGGTCGCGGAGCGGATGATGCCGTCGCCGTCGATCGTCAGCAGGATATCGGCTGCAGCCTCGGCGACGGCGCGCGCGAGATCGGCTTCGCCTGCCGGCCATGGCTCGGCGGGTGACTGCGTGCTGGGCTCCCGGGGCGGCGGAGAAGACATGGCAACGAGGCCCGTTCCGTTGTCGGCCGGCATGGACGGAAGGCTAATCCGAGCGCCGGAACGGCCGGCGCTGGCGGCATTGTCCTGATCTCGCCCCCAGCCCCTCAAAACGGATCCGGCCTCGCCGATGACGGCGTTTCGCCGTCTCGCAATACCGAGCCCGACCCTGAGACGATGCCGTTTGGTGCCGGCTACACCGGCAGGGGTCACGCGCCTGTGCGGCTTTGCCGATGAGCGCCGCCGCGAACCGATCCCGTTGAGGGAAAGTAGCGCAAGATGTCGGGATGTAAAGATAAATATACACATTGAGCACGATCGATCGTCAATCAAACTTGACATATGCGGCGTGCGGAGCGAGCCTCGTCTTTGCCGCGAGCGCAACCGCCATCCGGTTGTCGGCGTTGGCAGGAGGCGTCCCATGACGTTTCACGCAGAACTGAGCCGGCCGGTCTCATCCCGCAGCACGCATACGGCCCCATCCGCCTTCACCGCGACGGCGAGGGTCGCGGAGGCGCGGCGCGAACCGCTCTACGACGCCCTCCACGCCTGCCCGACCCGCCGGATGCTGGGCTGGCGGATGTCCGCCTCCGCCGGCATCGCCCCGGAGGCGGAAGACGGCCCGGCCGCCGCGTCCGCGAACGAGCGGTCGTGACATGGCCGCGCCGGGGGCGCAGCACGGGGCCGAGGGCGCGACGCCGATCCGCGTCGTCATCGTCACCATGGACACCCATGTCGCCAGCGCGACGGTCCGCGCCCAGGCCGCGCTGACGCGCGATCTTCCGGGGCTCGAGCTCAGCGTGCATGCGGCCTCCGAATGGTCGGCCGATCCGCGCCTGCTCGCACGCTGCCAGGAGGCTGTCGCGGGCGCCGACATCGTCATCGCCACGATGCTGTTCATGGAAGACCATTTCCTGCCGCTGGTGCCGGCGCTGCAGGCGCGGCGCGAGCATTGCGACGCGATGATCTGCCTGATGTCGGCCGGGGAGGTCACCAAGCTCACCCGTGTCGGGCGGTTCCGCATGGACGGACCGCAGAGCGGGCCCATGGCTCTGCTCAAGCGCCTGCGCGGCAGCAAGGGCAAGGCCGCCAGCGGTGGCGCGGGCCAGATGAAGATGCTGCGCCGGTTGCCGCAGATCCTGCGCTTCATTCCCGGCACCGCTCAGGACGTGCGCGCCTATTTCCTGGCGCTGCAATACTGGCTGGCGGGCTCCGAGGAGAACATCGCCAATCTCGTCAGGCTGCTGGTCGACCGCTATGCCGACGGGCCGCGGCGTGTCCTGCGCGGTTCGCTGAAGGTCGGCAAGCCGGTCGATTATCCCGAGACCGGCATCTATCATCCCGCTCTGCCGGGGCGCGTCGGCACCGATCCGCAGGCGCTGCCGGCCATGCCCGGAGCCAAGGGGACCGTCGGGCTGCTGGTGCTGCGCTCCTATGTGCTGGCGGGCAATGCGGCGCATTACGACGGCGTGATCCGCAGCCTCGAGGCCAGGGGTCTCTCGGTGCTGCCGGTCTTCGCCACCGGTCTCGATGCGCGCGAGGCGATCGACGCCTTTCTCGTCCGCGACGGCCGGCCGGTAGTCGACGCGCTGGTCTCGTTGACCGGATTCTCCTTGGTCGGCGGGCCGGCCTACAACGACTCCGCTGCGGCGCAGGAGGTGCTGGCGCGGCTCGATGTGCCCTATATCGCCGCGCATCCGGCCGAATTCCAGACGCTCGACCAGTGGGGGGCCTCCGATCGCGGCCTGCTTCCGGTCGAGTCGACGATCATGATCGCGATCCCGGAGCTCGACGGCGCGACCGGTCCGATCGTCTTCGGCGGACGCACGGACCAGCCGGGCCGATGCAGCGGCTGCGCCCGCGCCTGCACCTTCCCGGCCAGCGAGGGCCAGCGCGACATGCATGTCTGCGCCGAGCGGGCGGAGACGCTGGCGGCGCGGGTCGAGAAGCTGGTGACGCTGCGGCGGCGCAGCCGCGCCGAGCGCAAGATCGGCATCGTGCTGTTCAATTTCCCGCCCAATGCGGGCAACACCGGCACGGCAGCCTATCTCTCCGTGTTCGAATCGCTCCACCGGACGCTCGGTGCCCTGCAGCGCGAGGGCTATGCCGTGGAGGTGCCCGCCAGCGTCGAGGCACTGCGCGAGGCGATCATCCAGGGCAATGCCGCGCGCCATGGCGCGATGGCGAATGTCCATGTCCGCATCGGGGCGGCCGACCATATCCGGCGCGAGCGCTGGCTGTCCGAGATCGAGGCGCAATGGGGCCCCGCCCCGGGCCGCCAGCAGAGCGACGGCTCCTCCCTGTTCGTGCTGGGCGAGCGCTTCGGCAATGTCTTCGTCGGCATCCAGCCGGGCTTCGGCTATGAGGGCGACCCGATGCGGCTGCTCTTCGAGAAGGGCTTCGCGCCGACGCATGCCTTCTCGGCCTTCTATCGCTGGATGCGGGAGGATTTCGGGGCCGATGCCGTGCTGCATTTCGGCACGCATGGCGCGCTCGAGTTCATGCCGGGCAAGCAGACGGGACTCTCGGCCCAGTGCTGGCCGGACCGGCTGATCGGCGACCTGCCCAACATCTATCTCTACGCCGCCAACAACCCGTCCGAAGGCGCGCTCGCCAAGCGCCGTGGGGCGGCGACCCTCGTCAGCTATCTGACGCCGCCTGTCGCCTCGGCCGGGCTCTATCGCGGGCTGATCGAGCTCAAGGGCTCGCTCGACCGCTGGCGCGGGCTCGCGCCCGAGGAGATGCGCGAGGAGACCGAGCGTGTCGCCTCCGCCGCAGGGGCCGCGTTCGCCGGCTGGACCAAGTACCCGCCCGAGCGTCCGCAGAAGCTCGAGCAGGTCGAGACCCGCAGGGCCTGCGTCATTTCGGCACGGGCCTTCGCGCCGCTAGACCGGTTGCTCGCGCTTTCCGCACGATTTTCCACAGACGACACGCTCTGGCTGTTGCCCAAAGGGGCCAGAGCGGCGCAGGAATTGGAGATGCTTTCCGAATCATGGAATCACCTGTTCCACGTGGAACAATCGCTGACCGACCCTCAGGCCGGGATCATCGTCGGCCATCTCGTGGGCAAAGGCACCGGCAGCGACAAAGGCTCCAAAGGCAAAGGCAGGCGCGCATGATCACGATTGCTGTTGCCAACCAGAAGGGCGGGGTTGGCAAGACGACAACCGCCATCAACATCGCAACGGCGCTTGCCGCCACGGGCTGGAAATCGCTGCTGATCGATCTCGATCCGCAGGGCAATTGCTCTACCGGTATCGGCATTTCCGCCAGTGACCGCGAACGGTCATCCTATGATGTGCTGATCGATCAGGCGCCTGTGCGCGAATGCCTGATGCACACCCGCATTCCGGGGCTGGACATCGTTCCGGCAACGGTCGATCTGTCGGGTGCCGAAGTCGAACTGGTCAGTGTCGAGGATCGCACGCATCGC
>OGCL01001178.1_pt1 | contig 23436 bp, 15 predicted proteins | sample 1570041 | NCBI WGS metagenome assembly OGCL01 (sample SAMN06266162, study PRJEB24511) | hot springs metagenome | isolation source: Hot spring water | place: South Africa: Limpopo | collected 2015-06-22 | reverse complement strand
TATGATTTTGATAGCCTCTAGTTTACACGATTAGAGGCTATTTTTGCAACATGTTTGCTGTCATTCAACACTTCTGGACGATGGCCACAACATCACTTCCTAACAAATGCTTTTCCGTTGAGGAATATCTAGCATTAGAGGTTGAGGCAACGGTTCGTCATGAATATCGGAATGGGGAAATTCTGCCGATGACGGGCGGCACACCAACGCATAATAAAATTATGAGTGCTTTGAACGCACTGCTGTGGTTTAGTTTGCGGGGGAAAGACTATAGTCTCTTTGTGGTCGATCAGCGACTCTGGATTCCAGCGATGAATCTCTATACTTATCCCGATGTGATGGTTGTTGCGAATCCCGTAGAACTCAAACCAGGAAGAAAAGATACGATTGTTAATCCTCTCCTCATTATTGAAGTGCTGTCTGATTCGACTGAACAGTACGATCGTGCTGATAAGTTTGCGGCCTATCAGAGCATTGCTACGTTTCAGGAATATGTGTTAGTTGATCAGTCTCGTTGTCATGTGGGATGCTACGCTAAACAAGTCGATAATCAATGGCGATTGATCGAGTATTCTGATATCCAGGCAAGTTTGATGCTGCGATCGTTGGACGTTACACTTGCCCTCAGTGACCTCTATGAAGCGATCGTGTTCTAAAGCTGTTTGGGGTGATGAGTATACAACCACTAGTGCAAATCCCAGTCGCTTTTAAGGTTTCCCAGGCGCAATTCGAGGCGTTGGCGCGGGCAAATTGGGATGTGGCTATGGAGCGATCGGCGACGGGGGAGTTAGAGATTATGCCACCCACAGGGGGAACGACCGGCAAGCGCAATGCGGGGATTATTGCCGCGCTCTGGAACTGGAATCAGGAATCTGGTTTGGGGGGAGTCTTTGAAGGGTTGCAGTTTCGGTCTTATTAGGGCAACAGGGGGATGCGATCGCGCCTTTTGCTGACCCCAGCAAGGGGTGTACCGGACATTCCCCCCGATGCCGATCCGCCCTTAACCCACGGGTTGGGGAGCCAATCTGGCGATTTCCCCCGTCGTCGGGAAGCCATTACCATTGGCCGCGATCGTGAGAGACTCTGGCACTACCGCTCGCCCCTCGTAGGCATCGATGAGCAATTGCCTGAGATCTTTAATTAAGGGATAGCGCGGATTTGAACCAGTACATTGATCATCAAAGGCTTGATCCGCTACCTCATCCAATTTGGCATAGAAGTCTGCCTCACTCACCGAGATCACCGCCTTCATAGCCGTGGGAATTTCCAACTCTTGCTTGAGGTTTTCCACTGCGGCAATCAGCCGATCCACCTTTTCCTTCTCCGTTTCGCCTCCTAGACCCAGGTAACTGGCAATCCGGGCATAGCGCCACTGGGTATTGGGGTACTTATACTGAGAAAAAGCCGCCTGCTTAAAGGGAGCATCGGTCGCGTTGTAGCGGATGACATGGGAAATCATCAGGGCGTTGGCCAGGCCGTGGGGGATATGGAACACGCCACCCAACTGGTGCGCCATTGAGTGGCAAATGCCTAGAAAGCCATTGGCAAAGGCCATCCCTGCGATCGTCGCAGCATAGTGCATCTTTTCCCGTGCCTTGGGGTCTTTCGCGCCATTGTGATAGGCGCTGGGCAGGTACTTGAAGATCAACCGAATTGCCTCTAGGGCCAGCCCATTGGTATACTCTGAAGCCAGCACTGAAACGTAGGCTTCTAGGGCATGGGTGAGGGCATCCAACCCCCCGTAGGCGGTCAGTCGTTTCGGCATATCCAGCACCAGTTGCGGATCAACGATCGCCATGCTGGGGGTGAGGGCATAGTCTGCCAGGGGATACTTGATGTTCTTCCGGCGATCGGTGACCACGGCAAAGGGCGTTACCTCCGAACCCGTGCCCGATGTGGTGGGAATGGCCACAAGCAACGCTTTTTCCCCTAACGGCGGTAGTTCGTAGACCCGTTTGCGAATGTCCATAAACCGCATGGCCAATCCCTCAAACTCAATTTCGGGATGCTCATACAGTAGCCACATAATCTTGGCCGCATCCATGGGCGAACCGCCCCCAATGGCAATGATCACATCCGGCGAAAAGGTACGCATCATCGCCAGCCCCCGCTCCACCGTATCCAGGGAGGGATCAGGCTCTACGTTATAAAAAATGTCGTACCTCAGGCCAATATCGTTCAGGGCTTCCTCCAGCTTTTGGGTCGTACCCAGGTCATACAGGGGTTTGTCGGTGACGATGAAAGCCCGCCGCCGATCGGCTAATTCCTGAATCGCGATCGGCAGTGCCCCATATTTGAAGTAGATCTTGGGCGGGACCCGGAACCATAGCATATTCTCCCGCCGCTCCGCCACGGTTTTAATGTTCAGCAGGTGGCGAGGTTCCACATTTTCGCTGATGGAGTTGCCACCCCAGGTACCACAGCCCAAGGTAAGGGAAGGATCGAGCCGGAAGTTATAGAGATCGCCGATCGCACCGTGGGAGGAAGGCGTGTTGATCAGCACCCGTGCCGTTTCCACTCGATGCTCAAAGCGTCGGATGTGGTCTACATTCGAGGGAGCGGTATACAGCACCGCCGTATGACCCCGGCCTCCCAGTTCCACTAGCTTTTCCGCCTGCTCCACCGCCTGCTCAAAATCCTTAGCCCGGTACATGGCCAATATCGGTGAGAGCTTTTCGTGGGCAAAGGGTTCATCCGCATCGATGCGCTCCACTTCACCAATCAGAACCCGTGTCCCGGCAGGAATCTCCACCCCAGCCATGGCGGCAATTTTTTCCACCGGTTGACCAACGATCGCTGCATTCAGTCGTCCATCCACCAGGATAATTTGGCCAAGCTTCTGGCAATCTTCTGGTGGCAGAATATATGCTCCCCGCTCACGGAACTCCTGGCACACTTCTTCATACACATCTTCTACCACCACAACCGCTTGCTCGCTGGCACAGATCATGCCATTATCAAAAGTCTTGCTGAGGATAATTGAGGAAACGGCCATTTTAATGTGGGCCGAACTATCGATCAGGGCAGGTGTGTTCCCGGCTCCCACCCCCAGGGAGGGATGACCGGAGGAGTAGGCGGCCCGCACCATATTGGGACCACCCGTTGCCAGGATCAGGTTGATGTCTGGATGTTGCATCAATGCCTGGGAAAGGGCCACGGTGGGCTGATCAATCCAACCGATGATGTGTTCTGGTGCACCGGCTGCGATCGCGGCTTGTAGGACTACCTTCGCCGCTTCGATCGTGCAATTTGTGGCCCGCGGGTGGGGGGAAAAGATAATAGCATTCCGAGTTTTGAGGGTGATCAAGGCCTTAAAAATCGCCGTCGAGGTGGGATTTGTCGTGGGGACAATCCCCGCGAGAATCCCCACCGGTTCCGCAATCCGTTGGATACCAAAGGACTTATCCTCCTCAATCACCCCGCAGGTTTTCTCGTGTTTGTACTTGTTGAAGATAATTTCGGAGGCAAAGTGATTTTTGATCACCTTATCTTCAACGACACCCATGCCCGTCTCGGCAACGGCCATTTTCGCTAGGGGAATCCGAGCGGCATTAGCAGCTAGGGCTGCTTTCTTGAAAATATCGTCAACCTGCGCTTGGGAAAAGGTAGCGTAGGCTGCCTGGGCGGACTTGACCTGCTGAATCAGGGCTTCTAAGGCTTGGAGATTGGTAATACTGGTCTGCATAGAGGAGGAACATAACGCAACTCTTTAGTCCTAAGGGATAATTCTCGATCCCCGCTAAAATTGAAGCTTATTTTTAAAGATTGTCCGAGATGCCTCACTGACGCCGTCCTGGCTAGCTGGTGATCTTGCCGAAGGAGATAGGGAAGATGGCCCCCAACGGTTTGAACCTGGGGACGGTCTTCGGGGAGGGTTTGGGTCCAAATCCCGAGGGTGCGTCAATACAAGGGTTTGGCCCCATTGTAGCGGCCCATCACGTCGTGCAGTCCTGCTAGGGTGTTGAGACTGCTGGCGGGAAAAGGGAAGTAGGACGGTGAAAAAGCTTTCCCATAATTTGCCAAGTGGTCCTTGAATTAGAATCCGAATCCGAGTTAGCTTACACTGCTCAGACAAGTAATATTTAAGGGGATATTTGGAAATACAGAGAGTTTCAACTGAGTAATGATAGTCTCCAATTTCGCAGTAAATCAAATCAAACCGAAAGAGTTGGATGTCCCGGTCGTAGCTGGATAGCATTTGGCAGATGCGCAGGCAAACGAAGGCTTGTTCAGGAGTGGGCTGAATTGCAGTTTCCTCAATTCTGTCACAGGATATTGCTGGGAGCAGAACGGACTGGCAAGATCCAGTACACTGACAGCAGCCAGTCCATTATCGGGAGAGTCCAACCATGAGCTATCGCATGGATCGCCGTGCCTATGCCGAAACCTATGGCCCCACTGTGGGCGATCGCGTGCGCCTTGCCGATACGGACTTAATCATCGAAGTGGAACAGGATTTCACCACCTATGGCGATGAGGTGAAATTTGGGGGCGGCAAAGTAATCCGGGATGGCATGGGCCAATCGCCCATTCCCAATGCTGAAGGAGCCGTTGATCTGGTGATTACTAACGCCCTGATTCTCGACTGGTGGGGCATTGTCAAGGCTGATATTGGGATTAAAGATGGCCGGATCGCCCAGATTGGCAAAGCCGGGAATCCCTATATCCAAGATAACGTTGACATTATTATTGGGCCGGGAACCGAAGCCCTGGCCGGGGAGGGGATGATTCTCACGGCGGGCGGGATTGATGCCCACATTCACTTTATTTGTCCGCAACAAATTGAAACTGCGATCGCCGCTGGCATTACCACGATGATCGGCGGCGGCACGGGACCGGCGACGGGGACGAATGCGACGACCTGCACCCCTGGACCTTGGAACTTGTACCGAATGCTTCAGGCGGCGGATGCCTTTCCGGTGAATCTGGGTTTTTTGGGCAAGGGCAATAGCAGTTTGCCAGACGCACTGGATGAACAGGTCGAAGCCGGCGCGATCGGTCTCAAGCTCCATGAGGATTGGGGTACCACTCCAGCCGCGATCGATACCTGCCTCAGTGTGGCCGATCGCTATGATATCCAGGTTGCCATCCACACCGACACTTTGAACGAATCGGGGTTTGTGGAAGACACGATCGCGGCCTTCAAAAATCGCGTGATTCACACCTACCACACGGAAGGGGCAGGGGGAGGCCATGCGCCCGACATCATCAAGATGTGCGGTGAAGCCAATGTGTTGCCCTCTTCGACCAATCCCACCCGGCCCTATACCATGAACACGCTGGAGGAACACCTGGACATGCTGATGGTTTGCCACCACCTGGACCGCAGCATTCCCGAAGATGTGGCCTTTGCCGAATCCCGCATTCGCCGGGAGACGATCGCCGCTGAGGATATTCTGCACGACCTGGGGGCCTTCAGTATGATTTCCTCCGACTCCCAGGCAATGGGTCGGGTGGGGGAAGTGATCCTGCGCACCTGGCAGACCGCCCACAAGATGAAAGTGCAACGGGGACCCCTGCCAGAGGACTCGGACCGCAACGATAATTTCCGGGCCAAGCGCTATGTGGCCAAGTACACGATTAACCCGGCCCTCACCCACGGCATTGCCCAGCACGTCGGTTCCGTGGAAGTGGGGAAACTGGCGGATCTCTGCCTCTGGCGTCCGGCCTTTTTTGGCGTCAAACCGGAAATTATCCTCAAGGGCGGCCTGATTGCCTGGTCCCAGATGGGGGATGCCAACGCCAGTATCCCCACCCCCCAACCGGTGCATACCCGGCCTATGTTCGGCAGTTTTGGCGGCGCGATCGCAGCGACTTCCCTCACCTTTATGTCCCAGGCGGCGATCGATCGGGGGATTGCTCAACAGTTGATGTTACAGAAGCCAGCCGTTGCCGTGGGCCATATTCGCCAGTTGCGCAAGCAGGATATGAAGCTGAACAATGCCCTGCCCCGCATGGAGGTGAATCCCGAAACCTATGAAGTACGGGCGGATGGGGAATTGCTGACCTGTGAACCCGCGACGGTGCTACCAATGGCCCAGCGCTATTTCCTGTTTTAAGAAGATGTGGCTGCTTCAGGGGTAGGCAGGATACCTACCCCACAACGGGGGTGCGATCGACTGTGTTTAAGCAATCTCGTCTGGATTGATGCCCAACTCCTGTAGCTTGGTTGCCAACCTCTCATTCCGTTGCCGTTCGGCTTCAGCCGACTCTTCTAGCGTGGGGACTCGCTCGCCTACGGAGGTGAAGAACCGGAGTTAGCCCTGGTCAACACTACCCAAGGGGCCACGGCAGCACCCCCAGCCGTTGCAACCGTTTCAGGGCAAGAGGGCGATGTGGTGGTGTCTGGGATAGCAGCAGACATAGGGTGCTTTGCTCATGTGCTAGGGAGATGCTTTCACTCTAGCGTTTTTCCCTGAAAAATAGGCATCATAGGAACAGTGATTGGCCATTGCCGCAAGTATCAACATGGATTTTCAAATTCAAGCCCCCTTTGAACCTACGGGAGATCAACCCCAGGCGATCGCGCAACTCAGCCAACTCTTGCGCCAAGACCATCCCTTCCAAACCCTGCTGGGGGCGACGGGAACGGGTAAAACCCATACGATGGCACGGGTCATCGCCGAAATGGGTAAACCCACCTTGGTGCTTGCCCATAATAAAACTCTAGCGGCGCAATTGTGTAATGAACTGCGGGAATTTTTTCCCCACAATGCCGTTGAATATTTTATTTCCTATTACGATTACTATCAACCGGAAGCCTATATTCCGGTAACCGATACTTATATTGAAAAAAGTGCTTCGATTAATGAAGAAATTGATATGCTGCGTCACTCAGCGACACGATCGCTGTTTGAACGACGGGATGTGATTGTGGTCGCCTCGATCAGTTGCATTTATGGTTTGGGAATTCCTTCGGAATACTTAAAAGCGGCGATTTCGCTCAAGGTAGGAATGGAAGCTGATCAACGTCAGATTTTGCGCGATTTATCGACTGTTCAATATACTCGCAATGACCTTGATTTGGGACGGGGACGCTTTCGGGTTAAAGGGGATGTGCTAGAGATTGGGCCAGCCTATGAGGATCGGATTATTCGGGTAGAGTTTTTTGGGGATGAAATTGACGCAATTCGCTATATTGATCCAATTACGGGGGCTACCCTGCAAAGTCTAGAAGCGGTGAATATTTATCCGGCGCGTCACTTTGTCACCCCGGAGGATCGCCTGGAGGAAGCCTGTGATGCGATCGCGGCGGAACTGAAGGAACGGCTACAAATCCTGGAGTCTGAGGGCAAATTATTAGAGGCGCAACGCCTCGATCAACGCACCCGTTATGACCTAGAAATGTTAAGGCAGGTGGGTTATTGCAACGGGGTGGAAAACTACTCCCGTCACCTAGCTGGACGAGCGGCGGGGGAACCCCCCGAATGCTTGATTGATTACTTCCCCAAGGATTGGCTGCTGGTGATGGATGAATCCCATGTGACGGTGCCCCAATTGCGGGGGATGTACAACGGTGACCAAGCCCGTAAGCGTGTCCTGATCGATCATGGTTTTCGGCTACCGAGTGCGGCGGATAATCGTCCCCTGAAGGCGGCGGAATTTTGGCAAAAGGTGCGGCAATGTGTGTTTGTGTCAGCGACTCCTGGGGATTGGGAACTGGAGCAGTCGGGGGGTGAATTTGAGGTCATAGTCAACGGTAAGGTGGAGACTAGGGTGTATATTCCCAATACCGGGCGGGTGGTAGAGCAGGTGATTCGGCCTACGGGTGTGCTTGATCCGGAGATTTTTGTCCGTCCAACCCACGGTCAGGTGGATGATTTATATAGTGAAATCCAACAGCGGGTGCAGCGTCAGGAACGGGTTTTAATTACTACCCTAACCAAACGCATGGCGGAGGATTTGACTGAATATCTCCAAGAGCGCCAAATTCGAGTGCGCTATTTACATTCGGAAATTCATTCGATCGAGCGTATTGAAATTCTTCAGGATTTGCGCCAAGGGGAGTTTGATGTCTTGATCGGGGTTAACTTGCTCCGGGAAGGCTTGGATTTGCCAGAAGTGTCATTAGTCGCGATTCTCGATGCGGATAAGGAGGGGTTTCTACGGGCAACGCGATCGCTGATCCAAACTATTGGTCGGGCGGCTCGTCATATTCGGGGACAGGCGATTTTGTATGCAGACACGATGACCGATAGCATGGCCCGTGCGATCGAGGCAACGCAGCGTCGTCGGGAGATTCAGATGGCTTATAATGAGAAGCATGGGATTACGCCCCAACCGATCCGTCCGCGATCGAGCAATGCAATTCTCTCCTTCCTGGAAATTTCGCGTCGTCTGAATGCGCAGGAACTGGAAACGGCCTACGAACACCTCACGGAACTGCCCCTGGAGCAAATCCCGGAGGTGATCACGCAACTGGAGGCGCAAATGAAGGCAGCAGCTAAGAATTTAGAGTTTGAGGAAGCTGCCAAGTATCGTGATCAAATTAAACACCTGCGCGATCAATTATTAGGCCAACGATATTAGGCCAACGATCGTCTGATTAGCGGGTGGGTCAGCTTTCTTAATTCCAATTTTTATGGAGGTGTTCTGATCCGTAAAGGAGACTTCAATCAAGTTGATGCTGCATTAATCGTTAGAAAACAAGGTTTAACTTGAAGGATGAATTCAAATGGTCAAGGGTGAGTGAGTAGTACCTGGAAAACTATAGCAATCCCAGATGATTCATGAGAGAAGCCAATCCTATATCTACTGATAGAGATTCACTATGTCCCTTCCCATTCTCATAAATGACTTGGGATTGCCATATAATGATTTCTCTGCTTGGGGCTGCCGTAAACCAGCCCGAAATTCTGAAACTTAGCTGCTCTTGCCCCCGCTGCCCCCTGCCCCCGCGTGCGGGGGTTAGGGGGTTGGGGGGGCTGAGAATTGGGATAAAGCCCACGCTTTAGCCAAGCTAAGCGTTGGGTAGTTTACTTTAGTCTCTTGGGCTGGGCCGGGTCGGGTCCCAGGGGCCGATGATGGGTTCGCCGCTTTGTTCTTTGGCGGCGAGTTCGAGGTTGAGGGTGAAGAGTTTTTCGAGGATGTCGTCATCGGGTTGGAAGCCGTAGAGTTGCAGGACGAGGGTATCCAGTTTGGCGTGGAGTTTGGCCAGTTGGCTGGCGGGTTCGTGGAAGTATTCGTTGCCACCCAGTTAGCAAACCTGACTTAAATCTGCGACTAGGCGCATCAGCAGCCCCTCCGCATCCACCTGGCGGGCCACCCAAGCATTGGGCGGCGGCTTCGCGATCGCCCGTTGATCCAGCAGCGTCTCACCACTCGTCCATTCTCCTTGCGTTTCCACCTGCACCCAGGCCCGCTGAAACCCCAACGTTTCCGGATAGAACAGGTAGGCCAACGTCGTCGCATCATGGACCAGAAAGCTGGGAATACCCGCCGTCGCGCGGTACGTCAGAGCCGTTTGCACCATAAAGTCCACTAGGTTAAGGAGGAATTGGGCTAGGGGGTGGGTGGGGGCAGCAGCGGCAACCTGTTGGGCCATCTCCGGCTTAAAGCGGACGTGCTGGGTCACATCCAGGGGCAGAATCACCACCCCATCCCGGCGACGATCGAAGACCACCTGCGCAGCAGCAGGATCAAACCAGAGATTGAATTCCGCCTGGGCCGTGATATTCCCCGGACAGCTAAAGACCCCGCCCATAATCACAATTTCCTGGGCCAGTTTCAGGATACCGGGAGACTGGTGTTCCGCCGCCGCGAGATTTGTCAGGGGACCAATCGCCACGATCGTGACTTCCCCCGGTGCCGCGCTCAAGCAGTCAATAATCAGATCCGCCGCCATCGGGGCCGTTGCCAACACATGGGTGGCCGGGGGCAGGGTGGCCGTCAGATTGCCGAGGCCATCCGCTCCGTGGATATAGGTTGCTTGGTGCGCCGGGGTGGGCGCGTCAACATTGGCCCGACCCACCGGAATCTGGGAGTAGCCCGCCAGATGCAGCAGTTGGCTGGCATTGTTAAACGTTTGGTGCGCCGGGACATTCCCCGCCACCGTGGTCACCGCCACCAGATCGGCCAGTCCTTGTTTCACCAGACTCAGTAACCACAGCAACGCGATCGCATCATCGCCACCCGGATCGGTATCCAGCAGGATGCGGCGGCGGTGGGTGGGCACAAACATAGACATCGCTACTCAGGATAGGAAGAACATCGGCTTAATCATGACATCACGGGGGCAGCGATCGCCGGGGCAAACCGGACGCGATCAAAACATTGCAAAAGATTACGCTGCCCGGAAAAGGCCGGGTTGGACTTGGGTCGTTACAATAGTGCCGTCTGGGTAAGGGTTGGCATTCCCTGTCAACGATCGTTACCTATTGCATACGGATCTGAGAAGAGGGTCGGTTGTGAAACGATACTGCATTCTGGCTGGGCTGCCGATCGCGGTCAGCTTAAGCATTAGTTGGGTTGCCCAAGCCCAAATCGTTCCGACAAATGATGCGACGGGCACGATCGTCACGCCCGATGGCGATCGCCTACGGATTCAAGGTGGCCAAACCTCCCAAGACGGCACTAATTTATTCCATAGCTTCGATCGCTTTAACCTGAGCGAACGCCAAATCGCCGATTTCCTCGCGAACCCGCAACTGCGCAACATCTTGGGTCGCATTGTCGGCGGTGATGTCTCCGTCATCAATGGCCTGATTCAAATCACCGGAGGCACCCCGAATTTATATTTACTCAACCCCGCCGGGATTATTTTCGGCCCCACGGCCCGGTTGAATGTGCCAGCCGATTTCACCGCCACCACGGCAAACGCGATCGGCTTCGGTCAGAATGCTTGGTTCAGTGCCGTTGGGTTACCGGACTATGCCAACCTGGTGGGTACCCCCCACCGCTTTGCGTTTATCGCCCCTCAGCCCAACGCCATTCTCAACGCCGGGGAATTAGCCGTTCCCCCAGGGCAGAATTTGACGCTCTTGGGGGGTTCCGTCATGAGTACAGGCCGCTTGCGTACCCCTGGCGGCGAGGTGACGATCGCGGCGGTTCCTGGCGAACGCTTGGTGCGCTTGAGCCAGTCGGGACAACTCTTGAGTTTGGAAGTGTCGGCGATCGATCCGGCCACGGCAGCAACCCTCCCCGCCAGTGCCCTCCCCACAGCCTTCCAGTTGCCCGAACTCTTAACCGGAGGAACCCAGGGGAATGCCACCTCCCTAACCGTGGGATCGGATGGGGTCATGCGTCTCGCCGGAGCCGGGGTCAATGTACCACCCCAACCCGGAGCGGCGATCGTCGTCGGCGCGATCGATGTGGCCAGCAAAGGCGTGGGCGGTTCGGTCAATGTGATCGGCGATCGGGTTGTCTTGACCGGGGCCAATATCAATGCAGCGGGTGCCCAGGGCGGCGGTACTGTCCGGCTCGGTGGGGAGTTTCAGGGCCAGGGGGCCATCCCCAATGCCGACTATAGCTATGTTGACAGCAATTCCGATATCCAGGCCAATGCGCTGTACCAAGGTCCAGGCGGGCAGATCATCGTCTGGTCTGACGAGAGTACCCAGGTCAACGGTAAGCTTGCCGCACGGGGTGGTCCCGACGGGGGCGATGGCGGCCTGATTGAAACATCGGGCAAAGTCGGGTTAGAGGTGACCGGTGCCCGCATTGATGCCCGCGCGCCCCAAGGTAAACCGGGTCACTGGTTGCTTGATCCGAGTAATATCACTATTTCCGATAATCCCACTAGCCCTGTTGACCCTGGCCCCATTTTTAACCCGCCCGGTGCGAGTGCCAATGTCAATACCACACAAATTGCGAGTACATTAGAAGCAGGAACCAGTGTGACCATCACCACGGCGGGTGGAACCGGTGGCCAAGGGAATATAACTGTTCAAGATTCGCTGCTGGTTAGTGACACCACCCCAGGTCCGGGTGGGGAGTTGCCAACCTTCACCTTAAACGCCGATAACAATATTGTCATCAACAGTGAAATTCGTAGTGTTGCGCTTGGCTATACCGGGCCAAATGCCGGTTTTAACGTGACCTTATCTGCCGAGAATACGATCGCGGTCAATGCAGATATTGGAACGGGCGGCGGAAATTTTTCTAGCAATAGTGCCAGTTTTAATAGTGACGCTTCAATTTATACGAACGGTGGCACGATCGACATTACCACGACAGGCACAGGCGGAATCACGATCGGTAATGTCATTCAATCGAGTCATGAGGATGCGAGTAGTGGCACGATCACACTAACCGCCAACCAGGGCAATATTGAAGTTGCCGCTGCCTATGCCGATGGTTTCTTGTCTCACGGAGGGGGAAATATTATCCTTGCTGCTCCACAAGGATCTGTCAGTTTAGCGGATGGAGCTACCAATGGGGGTGGACGTATCCAAATCGATGCTAGCAGTAATATTGCGGCTAATGTACTTGACACCAGCCAAGGTGAGATCAAACTCGTGACTGGTGGTGATGTTACGATCGCTGGCTCCGCTACCACCCAGGGAGGAAATTTCATCGTTGATGGTGATAACTTTAGCTTATTGCCAGGTATTGGGGAAGGCGAAGGGGTCGCCCTTTTAGGCACAAATGGCGGACAGGTTGAGATTACCGCTAATAATAATGTTTCTTTAGGACCCAGGGCAGTCATTCAGACCAGTGGCGGCAATTTTATCAGTAATAGCACCCACTTTGATGCTTCCGGTTTTTTGTTTAGTACTTTTGGCGGTAATGTTAGCATTACAACCCAAGGAACCAATAGTATTAATCTTAATCTGCCGTTGGATACCAGTGGCCTTGTGGGGGGAAACGTATCACTCACCGCCCCGAATGGCAATATTACGGTCGATTCGATCATCACTAAAGGTTCTGAGGGGCCTGGTGGCAATGTCAGCCTTTCAACCCAACGGGGCACCGTCCAAGTAACCGGAACTATTGTTGAAATTGCTAGTTGTGAAGGCGCGAGTATTTGTACCCTAGGTTCTCCACCCGGTACGGTTTCTATTACCCACGGTGGTGGCCCCGAAAATCGGGCATTTGGCGTGGGTAATCCAACTTTTAATGGGACAGCGAGCAGTATTGTTGCGTCGAGTGATGAGCCGCTGGAGCCAACCCAATACTTCGATATGCTACCCAGTGGCGGTAGTGTCAATCCCGTCACGAATGTAACGATTACCTCAGTCAATAGCCCCCCCTCCCTAAACTCAGCCAACACGTCCTTTAGTGGCGTACAACCTGGCCAACCCTTTGCCATTTCCTTCGCCGATCTCAATCCCCAAATCAGTGATCCGGATGGTGACAATGTTACGGGGGAAAGTGCTGCGATCCTGATTACTAGCATTGCCGAAGGTGCAACTCTGACGTTGAACGGTTCGCCGATTATTCCTGGTGCAACCTTTATTCAAGCTGGAGATATACTCCTCTACACGTCTCCCAGCGATGCGACGGGTACCTTCCCTGCCTTCACGATCGCGGCTGTCGATCCCCGCAATAATTCACCTTTTCTGGCCGTTTCCGTTCCCCGACAAGTCGTTGTCACGATCGGCACTACACCCCCGCCGCCGCCGCCACCACCCGTGGAACCGCCGCCACCACCCGTGGAACCGCCGCCGCCACCCGTGGAACCGCCGCCGCCACCCGTGGAACCGCCCCCCCCACCCCCGCCTGTGGAACCGCCGCCTGTGGTTCTTGTCCCCACAGAGCAAGGGGCGATCGCCACCGCTTTGCAGGTTGTGCCGAGACCGCTTCCCCCGATCGTGGCCACGGTTCCCCTCGCCACCGTCGATCCGATCGTCAATACCCTGGAAACCGAATTTACCCAAACCTTTGAGCAACACCTCGGTCAACCCGATACCCCCACCCCCACGGCTACCTTGGATCAGATCCACGATGCCCTCCGCCAGGTGGAGGGCGCGACCGGGATCAAACCCGCCTTGATTTACCTCAGCTTCGTGCCCTCCCAGTTGGGGGCGGAGCGGCCCATCACTGTGTCGCCAGACGACCAACTGGAACTGGTCATGGTGACCAGTAGCGGGACTCCCCCCATCCGTCGTCGGATCGCGAATGCCCCCCGCCGTTTAGTCGTTGAGGTTGCTGATGAATTACGGGCCGCTGTTGCCAGCCCCGATCAAACCTTTACCCATATCTATCGCGAACCGGCGCAACAGTTATACCAGTGGATCATTGCCCCCCTGTTACCGGACCTAACGGCCCAGGGGATTGGTAACCTGGTCTTTATCCCCGACGTGCGGTTGCGATCGCTGCCCTATGCGGCCCTGATGACCGACGATCGCTTCTTGATTGAGGACTACAGTGTGGGCCTCATGCCCAGCGTCAGCCTGACCGATACCCGCTATGTCGATCCGCGCCAGACCTCGATGTTGGCAATGGGCCTCTCGGAAGGGGTTCAGGGACAGGCCCCCCTGCCCGCCGTCCCCGCTGAGATTGATAAATTACTGAGTCTGTGGTCCGGGCGATCCTATTTGAACGAGCAGTTTACCGTTGAACAATTGCAACAAACGCGATCGCAAACCCCCTATGGCATTGTCCACCTGGCCACCCATGCCGATATTACCCGTGGGAGCATCGATCGGTCCTATATCCAATTCTGGGATCGCCGAGTTCCCCTCAGCCGCGATCAAATCCGGCAATTGCAGTTAAACAATCCCCCCGTCGAACTCCTGGGGTTGAGTGCCTGCCGGACTGCCTTGGGCGACGAAGAGGCTGAACTCGGTTTTGCTGGCCTAGCGGTTCAATCGGGGGTCAAATCTGCCTTAGCCAGTCTTTGGTTTATTAGCGATGCCGCCACTGCTGCCCTCATGGCCGATTTCTACACGGTGTTGCGGAATGCCCCCATTAAGGCAGAAGCCTTGCGCCAAGCCCAGCTAGCAATGGCAACCGGCCAGGTCATGATTGAGGGGACGGAGGTGAAAGGGTTAGCGTCAGGGCAAACCTTAACGTTACCGGAGGAAAGTGTTCAAACCCTCAGCGATCGCGTGCTGTCCCATCCCTACTACTGGGCGGGCATGACGTTGATTGGCAATCCCTGGTAATGGGAGCAGATGTGTGGTGTGAGGTGATCCAAAAGCCAGGGGTTGTATTGATCGAGATGGACGTTATGGGTTGTGATTGTTGGTCGTGAACAATCCAGGGGCCATTTTGCTGATGTCGGGAAAATGGTTACTCTCTCTGAGCATTCCTGTCTGTAATGTTGACCAAAGGAGCGGGAGCCATCCTGCTCCCATTTTCTTTTGCGGTCGGGGGGATGTGGCGGCCAGCAGGTCAGGCGCACCGAAGGCAGTTTGATAGAATACGGTCAACCGTTCCCCGTCCCAGAGCGATGACACAGGTTTATACCACTGAGGAGCTAATCACGATTCTCGACACGGAGCGACAAGCCTGCTTAACGGGGCAACGCCTGAACCTGACGGTGGCCATCTCTGGCAACCCCCTGATCGATCGCCTGGTGCGTCCCGACGGCCTCCAGAAATTTGCAGCCTATTGCGACTTCCGGGCCATGATTCACGCTTACCAACAGGAACATAACGTCTCCGGCCTGATTTGGCGTGAGCTAACCTTGAAGGGCCATACCCTGCGCTACCCCCAGATCCACGAGCAATTGATTGCCCTGCCCAGCGATTTAAATCTTCTCAAACTGGCCCGATCGTCGATCCTGCGCTTTTGGGAAGAGGTCACCGTGGGGATGGATTACTATCTCAGTCTCAATAACGGCAAAGATTTTCGGGCGATCGAACCAGCCGCAATTAGTGGCATCGTCGATCGCACCGAATGGGCAGGGCTAATTCCCTACCAGGGCACCAATTTTCTGGAACTGATCCTGCAACTGGGCTGGGGTCAACCCGACGCGGCTGACTTCAAACGGGGCTGGCCGACGGCGGGCAGTGAGCAAATCCATGCGGTGCAGGCAGGTAGTCAGCCAATCTGTTGAGGGCTGACAGCCCCCTAGGGCACTAGGCGGCGAGGTTAACGGCTGAGGGACTGTTGGCTCCCAGGAGCGATCGATTGAGTTCCAGAATTGGGCAAAACAGTTGGGCTTGGACCGGGGTCAAGTGTTCCCGTACCACCGCCTGCATCACCTCGTAGGTCACCGCACAACTGCGCTCCGCCCGGAAGGCCCGCATGATCGTTTGGAACCAGAACAACAAGTGCTCCCGCAACCAGTCGCCGTCATTGAGCAGCATCGCCAAGGCCGAATAGCGCAGCACTCGCACTGTATCCAGTTGCCACTTTGCCGTCAAATTCTTATCCCCCTGCTGCAAAAGGGCCGGATCACGCTTTTGTACCCCCTGGAGCACCTGTTGCACGATGACCGGCTCCAACTTCTGAAGGGTTAGGTAGGTTTGCACCCGCTGCCGGAAAGATTGGACATAGTCCGCCATAAAGGCTAACTCTGCATCGGTGGCATAGCGACCATCCACCGCTTTCACCAAGCGCTCAATTTGCGTTAACACGTCCAATACCTCCACAAAACCCAGGATAGATCCCATCGCCCCACGACCCCTAGGTCGGCAACCCACGGAAAAACCTATCCGTAAAGATATTGTTACATAAATTTACTAATTTTTGTAAAGGCGCTGCTCAGAAACCTAATATTCCGAGGTCATCGAGAAGTAATCCGAGACGCGGAACTTGGTGTCTTCGAGTTGTTTCATCATCGATCGCGTGATCAGCTTGCCCTCCTCTACCAGGACTTGTCCCGTAATTGGGTGCAACAGGGGTTGCTCAGCGCGGCGACCGATCAGGGCCTCAATATCCTGGAGCGATCGCACATACATCCCTGGCGGTAGCTCGACAACAACGCCGTTCTGAAGGACCCGTGCCTGACAGGCCAGCCGGGAATTGGTCTTACAGGAGGTAATCACCTCCAGGGTGCGCTGTTCGCGCCGGTTCATGGGGGTGAGGCACTCCATCCCCTGCTTGATGTAGACATGACAGGTGGCGCACATCCCCCGCCCGCCACACTCTTTCAGGACATCCAGTTCCTCATTGAGCAGGACCGAGAGCAAATTGCCATTGGTCTCAATCTCCGTTTCCTGACCAATGGGTTCCAGCTTAACAATCTTGACCATCGAAATCTCCTGACGTGGAATGGGGAAGGTTGGGTTGGGACAGGGGTTGCTCCCACTGCGGTGCCGTATTGCGATACGCCAGAGGCGTCGCGAAGCTATTGTGGACACACCCTAGCCTAATAACAGCTTTTTCTGATCATCTTCTAAGGCTTTATTCTCGATCAGGGTTGGGAAATCCCGGATAACCTGGCTACAGCGCTTAATAAAGGCGGCCACCCACTCGCGAATCCATTGCTGTTGCTCTGGACTCACGGGGGCGGTGGGTCCCTGGGCCATGTTGCTCGATAACTCAATGCGGGCCGATCGGCTCACCTCAAAGCCTTTGAGCCACTCCGCATCCGGTCGCGTGGATTTCCAGTAGTTGACAATCACGGGTGTTCCTAAAAATTGGGTTGTGAACTGGCTCAGGCAGTTGAGGGCCAACAGCATATCTGCCACAGTAATACTGCTGGGCACCTTGGGACGGGCGGGTTCAACGGGCGGGGCCGTAGGGGGCGATGCGGGGGGAGCCGCAGGGGGTGGGGCCGGGGGAGTTTGGGTACTGCCATTGTGATCAGCGATCGGAGCTGGGGTGGGGGGCGGTGCAGGCGGAGCGGGAGTCGTCACTGGCTTGCGAGACGTGGCCGTGGTGGTCGGTGACTGGCCCCCCCAGTAGCGCTGACCCGGTAGGGTGATATTCCCTGCTAACAGCCGGAAGGTGGCAGTTGCATTGGTAATATCTTCCAAGAGGGTTTCTTTCAGGCGGGCCATGACCTGAAAATATTCCGTCTCCACGAGATCCTGGTTAGTGAGAGCCAACAGGATCAGGCTAGCGGCTAGCTTGTAGATGTGGACCTGATGGGTGGCAAACTGGAACTCAAACGCATCAAAATTATCGGGGGTTGTTTCCACCACCTGGCGAATCCCCTGGGCAAGGGCTTCCTTCTGCTGAAAGTTGAGGGTCTGATCGACCCCCAGAAAGTAGGGGCGCGATCGCCCGTCCATCAGGGCGACTCCGGCAATTCCCGGTAGGTTCAAAAACTCCCGAATAACCTCCTTTTTCATAAAACCAACGCTCAAAGGTTAAGTTGCTTAAATTTGCTGACGCCGATCTTCCCAGTTTGGGGTAAAAACGATAAGAATTTCTTGTAGTTGAGCCAGCGTCGTCATAAGATGCACATAAGGGATATCCCCTGCCCACCTCTGCGAACCCTTCTTATCTTTATTCCATGCTAGCCCCTCTCTCTCCGCACTAAATTCCCAAGTTCTCAGCCTTGTTGACGGGCTGCCTTGGGTCAATGTTTGTCTCGCTTTTGTGATTTATCCCGTTGGACTCCTATGGCTGACCTTCCCTTTACCCTAGACCAGCTCCGCATTCTCAGGGCGATCGCTGCTGAAGGCAGCTTTAAGCGGGCTGCTGATAGCCTGTACGTTTCCCAACCTGCTGTCAGTCTACAGGTACAGAATCTGGAGCGCCAACTGGATGTCCCCCTGTTTGACCGGGGGGGAAGGCGTGCCCAGTTGACCGAGGCAGGCCATCTTCTGCTCAGTTATGGCGAACGTATCCTCTCCCTGTGTCAGGAGACCTGTCGGGCGATCGAGGATTTGCAAAATCTGCAAGGGGGGACCCTGATTATTGGTGCGAGTCAGACGACGGGCACCTACCTGTTGCCGCGCATGATTGGGCTATTTCGAGAACGCTACCCGGATGTCGCGGTTCAACTGCATGTCCATTCGACCCGACGCACGTCTTGGAGTGTGGCCAATGGCCAGGTGGATATGGCCATCATCGGCGGTGAAGTGCCCGCAGAGTTACAAGATTCGCTCCAAATTGTTCCTTATGCCGAAGACGAACTTGCCTTAATCTTACCAACCTCTCACCCCCTCGCGCCGATCGAAAAAATTCAACGGGATGATCTCTATCGGCTTCAGTTTATTGCCTTGGATTCCCAATCCACCATTCGTAAGGTGATCGATCAGGTGCTCACGCGAGCGGGGATTGAGACGCGGCGGTTGACGATCGAAATGGAACTCAACTCGATCGAGGCGATCAAGAATGCGGTCCAGGCCGGTTTAGGCGCCGCCTTTGTCTCGGTGACGGCGATCGAACGGGAGTTGCAGATGGGCACCCTCCACCGCAAGCTGATCGATGCCGTCGTGATCAAGCGGGTGTTGTCAGTGATCTCCAATCCCAACCGCTATCGATCGAAGGCAGCGGAAGCCTTTAGTCAGGAAATTCTACCGCTCTTTGCCAACCAGGCCAATTTGACCCTAGCCCCGTCCCCGCTTGACCCGGCCGTATCCGATCCCTTACCTGCCCCCGTGTTAGCGGAATCACCGGTCCACACCGCAGCCCTAGACGTGCCTTCCCTGACTATCCCCAGTCCCTAATCATTGCGCATGGAGCTTTACTGTACCCGACCCGGTTGTTCCCGCCCGCGTAATTTCTACCCGGACTTGGACGATCGCAATACCTTGGTCACCACCCAGCAGAAGTACTGCACGGCCTGTGGGATGCCCCTGATCCTGGTGGGCCGCTATTTGCCGCAACGGTTACTGGGACAGGGGGGCTTTGGGGCGGCGTTCCTGGCCCGCGATCGCTACACCCCCGGTCTGCGACCCTGTGTGGTGAAGCTGTTCCAACCGGCGGGGGATTTGAATGCAGCCCAACTGAAAATTGCCCAAGGCTTGTTTGAACGGGAAGCTGAAGTCCTGGAAGCACTCGGTAACAAACATCCCCAGATCCCCGATCTGTTCGCCTTTTTTCCCCTGACAGTGCCCAGCGCCACGGGGAGTGGGCAGGAGGAGTATTTCTACCTGGTGCAGGAATTTATTGATGGCGAGAATCTGGAAGATGAGTTAGCCCGCCGGGGGGCTTTCCCCCAGGATGATATGCGGACAATTTTGGAGGAAATCCTCAAGATTCTGAAGTTTGTCCATGAAAATGGCTCGATTCACCGGGATATTAAGCCCTCCAATATCATGCGTAGCCGCGACGGGACGATCTACCTGCTGGACTTTGGGGCGGTGAAGCAGGCGACTAAGAGCGGCGGGGGCCAAAAGCAAGCCTCAACCGGGATCTATTCCCAGGGTTATGCGCCGCCGGAACAGATGGCGGGCAGTCAGGTGTATCCCTCGACCGATCTCTATGCCCTGGCGGTGACCTGCATTTCCCTACTCACGGGCAAGGACCCCCTGGAACTCTACGATGGCTATCACAATACCTGGGACTGGCGATCGCACGTTCCCCAACTGGACCCGTCCCTGGCGGCTGTCCTCGATCGCATGTTAAAACCGATCCCCAACGATCGTTTTGCCTCAGCAGCAGAAGTGTTGGCCGTTCTGAAGCGGCAGCAATCGTCTGTCTTGCCAAAACCAGCCCTGGCTCCCCCCGCAGCCGCGCCCCCACCCGCCGCACCCCCGCCCCCCGTTGCCCCCGCCCGCCCCCAACCGTCCCCGATCGCCGCGCAATCCCCAGGACCGATCACGCCTGCGGCCCAAGCGCTGGTCCCCACCCCGTCCCCAGCCCCTCCCCGCCCTGCCCCCCGGCCTCCGGCTGCACCCACGCCAGTGGCTCCAGCGGCCCCACCGCCCGTTTGGAATCTGGGTTTCCTCGGTCAGGCGGCTCTGCTGGGGGGAGTCTGCGGGATTGTCGCCGTGATGATCAGCAGTTTGGCTCCCCCAACCCTGGCCCTCACCCCGATCGCCTTGGGTTTCTGGTTGGCTCTGTTGGCGGAAATGAGCCTGATTCAATTTGCCTGGTTTTTTAATTTCCCTCTCCTAGGGGCATTGATCTTGGTGGCATTGGCTTTGCTCTTTATGGTGGTCCCAGTGTCGTCGATCTGGGCGGTGATTCCCCTGTTGGTTGCCGCTGGCAATCCGTGGGTGAATTTTGGGGTGCTGTTGGGGGTCGTGGCGCTGATGGGGGCGGCGATCGCCATCTTTTATCGTTTATTCTTTAGCTGCCTGGCCCGTCTCTTCCCCTAAGTCCTCGCTGGGAGAGCTTAAGGCCCATCGCAACCGAGAGGTAACCCCATGTCGCAACGTAGTGGTCCACCGCCGATCGTCTACATCATTCTCTTCCTGATGCTCTTAGGAGGGGGTGTCTACTGGTTTTTCTTCCGGCAGCAAACGCCCATCAGCTTGCCGGGGGGCAGCGGCCCCATCAGTTTGCCAGGGATGGGGGGCAGTGAGCCGATCAGTACCGGGAATCGGGCACTCACCCCGCAGCCAACGGCAGCGAAACAGGCCGGGATTACCGCAATGGCCGCTGGTAATTACGCCGAGGCCGTCCAGCAATTCCAGCAGTCGCTCCAAGAAAACCGCAATGATCCGGAAGCGCTGATCTACCTGAACAATGCCCGTATTGGGACCCAGCCGGCCTATACGATCGCCGTGATTGCGCCCCTCAGCCAAGCCCTCAATCCTGCCGAGGAACTGATGCGGGGGGTGGCCCAGGCCCAAAACCAGGTGAACCAGACCGGGGGGATTAACGGCGTGCCCCTGAAGGTGGCGATCGCGGACGATCGCAATACGGCGGATGGGGCGAAGCGGGTGGCCCAGGCGTTGGTGAAGGACAGTGCGATCGTTGGGGTGGTGGGGCATTTTGGGAGTGAAGCTTCCCTCGCGGCAGGTCCCATTTACGAAGCGGGACAACTGGTGATGATCTCGCCCACCAGCACCTCCGTGGCCCTGTCGGGGGTGGGGAACTACGTGTTTCGGACGGTGCCCAGCGATAAGGTGACGGCATCAGCCCTCTCGCGCTATCAGGTGAACCAGATCCGACAACCCAAGGCGGCGATCTTTTTCAATTCCCAGAGTGACTACAGCCAATCCCTGAAAAATGAGTTTAGTACCGCCCTGCTCCTCGACGGGGGTGAGGTAGTTGCCGAAATTGATCTATCCGCAGCGGGGTTTAATGCTGCCGCCCAATTGCAGCAAGCGGTTCAGCAAGGGGCACAGGTCCTTGTCCTGTTGTCCAATACCGCCACCCTGGACCCGGCGCTACAAGTCGTTCAGGTCAACCAAAAACAGCGACCACTCCTAGGCGGGGACAGCCTTTACAACATTAAGCTCCTGGATATCGGGGGTGAGAATGCAGCAGGCATGGTCGTGGCCGTACCCTGGCATATTCTGGCCAGTCCCAATTCGCCCTTCACAGCAGCGGCACGGCAGATGTGGGGCGCTGATGTCAACTGGCGCACGGCGATGGCCTACGATGCCACCCAGGCGTTGATTGTGGCCTTGGGGCAGGGCAACCCCAGCCGAACGGGGGTACAGCAAGCCTTGGCCCAGTCGGGCTTTTCCACCACGGGTGCCACCGGGGTGATTCGCTTTTTGCCATCGGGCGATCGTAATGCCCCGGTACAACTGGTGCGGGTCGTCCCGGGTACTCGTGCCGGTGGTCAGTTTGAATTTGCCCCGATCGCGGCCCCAAATTAGGCATCACTCGTCAAGGGGGTGGAGCTTGAAAACGAGGAAAAATGGCAATTCAAAATTCAAAATCAAGGCTTTTCCTTAATTCGTGATGAGTCATGAATATTAGCGCTTCTATTATTGACCAACGCTTGGGGGCGATCGTCCATAACATTCGACAGCAGGCATCAGAAGAACTGCATACAGCGATTTCCACGCCCGTAAGGTACGGTTGCTTATCTCATTTATCATTTAATCATTAATCCAATTCGTAGGGGCGGGTTTAGCAACCATCTGGCAATTAACACAGTGAATTTAATCAAAACCCGCCCTTTTGGGTCTCTTATCTCACCCTAGCGGGCGGGTTTGATAGGTTTTGCAGACAGCGTGAGGCTCCCCTTGCCGGTAAACCCGCCCCTACCCGTGATTTCCAGAATGGCAATGATTGCACCTCATCAGGAGGGGAAAGACCATATTCCACAAGTTCGTGCTCTTGCCTGCAATAATCGCTGGGGGTGGAATGCAGCCGCCCAAGAAGCGATCGATCGCGCTAGTTTTGGTGATCAAGTTACCTGGGAACATGTCAACCACGAACGGTTAATCAAAATTCTCCAAACCACCAAACCTATCAAGGATACTTTGCAGTTAAGTGGCAAGGCGATTGTGGAAGATATGGACTTTAGCCGTGTTTTGGTGGGCAGGATTTCGGTCACTGAGATCGTAACCCTGATTGAACGACATGGCGAACGATTATTGGAACGTAATATCCGTCGATATCTGGGGCTACAAGGCAATCGCGTGAATGAAGGGATTCGTCGAACGCTAACGAGTGACGAGAGAAATAAATTTTACTTTTACAATAATGGCATCACCCTAACCTGTGATATAGCAATCCCAGATGATTCATGAGAGAAGCCAATCCTATATCTACTGATAGAGATTCACTATGTCCCTTCCC
>OGCL01001174.1_pt1 | contig 23540 bp, 22 predicted proteins | sample 1570041 | NCBI WGS metagenome assembly OGCL01 (sample SAMN06266162, study PRJEB24511) | hot springs metagenome | isolation source: Hot spring water | place: South Africa: Limpopo | collected 2015-06-22 | reverse complement strand
CACGACCGCGCGCAGTTTGCGCAACGGGTGCGCCTGTGGGATGCGCTCCTCCAGGGTCCGGTAACTGAACAGGGCGGTTTGGGTGATGTCGGCTCCACGCATGCTCTTCGCAGCTCGGGTTACGTCCGCGCTATTTTCCCACGTTCGTCCCGATCAGTGGCTCGGGCGGGGCGTTTTTCAACAGCCTGGTAAGCACTTCGATCGTCCTCTGGCACAAAGCGACCGAAGACATGGGCCGGTCTAATGGACAATCTGGGTTCAAGCTCTTGCGGCCCAATCTCGACCGGGCGTCCCGCGCATTGCTTCGACATGGCAACCCCACAGTGGTGACGATGGGGTAGATTCCCCCAGCCCCTCCCGCCGTGGGGGAGGGGCGCGTCGTGAGTCGCTCGCGCGACTTTCACGGTAAATCCGGTGTCGTTGCTATTCATCTTTGGGGGACTCTCCTAAGATGCCCCAAGGCCGCTACCCCCCCTACCTCCCGGATTCGATCGCCGATGTGTGGTACTCGCTGGCACGCCGGTCTTGTCGAAGGCGTGCTATGGTTTCTGAACTGATGCAACCGCTGGCATGACCCCGTCCGATCCCCACGTCTTGCTGCAGCAGGCCGCGGCCTACAGCGGCTGGCTCGCCGCCCGGATCGTGGCCGACGCCAACCTCGCGCAGGAGGTGAGCGCCAGCCTGGATCGCCCCTGCACGCGCGCGGAGATGACCTCCCGGCTGCAGGCGGTCGCGGCCGCCGACGAGGCCGGCCTGGGTCGGACGCTGCGCCGGCTGCGCCAGTGGGTGCTGGCCCGGCTGATGGCGCGCGACCTGGCCGGTCTGGCCGACCTCGGCGAGGTCACCGCCGGCATGACCGATCTGGCCGAGGTGGCGGTCGAGACCGCGCTCGACTTCCTGCATGCCGATCTGGCCGCCATCCACGGCGAGCCGCTGGATGCCGAAGGCCGGCCGCAACAGATGATCGTGGTGGGCATGGGCAAGCTGGGCGGGCGCGAGCTCAACGTCTCCTCCGACATCGACCTGATCTTCGTCTATCCGGAGGACGGCCGTACCAGTGGACCGCGTGCGATCGACAACCACGAGTTCTTCGTGCGCCTGGGCAAGCGGCTCATCCGGCTGCTCAATGAGGCCACCGCCGACGGCTTCGTCTTCCGGGTGGACATGCGGCTTCGCCCCTATGGCGACTCCGGCCCCCTGGCGGTGAGCTTCGGTATGCTGGAGCAGTATTTCTACACCCAGGCGCGGGAGTGGGAGCGCTATGCCTGGATCAAGGGCCGGGCGTTGACGGGTGAGCGGCGCGAGGAGCTGGAGCAGTTGCGCCGCCCCTTCGTCTTCCGCCGCTATCTCGACTATGGCGCCTTCGCCGCCATGCGCGAGCTGCACGCCCAGATCCGGCGCGAGGTGGCGCGCCGCGACAAGGCGGACGACATCAAGCTGGGGCCGGGCGGCATCCGCGAGATCGAGTTCATCGCCCAGGTCTTCCAGTTGATCCGCGGCGGACAGGAGATCGCGCTGCAGGCGCGGCCCACGCGCGAGATCCTGGCGCGGCTCGCCGAACACCATCACCTGCCCGCCGACTCGGCCACCTTCCTCGACGAGGCCTACGTCTTCCTGCGCCGGCTGGAGCATCGCCTGCAATATCTGGACGATGCCCAGACCCAGCGGCTGCCGGCCGCAGGCGACGACCGGCTGAAAGTGGTCCAGGCCCTGGGCTGCCCGGACTGGACGGGCTTCGCCCAGCGGCTGGAGGTACTGCGCCGGCGGGTGAGCGAGCACTTCGAGCAGGTCTTCGGCGCGCCACAGGAGGACCAGTCCGGCCACCCCCTGGCGGGGCTGTGGCTGCAGGCCGACGAGACCGCCCTTGAGCGACTGGCCGGGCTCGGCTACCAGGACCCCGCCGCCGTCCTCGTCCGGCTCAGGGGCCTGCGCGCCAGCAGCCGCTACAAGTCGCTGCCGGCCGCAAGCCAGGCCGCCCTGGATGCGCTCATGGCCCCCATGCTGGAGGTGGCGGCCGGCCTCTCCAATCCGGACGACACCCTGGCCCGCATGCTGGACCTGCTCGAGGCGGTGAGCGGCCGCGCACCCTATCTGCGGCTCATGCAGGAATACCCCCAGACCCTGGCGCAGATCGCCCGCCTGGCGAGCGCCAGTCCATGGGCCGCGCAGTATGTGCGGCAGCGGCCGCATCTGCTCGATGAGCTGCTCGACCCCCGCGCCCTCTACATCGAGCCGGACTGGGGGGCGGCGCGTGCGGAACTCGCCGGGCGGCTGGCGGATCTGGCGGAGGACGTGGAACGGCAGATGGACGCGCTGCGCCAATTCAAGCAGAGCGCCACCTTCCGTCTGCTGGCGCAGGACCTGGCCGGGCGCCTGACCATCGAGCGGCTGTCCGATCACCTGAGCGCACTGGCCGACCTGCTGGTGGAGGCGACCCTGGCGCTCACCTGGGCGGGGCTCAAGGACCGCCATCGTGACCACCCTGCCTTCGCCGTCATCGCCTACGGCAAGCTGGGGGGCAAGGAGCTGGGCTATGCCTCCGACCTGGACCTGGTCTTCCTGCACGACGACGACCACCCTGAGGCCCAGGTCATCTATGCCCGGCTGGCCAAGCGGCTCATCACCTGGCTCACCACCCCTACCGCAGCCGGCGTGCTCTACCAGACCGACGTGCGCCTGCGGCCGGACGGCGCCGCCGGCCTGCTGGTGGCAAGCCTCGCCGCCTTCGAGGACTACCAGCGCCACCAGGCCTGGACCTGGGAACACCAGGCCTTGACCCGTGCCCGCTTCTGCTGCGGCGACAGGCGCGTGGGCGAACGCTTCGAGGCCGTCCGGCAGGCGCTGCTGTGCCTGCCGCGCAACAATGACAAGCTCAGGACCGAGGTGCTGGAGATGCGCCGGAAGATGCGCGACGGCCACCCCAACACGAGCGGGCTATTCGACCTCAAGCACGACGCGGGCGGACTGGTGGATGTGGAGTTCACCGTGCAATACCTGGTGCTCGCGCAGGCCCATGCCCACCCCGAGCTCACCGCCAACGTAGGCAACATCGCACTGCTCAGGCGCTGCGCCGAGCTGGGCCTGTTGCCCTCTGACATCGCCCTGCCGGCGGCGGACGCCTACCGCGAATTGAGACGCCTGCAGCACGCGGTGAAGCTGCAGGGCGCCGAGCACGCACGCGTGACGCCGGAACAGGCGGCCGAGGCCGCCCGGGCGGTGCGCGCGCTGTGGGCGGCGGTGTTCGGCGAGGGTGAGGGGGACACTATCTCTCCAGCTGCCGGTAGGCCGCGTCCGCCAGCCGCTGCATGACCACGCGTTCCACCTGACCGGACAGGGCGTAGCCCGTGTCGCCCTCGATCCAGTAGAACACCTCCACCCCGTCCTCGCGGGCGTGGCGGAAGCCCGTCTCGCCCCGGTCCCGCGCGTCACGGCGGACGTAGAGGGTGATGCGGTGACCGGCGGCGTCCTCGTACATGAACTGGGCCACCGGACCAGCGCTGCCCGAGAGCAGGCGGCCGCCGAGCAGTTCGAAGCCCTCGGATCTGAAGTCGGGGGCGGAGAGCCGGCTGCCCAGGCGCTTGGAGAGCCAGGCCACCAGGTGGTCGGCGTGGGCGGCCTCCACCTCCACCGGGTGCCGGGTCTCGGGGCTGAATACCACGTGCGCCAGCGCCGCCTCGCGGGACAGGGGGGCGAGGGCGACGGGTGCCTGTGGCGTGGCGGCGGAGTGCACGCCGATGCCATAGCCGACGCCACCCGCGACGAGGGCGACGACCCCGGCCGCCAATGCCCGCCATGACCGGGTAGGGCGCTCGCGGCGGCTCGCCGCACGCAGCAAGGCGAGCGGTACCGGTTTGTTCAGTATGTCGTCATAGGCCTCGTGCAGGCGGCGGTTCTGTGCCGTCCAGGCGCGCACGCGGGCCTCGTCCTCCGGGTGGGCGGCCAGCCAGGCCTCGACCGCCGCCCTTTGTTCGGCCGGCAACAGGCCGTCGGCATAGGCATGCAGATCGTCTTCCGAGATCGGTCTCATTTCACCACCTTGAGCCGGGTGGCCGGCTCGCCTTCCAAAATCTGTCGCAGGCGCTCACGCCCGCGCGCGAGCCGCGACATCACCGTGCCCGGCGGCACCCCGAGGACGCTGGCGGCCTCGGCATAGCCGAATTGTTCGAGCCCCACCAGCAGGATCACCTCGCGCTGCTCGGCCGGCAGGGTCTGCAGCGCGTTGTGGAGGTCGCGCACGGCCAGGGCGTGCAGCTGTATGCCCTCCACGGGGGTGTCGGGCAGTTCGTCAACATCCTGCACGGGCCGGCTGGCCCGGACCTGATTCACGAACAGATTGTGCATCAGCATGAACAGCCAGGCGCGCAGGTCGCTGCCCGGCCGCCACAGGTCCAGTTTGGCCAGCGCCCGCTCCAGGGTGTCCTGCACCAGGTCGTCGGCACGGCTGGCATCCCCCGTGAGTGCCCGCGCATAGCGGCGCAGTCGGGGGATGTGTTCGATGAGTTCCGTTCCGACGGGCACGGGTGTCAGGGCCTGGCCACGCGCCAGACGTTGTTCACGCCGTCGCCAGTGGTGTCGCCCGGCTTCTGGTCCTTGAACCAGAGGTAGAGCGGCTTGCCCTTGTAGGCCCACTGCCGGCTGCCATCGTCGCGGGTGATGATACCGAAGTTGCCGCGGGCCTGGTCGGTGGCGCCGGCCATGAGGGGCGGCCAGCGCACGGCGCACTCGCTGTTGCACACACTCTTGCCCTCGGGGTCCTTGTCGAAGGTGTAGAGGGTCATGCCGGCCGGGTTGGTGAGGATGCCACCCGTAGTCTTAACGGGTGTGCCGCCGGCGCTACCGGCGGTAGCGCCGGCCATCAGACCAAAAGTGAGGAAAGCGGAGATGAACAATTGGGTCAATCGCATGATGGCTCCTTTCAGATGACTCAGATGGTCGGGTTTGGCAAGCGATGCGTGGCTTGCAGACGGGTAAACAGGGCGGGGGGCCGGTTTATTCCCTCCGCCCGCATGTGCCCGACTCGCGGCCGTGCAGCATGCGCTAGAATTTGAACTTTGTTCTTCAGCGCAAGGAGTTCGGCGATGTCCATGGCCGACCGCGACGGTCTGATCTGGTACGACGGCAAACTGGTCCCCTGGCGGGAGGCCACCACCCATGTCCTCACCCACACGTTGCATTACGGCATGGGCGTGTTCGAGGGCGTGCGTGCCTATGAGACTAAGCAGGGGCCGGCCATCTTCCGGTTGGAGGAGCACACCGACCGGCTGCTGCGCTCCGCCCACATCCTGGGCATGAAGCTGCCCTACGACAAGGCCACCCTGATCGAGGCGCAGATCGAGACGGTGCGCGCCAACGGACTCAAGTCCGGCTACATCCGGCCCATGGCCTTCTATGGCGCCGAGGCCATGGGGATCTCGGCCAGGTCGTTGTCCGTGCATGTCATCGTCGCCGCCTGGCCCTGGGGCGCCTATCTCGGGCAGGAGGCGCTGGAGAAGGGCATACGCGTCAAGACCTCGTCCTTCTCGCGCCACCACGTCAACATCACCATGTGCAAGGCCAAGGCCAACGGCAACTACATGAACTCCATCCTCGCCCACCGCGAGGCCGAGCACGACGGCTACGACGAGGCCCTGCTGCTCGACGTGGACGGATTCGTGGCGGAAGGCTCGGGCGAGAACATATTCATCGTCCGCCGCGGAAAGCTGTACACCCCGGACCTCACCTCGGCGCTGGAAGGCATCACTCGCGACACCATCCTCCAGCTCGCCGGCGAGCTCGGCATCCCGGTGATCGAAAAGCGCATCACCCGCGACGAGGTCTACTCGGCGGATGAGGCATTCTTCACCGGCACCGCCGCCGAGGTCACGCCGATCCGTGAGCTCGACAACCGCGCCATCGGCGCCGGTCGGCGCGGCCCCATCACCGAACGCTTGCAGGCCCTGTATTTCGATTGCGTCCAGGGCCGCTCGCCGGCGCATGCCGGCTGGCTGACCTCGGTCTGATTGGAGAGCGTCCATGAACCCGACCCTGCCTGAGATCGAGGTCGACCCGGCCGACCTGCCGTTCCACTGTCCGCCGCCCGGCGACTCGCTGTGGGATGCACACCCGCGCATATACTTGCCACTGGAAATCCACGGCGAGGCGCGTTGCCCCTATTGCGGCACCCGCTACCACGTCAAACCCGGCCACGACACCGCCAAACAGCACTGAAAGGAAATGCTCATGAAACCACGCTCAATCGCCCTCGGCCTTGGCCTGCTGCTGGCCGGGAACGTGCTGGCGCAACCCATGCCCGCCCAGCCGACTCCAGAACAGATGCAGAAGATGCAACAGATGCTGATGCAGCAGATGCAGATGATGGCGGCCATGTTCGACTATCGTCGCTCCCGTCTGGGCTTCGACGAGACCGTGGCCGCCGTGACTGGCGAGGCCGCCAAACGCGGCTGGTCCACGCCGCAGACCTTCGACATGCAGGCCGAGGTGAAAAAGGCCGGGGTCAGCGATGCCAAGCGCATGAAGGTGGTCGAGACCTGCCCCAAGGACGCCAACGAACGCCTGGCCCGCGCCAGCGGCAACAAGCTGCCGCCCCTGCCCTGCCGTTACACCGTGTTCGAAGGCCGCGACGGCAAGACCTACGTCACCCGCATGAACACCGGCCTGATCGCCAAGGGGCTGCAGGGCGAAGCGGCGAAGGTGATGGCCGAGGTCGCCAGCGAGGAAGAGGCGATGCTGAAAGGCATCCTCGAGCCCTGAGCCCTTGCCTGACCGCGTGTCTGGCTGTCAGCGGTCAGGCGGTGCGTGAATAGCGCGGTGTTTCGCCGGCGTCCGGCCGCTTCAGGTAGGCGTCGAAGCACATGGCGATGTTGCGCAGGAACAGGCGTCCGAGATCGCTGACCACCAGTCGGCCGGGCTCCAGGCGCAGCAGTCCATCCTCGGCCAAGGGCGCGAGTTCGGTGAGCGCATCGCTGAACAGCGCCTCGAACTCGACCCCCCAGGCCGCCGAGAAGGCGGCGTAATCGAGCTCCAGGTCACACATGACGCGGGTGATGGCGTCGCGCCGGATGCGGTCCTCCGGGGTGAGACGCAGGCCGCGTTCGATCGGCAGCCGGCCGGCGGCGACGCTCTCCTGGTATTTCTTCACGTTCTTTTCGTTCTGGGCGTAGGCCAGCGGCGTCTGGCTGATGCTGGATGCACCGAATGCCAGGATGTCGCAGTCCTTGTGCGTGGTGTAGCCCTGGAAATTGCGCCACAGGGTCTTGCCGCGCTGCGCCTTGACCATCTCGTCCTCCGGCCGGGCGAAATGGTCGAGGCCGATGTTGATGTATCCGGCCGCCGCCATGCGCTCATGGATGAGCTGCTGCAAGGCCAGCCGGGTCGGGAAGTCGGGCAGGTCCTTTTCCAGGATCAGTTTCTGGTGCTTTTTCATCCACGGCACGTGGGCATAGGCAAACACCGCGAAACGGTCCGGCCCCCAGTCCAGCACCCGGTCTAGTGTGCGGCTGAAACTTGCCACCGACTGATATGGCAGGCCGACGATGAGGTCCATGTTGACGCTGGAAAAACCCAGCTCGCGCGACCAGCCGTACACTTTTGCGATCAAGTCCTCCGGCTGCACCCGGTTCACCGCCTTCTGCACCGCCGGATCGAGATCCTGCACCCCGATCGACAAACGATTGAAACCGGCCGCGCGCAATGCGGCGAGGTGTTCGCGGGTAAGCTCGCGCGGATCGACCTCGCAGCCCATCTCGGCTGCGTCGGCGATGACGAATCGGGCCCGGATCCTCTCCGTCAGGCGGCGGATGTCCTCGGGGCGCAGATAGGTCGGCGTGCCGCCGCCGAAATGGAGCTGATGCACCTTGCGTTCGGGATCGCTGAGCGCGCCGACCAGGGCCATTTCCCGATCCAGGTGCTCAATGTAGCGTTCCGCCTTGGAATAGTCGCCGGTGGCGACCATGTTGCAGCCGCAGTAGTAGCACAGGGTGTCGCAGAACGGGATGTGGAAATACAGCGACAGGCCGCGCGCCGGGTCCTGCGCGGCGGCCAGTTCGGCCCACCACTCGGCCTCGCCGAATTCGGGCTGGAAGTAGAGCGCGGTCGGGTACGAGGTGTAGCGCGGGCCAGGTTTGCTGTATTTTTCGAGCAGCGCGGTGAGTTCGGACATGGGTTGCGTGTCTGGACGTGTGCCGGAATTGTACCGCGAATCACACCACTGCGACTGCGTCGTGCGCCCCGTGCGTCAAGACTCGCCAATCAGTTCGAGCAGATAACGGCCGTAACTGTTCTTTTCCAGCGGCCGGGCCAGGCGACGGATGTCCTCGTCGCCGATCCAGCCCTGACGCCAGGCAATCTCCTCCGGGCAGGCGATCTTTAGCCCCTGGCGCCGCTCGATGGTCTCGATGAAGGCCGAGGCCTCGAGCAGGGCCTCGTGCGTGCCGGTATCGAGCCAGGCCGTGCCGCGACCGAGGTCGGTGACCGTGAGCTGCCCCCGGCGCAGATACTCCATGTTGACGTCGGTGATCTCCAGCTCACCCCGCGGCGAGGGTTTGAGCGCGGCGGCGATCTCGGCGACCTGGGCATCGTAGAAATACAGCCCGGTGACCGCATGGTGCGACTTTGGCCGAGCGGGTTTTTCCTCGATGCTGACCGCGCGACCGGCGGCGTCGAACTCGACCACGCCATACCGTTCCGGGTCGCGCACCCGGTAGGCGAACACCCGCGCCCCCACGGAGAGCTGCGCGGCCTCCTTGACCCGCACCCCGAAATCGTGGCCGAAGAACAGGTTATCGCCCAGCACCAGGGCGCAGGGTTCGCCGGCGATGAACTCCGGATCGAGCAGGAATGCTTGGGCAATCCCCTCCGGTCGCGCCTGGCTGACGTATTTGAGCTGCAACCCCCACTGCCCGCCGTCACCGAGCAGGCGCTGGAACAGGGGCGCGTCATGTGGGGTGGTGATGATGAGAATGTCGCGGATGCCGGCCAGCATCAGGGTCGAGAGCGGGTAATACACCATCGGCTTGTCGTATACCGGCAGCAACTGCTTCGACACATGCGTGGTGAGCGGATAGAGACGGCTGCCTGAACCGCCCGCCAGAACGATGCCTTTCATCTCGATCTCCTATGCGCCCAGACCGAGTCGCTCGCCACGATAGCTTCCATCCCGCACCCGGCGCCACCAGTCCTCGTTGTCGAGATACCAGCGCACCGTCTTGCGCATGCCGGTCTCGAAGCTTTCTTCCGGTCGCCAGCCCAGTTCGCGTTCGATCTTGCGGGCGTCGATGGCGTAGCGCTGGTCGTGACCGGGTCGGTCGGCAACAAAGGTGATGAGGTCCGCATAGCGTGCCACATCGGTGGGTTTTTCCGGCCGCATCTCCTCCAGAAGATCGCACAGCATGCGCACCACCTCGATGTTGCGGCGCTCGTTGTGGCCGCCGATGTTGTACACCTCGCCCACCCGGCCACGCGCATGCACCAGCACCAGCGCCCGGGCGTGATCCTCGACATAGAGCCAGTCGCGCACCTGGGCGCCGTCGCCATAGACCGGCAGCGGCTTGCCTTCGAGCGCATTGAGGATCATCAGCGGGATGAGCTTCTCGGGGAAATGGTAGGGGCCGTAGTTGTTCGAACAGTTGGTGGTCAGCACCGGCAGGCCGTAGGTGTGATGCCAGGCTCGCACCAGATGGTCGGAAGCGGCCTTGCTCGCGGAGTAGGGCGAGTTGGGCTGGTAACAGGTGGTCTCGCTGAACAGGCCGGTCGGCCCCAGGCTGCCGTACACCTCGTCGGTGGAGATGTGCTGGAAGCGGAACGCGGCCTTCTTCTCGCCCGCCAGCCCCTGCCAGTACTGCCGCGCCGCCTCCAGCAAGGTATAAGTGCCGACGATGTTGGTCTGGATGAATTCGGCCGGGCCGTCGATGGAGCGGTCGACATGGCTCTCGGCGGCCAGATGCAGGATGCCGTCCGGCTGATATTGCCCGAACAGGCGCCCGACCGCCGCGCTATCGCGGATGTCCACCCGCTCGAAGGTGTAGCGTGGATCGGCGGCGACCTCGGCCACCGAATCGAGATTGCCGGCATAGGTGAGGCAATCGACATTGACCACGCGATGCGGGGTATTGCGGATCAGGTGGCGGATGACAGCGGAGCCGATGAAGCCGGCGCCGCCGGTGACCAGGATGCATTTGGACATGGATGTGAGCGGTGTAAGGTGGATGGGTCAGACGGAGGCGGTGAGCTCTTCCTGCACCAGGCGCAATGCATCGCGCCAGTGCGGCAGACGGATGCCGAAATGATCGGCGAGCTTGCTGCAATCGAGCACCGAATAGGCTGGCCGCCGGGCGGGAGTCGGATAGTCCGAGCCCGGAATGGGCAGGACGCGTTCGACCTTGACTGGCTCGTGCTGGCGCTGGTGGGCGACGATGGCTGCGGCGAATTCGTGCCAGCTCGCCTCGCCGGCCGAGGTGAGGTGGTATGTGCCGCCCAGCGCCCGCCAGGCTTCGGCATCCTGGCCCAGCCGAACCAGCATCTGGGCGGTGGCCTCGGCGATCTGGCGCGACCAGGTCGGCGCACCGTACTGGTCGGCGACGATGCGCAACTCCTCGCGCTCACGCGCCAGGCGGCGGATGGTGCGCATGAAATTGCCACCGCGCGCGCCATACACCCAGGCGGTGCGCAGGATCAGGTGATCGACGCCAGTTTCACGGATCGCATCCTCGCCGGCCAGCTTGCTCGCACCGTACACACCGAGCGGTGCGGTGGGGTCGTCCTCGCGGTAGGGCCGCTGGCCGCGGCCATCGAATACATAGTCGGTGGAGTAATGCACCAGCCGCGCCCCGACGCGCAATGCGGCGAGCGCAAGCTCGGCGGGGGCCGTGGCGTTGATCGCATAGGCCGCATCGCGCTCCGTCTCCGCCTGGTCCACCGCAGTATGGGCGGCGGCATTGACGATCCAGTCGGGCCGGACCGCCTCCACCAGGGGAAGGATGGCCGCCGAGTCGCTCAGGTCGATGGCCAGCGGCGCACTGTGGCGGCCGACCGCGCTCACCTCGCCCAAGGTCGACAGGGTGCGGCGCAGCTCCCAAGCCACCTGGCCCTGGTCGCCAAGGATGAGGATGCGTACAGGGTGTCTCATGGGGTGATATACCGCGGCAGGCGTTCCGGTGGAAACTCGGCCAGACGCAGACCGGCGCGGTCCTTGGCGGAGAGCTCGGGGTCGGCGAGCGGCCAGTCGATGCCCAGATCGGGATCGTTCCAGAGCACGCTGCCTTCCGTTTCCGGGTGATACACATCGGTGCACTTGTAGACGAACAGCGCGGTTTCGCTGGTGACACAGAAGCCATGTGCGAAACCGGGCGGAATGTAGAACTGGCGCCGGTTTTCGGCGGACAGCTCGACCGCCGTCCACTGCCCGAAACTGGGCGAGCCGACGCGGATGTCCACCGCGACGTCATGAACCGCCCCCTGCAACACGTAGACCAGCTTGCCCTGCGCATGCGGATTCTGGAAATGCAGGCCGCGCAACACCCCGCGCCGGGAAAAGGACAGGTTGTCCTGGACGAAATCGACATCGATGCCGACCTCGGCATAACGGGCCCGGCTCCAGCTTTCCATGAAAAAGCCGCGCGCGTCGCCGAACACCCGGGGCTCGAGGATCAACACGCCGGGCAAGGAGGTGGTCAGGACCTGCATTTCGAATCCAGTGATGGCAAAGGAACGATCCTACCGGAAAAACGCCGCAATCCCGAAGACTGCGGCCGGTGAGCTTGAGGAACACGTCCTCCAGGCTGGCGGGGCGTTGTAGATAACGCGGCCCCGGTGTACGGTCGAGCTCGGCGATCAGCGATGCTGGCTGGTCGAGATGGCAGAACAGGGTTTCACCGATCCGTTCCGCGCGCCGGCGCCAGTTTTGCGCGTCCGTGGCCCAGGCATTGATCGCGTTCACGCCGCCATAGCGCTTGACCAGACCGCGCAGGACGAGCGGCGGGCGATCGACGCTCATCCAGCCTCCAGCAGGGCGGCGATGCGCGCGCGCAGGTCCAGCAGGCGGCCATGAAAGAAATGCCCGGCACCGGGCACGACATGCAATGGGATCGAATGCAACCGGGCATGGTCGGCCACCACGCCGAGCGGGATCAGTTCGTCGACCTCGCCATGGACGATCTCGGTGCGCACCGATGGCGGCGAAAATTCGTACATCCCCACCGCCGGGCCGACCATCACCAGCCGCTCGGCCGAAAGATGCGCGGCCACCCGGTGCTGGACATAGGCGCCGAACGAAAAGCCGAACAGGCTCCAGGCGAGGCCCGGAAAACCGGCCCCTACCGCGTCGGCCACGGCAAGCATGTCCTCGGTCTCGCCCACGCCATGGTCGTACTCGCCTTCCGTGGCGCCGACGCCACGGAAATTCGGCCGCACCGCGATCCGCCCCGAACGCCGCGCCGCACGGGCCAGGGTGCTGACCACCTTGTTGTCCAGACTGCCGCCGTGCAATGGATGCGGGTGGGCGATGAGCGCGAGTCCGCGCGGTTCGCCCGCGGGGTGCTCCACCACCGCCTCGATGGCGCCGGCCGGCCCTTTGACGCGCAGTTTCCAGGCGTTCAATCGACCTTCAGGCGCTCGACCACGCGGCCGTCTCGCAGATGCGATTCGAGGATTTCGTCGATATCGGCGGCATCGACATAGGTGTACCAGACCGCGTCCGGATAGACGACGCACACCGGCCCCTGCGCACAGCGGTCGAAGCACCCGGCGCGGTTGACCCGGCAATCGCCCCCCTTGCCGTGCAGGCCAAGTTGCTTGGCCCGTTTCTTGGCGTGTTCGAACAGCGCCTCGGCGTCGTGGTCGGCGCAGCATGCGCCGCCGTCCTCGCGCTGGTTGAGACAGAAGAACAGGTGGTGTCGGTAGTGGCTCATCGCGGTTTGGTCTCGGACAGTTCGGTGTATTTGGCGGCATTGCCGCGCGCCTTTTCCACCGGGTACTTGCGGGCGTTGATGATTAGCTTGTCCTCGGCGGCGCGCAAGAGGTCGACGTCCAGACAGTTGGCCAGGCTCACCAGGTAGATTAACACGTCGGCCATCTCCTGGCGTACCGCCTCGCGCTTGGTCTCGGGCAAGGCAAGGCTTTCCTCCGGGGTCAGCCACTGGAACGGCTCCAGCAGTTCGGCCGCCTCCACCGCCAGGGCGGCGGTCAGGTTCTTGGGCGTGTGGTACAGGTGCCAGTCGCGTTCGCGGCCGAACGCACGCACGGCCTCGGAAAGTTCGGCCAGGGTCTGGATCGGCATCGTCTCAGGGCGCGGCTTGCGCTGGGGCGGAAGGGGCGGACGCTGCCGGCCGGTTGTAGCCGGCGGCATCGAGCAGGTTGTTCCAGAGCTGGGTCTGGAATCCCTTGTGCACATTGCCGCCGATGGTGAGCACCGGCACCTCCAGGCTGCCGGTGAGTTTCTGCATCGCATCGGCGGCCGCGCGGTCGGCCTGCACATCGCGGTAGGTGTAGGCGATGCCGCGCCGGTCGAGCAGCGCCCGGGCCTGCTCGCAGGTGGGACCGCAGTCGGCGGAATAGAGGGTGACCGCTGGCAGCCCGGCCGTCGCGGGGCGGGCTTCGGCGGCCGGGGCCGGTTCCGCGCCGCGTACCTTGAGCCTCTCGGCACGAGCCTTGGCGTCGGGCGGCAGCGGCTTGTCCGTAAAATGAACCCGCCCTTGGGAATCAACCCACTTGTACATGGCGGCGCTGGTCGGCGCGGCGGCGAACAGCACGATCAGGGCCAGGGCAAGACGGTGGATGGCGTTCATTCTTGTTCCTCCCGGAAATCAGGCAGTGACCATGCCATTATGCCTGAGCAGCGCATCGATGGTCGGCTCGCGGCCGCGGAAGGCGACGAAGGACTGAATCGCCTCGCGCGAGCCCCCCACGCCCAGGATCTCGCTCCAGAAGCGGCGGCCGACCTCGGGATTGAGCACGCCATTCTCCTCGAACAGGGCATAGGCATCGGCGGACAGCACCTCGGCCCATTTGTAGCTGTAATAGCCGGCCGCGTAACCGCCGGCGAAGATGTGCGAGAAATTGTTGGGGAAGCGGTTCCAGTCGGGGGGGATGAGCACCGCGACCTGATGGCGCACCGCGTTCAGGAGCTGCAACGGGGTCTGGCTGGCGGGGTCGAAATCGCTGTGCAGGCGCATGTCGAACAGGGCGAACTCGATCTGGCGCACGGTCTGCATGCCGGCCTGGAAATTCTTCGCCGCCAGCATCTTGTCGAATAGCGCGCGCGGCAGGGGCGCGCCGGTGTCGACATGAGCGGTCATGGGACGGAGCACTTCCCACTCCCAGCAGAAATTTTCCATGAACTGGCTGGGCAGTTCAACCGCGTCCCACTCCACGCCATTGATGCCCGATACCCCCAGCTCCTCGGCGCGGGTGAGCAGGTGATGCAGGCCATGGCCGAACTCGTGGAACAGGGTGATGACCTCGTCGTGGCTGAACAGTGCCGGCCGGTCACCGACCGGCGGGGCGAAGTTGCAGTTGAGATAGGCCACCGGGATCTGGATCGCATCCCCCTTGCGGCGGCGGGTGATGGCGTCGTCCATCCAGGCGCCGCCGCGTTTGCTGTCACGGGCATGCAGATCGAGGTAGAACTGGCCGAGCAGCTGGCCTTCACTGTCGTGGATGGCGTAGAACCCCACACCCGGATGCCAGACCGGTGCCGGCGCGGGCGTGATGCGCAGGCCGTACAGGGTCTCGGTGAGTCTGAACAGTCCTTCGAGCACCTTCGGTTCGGGGAAGTACTGCTTCACCTCCTGCTCGGAGAATGCGTAACGCGCCTCGCGCAGCTTCTCCGAGGCCCAGGCCACGTCCCAGGCCTCGAGATCCGGCAAGCCCAGTTCGCGCGCGGCGAACGCGCGCAACTCGGCCATGTCGCGCTCGGCAAAGGGCCGGGCGCGCGCCGCCAGGGTCTCGAGGAAATCGATCACCTCGGCCGGGGTGCGCGCCATCTTCGGCTCCAGCGACATCTCGGCATAGTTTGCGAAGCCGAGCATGGCCGCCTCCTCGCGGCGCAGCTCGAGGATGCGATCGATGAGCGGAGTGTTGTCCAATTCGGCTGGGCCGAACTCGGAGGCCCGGGTGACATGGGCGCGATACATCTCCTCGCGCAGGGCGCGGTTGGCGCAGAACTGCATCACCGCCAGGAAGGATGGGGCGCGCAGATTGAGCCGCCAACCGTCTTCGCCGGCCGCCTCGGCCTGAGCCTGGAACATCTGCATGGTGTCTTCCGGCACGCCGACCAGTTCAGCTGCATCGCCGATCCGTTTTGACCAGGCATTGGTGGCATCGAGCAGGTTTTCCTCGAACTTGGCCGAAAGACCGGCCAGTTCTTCCTGGATCGCCATGAAGCGCGGCTTCAGCTCCGCCGGAAGCTCGGCACCGCCGAGACGGAAATCGCGCAGCTCGTTGTCGATGACCTTGCGCCGCGCATCGCTCAGGTCGTTGATCGCCCGGCTGGCGCGCATGGCCTTGTACTTGGCGAACAGGCCGGCATGCTGGCCGAGTTCGGCCCAGTACTGGGTCACGCGCGGCAGGTTGGCGTTGTAGGCCTCGCGCAATGCGGGGCTGTCGAGCACCGAATGCAGGTGCGAGACCTGACCCCAGGCCCGCGAGAGGCGTTCGTTGGCGTCCTCCAGGGGGGCGACGAAGCCGTCCCAGGTCGGCTCCGCCGCATCGTTTACCAGACGCTCGACCAAGGCGCGGTTCTCCGCCAGCAATTGGTCTACGGCAGGGGTGACGTGTTCGGGACGGATGTCGGCAAAACGGGGCAGGCCGGAAAAATCAAGCAATGGATTCATGACGGGACTGGAGTCTTCGCAATCAAATGGACCATTATACTCAGGCCGTTTCAGTCCTTTTTCAGCGTCGATCATGCCCATCGAAACCTTTTCCGGCCTGGCCCCCCGGCTGGGCGCGCGCGTATTCATCCATCCATCCGCACTGGTGATCGGCGAGGTCGATCTCGCCGAAGATGTTTCCATCTGGCCGGGCGCGGTGCTGCGCGGCGACGTCAATTTCATCCGCGTCGGCGCCGGCAGCAACATCCAGGACAACAGCGTGCTGCACGTCAGTCACCGCCACCCCGGCGATCCCGAGGGTGCGCCACTCATCCTCGGCCGCGAGGTCACCGTCGGGCACGGCGTCATCCTGCACGGCTGCACCATCGGCGACCGGTGCCTGATCGGCATGGGCAGCCTGGTGCTCGACAAGACGGTGATCGAGGACCGCGTCCTGCTCGGTGCCGGCAGCCTGGTGCCGGAAGGCAAGGTGCTGGAATCGGGCTGGCTCTACCTGGGCCGCCCAGCAAAAGCCGTGCGCCGCCTGAGCGAGGATGAACTTGCCCATTTTGCCGATTCGGCGCGGAACTACATCGAACTGGCTGCGGCCTATCGAGCCTCGACGCGCTGAACGCCGGCTTCGAGATAACGTCCGGTGTGGCTCTCGGGGCAGGCTACGATGCGCTCGGGCGGACCGGCGGCGAGGATGCGGCCGCCGTTGGCGCCCCCTTCCGGGCCAAGGTCGACGATCCAGTCGGCGGTGCGGATGACATCGAGGTTGTGCTCGATGACGAGCACCGTGTTGCCATGCTCGACCAGGCGATGCAGGACCTTGAGCAAAAGATCGATGTCGGCGAAGTGCAGGCCGGTGGTGGGCTCGTCAAGGATGTACAGGGTGCGGCCGGTGTCGCGGCGGGAGAGTTCGAGCGCGAGCTTGACCCGTTGCGCCTCGCCGCCGGACAGGGTGGTGGCGGACTGGCCGAGGCGGATGTAAGACAGCCCGACGTCGATCAGGGTTTGCAGCTTGCGCTTGAGCACTGGCACGGCGGCGAAAAATTCGTAGGCGTCCTCGACCGTCATGTCAAGCACGTCGCGGATGTTGCGGCCCTTGTATTCCACGTCCAGGGTCTCGCGGTTGTAGCGCTGGCCGTGGCACACGTCGCAGGGGACGAAGATGTCGGGCAAAAAGTGCATTTCCACCTTGATCAGGCCATCGCCCTGGCAGGCTTCGCAACGCCCGCCCTTGACGTTGAACGAGAATCGGCCCGGGGCGTAGCCGCGTTCGCGCGCGGTGGGGGTGCCGGCGAACAGTTCGCGGATGGGGGTGAACAGGCCGGTGTAGGTGGCGGGATTGGAACGCGGGGTGCGGCCGATGGGACTCTGGTCGACGTTGACCACCTTGTCGAGCAGATCCATGCCCTCGATGCGATCGAAGGGGGCAGCCTCCAGCGCCGCGCCGTTGAGCGCGCGCGCCAGGGCCGCGTGCAGGGTGTCGTTGACCAAGGTGGACTTGCCCGAGCCGGATACGCCGGTCACGCAGATGAACAGGCCGAGCGGCAGCTCGAGATCGACGTTTTTCAGGTTGTGGCCGCGTGCGCCGAACAGCCTCAGCCAGCGTTCGGCGCGCGGCGCGCGGTGGGCCGGGGCGGTGGCGATGCGGCGACGCCCGGAGAGGAACTGGCCGGTGAGCGAGCGTTCGCATTCGAGGATGGCCTGCAGGGGGCCGGAGGCGACCACCTCGCCGCCATGCTCGCCGGCGCCAGGGCCCATGTCGACGATGTGGTCGGCGGTGCGGATGGCGTCCTCGTCGTGTTCGACCACGATGACGGTGTTGCCGAGATCGCGCAGGTGGCGCAGGGTGGCGAGCAGGCGGTCGTTGTCGCGCTGGTGCAGGCCGATGGAGGGCTCGTCCAGCACGTACATGACGCCGGTGAGTCCCGAGCCGATCTGGCTGGCCAGACGAATGCGCTGCGCCTCGCCGCCGGACAGGGTGTCGGCGGAACGGTCGAGGGATAGATAGTCGAGGCCGACATCGTTGAGAAAGCCAAGCCGGGCGACGATCTCGCGCACGATCTTTTCCGCCACCTGGCCGCGCCGGCCAGGTAGATCCAGGGCCTGGAAGAATGCGAACGCATCACGGATGGGCCGTGCCGAGATCGCGTGCAGGGTGTGGCCGGCGACGGTGACGTGGCGGGCCTCGCGGCGCAGGCGAGCGCCGCCGCATTCCGGGCAGGGGCGGCTGGCGCGCAGTCGGGCAAGTTCCTCGCGCACCGTCTGCGATTCGCTTTCGCGGTAGCGTCGCTCCAGGGTGGGCAGGATGCCATCGAATGCATGCGTGCGGGTGACGCGGCGGCCGCCATCGCCGAGGTAATGAAATGCGATCGGCACACCACCGCTGCCGTAGAGCACCACCTCGCGCACCCGTTCGGGCAGGGCATCGAAGGGGGTGTCGAGGTCGAAGCCATAGTGCATGGCCAGCGATTCGAGCATGCGGTAAAAAAATGCATTGCGCCGGTCCCAGCCAGGAATGGCCCCGGCAGCGAGCGACAGGTGTGGCAAGGCCACCACCCGGGCGGGGTCGAAGAAGGTTTCCTCGCCCAGCCCGTCGCAGCGTGGACAGGCGCCCATGGGGTTGTTGAAGGAGAACAGGCGCGGTTCCAGTTCGGGCAGTGCGTAGTCGCACACCGGGCAGGCGAAGCGGGCGGAAAACAGGATCTCGCGGCCGCTGTCCATTTCCACCACCAGCGCCCGGCCATCGGAATGCCTAAGCGCGGTCTCGAACGATTCGGCCAGGCGCTGCTTCATTTCGGCGCGCACCTTGAGGCGGTCGATCACGGCCTCGAGGGTGTGCTTGCGGTTCTTGGCCAGGTGCGGAACGGCGTCGATTTCATGCACTTCGCCATCGATGCGCAGGCGCACGAAGCCCTGCGCGCGCAGCTCGTCGATGAGCGCGGCCTGCTCGCCCTTGCGCCCCACCACCAGCGGGGCGAGGATCATCAGACGGGTGTCTTCGGGCAGGGCGAGCACCTGGTCGACCATCTCGGAGACCGTCTGCGCCGCGAGCTCGATGTCGTGTTCCGGGCAGCGCGGCGTGCCGGCGCGGGCGAACAGGAGGCGCAGGTAGTCGTGGATCTCGGTGACGGTGCCGACCGTGGAGCGGGGATTGTGGCTGGTGGCCTTCTGCTCGATGGCGATGGCGGGGGAAAGCCCCTCGATCAGGTCGACGTCCGGCTTTTCCATCAGTTGCAGGAACTGGCGCGCATAGGCCGAGAGCGATTCGACATAGCGGCGCTGGCCCTCGGCATAGAGCGTGTCGAATGCGAGCGATGACTTGCCCGAGCCGGACAGGCCGGTGATGACGATCAGACGCTGCGCCGGCAGGTCGAGATCGACGTGCTTCAGGTTGTGGGTGCGGGCGCCACGGATGCGGATCATGATTGGGGGCCGTTTGATTGCATCATCCATGCACGATCAGGCTGTCATGCGTCAGCTCCACGAAGCCTGCACTGGCAAAGGCCGTTTCGATGCGGCCGATGTTGCACATGAACGACCGTTCAAGCTCGATGTTGCGGATGTTGCCCGTGCTCACCGGGAGCAGCCGGGCAGGTCGAGGGTGTGCAATGCGTCATGTCCCATCTGCCGCAATTGCCAGGCCAGGCGCCTGGGCAATTGGGCGTCGATCAAAAACTTCACGCGGCCAAACGTTCGATGCGCTTGACATGCGCCAATCAGGCGGCGTAGCGCAGAACCGCGTAGATGTCTTCGCGTTCGAGATCTTCGTAATCGGCAAGGATCTCTTTGATCTCTTTGACGCTCATCCCGGCCGCTAGCCACTCTAGAACGGCTTCAACCGGATAACGCAAACCGCGCGCACAGGGCTTGCCATGGCATGCATGGGAATCGATGGTGATGCGTTCTTCCATGAGCAATGAAAAAAGTGCCGTCGAACGCGCAATGGTACGCGCTTTTTCGCGCATGCAGCGTGACTCAGCGCAGGTTGCCGGTGAACTGGAAGGCGGCCCAGTAGAAGGGGTGAGGGTGGGTCTTGCGGGTGGCGTTCTGGGCGTTGCGCAGGGCGTCGCGTTTGTTGGTGCGGGCCAGCCCGGCATAAAAGGCGCGCATCAGCGCCGCGGTGGCGGCGTCGTCCACCGGCCAGAGGGAGGCGACGATGCTGCGCGTGCCGGCGAACAGGAAGCCGCGCGTGAGGCCGATCAGTTCCTCGCCGCCGGCGAGCCGGCCGAGGCCGGTTTCGCAGGCGGACAGGGTGACGAGATCGGCATCGAGCTCGATGTCGTACAGATCGGCCACTGTCAGCCGTCCGTCATCCCCCGCCGTGGGAGCGAGGTAGAGCGCGGATTGCATCGGCCGGGTGTTGTCGAACTTGCCGTGCGAGGCGATGTGGATACGGTCCATGCCGCGCGCGAGACGCTGGAAGTTGGCCTTGCTGGCCTCGCCTCGCAGTTTCAGCACCGCGCCGGGCAGCATCCCGGCGAGTTCGCGCGCCTCGATCTCGGCGTTGGGCAGGTCCAGGCCGGGATCGCGCAGATCGGGGTTGCCGAAGATCAGGGTGCGGGCGCCGGCCCGGGCCGTGGGGCGCAGGTAGCGCAGCGCGGTGACACTGGGCAGGGTGCGTATGGCGCGGCGACCGATCAGGTAGTCCTGACCGTCGTGCAGTGCCGCCAGGGGCAGATAGTGCAATGCGCCATGTGGCACGAACAGCAGGCTGGGGGTGCGGATGCGGTCGGCCAAGGGCTTGAGCAGGATGTCATGGAGGGTGCGCGCATCCGCCTCCACGGCGGCGCGACGCTCGATCCGTTCGCGCAGTTGCCGGATTCGCGCGGCGAGATCGTCGTGACGGATACGGACGCTGTCGATGCGCTCGCGGGTGAGCACGAATGCGATGCTTTCGTTTGCCCCCACCGGGTAGTAATGCAGCAGGGTCTCGTCCGCCTCGACGAGTCGTTGCAACTCGGACACGGCGGCGTTGTCGACCGCCACCAGCGAGGCAAGCTCGGGTTCTTCCTGGCGCAGTGCCTCGACGATCTTCAATACCCGCAGGGCGCGGGTACCCGCTTCGGCGGCGGCGATGGGGGGTTGGCTCAGGCTGTCCAGTTCGGTCTCGACATAGCGCTCCAGGGTCTGTCGGGCGGGGCTGGACAGGCCGCGGGCGCGGAATGCGCTCTTTTCCGCGAGCAGGTCGACGAGCGCCCGCGATTTGGCGCGCTCGGCATATTCGAAGGCTTCGCCGACCCGGCCCAGACGCTCGAGCAGGTCGACGAGGCGGGTGTAGACCCCCTGCTTGTCGCCGACGAAACCGATCTTGTTGGCCTCGGTATGGATGCTGGAACGCTGCCGCTCGATCACCTCGATGGCGCGGCGATAAAACTCTGTGGCTTGACCGATTTCGCCCTCGCGCTCGGCGATGCGGCCGCGGTCGAACAGGATGAGCCAGTAGATCTCGCCGTTCTCGGCGATCTGCGGCACGCCGAGCAGGCGGTCATAGCCGGTCTTGGCCTCCGTCCAGCGATCCATCTCGAACAGGGCCTTGTTGAGCATGAAGCCGCGCGGCAACTCCTGCCAGACCCAGTTGCTCGCGCCCGTGAACAGTGCGCCGCTGATGAGGTTGTCGAGCCAGGACTGGATGGAGAAGCGGGTGTCCTTCTGCAGCAGCTCGACCACCCGCGGATAACGGCCAATGCCCATGCTGGCGCGCGCTAGGGCCAGCGTCTTGGCGTTGCCGTGGTCGCTCATGAGGCCGATCTTCACCGCTTCGAGCTGGTCGGCGTGGCGGGCCGCCTCGTCGCGCCGGCCTTCGAGCGCATGCGCCAGGGTCAGGGCGGCAAGCGCATTGATGCGGATGTCGAGCACGCTGCCGTCGCCCTCCTTCGCGAACCAGGCCAGCGCGGCCTGGGCCGATTCGATGGCGGCGGAGTACCGGCCCAGCTCGATGTGGGTTTCGGCGCGCAGGATGTGCACTGCCGGGGTGACGTCGTCGAGGCCGAACAGCCGGGTGCGACGGTCGCCCTGCGCCACCCGCTGTTCCAGGGTTTGCAGGCAGGGCTCGAGCGGCGCATAGCGCTTGATGCGGGCGTAGCCCCAGCACAGTGCGTGCCAGTCGGCGGTTTTGCGCCGTTCCGCCGGCAGGGCTTCGAGCTTTTCGACCAGCTCGATAAAACGCCCCTGGCCCGCCAGGCGGATCTGTTCGCCGCCGGAAATGGCCGCAGCCGGCGGGCTCGCCGCCAGCGAAAGGATCAACCCGAGCAGGGCGAGGCGGTGGGGCATCGACCGGCGGGGGTCAGAACCAGTAGCCGATGTTGGCCCCCCAGCTGTCGTAGTTCTTGCCGCGGCTGTAGGTCAGACCGGCACGGAAGAAGCTGCGGCTGCTGTAGGCGTTCTTGTTGGTGCCGAGGGTGAAGCCGATTTCCTGGAGGTTGTCGACGAATGGCTTGTCCCCGGTGTAGCGGGTGTCGATGAAGGAGTATTCCGCCGACAGCTTCCTGCCGCCCAGGGTCACCGGCTGCGACAGCATCAGGCCGTTGCGGAAGCCGACCATGGCGATGTCCGGATCGAATGCGTAATCGCCGGCGCGGAATTTCGCGGTCTTGTAGTACCCGACCATGTTGCCAATCACCAGGTCGAATGCGTCGAAGTTGAGGATGTATGTACTGGTGAGCGAGCCGGAATACATGCCGGCCACCGTGGCCTGATCCACCGAGCCGACAATGGAAAACTTCAGGCTGGGCGACAAGGTCCAGTTGTCGTTGACCGGGAAACGGGCGCCGAAGCCCAGGCCGGAGTGGTATGACTTGGCGCGGTCCACCTCGACCAGATGCAGAGGAATCGACAGGGTGAGCTGACGGCGCGGGTCGATGTCGTTGCGGAAGGTATAGGACAGGGGCAGGGGATACACCTTGGTCGACATCCCGCGCAGGGTGGCGTTCTGGTAACCGATGCCAACGCCGATCAGGTTGTTACCAGCGGCCTGGCCAGCCTGCTGCACGGCAGCGGCCGGGGCGGCGATGTTGGTGGCGAAATCGGTGAAATTGGTGTTGAAGTCTCCCGCGACAGCCATCGGGATCATGCCGGTGGGGCCGGAGATCGGGCTGGTGGGGGAGTTCCTGGCCTGATGGTTCCAGATCCGGCTGACGATGTCGCTGTTGTTCTTGAGGAATTCTTCCAGTTGCTGCTGCGAGTCGTCGCGTGTGGTGCCGGTGAATGACTGATTGATCCCCAGTTCGGAAATGATGAAGTTCAGTGTGGTCCCGGAGTCGGGAAAGCTGATCGCCACGTTGACGTCGTTGAAGCGGGCGGCGATGGTTGCCGGGCTGTTGACGTCGTAGATGTCGAGCAGGCTTTTGAGCTGGTTGGTCGACAACTGGTCGATGAACTGCTGCGCCGTGGACATGCAGCGCTGCTCGGTGGCGGTGCCCACACTCAGGGATACGCCATAAATGCTGTTGCAGGTCAGCGCGGCGCTGGCGGGCGCGGCGAAGGTGGCGGCGATGAGCGTGCCGAACAGGGGCGGGCAGAGGCGGGGCATGTTCATGCGGAGGCTCCTTGAGGGTGGATTTATGAAGCGTTGCGATCGTCTGGACTGTGGGCCATCGATGCGGACGATTCTTCATCCAGAACGCGATGCGGGCAAGTCCCGGCCGGCCGTCTGTAAGAGCAAGTTAGTAATGTCCGGTCTCAGCAAGTTAGAAATGTCCGCTTTGGTTGCAGGCGGAGCATGTGATG